>Ga0209798_10000715_pt1 | contig 20262 bp, 17 predicted proteins | sample DOMMetBare3Fresh_FD_187475 | JGI IMG/M metagenome (GOLD analysis project Ga0209798, IMG submission 187475) | Wetland sediment microbial communities from St. Louis River estuary, USA, under dissolved organic matter induced mercury methylation -... | ecosystem: Environmental > Aquatic >...
TCAAGAACGCTACGGTGATAAAAAGGAAGAAGTTATCAGGTGGACAACGGACTGGTATGAGAAGGATAAGCCTTCTGCCGGTGCGCAACCGTAACGGTGCTGTTTCGCTGGCCCTTTGAGAGTGGCCTGGTCATGCCGGCCAGGCCACTTGCCCCTCGCCGCAGTCATCGCCTCGCTTAATCCGTACAAGGAACTTGCACCTGACCCGCATGGACCTGTGATAGGAAGAAAGGGCCAAGCGAAAGATATGAATCACTCTGTTATGCCATTGGGGATTGTGCGGCACGGTGGCCGTCAGGCATGGGGCATCCTCACGGGCCTGCTTTGGATAGGGTTTCTATTGTTCCCTTATTGGCTGGATGCGGGGACGGTTGAGGATGCCTATATCGCAGGTTATACCGCATCGTCACTTGAACATGACTTCGGTCTTCGCGACGCTGCTCTCCAGGTGCACGATGGTATTGTCACAGTTGTCCTGGTAGCCGGATCGCAGGTTGATCGTGGGAAGCTGGAAGCAGCAATAAAACGGATTCCAGGGGTCGTGCAGGTGGATATCCGGAGCGAGACAGCAGAGAAGCTCCAAGGCCTATCGAATGGGGACCCACAAATCGGCGATGCAAAAGAACAGCCGAGTGGTGCCATAACGACCGCCATCGAAGATCACAGCTCGAAGTGGATGCCGCACGGACTGTTGTTCAATCCCTTACATGCCGACCTGCGATGGCCACGCTTTTCAGCCGCGTACCGCTCATTTTCCACCGGGTTGAATGTGTCCGAAGGATTTGCCGGAAATTTCGGTGAAACATTTTCCATATACCGAAACAAGGCGCTATTTGGTGGCGAATGGGAACTTGGTGTACAAGCGGGAGTATTCAGCCTGCTTGATTTCGGCCAACAATCAATCGATTTGGTCAATGCCGATTACCGAGTAGGAGTGGTCTCCAGTTATCGCGCGAATGCCTGGTCCGGGTTCGTTCGTCTTCTGCATCAAAGCTCGCATCTCGGAGATGAATTTATACTGAATAATCCCCAGGTAACACGTATCAATCTGAGCTTCGAAGAGTTGGATATGAAAATAGCCTACGATGCGGCAAGCTGGCTCCGTGTCTATGGTGGAGGTGGCGTGGTGCTCCGTCGAGACCCGAAAATCGGACGTGGAACAACACAGTGGGGTGTTGAGCTTACCAGTCCCTTCACCTTGTTAGAGGGGCGTGTGCGCCCAGTCGCGTATGGAGACTTTCAGGCGAATGAACGGGCAAATTGGTCGGTTTCACGTTCGTTGATGGCGGGATTGCAGCTCGAGAATGCCCGTATCGGAGATCGTCGCTTACAGCTCCTATTTGAGTATTACTTTGGTCCCTCTCCGGATGGGCAGTTCTATACGAGAATGGTCGAATGGTATGGGATAGGGCTGCACTTCTTCTATTGATTGATGGGGGGAGCGGCCAATATTTTCGACGTCGTGCCGTTCCCTCCACGAAGAAGGAATGAGGTGGAGTGTTTGTCGCCGTACGATGCCGCAGAGATCACCACCCTCATGGCCACTGTTCGCGACGGGAATCTGGATGGCTACATCGAAGTAGGTTCGGTGGACGGACGACCGTTACTCAGAATGGATTTTGGTTGGATGTGCTTAATAGGTGTATCAGAGGCCGATGGAACCTGTGGAATTCGTGAAGGGGTGGAAGCCCATCCGATCCCCGCAGCGACGTCCGCTCCTGGTGGCGAATCCCAGAAAATTCTGCGCGAAGCTGCTGACCGATGCGCGCTATACGCTGCTGCAGCGGTTGAGGAATGACGCGATGGCCTATCTGATGCTCATCACCGGATCTTCACGCCTATTCGCGCCTGGTCTCCCTGCTCTTGTCTGATGCTTCTCCGGCTTTCTCCGGGTTTGTTAAGTCATGCATCACCAGCGAATATCCCCGCAGACGACCAAAGCGGTTCCGAAGAGGTCTGATCACAAGATGTATCCGGCACCATGAGCCATCTCGGCATTGGTAACTCTCTTGTCTAACTGCTTTCCCCTCCAACCGAGCTTGCCGATAGATATGGGACCAACGGGCTGCCGGAGTGCTCTGCGTGGTAAACATGCGAAAGAGCGGTTGCCCAATGGTCTGCTTCCTCGGATAACCGATGAGCTCCTGTGCTCCAGAGCTCCATTCCGTGACTCGTCCTCGAATGTCGGTCAACACCACCGCGGTATCGCTCAGGCTATTGAGGAACAGACGTAACCGGCTTCGGCTCAAGGATGTTGTCGTTAGCTGATGCCCGATTCGGCGCCTTCTCCAGTCGATGTATAGGCAGATTAGTGCGACGCCAGTGATGGTGACGGCACCGATGGCTCGGTTAGTGATGTCTGTCCCCAGGCTTCCCCCTGGACCGAGCCAAAAATCAAGCACCAAGAAGATCATCGAGATTGTAGAAACGGCGGCAATCGCGGGACGCCCCTTCCATTGCAATGCCAGGACAATGGCTAGGCAATAGAATGCCCAGACGGACACGCCCATGGGCAGTCCAAGGTCAAGCATGAAGGTGCCCACCAGCACGGTGGTGGTGAGGGTCCCGAGTACCGTGGACCGCGCGCCAGCCCTATCTACGTCAGAATATAGGTGGGCAACACTCATGTCATCTACGATCCCCCATGAAAGTTCTTTCTTGGTCGTCTTTCATCACGCGTAGGAAGATGTTTCCTATTTTGTCAGTTAACCAGTGACCCCCCCTGTCAATAACTAGAGAACTCCCTTGTTCGTCACGGGCTGACGACATCCGGACAGGGAGTATTCCTAGTAGTGCTCTGCATGAATGATCGTGATGATGGTTCTGTATCGGATTCACGATTCCTGAAATCTGTTCGATCTCCCCCTGGCACAGAAGGAACATGGTTTATCATCTGACCGGTTGCCAGGTGCTCTTGGGACTGAGCACTTCTTGCTGGGCGTCAAGCAACAGGATCATACCTCGGAGGAGGACACGTGAGCCTATCTCAAGTTCAAAGGATACATTGTGGACGGTCTCTGATCATTGGAGTGGCCCTCTGCATGTTATTCGTCGCGAGTGGGGGATCGGCACTGGCTCACGTGGAAGAAATACCGGAAAGGAGTTCCTCGAGCCCCTCAAGTTCATCTAGCCCTACAGAAGCCGGGCTTCAAGCAGCCTGCTGGATGCTCTCCATGCCCTACGGTGCCGCAAAGGTTGCCTATGCGATTGGGGGCGGGATTGTGGGCGGTCTCGCTTGGGCGATGACGGGGGGGAATCTGGAGGTAGCAAAGTCCGTGTGGATTCCCTCGATGACCGGCGATTACATCGTGCAACCGCAGCACCTCACCGGGGAAAAATACCTCTACTTTGTGGGCGAGTCATCTGAAGAACCAACGTCATAACCTCCTTTTCGGGCATCAGAGCGTTCATCTGTGTTGTCAGTCAATCGCATGTGTCGACGCGACAGGTTGTGGGCTTTAATATGACGAGCCGCCGCTATTCCACAATCACAGTGATCCTTACCGCAGATTCAGCCTGGATTTCAGACATTCGATATTTCTGGACGTGGCGTGAGCGTAGAGCCGTTATAGAAGCTTTAGACCTATCGCCCAATTAGTGCAGTGAGAGAGTGAGGCTGAATATGCTTTTCTTCCAAAGATCTGTGATGGCCCGCAATGCGTCCCTTATGGGCATCTACGATCCATTTGGCGCTAAAAAGGCCGAGTCCGACGGTCGTTCAGTTTTAGTTGCGAGAATGTTTGTGTCTTAACGAGTGATAATCTCTTGATTATCACCCTTTCGCTTCATTTCAATCCCGCGCCCTATGCCTTTTCCCAGTATCGCACTCCCGTAGACTTCAGTAGGCTCTAACCAGCAAGTCCCAGAGAATGATTTTCATTCGACCCAATACTTAGGAGGTGGCGTCTCTATCCATTAAGCGGGCGTATATCTCGTGATCACGAATGGGCTGCTCTTATTGTCTGGAGGAGCAGAAACCCGGCAGTGCAGTGCAGACGCCATGAAGCAAGGCCGTGAATGTGGTAACACAGAAATGGACCGTGATGGTCGAAGCGATGCGCCAAAACAGGTGGTGAAGTGACTCCAGGCGATCGGATCGCATGCCCGATTCGAGTACGACGAATCCGGGTAAAGGATCGACAGGGGCCACCTCATCCGGCATAGGCTCAGGTCCCGGTGGCATGGGCTCAACGGGCTAAGCGGCGGCAGCAAGTAAGCATACTATCTGTGCATGTATGGGATTGCACGTCACATCAAAGGAGGGTCGAATATGCGAATCATGTCCAAGACGATAGGAACGACACTGCTAGCAGTTCTGTTGTGCGCAAGTGTTTCAACGATTGCGCTCTCCGTAGACCGGGAGGTCTATGACAAGCCGAATGTGCAGACGGGCCACACCATTAAAGGGAAGGTCATGAGTGTGAATCCGGACGCGAAGGCTGCACAAACGTGGCATGTGGGAGTGAAGGATTCCGATACCGGTCAAGTGGTGGTTCTTCATGTCGATAAGGCGACCACAAGGAAGGACATTATGCTGAGCCCAGATTTAGGAGCCAATGTGGTGGCTAAGTATAATGAGCAAAATCATGCCATTTCGTTTCTAACGGATCAAAGCATGAGCCACTGACATCCCTTCCACGAGTAAGGTAGCACTATAGATGGGTGGGAAACAGAGATGCCGGGCTTTTGAGCAAAAGAAGTGGACTAAGAGTCTTTTTAGTCGGGTGATCACCGTTCGCGGGGTCGAATGAGATCGTCAGGACCGCTTCGCAACAGAAGTATTGAGGGGGAACAAGAGTTGAATGTCCGTAACTTTTGAACGAGGTGACATCATGGAACACCGTATTATGGGAGGTCTCGTCTTGGTCGCATTGGCCGTTGGGATCTACTTTCCCAGTGGGGTCATTGCAGCGGGAGGGACTGCACAAGGGGAGACTACGGATGTGAAAGGCCAACAGGGACTTGGCCTGCCGGGGAGTGAATCTTCAAACGTGATGACAGGTGGCCCCGAAGTGATCGAAGGGAAAATTACAGGGATTCAAGGGGAACACTTTTCCATTCGGGGGGAGCATGGTCAGAACATCACGCTCCGGGTGACAAAGGATACCAATAAGGTCTGTGCTAAAAGCCCTGGCACCCGATTCTCGACAGGACAGGAAGGCGTCAAAGAGCACCAGGAAATCGCTCCCACAGCCTCAATGGAGAAACAAGCGGGGACAGGGGGGCAAGGCAGCAAGCCGTCACAACAAGATGTCCCACCAACTGAGACGGGTGCATTATCTAGAGACCCGAATGAATTGAAAGAGATGGTTGGAACTACTGATACGACCGCCAAGGAGGATGTGGCTCGCGGCTCAGGATTTATCGTTGGCGGAAAGGATTGCACCTTCACACCAGGCGATCAGGTTCGTATTGAGGCATCCGATATGGGAACTGCGACAACCATTAAGCAAATTTCACGAGCCTCCGGAGGATAAGTGCTGGCGTGCAGCGTCAGCCCCAACCTCCGAATTGTTACGAACTCACTTCGTTTCCAAGTGAGCCAGGCAAGATGTCTTATCATTGGTATCGTATCCGTCTCAGGCTTCTACTTCATTGAGGGTTTGTTCATATGGCTGAAGTGTTCCGCATGAAAACATCAGCCAAAAAAGAGGTCATAGATCTAACAGATCGGCTTGAGTCGCTGGTCCGCACGGCAAGGCTACAGGAAGGGCTCTGTGTTCTCTTTGTCACTCACACGACGGCTGCGCTGACGACCGGGGAGATCGGGGAGGGGACGGAGCAGGATTTTCTACAAGTCGTGGAGGAAATGATCCCACGCATTCAGTTTCAGCACGCGCATAATCCCGCGCATGCCTGGTCGCACATGGCTTCCTCGATTCTCGGTCCGTCGTTGACCGTCATCGTGTCGGACAGTAAACTGATGCTTGGTACCTGGCAATCGGTGTTGCTGGTCGAACTCGATGGCCCACGCGAACGAACGGTTTACGTGACGTTGATGAGTAGTAGGGAGGAGGGCTAATTGTAAGGATCTGTCCCAGAAGAGTTTTGGCATCAGTAACGTGTTTATTCAATTGATGGGGCACATGTTCCCGCATAGGTTGCGGGGCTATGTCGCCCCTTATCCAGGCCGCTTCCCGCCACTGACGTTCTCGCATCGCGATCGGTTCCTGGAGATGGCGTTTGCGCAGCTCACCTTTCGGGAGAGCCTGCGCGACATCGAGTCGAGCCTGCGGGCCCATTAAAGCAAGTTGTATCCCCTCGGTCTTCCCGGCCGCATTGCGCGAAGCACGCTCGACGACGTCAAAGAGAAATGGAATTGGCGGAATTGTCGAGATCTGGCGACCGCATTGCGCAATGCCAGGCGATCCTATTAAAGTTTCAACGTTTGAGAAATGCTCAGGAAGTCCGCCGAGACCCTTTGAGCCATTTGAATCACGTTCGCATCAATGTTGTTGAGCTGGATTGCGCTCGCCTTTTTGTATTTCTTTAACTCTGTCCAAGTGATGGGCCACGCAATAGAAGCTCCATCTCGCGCTCGTAGTGAAAACGGCACAATCGCGGTGGATGAAAAGTCATTTCTGAAAAAATCGACGAAGATTTTTCCCGTTCGCTTTTTCTTGCTCATATTGGCAACATACGCGGCGGGTATCTCTCGTGCCATTGTTTCGGCAAAGCCACGAGCGAACTCTTTGATTTCTTCCCAGCCATGTTCGGGCTTAATTGGTGCCGCGACGTGAATGCCTTTACCGCCCGAGAGTCTCGGAAAGGATACAAGATTTAGTGTTTTAAGGCGATTGCGAATATCTAAAGCCGCAAGCTTTACCGCTTCAAACGGTACGCCAGCATCGGGATCAAGATCGAAAATGATTTGATCGGGTTTCCCTTGGTGTGAAATTGAGCTTTGCCAGGCATGAAATTCGATCGTTCCCATTTGGACAATCTGCAACAGCCCGACTTCATTTTGGACGTAAATATAGTTATGTTTATTGCCTTTATGAGTGAGTGATTTGGAATACACCTCATCGCCCATGCCTTGCATGGGATTGCGCTGAAAAAAACATTCACCGCCGATACCGTTCGTGCAGCGCAGTAAGCTAATTAAGCGCGAGCGAACGAAGGGCAACATGAGCGGTGCGACCCGATCATAATATTCAGCCACGTCGCCTTTTGTGATTGTGGTATCAGGAAACACGATCCTGTCAGGATGTGTGATTGTTACGCCCCTATAAGATACGTCTCCCTTGCTTTGGAAGCCCGGCTTCGTGGCCTTCGTAACTTGTTTTATAGACTTCGGGATTTCTTCAACCACTCTTTTGGGGCTCTTATCCTCCCGCAGGCCTTTAAAGGATGCATGGCGGATATGGCCATCAGGCGTCCACTCCATAAATGAGATCTCACAAAGTATTTCGGGCTTCACGAAAGCATAGTCTCGCCGGCCTCGGCCTACCTTTTCTTGAAATGGCGATGTCGTGATTGTAAGCGGTATCAGTTTGTGATAGATCTCTTTGGCAAGCTTTCGCGAATACCCCGTCCCAACTTTTCCCGCATACGTGAATTTGTTATTCTTGTAATAGCCGAGTAATAATGCGCCGATGGCCTTGGTCTGATCTTTAGCCGGCATGAAGCCGCCAATCACAAATTCCTGCTCGAGCCCGCATTTACTTTTGACCCAATCACTGGTACGACGTCCGTAATAAGGACTGTCCTTTTTCTTCGACACCAAACCTTCCGCACCAATCTTACAGGCCTGCTCAAGCAAGTCCGGGGAGCTTTCTAAATGTTCGCTGAAGTGCAGCGGAGCTTTGGCTTTCCTAAGAATTGTGGATAGCCGAGCTTTTCGGTCGATGAGTTGTTTATTGGTGAGGTCTTCACCGTTGAGATTCAGAAGATCAAATATGTAGCCATGGATGGCCCCCGAATTGTTGTCTGAAAGTGCGGCCTGTAATGCTCCGAAATCTGACTGGCCACGTTCATTGAGAACACAAGCCTCCAAATCGAACACGGCGCTCTCGACAGGTAACTGGGCGATCGCCTTCTCAAGGGGTATAAATTTGTGCGTCCAATCCTTCCCGCCCCTTGTCCGTAAGATCACTGAACCCTTGTCCACGAATGCCATGAGCCGATAGCCGTCATATTTGATTTCGTGGACCCACGCATCCCCATTGGGCTGCTTATCCACAAGGGTGGCAAGTTCCGGATCAGGATACTGTTTCATTAAGCTCGGTAAGGACACGCTGGACCTTTGCGCACTCGTCTTTAACTGCTTCTGAGGAACAGGCAAGGGCTTACTGGGCTGCTTGCGTTGTGTGGTTTTACCCAGGCCCGCTTTACGGATATCGGCCATGGTTCTGCCCGTTACCACGCTTGTATTTTCGCGTTGTAAAAAGCCGTCATTCTTGGATTTGCTCAATGCGAAGTCGTCTTTGCTTTTAATCAGCAGCCAGTTCTCGCGTTTGTCAGGGGTATGCATCCGGACCAGATGCCACTGACCTCTCATCCGGGAGCCGTCGATTGTGAAGGTGATGTGCCCCTTCTTCTCCATTTTCTCAGGGTCATCTTCCGGCATCCAGACGCCCTCATCCCAGATCATGACGGGTCCGGCCCCGTACTGCTTGTCGGGTATGACGCCTTCAAATTCATTGTAATCCATGGGGTGGTCCTCGGTCCGGACCGCGAGGCGTTTATCAGCTGGGTCATAGCTGGGGCCTTTGGTGACCGCCCAGCTTTTCATGACGCCATGCCATTCCAAACGCAAATCATAGTGAGTGCGCGTCGCTTCATGGAGTTGAATCACAAAACGGAGGTTGTGTGTAGAGCGCTTTCCCGCTTTGCCACGTGGTTCTGCGGTTATGCCAAAGTCTCGCTTCTCGTGATACTTCCTAAGGAGCTTACGCGTCATCTATACCATCCGTTTTCTTCCATGGCTTAGAGGGGGTGCTCCGCTTGATTGGACAGATTCTGCCGTTTCAAGTGGTGCTTGGCGGCTAGGCCTACACAGCGGATGGCTGTGCGGGCCGGTTCTCCCAGTACACACGATCGGGCGTGCGTCCGTCAAGCGCGCGATGCGGCCTGATCTGATTGTAGAAGGTCACGTAGCGCGCTGCCCCTCTGCACAGTCTCGTAGGCGTGGAGATAGACCGCTTCATACTTGAGGCTCCGCCAGCGGTGCTCGACCTAGGTGGTGGGCTGGAGCATCTCTTGCGCCCAGTCTTTAACTATCCGACGCTGGCAGAATGTGACAAGGTGACAGCCTTAGATGCACACAATAAGCTCAGTATGGTCTTGTTGGATACGCGGAAGCAGTCAATTGTGATGACGACACGGGGAAAACGAAGATTGAAGAATCTTCCACAGAAAGTCGAACGCAATCTGGGTCTGACCTGTTGTAGTACAGGCTTGAATATGACGAGCCGTCGCTGTTCCACAATCACAGTGATCCCTACCGCAGCTTCAGACTGGATCTCAGCCGTCCGCTATTTCTGGACGTGGCGTGAGCGTAGAGCCGTTATAGAAGCTTCTGATCTATCGCCCCAATTTAGTGCAGTGGGAGAGTGAAGCTGAACGTGCTTCCCTTCCCAAGGACTGAGGTGACCCCAATGCGTCCCTTATGGGCATCTACGATCCATTTGGCGATAAAAAGGCCCAGTCCGAGACCACGACGGTCGTTCAGCTTTAGTTGCGAGAATTTTTCAAAAAGCTTTGCTTTTGCGTCGTCAGGAATTCCAGGCCCGTTGTCGGTTACCGAGACTTCAACTTCACTCTCCCGTTTTCGAGCTGAAAGCGTAATGGTTCCACCAGTAGGTGTAAACTTCAGGGCATTCCCGATCAAATTTGACAACACCTGTAGGATCCTGTCGTGATCGCAATGAACAAACATCGGTTCTGAAGGGAAGTCACTGCTCATTGAAAAAGACCTGCTCGCGACCACCGGCGCGAAAAGATCCATGCACTCGTGGACTAAGGCCTGAACGTCGACTTGTTCAGGTTTCAGGAGCAACTTGCCATGCGCCATTCTCTCGACATCGAGGAGATCATTGATCATCCGGTGCATGCCCGTGGCGGCTTGCTCAATAATCCCGATATTTTCCAGAAGACTGCCGGTATCCATTTGGTCCCCGAAGAGCCCTTTTCGCATCAAACGAGCCCGTATCAAGATACCCGCGACGGAATTTTGCAGGTCGTGACTGACAATCGCAAGAAATTGATTCCTCGTCGTAAGCTCCGAATCGATATGGATGCGTTCTTCGAGAAGACTGACGTCGGTCTTTTGACGTTCCCTTTCAAGAAGGGCTTCAGTTTCGGCGATCAGTGCTTTTTGAAAGCGTTCCTGAATGCGAGCGTGAGACTCTTGCTCTGTGTTTTGGAACGCGTCAGAGGCGGTATGCTTTTGGGCGGTTCGTTGAATGGAGCGGACTTCTTCATCCGTCTTCTCTTCGATCTCCTGGACTTGTTGTTCCAGGTGCGCGTCAGTTTTCTTCCGCTCCTCCTCCAGGCTCTCGTCGGTTTGCTCCCGCAACTTTTGTGAAAATGCAGTTTTCTCAGCTTCCATAGTTGACCCTGTGCAGGTTGGGAAGAGACTCTCTGTAACCGAAATTGAGCATACTACATCCACCAGGTCAAATACATTGATCTGTACCCAGTCACATGCGTGCAACCCCATGTGAAGCGAGGGCTGTGTTCGGTTGACGGGGTGGTGCCTTTCCGCACAAAGCGTTGATCCTGCAATTTGGAGCACTAGATGTGGCAAGTCGTGTTCGCTGCGCAAAGTAAGGGATTGTTGATTAGGGACGGGTTGCCCTGGACGCATTGGACGGTATTTAGCATTACTCAATTGTGCGCGATGTCTAGTGCTGAAAGGTTTGTCGGCTGAAAAAGCTACCGTTGTGATCGATGGCATAGCAGGAAAGATATATGGAGGCAGAAGCGTTGACGCAACGATCTTAGGATACTTTCTTCGTTCGACCTTCCAACCCTGGCAGGACGGCGTCAAAAAAAGCGTTCTGAAATAGCGTCACGACGATCTCCCACGTACTGGCCTGCGGGTTTGCGACCGGACCAGACAGATCGGCTTTCGTCGCCACTTCCTTCCGTGGAGTATTCTTGAGGAGCTCGGCCGCCACATTAATCGTTTGTTCATAAATCTTTTGTAAGAGGCCTTTGTCTTGATCTTGCGTGGGATCGTACGCTTTGACATCCTTGAAGAGAGGTTTGAGATAGCCCTTCACCTTCCCGTTTTTGACCGTCATCTCGCTATAGACCGAGAAGACTCCCGAGGCGACATCCATCCCGCCGTACGCCCGCAGCAACTGATTCAGGGATTTGACGGGGGTCCGGAGTATTTTTACGCTCATGTCAAAGTCGGGGGATTCCGTTTCTGGTCGAAACACTCCGGAGATGTGAGTCTCCCCAGATCCCATCAACATGCCTTGAAGTGTGACGACCGCGGTCCCCTCTGACAGTCGGCTGCTCCAGTTCTCGAGCTCGATATTTGTCTGACTCACAAACACGCGATAGGGTGGGTCGCTCGCATTGTTGACCAGCCCAAACTCGCTCTTTTCAATCTTTCCTCGATCGACTTGCAACAGAAGCGTGGGATGGTTGGAGGCTTTCTCAGCCGCCCGGGCGACTTTCTTAGCTGTGTCTTGTTCTTTCTGTTGCGTCTTGACGGCATGAACAAAATCCCCTTTCACGTCCCGTACGGTCAACGTTTTCAATCGCACCTGTTGCACCGTTGGCGCATACTCGACATGACCTTCTGCGGACAGAATCCCCTGCGACAGATGAACTTGATGCTGAGCCGTAAGCGGCAATAAGTCTGCGAGTGGGATGTCGGTCAAGGTCGCGTCGGCATTGACCGCGATGGAGGGTTCCCCAAAAAAATCGACATAGCCGTCTAGATGGAAGCGCCCTTTGTCAAAGACCTCCATCTCGATTTGGAGGTGCGAGGGATATTGAGAGGGCGCCGAGCGCACATTGCGGATGTTTTCGGCGCGAACGTTGAGCTCTCTAAAATGAAGGGGATTAGAGGTCGTGTTTTCACGATAGGTCACGTCGCCATTCGTAATGCGGACTTCGTTGAGCTGGACCTCATGTATGGCAAAGAGCATCTCCTGCCAGCTCTGCTTCTGAACCGGTGAGGCCTCTAGTTCCTTCGACGCCTGCGGACGGGTGAAGTGAATCACCGGATGCTCGATCGACAGATCGGTCACGAAGCGGCCGGATAAGAGGGCGCTCCACTGGAGGCTGCCATGCATCTTCGAAACGGCGGCGATTGGTGGATCGGGGTGATCTTTTTGCCGAACGATGACGTCTTCGAGATCCAGAGAGAGACTCATCGGATGCAGGTCAAGTTCGCCAATAAGGACGGTATAGGCCGGCAAGCGGCTGTTCATCTCGCGCTCGGCATAGGCCCGCAAAGGCTCATCGATGAATGTGAGCGCAATGGCGATCACCAAGAGAAGACTAAGGGGAATAGCCACCCACCACAACCATTTTGGCATTGACGTGACGCTCATCGCAGTTATGATGAAGTCTGATTGGTTTACGGATTGCGAGTAACTGGGAAGACCCCCTGGGGTTCCCGGACAATGTTTTCACTTCTTGGCCTTCAACGCGAACAGATCCTTCCCTATCACTTCAGGGGCTTTCCCCAGGTGCTCCAGCGCATGTTCTCATGACATCTTCACATGATCCTAGAAACGGCTGTAGAAACGTGGTGCTGCTACGGGATACCCTCACTGGCTGCGGGTGAGCGAGGCATTTCTAATCACGGAGGGACTCACCCTATGGGTGAAGCAACACGCAAGGCGTTGGCGCGTCAGCAGGCGGCGATCGCGATCGATACGTTCGGGGGCCGGATCCACGTGGAATGGGATCCGACGGCTGCCGTCACGCCGCTGGGACAGCTGCCGTTCTTCATTGAGTTTCTGAAGGTCAGCGGGTTGTTCGATAGCTGGGTCGCGGACTGTCCGCTTGAGTACCAGAGCAACCACGCCTCGGGCAAGCGCGCGGTGCTCGCGACCTTGCTGCTGTCGATCCTCGCAGGGCACCACCGCTACGCGCATATCACCGCGATACGCCAGGACGGCATCCATCCCGAACTCTTCGGGGTGACGCATCTCGTGTCGGAAGATACGGCACGACGCGCACTGGCCAAGATCGACGAGGCCTCAGGGGTGGCCTGGCTCGACCGGCACCTGGCGAAGACCACGCGGCCCTTGCTAGCCACGCCGTGGATCCTGGATCTGGATGCGACCGTGAAGTGTCTATATGGCAAACAGGAAGGCGCGATCGTGGGCTACAACCCAAAGCAGCCGGGGCGGCCTTCGCACAGCTATCACAGCGCGTTGATGGCCAACACCCGGCTGGCCTTGGCGGTGGAGGTGATGGCGGGGAACGAAACGGCGCCGCTGCACAACATGCCTGGGATCTGGGCCTGGTTGGATGCGTTGCCGAAGGCGGAGCGCCCCGCCGTGCTGCGTGGTGACGTGGCCTATGGCAACGAGTCCGTCCTGCGCGAAGCCGAGGCCCGCGATCAGCCGTACTTGACCAAGCTGCGCCTGACCAAGCACGTGAAGGACCTCATCAAGAAGCTGTTCCGCCACACCGGGTGGGCAGACGCCGGACAAGGCTGGGAAGGCGTGGAAGACACGCTGACGCTCACGGGCTGGAGCCGGTCGCGGCGTGTGGTCGTGCTACGCCGTAAACTCAGCGGCGAGATGCTGCTCACGGGGACGGATGATCGCCAGGATGAGTTCGCCTTTATTGAAGGCGATATCCCTACCGCACGGTACGAATACGCCGTGTTGGTCACCTCGACCCAGCATGAAGTGTTGACGCTCGCCCAACTCTATCGGGATCGAGCGGATGCCGAAAACAATTTTGACGAGTTGAAGAATCAATGGGGATGGGGCGGGTATACCACCCAGGATCTCGCGCGCTGCCGACTGATGGCCCGCATGGTGGCGCTGGTGTACAACTGGTGGAATCTGTTTGTGCGACTGGCCCAGCCTCACAAACACTTCGAGGCGATCACGAGCCGACCGCTCTTGCTGCATGGCGTGGCCACGCAAACCCGACATGGTGGACAGACGCGTCTGACGATTACCAGCACGCATGCGAAACAATCGGTCATCCAAGCCGTGTTGACGAATTTGGCAGGCTTCCTGAATGCCTTGAAGACCACTGCGGAGCAGTGGACGGATGTGCAACGGCTTCGCGCGATTCTCGAGCGCGCATTTGCCAAATTCATGCTCACGACCGCCGGTCCGCCTGCGTGGCTCACCGCCAAACCGGATCCAATCTGACAGCGCAACTGCTTTTTCTAGGATCATGGGTTAAGAAAGTTTGGCATTCTCAATGAAGAGAAAATAGGAAGGGAGGAGAAGACACAACGCTATGAGCGCGTCCTGGAAAAGCCTGTTGCAACCAGCTCACCTCTGGGAGATTCTTAGGGACACCTTTACCGAATGGAACAAGGATAAGGTCCCGCGTCATGGAGCGGCACTGGCCTATTATACCGTCCTCTCGTTGGTGCCACTCCTCGTCGTGATCATTGCGATAATCGGGCTCATATTTGGCCGTGAAGTCGGGCAAGGCTACATCCTCGAGCAGATAGGAAGTTTGGTGGGCCCGCAAAGCGCCGAGGCCATCAAGGAGATGATTCAACGGGCGAGTGAACCCTCAACAGGGATCGTGGCGACCGTTTTAGCCGGGGGAACGTTACTTCTGGGCGCCTCAGCGGTTTTCGCCCAACTCCAAGACTCGTTGAACTCGATTTGGGGGGTGGAGCCAAAAGAGGGGCGAGGCCTGTGGGGACTCATCCGTGATCGATTCATGTCTGTCGCGGCCCTCCTGGGAACCGGATTCTTGCTCCTCGTATCGCTTGTTCTGAGCGGCGCATTGGCGGCATTCGGGAATTGGTTTGGGGGATGGCTTCCAGCTCCTGAGATTGTGCTGCACCTCTTGGAGTTTCTCATTTCGCTCGCAGTGATCACCGGATTATTTGCCATGATCTTCAAGATTCTTCCCGATGCGCAGGTGGCCTGGAGTAATGTTTGGATAGGCGCCGCTTTAACGTCGCTTCTCTTTACAATCGGCAAATTTGTGATCGGGCTTTATCTCGGGAAGAGCGATGTGGGCTCTGCGTATGGGGCCGCGGGCTCCCTTGTGATCGTGCTCATATGGGTCTATTACTCGGCCCAGATCCTACTGTTTGGCGCCGAATTTACTCAGGTCTATGCCAATAAAGTCGGGGCGCGTATTGTCCCTTCTGAGCATGCCATGGTTGCGGACTCCACAACAGCCACTAAACCGGAAGCCTTCGGTCCTCTGCCTGGCAGCAGAGTGATCGGCAAGCAAACAGACAATCGAGGCTGGGCCGCGAATGGAGCCGATCTTTCATCCGGTCGCCCAGCGGCATCCAACGATCAATGTCCCTGGTGGGTCGGAGTAATGTTGATTGGCGTATCATTGATTCGATCCTCGCGACGGCCGGCGAAGTAATCCGGATGCTTCTCCCCAGCCCCCGAGTCACGCAGGAAGATGGGTGCATAAAGCGCCAAACTGATTTGTGAGGGGACAATGCTTGGCGCATTGATCCCTCTGGACTACATCGTCGTGCCGACGCTTTGAATAATCCTGGAAGCGTCCATCGAGTTTTCGCCTGTGGTGCCTTCTTCTCCAATTGTGGAAGGCGGTTGGGCAGATGCCTTTTTGTGGTGAGTGCAAACAGGCAGACGGACTGTTTGATTGTGAAAGGGCTCAGTTCAATCGGTCCATCAGCGCGACACTGGACCGAGAACGCTCTACACCCCTGACGTTTTGGCGTAAATTGTCACTATGTTGGCAGCAAGTTCATCAGCAGCGCGTTCTTTGGATAGCAGTATCTCTGCGCCTGCCGAAAGCATGTCCTGTTTGATATGCTCTTCCGGGTGACACGACAGCCCGATCACCGACATCTGCGGATACAGTTTCTTGAAACGTTTCGTCGCTTCAATGCCGCTCATCGCGGGGAGGTTAATGTCCGTGATGACGACGTCTGGAGCGAGATTTGCCACCAGCATCAGAGCTTCTTCGCAAGTGCCCGCCTCGCCAACAACGCGAATTCGTTCGTCCGCAGCCAATATATCTCTCAATCCCTGACGCACCAGCTTGTGGTCATCTACCAACAATACACGTATAGGCGTGTGCTCTTGTGTTAAGCCATCAGCGTATCGTCGTGAAGCAGCAAGACTCGGCACATGTGGTTCCGTGCTGGGTGTTGTGTCGCCCATACGCAACATAAGCGTCACAGTCGTGCCCTGCCCGGGCGACGACTCCACGTCGACCCATCCGCCCATCGCTTCAATACGTTCACGCACGCTGAAGAGGCCTAAATGGCCGGGTTCTGAGGATCTTTGCATGGCGTCGGCACTCAGTCCTCGCCCTTGGTCGCTTACGGTAATCTGCAACAGTCCTTCCTCATTAAGCCTTAAGTCGACCGTCGCCCGATCGACCTCCGCGTGTTTAAGTACATTGAATAGCAACTCCCGCACTGCCTGAAACACCACCACCGCCTGTTCTTCCGCCAGCGGCACGGAGTCGCAGTCGGTTCGAACTTCCACCCTTAGGCCATCCTTTTCGAATCGTTCACCCAGCCACGTGAGCGCGGCCGGCAAACCGGAATCCTGGAGCGAGGGCGGGCTCAGCTCGGCGATCAGCGTACGCGTATAGACCAAGGCCTGTTGAAACACCTGGTCCAAATCCTGCACGAGGGTCGCGCTTCCCGGATGGGACGGACTCTGCTTCTTCAGCATGCTCGTTTTCATCTGTCCGACGGTAAGCATCTGTGCCAGATAATCATGGAGATCACGAGCCAGCTTGCGGCGCTCCCGCTGCTCGGTCAGACTTAATTGTGAGGTGACCGCCATCAGCCGCTCTTGCGTCGCCAGCAATTCTTTCGTCCGCTCGCGCACGCGATCCTCCAGGTCATTCTTCAACCGACACAACTCCTCTTCTTGCCGCTTGCGGTCGGTAATGTCATGCGCCACCTTTGACGCCCCGATGATTCGACCTTCGTCGTCCTTGATGGGGGAGACAGTCAACGAGATATTCAGCAACGTCCCATCCTTGCGCCGTCTTATGGTTTCATAAGGTTCGACTGATTCTCCCATCTTGATGCGGGCGAGAATATCCGGTTCTTCGTGTATGCGTTCCCGCGGAAACAGCACCGTGACCGGCAGGCCGATCGCTTCCTTTTCGCTGTATCCGAACAGGCGTTCCGCTCCGCGATTCCAACTCGTGATGATGCCGTTCAAATCCTTGCTGATGATGGCGTCATCGGAGGAGGTTACGATCGAAGCCAGGTGGGCCTGCGCCCGCTCCGCCTCCCGTAAATCGGTAATATCCGTATTGGTGCCGAACCACCGGATAATAGCTCCTTCATTGTCTCGGATCGGCACCGCTCGAGACAAAAACCATCGATAGTGTCCGTCATGACCCCGCAGCGGAAACGTATCCTCCCAAATACCACCGGTCTCGAGGGCTCTTTGCCATTTCTCGATCACGCGCTGGAGGTGATCCTCATGATGGACCTTCTGCCAGCCCCAGCCTTGCATGTCCTCGAAGGTCGTACCGGTGTAGTCGAACCAGCGTCGGTTGTACCAGAAAAGCCAGCCCTTCTCGTCGCCCATCCATGCCAACTGCGAGATATTATCCGCCAAGGTGCGAAAACGTTCCTCGCTTTCGCGGACTGCAGATTCCGCTACACGGAGCGCCGTCACATCCGTCAAAGTCACTAAGACACGGCGCCAATCACCACCGTGTCGAGGCGCCTTGAGGGTGAACAGCACAGAGAGACTTTCACCGCTGAGGGTGCGTAACGAGGCAGGTCGTTCGTGCAGGTCCCGTCCTTCCCAAAAGGCGATCAGTTCTTCCTTGAAGACAGGAATCGTTTCAGAAGTAAAGATGCGATCCAAGGCCCCGAGCAGCGCCGTTTTCGACGGCGCCTGAAAGAGTCTAATGGCATCGTCGTTTACGTCCGTGACGCGGATCAGCAGAATGGAGGACGCCACTTTCTCGGGGTTCGCGTCGAGGTACCCGCGCAGATTCGTGACGCCCTCGGAGCGAAGATCGTCGAACCAACGTTGAATGTCAGTCCAATTCTCTTCAAACATCGACACGCCGGCATTCTCAAACATATGCCGGTATTTCTCTTCACTCTCGGCCAGCGCTTGCTCGGTTTGTTTGCGATCCGTGATGTCGATGACGGATCCGATGTAGCCGAGGAAGGAACCCTCGGAAGAGAACCGAGGAGCGGCTGCATCGATCGCCCATCGATAGGCCCCGTCATGCCTTCGCAAGCGATATTCGAGCCTGAATGCACTCTGTGTTTTGTTCGCCTGGACGAATGTCAGCTCTGCCGATGCTCGGTCGTCCGCATGGACGGCATTGGTCCACCCAAATCCTAAACCGGTCTCCGGCGTCTGGCCGGTGAAGTCATACCAGGACCGGCTTAAGAACGAGCAAGCCCCATCCGGCTCCGTGACCCACACCATGACAGGGGAGTGATCGGCCATGTTGCGGAACCGGGCTTCACTTTCTTTCAGTGTCGCCTCCTGCCGCTTCCGCTCGGTGATGTCTCTCATCATGCCGACGTAGCGCAGCACCTCTCCCTTGTCGTCGTAGATGCCGAAGGCCGATAAGGCGATATCGATCCATTGACCGTCTTTGAGACGTGATCGGACTTCCCCTCGGAAACGTCCGGTATCGATCAACTCTCCGGCAACTTGCTGGAATGTTGCTTCCCCGAGGTAGAGAGCCGGCGTCTGGCCAAGCAGATCCTCATCGGAATACCCCAGCAGGACACGATGGGCGAGGTTCTGTTCAATGTACCGGGCATTCTGGTCGATGAGCGCAATGCCATCGGTGGCAGCGGCAATGATTGTGCGATACAGAGCGAGCTTGTCCTCTGCTTGTTTGCGGACGGTGATGTCCTGCCCCACACCGGTCATGCTAATCGCCTGACCGGCATTGTCATCAAAAAACCGTCCTCTGGCCGTCTGGATCAATCTGAGGTTTTCTTTCTCACGATTCGCCAACCGTAACAGCGCTTTCACCGTGGCCAGCAACTCCACGGGATCGATGGGCTTGATCAGATAGCCGTCGGCGCCGACGTCGACCCTAGCTGTGAGATCAATCTTTGAGCTATGCGCGGAAGAAATCTGCAGCAGCACCATGATGGGAGATGTTTCGCGGTCGGCTTTTAGGCGTCGGCAGACTTCGAAGCCGTCGATGCCTGGTAGGCTGACATCGAGCACGATCACATCCGGTCGGTGCGAGGTTGCCTTGAGCAGCGCCTCTTCTCCGGTAGACGCTTCGATCACACGGTAGCCAGCTCGGCTCAATAGTTGGTTGTGGGCACAACGGATCGCCTCGACAGCGTCGACCACTAAAATCATTGCGCAATGTAGGCTAAGATCTGGTGGTGGTGGCATGGCCGAGGGTGTCTTTCGGGAAAGAAAAAAGATACCTCCTGCTAAGGTAGCTTAAGTCCTAGGACCGGCCAATCCGGGTGGGATTGTACTGACAGTTGCTGATGAGATCAAGACCAATGCACCTAGGGTTCGGCCGAGTACAGGTCGTCCAGTAGGGCTGGATGCCTGGCTCTCGTCATAACTGGCAGCGTCTCTTCGTCAGTTGTCATACCATAAGGAATGCTCTAAGCAGTCGACCACCCCTTATCCTCGGCAAACACCTAGTAGACTGTCCGATGCAAAAGAGAACGGCTTCATAACATGGTGGAAAACAGTCCTATTTTTAACCCTGTAGGCAGAAATTCCGCCCATTTGTGCGTGGATATGCAGCGGATGTTTGCGGAGCCGACCGAATGGATGATGCCTTGGTCGGCAAAAGTTTTGCCGCACATAACCGCCCTTGTGGCATTCCGATCCGAGAAAGCGATTTTCACCCGCTTCATTCCCGCACACAGAACCGGTCAAGGGCAGGGGATGTGGAAAAAATACTACGAGTGTTGGGCCTCGACGACAGTGGAAAAGCCAGGCGCGGACATGCTGGAGCCCGCGTTCTCGGGTATAGACGTGAACGGGGATGGTTAGTTGAGTCGTGCTTAAGAAGTTCCGAGTCATTTGATCTTCTCGTTCTATGGACTTTTCTAGTATCACAGCCACTAACAAACCGTTACGCTAAGCGAATGGAATATGGCTTCCGGCAGGAGGCCGTCGGTTCGCGAAGGCTCAGAGCAAGCGGATATCGCCGTCA
>Ga0209798_10000718_pt1 | contig 20242 bp, 22 predicted proteins | sample DOMMetBare3Fresh_FD_187475 | JGI IMG/M metagenome (GOLD analysis project Ga0209798, IMG submission 187475) | Wetland sediment microbial communities from St. Louis River estuary, USA, under dissolved organic matter induced mercury methylation -... | ecosystem: Environmental > Aquatic >...
TACGAGTTCCTGGCGCGTGATCTCCTGCTGTCGTTCGAGGAACTGGAGCGGGTGGTCCGGGCCTTTGTCCGCATGGGGGTCACCAAGGTCCGGTTGACCGGGGGCGAGCCCTTGTTGCGCAAGGGGATCGAGGACCTGGTGGCGAAGATCGCCCGGGTGCCGGGCGTCGAGGACCTGACCCTCACCACCAACGGGTCGCTTCTCGCCCGCAAGGCGGCCGGGTTGGCCGCCGCCGGGCTCAAGCGGGTCACGGTGAGCCTCGATTCGATGGACGACACGGTCTTCATGGCCATGAACGACGTCGGTTACCCGGTACAGGCGGTTCTCGATGGGATCGAGGCGGCGGCGGCGGCGGGGCTGGCCCCCGTCAAGATCAACATGGTGACCAAACGAGGCGTAAACGATCATTCGATAATTGGCATGGCCGGCCACTTCCGGGGCACCGAGCATGTCGTCCGGTTCATCGAGTACATGGACGTCGGCACCACCAACGGTTGGAGACTGGATGACGTCGTTCCTTCGGCCGAGGTGATCAAGATGATCAACGCGGTCTATCCACTGGAACCGGTCGAGGCCGGCTACAAGGGAGAGGTGGCCCGTCGCTACCGGTACAAGGACGGCGGCGGTGAGATCGGCGTCATCTCCTCGGTCACACAACCGTTCTGCGGGGACTGCACCAGGGCCAGGCTCTCGGCCGAGGGGGGCCTGTACACGTGCCTCTTCGCCACCAAGGGCACCGATCTCCGCCACCTGCTGCGGGAGGGGGCCACCGACGAAGAACTCGACGAGGTGCTCGCCGGGGTCTGGGGTGTCAGGTCCGACCGCTATTCGGAGGTTCGCTCGGAACAGACGAAGGACCTCGAGCGAATCGAGATGAGCTACATCGGCGGGTAGCGCCGGTTGTAGCGCTCGACTCGGACGGACTCCTGGAGGTGATGGCCGGTCGCGATCCGGCGACGGGACGGGATCTTGGTCGCCGGTTCGGGGATGGGTCACTGCGGGGCTACGACGCCACGTTCTCCGCTCCGAAATCGGTCTCGGTCCTCTTCGGTATCGGCGATGACGAGGTCCGTAGTCAAGTGGTGGAAGCTGAGCGTCGACCCGTCGACGGGCGAGCGCACGCCGACGTGCCGATCTGTTGCGGGTCGTAGGTCTTTGAACGGGGAACCAGGGAAGGGACTAGGCCCTCTGGTGAGCACCTGTCGAAAGGGGCGACCTCACCCATGTCCGAGACCTCACCCTCGGCACCGGATCACATTTGGCTGGCCGGTGAAGGGCCGAGTTCGACGTCGCTGAGAACGCCCAACAGTCCGCCGATGGTCGGTTCGCCGTCCCGAGCGGCGGGCAGTGGAAGATGTTCCTGGATGTGGTAGCGGTTCCGGCGCCCGTCTCGTTCCTTGACCACGTAGCCCGCCGCGGCGAGGTCGGCCACGATCGCGTAAGCAGTGCGCTCGGTGACGCCGATCGCGGAGGCGATATCGCGCAAACGCGCGTCCGTGTTGCGGGCGATGAGCAGCAATGCTCGAGCGTGGTTGGTGAGAAAGCTCCATGAAATCGTGGTGGTAGGCACTGAAACTACTGTAACAGAAAACTAGAAATCTATTGCCAATGAACCCTTTTTTCGGTATGCTTGGTGTAGATCGGATTTCGGAGCATCCGCAGAAAGCGCAAGCTCGTCGACAGGGCGAAGGACGGCGCTGTAAGGAGGCTTGTATGAGTATCGAGTCCAATAGGTCCGTATTGGTCGGTCAGCGCGAGGAGACGGTAGGCGAACCAGCACCGCTCGACGAGGCCGTGACCGAGTCACCACTCAACGAAGGTGTCACCGGGTCCGTTGCGTCTGCGCCGGTGGTGGCCCCCGTGTCCTCCGCTCGGGCCGAGACGGTCCGCACGGTTCGCACGACCAGGTTCACACCGTCGGCTGTCTTGGCGGCGGTCGTCGCCATTGCCATGTTGGTACTGGGCGGCATCACGGTGGGCCGCGCCGGATTCGATGGCAGTCTTGGACAGCCCGTAGTCACCGTCGCAGGCTTTACCGCGACTGCACTGCTGGGGCTGATCGTGTTCGGCTTTGGCGCCGTGCTGCTCATCGCTGCGCTCGCCAGGCAGCGGCACGTGATCCTGGGTCTCGGGATCATTGGCGGCGTCGCCGGCCTGATCGCGTGGTTCGAGCCCACCATCGGCGGTGATTCCCTATCGATACAACGCGGGTTTGGGCTATGGGTTGCGATCGCCATGGCGGCGATCGTCGTTTCCGCACTACTGCCCACGGTGTCGCGCGTCAACATACGTCAAACCACTGACGTCACATAGCGCCAAATAGTGCTGGGAAACGTCAGTCGAACAAGTAAGGAGGTGCCATGAGCACCACTGGATGGGTCATCCTCATTGTCGTGCTACTCGTCGTCTTCGGAGGCGGCTACGGCTGGACCCGTCGTAGTAGGTAGGTAGCACGCGACGCGAGCGGGGACTCCGCCAACGCGAAGTCCGACCCGACAAGAGAAGGGAGTGTGTCATGGACAACAAGGATCAGGTCAAGGGCAAAGTGAAGCAGGCTGTGGGCGCCCTCACGGACAACGAGGACCTGAAGAAGGAAGGCAAGGCCGACGAGAAGGCAGGCGAAGTCAAGGAGTTCCTGGAGGGCGTCAAGGACAAGGCCGACGACCTGGTTGACACGGTGAAGGAGAAGACCACCAAGCACTGACCAGCTCCAACAGCGCGTCTACGTCGTCACCGCGCCAACACCAATCGGGAGACCCGGCGGGACCCACTCGGGCCCGGCAGCCGGGCCTCCCCGGTCGGGCAAGAAGAGAGCGGTGATTCCCCTTGCACGTGCCGCCATCAACCCGAGCGGGTGGCGAACCTCGAGCTAGCCGACACCCCGGACAGACGGCGTCCGCTGCAAGGAAGGGAATCGTCATGGTGCAAGGATTTCGGCAGGCCATGGACACGTTGTTCATGGTTGGACCACACCTCCGTGAACCCGCCCAGATCACCCACGACTGTGAGCGATCTCGCGCACCCGCCAGCGTCCTCGAACCGGCAATATGCACGTGATCCCAGATATTGGGTTGCCACTGTATGGCGCGGACCGGCGGGTGAGCCGCCGACTGGTCACGCCGGAATCGAGTAGCGGGCCAGACCTTGTTCGAGAGCCTCAGGGGTGTCGACCGAATACCACGATCGGCCGTCTTCTCCCCAGGAGCGCCACTGGGAGTCGGTGACAGGTTCGAAGGCGATGCGGTCGAGGAGCGACTGGATCGATCCGCCGGCCGCCAACTCCTCGTCGATCAGATCGGCCAGACCGGCCGGGTAGAGGGCACACAGCGTCTGCCGAACACCGTCATCGACAGGCACCACCGCCAGTCCGTCCCCCATCTCGGCCAAACGGCCCAAGGTCTCGGCCCGCACCCAGGGTTGGTCCACTCCCACAACGAGGAGGCGTTGACCGGAGTGGGAGCGGGCGACGGTGGCGAGACCAGCCAGCGGTCCCCGCCGATCGGTGGACTCGTCCGGTGTCCCCTTCATCCCCAACCACCCGTCCGGGCGCCCCGAGATCACGATGTCTTCACACGATTCCTTCATCGCGCTCACCACCCAGGACACGAAACTGGCGCCTCCCAGTTCGAGGAGGGCCTTGTCCGTGCCCATCCGCCGTGATGAGCCGCCGGCGAGGATCACACCGAGGGGCCGTACCATGCCCCTCATCATGTCACATCGACCCCTGGCAGTGCTGGTCGCGGTCTGGGCGCTCGTCACCTGGGGCGGCCGGATCGGGCTGATGCAGGAGGGAGCCGGCTGGCTCGACTGGTTCAGGATCGCCGGGTCTCTGGCGGTGGCAGCCACGGCTACCACTCTGCTGTGGAGGGGTCGTCGGTCGCCGGTGCTTTGGGTCTACAGCGGGTTCACGACCTTGATCTGGGTGACCTCGCTCGTCTTGGTCTGGAGCGCCGAGCACCCGGTCGGATTCAGGCTGGTGCACTCGGCGCTGGCGGCAGGCTCGCTCATGCTGGCGGGTCTGGTGGCGGTCATTCCTCGGCCGGGGCGAGGAAGCGCCGCAGGCGCATGACCAGTTCGTCGATGTTGGCGTAGTAGATCTCGTCGCCGGCCACCGCCCGTAGCGCTCGCGGGATCCGTTTGCCTTCGGGAGCCGTCGCCACCACCGGGATCCGGATGGCGCGGGCGTAGCCGGCCACCACCTCGGAGTCGTCACCTTCGGTCATATCGGCGACGACCAGTGTCGAGGACTCCACCAGTTGGAACACCCGGTACATGGTTTCGGCCGGGCTGTATCCCACCGCCCCCCACTCTTCGATGTCGCGCGGCGGGCAGATCACTTCGAAGCCGGCCCCTTCCAGGGCCCGCAACAGCAGGAGCGCTTTTTGACGGTGGGCAGGATTGGTGGTCGGGCCCACCACCAGCAGCTTGACAATGGTGCTCTTGGGGGCGGGCTTTCGCCTGATCACGCGGTACCCCAACCAGATGAGTACGACGGTGACGAGAAGTGTCGTCTCGAAGGCGGCGGTATCGCCCAGGAAACCGAGCAGGGTACCCCCCGTCGACCCGGCCAGGGTCCCCAGCATGATGAGGACATTCCCCGCCACGATTCGCCGATTCGACTTCCAGAAGCGGAACACGCTGACCAGGGCGAGGAGGATGAGGATCGATGCCCCCAGCCCGGATCCGATGGCGGCGAGCATCCGTGGCCCGAATCCTTCGGTGAGGGGGGCGAAGACCCGGTCGGGGACTCCACTCTCGGGGAGTTGCTCGGCGAACGGGACGGTCGTCACCAGCGTCGTGGAGATGGCGGCCAGGGCCCCGGTGAAGAGTGTCATGGTGTTGCCTGCCTTGGGGCCGATCACGAGGAACATCGACCCCACCGCCAAGGTGATGATGTTGAGGATGGCGCCGAACAGGAAGAAGACGCGGTAGCCGGCGCCGGTCCATCCGAACATGAGGCCGGCCCACAGAGCCCAGGAGGCGGTCGCGAACATCGCCATGCCGGTGGCGTAGGCGGCCACGTGGGGGCGATGGTTCTTGATGAAGTCCCGGATCAGGTCGGCAGTGAAGAGGGTGGCGGCCAGGGCTGCGGCGAGAGCGAGAGCGACGTCGACGGTCATGCGCTGGCAACGTTACAGAAGCGGGGAACGGCTGAGGTCGGAACGATGAACGATGAACGATCAACGATCAACGAGGAAGAAGGAAGAAGGAAGAAGGTTCAAGTTCAAGGGTGAAAGTTGAAGGTTTGAGACCTTTGAACTTTGAACTTTGAACTTTGAACCTTGGACCTCTGGCTGATGGCCGATGGCTGATGGCTGATCGCGCATGGCGCAGGACGCAGGACGCATGGCGCATGACGCATGGTCGGGGGTCGCCTGCCCCTTCCCTACACTGGGCTGATGGATGCCACCGACTATCGGATGCCTTATCGCGAGTATGTGGCGGCGATCTATGAGCTGGCCGAGGAGGGGATTCCGGTCATCCAGGCGAGGATCGCCGATTGGCTGGGGCTGAGCCGGGCGTCGGTGTCGGAGATGATCAAGCGCATGACCGATGAAGGTCTCGTGACCAGCGACGGGGAGGTGATGCTGGCCGAAGAGGGACGTCATCTCGCCGAGGTGGTGGTGCGCAGGCACCGGCTGGCCGAGCGGTTCCTGTCCGAGGTGCTGATGCTCCCCTGGGTCAAGGTCCACGCCGAGGCCGAGGTGTGGGAACACGTGATCTCCGACGATGTCGAGGCCGCCATGTGGAAGGCGCTGGGGGATCCGAAGACGTGTCCCCACGGGAACCCGATTCCCGGTGCGGGTTACAAGCCACCACCGATCAAACCACTGTCGACACTGGTGACCGGCGATTCCAGGACACTGGAACGAATCTCCGAAGAACTGGAGCTGGACGCCGCGGTGATGGGGTTCCTCGATGACGCCGAGATCCGGCCAGGCGCCGTGCTGTCGGTGGTCGCTGCCACCCCCGACGGAACCCTGACGGTCAGGTCGGGTGACAGCCCACCGGTGGGGGTGGGTTCGTTCATCGCCGAGCGCTTGTTCGTGGCGGTGGGTTGACGTCAGGCGGCCCGGTGCGAGGCGATCGCCGCCTCCCGGGGCAGCTCATCGAGCAATCGGTCGGCGTATGAGCAGATCCTCGCCCCGAACACAAGGACCAGGAGCAGGAGGATCCGCACGATCCAGGTGAAGGCTCTCCGGCCTCCGAGCGAAACCCTGCGCCGGTCCGACTGGTCGTCCGCGGCCTGGGCGGGATTGGCGCTGGGGACGTTCATCGAGTCCACACCGGCCACGAGGGTTTGTCCGCATTCGGGACAGTGGGTGGTGAAGGTCGGATCGACCCGGTTCCGACATCGCGGACAGCGGCTCATACCGTGGACCTTACCGTCGGTTCCAAGGTTGTCTCGCGTGGACGAGTGATCGGCTGGCCTCGCCAGGCTGAAGACCGGAGTCAGGCCGCTCGATCACCGCACCAGCAGGGGGATCTCCACTTCGGCCGGGTCCAATCCTCCGTGATATCCGATCAGCCTGCGGTCGAAGCCCTTCGGGAGCAGGACCTTGCCCCGGGGGGCGAGGACTGCCGCATCGGGTTGACGCACGGCGAGTTGGGGGTGAGTCCCATGCTCGGCGCCCCACAGGCGGCGCAGGTCCTCGGTGGACACGAGCGGAGCGCCGGCCTGCTCGGCAAAGGCAGCGATCGGCTCCGGCCCCCCCCGCAGGTACACGGAGCGAGGATCGCCAAAAGCGATGAGCCGGTCGAACTCGTCGCGCATCGGGAGCTTGTCGGCCTCCCGGTAGTCGACATGGCCGTGGTCGGCCGTCCCGACGAGGGTGACCTCGGGGGCGAGTCGCGCGCACAGGGCCGACCAGGCGCGGTCGACCGAAGTGAGGGCGCTCAGGTAGTCACCCGATCGTTGTCCCCAGACATGGGCGGCGAAGTCGACCTGCTGGAAGTAGGTGAAGATGAGCCGGTTGGGGGTGGCAGCCAGTTCGACCGTGGCCGCCACCGACTCCTCCACGCTGTAGACAGGCTCGAACCGGCAGCCCCGATAGACGGCTCGGGTCAGCGGGGAGCCCTGAAAGTCTCCCGGCTGGATGGTGATCGGCTCGATCCCGGCCGATTTCAGTCGTTCCCACAGGTTGGGGGCGGGAAGGAACGAGGCGGTGTCGAAGTCGACGTCGGCTCCCTCAGGTGTCCTCCACTTGAGAACGTTGACCACCTTCTCCAACTCGGGGAGCCACATGAGGTGCCCGATGACACCATGCCCGGCCGGGGCGAGCCCGGTGGCGACGGTAGCCAGTGCCACGGTGGTGGTGGTGGGGAAGGGGGCGTGGATGACGCCTCGCTGTGAAGCGGAGAGGGAGGAAGCCTCGGGCACGTCCAGCTGGGCGGCCCCCAGACCGTCGAAAAGGGTCAGCACGTAGCTGCTTCCCACCGGGATGACACCGGACAGGTCGGCGTCGAGTCCGGGCAGCGGCGGAGAGCCACCCAGCCGCGATTCCAGCTCCGACATGAGGTTCACCAGCCCCCGGCCGCCGGTGGAAGGAACGGTGCGATTCACCGGGTCAGGCTAGGGGAGCCACATCCGTCCGGTTCCTGCCACGCGCCTCACACGGTTACGGTGCCCGGGTGGTGGTGTAGATCGTGCCTATCGGGCTCGTCCACTGGTGGTCTCCCGCCGGGTCGAGGTTGTGGACCCATCCCGCCTGATGGCGAACGACGTGGTCGTGGCGGCAGAGCGGAACCAGTTGGTCAACTGTGGTCCGTCCCCCTTCCGACCACGGGATGCGGTGGTCGAGGTCACACTGGCGGGCGGGCATCCGGCACCCCGGGAACACACACGTCGGCTCGCGAGCCGCGACCAGGCGGCGCTGGGCCGAGTTGGGGCGGCGGCGGGTGGTGCCCGCGTGGACCACCGCCCCGGTCGTCGGGTCCACGACCGTGAAGGTCCATTGGGATCGAGCCTGGCGTTCGATCGTCTGCCGGGCGATGTCGGCCACGACCGGGCCAAACCCGGCCAGTTCGACGGCCTTGTCGTCGAGTTCGGCGAGCGTGGTGAGATCGACCCGAATGTCCACGGTTCCTCGCCCGGCCTGGTATGAACTCGTCCCCTCCAGCAGGTCGAGGAACACGTCGGCTCGCAATTGGTCGAGGGTCCGCGGCTCATCCGGGCTCCGTAGTCCGAAGGCGATGTCCGTGAGGCGGTCCATCACCGCCGCCACCCGGTCGGGTGGGAGGTCCGAAGCCAACAGGTGGGCGGTGCCCGCCCCGGTTGGCTCCGCCATGACGCTTCGACGATCCACCGCCTGCTGGTAGCGGGCGGCGGCCTCGTGGGGGTCGTGCTCTATGCACAGCCGGCGAATCCAGACTCGCAACTGGCCGGTGGTGAGATGTTCTGCCTTCAGGAGGACCTGGTCGACGATCCGTCTGGCGTGTTCGTCTGGGAGGTGGATGGTCTCCTCTATGAGGACCCGGGCCCTGCGCAGGTCGATCGCACCCGACATCAGAGCTTGCAGCACCGCCGGCACCCGGTTGCGAGCGACGTGGGCGAACTCGAGTTCGTGCTCGGCCGCCCGGCGGGTGAGATGCAGCGCGGCCCGCAACTCGGCAACCGTCGCATCCACGCTGATTTCGATGTCCGGTTCTTCCGATTGGGCGTCGATCTCGTCGGCGATCGACATCATCGCCTGAAACATCATGGCCTGGTGGTAGGCGACCATTCGACTGTGGCCCCGCAGGGCTCTGACCTTCTCCGGACCGGTGAGGGCGTCGAGGTCGACGCCAGAGAGCCACACCGACACGACCCCGCCGGGAGTCAACACATCCACTTCCGGGTGCAAGGCGCCCGCCACGGCTGTTCCTATTCCATCGATTCCGATTGCAGCGATCACATGTTCGAAGCTACACACCGGGTCTGACAGAATCCTCGACCGAGTCGGCTCCCCCAGGGGAAAACTCCCGACTGCGCAGAGACTTTGGCCCCGCGCGCCCTCTGCTTATACTCGCCGCAGTCCGGCGGACGACCCCTGGGTGCCATGAGCGCGTATTTCGAGCAGTACATCACAGTCGGTGTGTTCGCAGCCCTCGGTGTTGTGCTGGTGGCAGCCCTGCTCGGCCTGGCCACCGTCCTCCGACCGAGCAACCCGACCAGCGCCAAAAAGTTGACCTACGAGTGCGGCGTGGATCCGGTCGGCACGGGATGGTCGCAGACGCACGTCCGGTACTACGTGTTCGGGTTGCTGTTCGTCATCTTCGACGTCGAGGCCGTCTTCATCTTTCCCTGGGCGATCGAGGCCGAACGACTCGGTGTGTTCGGCCTCGTGGCAATCACCCTGTTCATGCTGACCCTGGTCGAAGGTCTGGTCTATGCGGTCAAGAAGGGCGTCCTCCGGTGGGAGTGATCCAGAAGTTCGGCGTCCCCAAGCCGGTGTCGTGGCTCCTCAACTGGTCCCGGAGCTATTCGTTGTGGCTCTTCCAATTCGGGCTGGCGTGTTGTGCCATCGAGATGATGGCCGCCTCCGGCCCGCGCTACGACTTCATGCGGTTCGGGATCATCCCGTTGCCGGCTTCTCCCCGCCAGGCCGACCTGATGGTGGTGGCCGGCACCGTCACCGACAAGATGGCGCCGTCCGTCAAGCGCCTGTACGACCAGATGCCCGATCCCAAGTACGTGATCTCGATGGGATCGTGCTCCAACTGCGGCGGCCCCTACTGGGACTCGTACTCGGTGACCAAGGGTGTCGACCAGTTGATCCCGGTCGACGTCTATGTGCCCGGCTGCCCACCCCGACCAGAGGCGCTGATGGACGGGATCGTGGCGCTGCAGAAGATCATCCAGGGCGAGAACATCAAAGAGAAGTGGAACCGGCGTGACCATCAGCCAGTCTGAGACCTCCACCGACTTCGGGGAGCAGGTGGCGGCCGCCGTCTCGGGACAGGTGGCCGACGCCACGGACACCATCAAGGTCGTGGTCGATCCGGCCACCTGGGTCGAGACGCTCCGCACTGCCAAGAACGACTTCGGGCTGATCTTCTTCTCGTGGCTGGGAGCAGTCGACTGGACCAACGAGCCGGCCGTCGGCGAACCGGTCGAATCCGAGGTGGAGGAGCGGTTCGAGGTGCTGTGCACCGTTGGTGACGTCTCTGCCGGCCGCCGGGTCACATTCTCCACCTCGCTTGCCAAGAGCGAACCTCGGTTGGACTCGCTGGTCGGCGTCTACGCCGGGGCCAACTGGCACGAGCGGGAGGCCCACGAGATGTTCGGGATCGAATTCGTGGGTCATCCCAACCTCGCCAACCTCTATCTTCCCGACGGTTTCATCGGCCAGCCGCTGCTCAAGTCGTATCCGCTGTTGTCGCGCGACGTGAAGCCGTGGCCCGGCACGGTCGATGTCGAGGGCATGCCCGGGGTGGCCGACGAGGAACCGGCAGAAGGCGGCGACGAGTGACCGTGCTGGACCAGGATCTCGTTCGTCATCTGTCCGAGGTGTCGGTCTCGGTGGAGCTCGAGACTCCCGAGATGACCCTCAACATCGGACCGCAACACCCATCCACCCACGGGGTGCTGCGGCTGGTGGCGAGGGTCGACGGCGAACGCGCCTACGACGTCAAGCCCGTGATCGGTTACATGCATCGGGGCTACGAGAAGCTGTCGGAGGTTCGCAGCTACGCCCAGATCACGGCCTTGATCAACCGGATCGACTGGGTGTCCGGCTACGCCAACGAGGTTCCGTTCCTGGTCGCCGCCGAGAAGCTCATGCAGATCGAGGTCCCGGTCCGGGCCCAGTACATCCGGCTCATCCTCACGGAGATGGCCCGTATCAGCTCGCATCTGGTGTTCATGGCGTCCTACCCGCTCGAGCTGGGAGCGGCCACCCCGCTCTTCTTTGGCCTCCGCGAACGCGAGCGGGTTCTCGACCTCCTCGAAGGAGTCACCGGCGGTCGCTTCCATCCCAACTTCAATCGCATCGGTGGTGTCAAGCCGGCGGCGGGCGCCGGGTCCACCCAACGCAAGACCGTCCAGGACCTCCCCAAAGGTTTCCTGGCCGACACCCGACTGGCGATGGACAAGGTGCTCCATGCCGCCGATCAACTCGAAGACCTGGTGGCGGGCAACGAGATCATCCTCGCCCGGACCAAGGGGATCGGGGTGCTTCCGGCGGCGGTGGCCGCCGACTACGGCGTATCCGGGCCCAACCTGCGGGCCTCCGGGGTGGGCTTCGACCTGCGCAAGGTCGAGCACTACCTGCCCTACGACAAGTTCGACTTCGAGATCCCGGTGGGCAAGAACGGCGACTGCTGGGACCGGTGGTGGGTCAGGCTGCAGGAGATTCGCCAGGCGGCGAGGATCATCCAGCAAGCGATCGACTCGATCCCGGCCGGCCCGCTCCAGGCGAAGGTCCCGAAGGTGATCAAGGTCCCGGCGGGAGAGACCTACGTCCGCGCCGAGAACCCGAAAGGCGAGATGGGTTATCACCTGATCTCGCAGGGCGGGCAGGGCCCCTACCGGCTCAAGATCCGATCGGCCAGTTTCTCCAACATCTCGGTGCTGCCGTGGATCCTGGAAGGGATCCTGGTCCCCGACATCATCGCCATCATGGGCTCACTCGACTTCGTCCTGGGAGACGTGGATCGATGAGCGCCCTGCGTCATGCGTCATGCGTCGTGCGTCGTGCGTCGTGCGGGTTGGGCGGGGGGGTTGAAACCGCTCCGAGACGACAAGCTTCCCGCCAAGGCTGGTCAACCGGCTCTGACCGCCTGTCTCAGCTTCACGCATTTGCGCCGAACCTCTTCGAAGCGCTCGCTGTCTGCATAGACAGCCAGTACCAGTTGATGGGCGCGCTGCCAAGCGTTGAGTCGTCGGAAGTCGCGCATTCGATCCATCGTGGGTGTTCCTGCACACAATGGGAAGGGAGTTGTCGATCCGACTCTCTCCAGCAAAGGCGCATGGCGCATGGCGCATGGCGCAGGGCGGTTGGTTGGCGACTCGGGACTCGGGACTCGGGACCGAGCGAGCCAAAGGCTCGCTCGTGAACTTCTGGGTTCTTCTTTTGGTCAAGGTGGGGATCATTGCAGCCCTGATTCCGGCGGCGGGGTTGGTGATCGGGTTTGCCGAACTGAAGTTGTCGGCCAAGATGCAGAATCGGGTCGGGCCCTACTTCGCCGGTGGCCGGTGGGGTTGGGCTCAGCTCCTCGCCGACGGCATCAAGTTCTTCCAGAAGGAGGATCTGGTTCCCGCCGACGCCGACCGGGCGGTGTTCAAGATGGCCCCCTTCATCGTCTTCATCGGCACGGTCGCCCTCTTCGTGGTGATCCCCTTCAGCCCCAGCCTGGTGGTCCAGGACCTCGACATCGGGATCTTCTTCGCCCTCGCCATCTCGTCGGTGTCGACCATCGGGGTACTGGTGGCGGGCTGGTCGTCGGCCAACAAGTATTCGCTGATGGGCGGGTTGCGGGCCGCCGGCCAGCTCATCGCCTATGAGTTGCCGCTGGTGCTGGCCACCGTCGGGGTGGTGGTGATGGCGGGAACGATGAGCCTCAATGGAATCGTCGAGGCGCAGGCCGGATGGTTCTCGGAGACGGGGTGGAACGGCGGGCTCCCGTTCGTGATCCCGCAGTTCATCGGTTTTGTCATCTTCATGATCGCCGCCGTGGCCGAATTGTCCCGGACCCCGTTCGACATGCCGATCGCCGAGTCCGAGCTCGTCATGGGGTACCTGACCGAGTACTCAGGGTTCCGGTTCCTGTTCTTCTTCCTGGCGGAGTTCGCCAACATGTTCTCGATGTCGGCGATCGCCGCCACCCTTTTCCTGGGCGGCTACTGGGCCCCTGGACTGTCGGAAGCCCAGCTCGAGTTCGCCGGTCCACTGATCCTGTCGGCCAAGGTCGGGCTGCTGGTGTTCCTGCTGATCTGGTTCCGCTGGACGTTCCCCCGGTTCCGGGAAGACCAGTTGCAGACCCTCGCCTGGAAGTGGCTGATCCCGCTGTCGCTGGTCAACATCGTCGCCACCGGCGCCTTCAAGGTGGTGTTCTGATGGCGGGCCCGATTCTCGGCAAGGGTCTGGTGACCGGGATGAAGGTCACCCTCGTGACGATGTTCCAGACGCTGTTCAACCCCAAGAAGCACCTGGCCACCGTCAACTACCCGAAGGTGAAGGAACAACCGGTGCCGCGAGCTCGAGGCGTGATCGCCCTCGACCAGGAGGCTTGCACGGTCTGCATGCTGTGTGCCCGCAACTGCCCCGACTGGTGCATCTACATCGAAGGGCACAAGGAGGAGAAGGCTCCCGACAAGCCGGGTGGGCGGGTCAAGGTGCGGGCGACGCTCGATCGTTTCGACATCGACTATGCCCTTTGCATGTACTGCGGCATCTGCGTGGAGGTCTGCCCGTTCGACGCCCTCTTCTGGTCCCCGGAGTATGAGTACTCGGAGCATTCGATGGGCAAGATGATGCACGACATGGACCGCCTCCAGGATTGGCTGGCGACCGTTCCCAAGGCTCCAGGGTTGGAGAGCTGATGGACTTCGCCGACTGGATCTCGCAACCCGTCAACCTGGTCTATCTGGCGATCGGGTCGGCCGTGCTGGTGTCGGCCCTCAAGGTGGTCACGTCCCAGAACGTGGTGCATGCCGCCCTGTTCCTGGTTGCCACTCTGGCCGGTTCGGCCGGGCTGTTCCTGATGCTCTCGGCCGAATTCGTCGCCTGGGTGCTGGTGCTCGTGTACATCGGGGCCGTGATCGTTCTGTTTCTCTTCGGCATCATGATCACAAGGGCACCGGTGGTGCGCGATGTGGGACTCGACAACAAGAAGGCCCGTCCGATGGCGGCCGCCGTCTCGCTCGTGCTGTTCCTCCTGCTCTCGTGGACCTCGCTGCTCGCCTTCGGTGCGCAAGAGGTGGAGCAGGTGGGGGAACCGACCTCGACCGCCGCCCTCGGCCAGGCGTTGCTCGGTCGTTTCGTTCTGCCGTTCGAGATCGTCGGGTTCATCCTGCTGGCGGCGCTGGTCGGTGGCATCACTTTGGCCCGCCGCGACCTGACCCCGGCGGAGGAAGAAGAACGGGGGTCGGTATGAGCGTCATGCGTCTTGCGTCATGCGTCTTGCGCCATGCGATCGCACCGGGGGTGGGCTCGTGAGTGTGTCGATACTTGGCATCTTGCTTCTGGTGGCGGTGGTGGCCGTCGTGATCGTGACCGTGGTTGGTCTCGTCAGTTTCTTCGCCAACCGTCGCAAGGAGGGGGAGCTGTGAGGGCTCGGCTTCGCTTCGCTGCCATGCGTCGTGCGTCTTGCGTCTTGCGCCATGCGCCCGCACCGGAGGACCGCTCGTGATGGTCAACCAGTTCCTGGTGATTGCGGCGTTGTTGTTCTCGTTGGGCGTCTACGGCCTGCTGGTCCGTCGCAACATCGTGATGATTCTGCTGGCGGTGGAACTGATGCTCAACGCCGTCAACATCAACCTGGTGGCCTTCGAGTCCGTTCTGCGGACGGAGATGGCGCTCGGGCAGGTGTTCACGATCTTCATCATCACCGTGGCGGCCGCCGAGGTCGGCATCGGCCTGGCCATCATCCTCCTCGTTTTCCGCAACCGCCAGTCCGCCAACATCGACGATTTCAACCTGATGAAGTACTGATATGAGCCGTCAGCCTTCAGCCATCAGTCATCGGCCGCCGCTTCGCCGGGCCAATCCCTTCACGGCCGTTCGCCGTAGGCCGGCCGATGGCCGACAGCCGATCGCCGACAGCCGAATCTCGAGATCGAGGTTCGCATGATCCCCTCTCTGCTTCTCGCCGTGGAGGAGGCGCCCCACTCCGCCGGGACGCTTGCTGATGGCGGCGTGCTCGGGCGGTGGGCGGGGCTCATGCTGGTCCTGCCCTTCCTGGCCTTCCTGTTGATCGTGTGGCGGGGCAAGCGGATGAAGCACCTCGGGGCGGAGGTCGCCATCGGAGCGATGGCCGTGAACCTGCTCATTGCCACCGGCCTGTTCGTCCTGAACATGCGGGAGGGGATCTTCCACGAACAGCAATATGAGATCGGTCGTATCGGGTTGTGGGAGGGAAAGAGCCTGTTGTTCGAGCTGGGCTGGGTGGTCGACGGGCTCTCGATCATGATGTACTTCGTCGTCGCCTTCGTGAGCCTCCTCGTGTTCATCTACGCGGTGGGCTACATGCACGGCGATGTCAGGGTGACCTGGTTCTTCGCTTCGCTGTCGCTGTTCGCCGGTTCGATGCTGGTACTGGTGGGTGCCCCCAACCTGGTGCAGCTGATCATCGGCTGGGAGGGCGTTGGTCTCGCCTCGTACCTGCTCATCGGTCACTACTGGGAGCAGAAGGAGAACTCGTCGGCTGCCATCAAGGCCTTCCTGACGAACAAGGTGGCGGACGTCGGTCTGATCCTGGGGGCGATCTACGTTGGGCTCACCCTGGGTGACTTCCGGTTCTCGACCCTCGAGAAGGCGGCCGCCGAGGGCGATCTGGCCCTCACGGCGGTGGCGGCGACGGCCGGGTTGCTCCTCTTCTTCGGGGCGATGGGCAAGTCGGCCCAGTTCCCCCTTCACATCTGGCTGCCCGATGCCATGGCAGGCCCCACCCCGGTGTCGGCCCTCATGCATGCCGCCACCATGGTGACCGCCGGGATCTACCTCATGGCCCGCACCTTCCCGCTCTACCAGGGCCTGGCCGGCGAGGTGTTGGTGCTCGGCTCGCTCGACGTGCGGGATGTGATGGTGGCGATCGGCACCATCACCCTGTTCGGGATGGGGCTCCTCGCCCTGGTGGCGGACGACATCAAGAAGGTCCTCGCCTACTCCACCGTCTCCCAACTCGGCTACATGATGACCGCCGTCGCCGCCGGTGGTTACACGGCCGGGCTGTTCCACCTCTTCACCCACGCCTTCTTCAAGGCGTTGCTCTTCCTCGGCGCCGGTTCGGTCATCCACGCCGTCCACTCCAACAACATGAGTGACATGGGGGGTCTGCGCAAGGACATGCCGAAGACCTTCTGGACGTTCGCCATCGGTTCGCTGGCGCTGTCGGGGATCATCCCGCTCGCCGGGTTCTGGTCGAAGGACGAGATCCTCGCCACCCTCGACTACGAGGGCTATCGGACGGTGTTCTGGATCGCGGTGGCCGGCGCCTTCGTCACCGCCTTCTACATGACGCGGGCGGTGGCACTCACGTTCTTCGGCACCTACAAGGGTCACGGTCATCCGCACGAGTCACCTTCGATCATGACCACCCCGTTGATTGCCCTGGCCATCCCCTCGGCGCTGGTCGGGTTCCTCAACATCCCGGGTGTGAAACTGGGTGCGCTGGGCAGCTTCACCACCTGGGTCGGGGCCCGGTCGGTGGCGATGGGCGACCACCACCCCGAGGCGATCGCCTGGAATCTGGCCGCCATCGGTCTGGCGGCGGGACTGGGCGGGATCGCGCTCGGCTGGCTCATCTTTGGCCGCGATGCGGAGACGCAGGTGGCGCGGGACCGGGTGGAGGTGCCGCTGCTCTATCCGCTGCTCCGGCAGAAGTACTACATGGACCATCTGGCGCTGGGGTCGGTGGGCTTAATCAAAGGCCCCGCGGCCCGGATGATCGATTGGATCAACACCTACGTGATCGACGGGATCGTCAACGGGGTGGGGGCGGCCGTGAAGGCGCTGGGCGGGATCGTCTACAACGGCCTCGACCAGATCGGCGTCGACGGAATCTTCAACGGAGCAGCCGCCGCCTCGAATGCGGCCGGCCGGTCCCTTTCCAGGCTCCAGACCGGCCGGGTGCAGAACTACGCAACCGGATTCGTGCTGGGTGCTGTGATCCTGGTGGTGGCCCTGGTGGTGGCGTTGTGAAACCTTCGTCGAAGACGAGATTCTCACTGAGAGAGAGAGGCAAGAAACGATGACCTGGTTCGAGAACGGCGGTGCGCTCAGCCTCATCGTCTTCCTGCCGCTGGCGGCGGCACTGTTGATGATGTTGATCCCGCGCCAGCGAGAAGACGAGATCAAGCAGGTGGCGCTGGTCGCCTCGGTCGTGACTTTCGCCATCTCGCTGGTTGTGGCCTTCATGTTCGACTTGGGGGCGGCCGGCAGCTATCAGTTCGATGTTTCGCTTCCGTGGATCTCGGCCATCGGCAGCAACTACCACATCGGCATCGATGGCATCAGCCTCCCGCTGCTGGTCCTCTCCACCTTCATCTTGGTGCTGTCGATCATCTACTCCTGGGACCACTGGGAGGAGCCGAGGAACCCCAAAGCCTTCCTCATCCTGATGCTGATCCTGGGCACCGGCATGAACGGGACCTTCGTCGCCCTCGACCTGGTTCTGTTCTTCATCTTCTTCGAACTGGTGCTACTCCCGATGTACTTCATGATCGGGATCTGGGGTGACAAGTCGATGCGGCGCATCCCCGGCTTCAGCAAAGAGATCCCGACCCGGCTGTATGCCTCGATCAAGTTCTTCCTGTTCACGTTGTTCGGATCGGCGTTCATGCTGCTCGGTTTCCTGGCCATCTACTTCCGGGCCGGAGAGGTGGCGGATCGCACCTTCGACATCCCCACCCTGGCGGCGCTGGGGGCGACCGGGGTGTTCTCCCCGGCCGCCTGGGGGATCGGCGGCGTGGTGTTCGGCGCTTTATTCCTCGGGTTTGCGGTCAAGGTCCCGATGTGGCCCTTCCACACGTGGTTGCCCGATGCCCATACCGCTGCCCCCACGGTCGGGTCGGTGCTGCTGGCGGCCATCCTCCTGAAGCTCGGTTCGTACGGGTTCATCCGTATCGCCCTCCCGATCCTCCCCGACTCGGCCCGGGACTGGGCGCCGGCGATCGCGGTGCTGGCGGTGATCGGCATCATCTACGGTTCGCTGGCCTGTCTCGCCCAGACCGACATGAAACGGCTCATCGCCTTCTCGTCGGTCGGTCACATGGGTTTTGTGATGCTCGGCATCGCCAGCCTGACCGACGTCGGGATCAACGCCTCGATCATCGGCATGGTGGCGCACGGCCTCATCACCGGCCTGCTGTTCTTCCTGGCCGGGTCGATGCACCACCGGTATCACACCCGGGAGATGGGGCGTCTGGGAGGCAATCAGACCCTGATGCCCAAGATGGGAGCGATTCTCGGGTTCACCGCGATGGCCTCACTCGGTCTCCCCGGCCTGGCCGGATTCTGGGGCGAGTTCATGGCGCTGCTCGGCGCCTTCAATCCGCTCGAGGGGCTCAGTGTCGGCCTCTTCCGCACCGCCATGGTCATCGGCGCCATCGGCACCGTCCTCACCGCCGGCTATCTGCTGTGGATGCTGCAGAAGGTCAACTTGGGCGAGCCCGGTGCCGAGTGGGTTGGACACGAGTTCCACGACGTGGACCGGTTCGAGATGAGCGCCTGGGTGCCCTTGATCGTCCTGATCGTCGTCATCGGTATCTACCCCAAGCTGGTGCTGGGGGCGACCACCGACGCGGTCGTGTCCATGGTCGATACTGCCTTCCACTCCGGGGCCACCGCCGCCCGAACGGTGCTGGGGGGTTGAGCGTGCCGTCACCCGTCGTTGGCGCCGGCCCGGCATGAGCTACCCGATCGACTATCTGGCGATCGGCCCCGAGCTGGTGGTCATCGTCTCGATGCTCGGCGTTCTCGCCCTCGACCTGGTGCTGCCCCGCCGCCTCAAATACGTGAGCGGGGCGGTGGCGGTGGTCGGCCTCACCCTGGCCGCCCTCCCCTTGATCCTGCTGGCGGTCCGCCCCGAGGTCGCCTCCATGTTCGACGGGTCCTATGTGGTCGACCGGTTCTCGCTGGTGTTGAAGGGGCTCTTCCTGGTGGCCGGATACATCGTGCTCATCATGTCGGTCACCTACATCGAGTCGGATCGGTTCTACCAGGGTGAGTACTACTTCCTCTTGCTCAGTTCGATCCTCGGCTCACTGGTGATGGCCTCGGGTCGCGATCTGATCGTCCTGTTCATCGGACTGGAGCTGACCACGGCCCCTCTCTTCATGCTCGCCGGTTGGAGAAAGGGCGATCTCAAGTCGAATGAGGCGTCGGTCAAGTACTTCATCTTGGGGGTGCTGTCGACGGCGATCCTGCTGTGGGGGATGTCGATGCTGTTCGGGGTGACCGGTGCCGTCCGTTTCGACGAGATCGCCTCGGCGGTGGCCGGCATCTCCACCGGCGATCCGGCCTTCCCGTTGTTGACCCTGGCCGTGATCTTCGTGATGGTGGGATTCGGGTTCAAGGTCTCGGCGGTTCCCTTTCATTCGTGGGCGCCTGACACCTATGAAGGCGCCCCGATCCCGGTCACCGCCTATCTGTCGGTGAGCTCGAAGGCCGCCGGCTTCGTCGGCATGTTCGTGTTCCTGTACCTGGCGATACCGTCGCTCTCTTCGGTGTGGGGACCGGCGATCTGGGTGATGGCGGCGCTCTCGATGACCGTGGCCAATCTCGCCGCGCTCCGCCAGACAAACATCGTGCGGCTGCTGGCCTATTCGTCGATCGCTCAGGCCGGTTTCATGCTCGTCCCGTTTGCGGCGGCGGCGCTGTCGGGCCGCCCCGAGGCGTTGTCTTCCGGCCTGGAAGCCACGGTCGTCTACCTCCTGATCTACGCCTTGATGAACCTGGGGGCGTTCGCGGTCGTGATCGTGGGTACCAAGCGGACCGGCACCACCGAGATCGCCGGGTGGGCGGGTCTGGCCAGGATCGATCCGCGTCTGGCGGTTCTCACCGCGTTGTTCTTCTTCTCACTCGCCGGGATTCCGCCCCTGGCCGGCTGGTACGCCAAGTTCAAGATGTTCACGTCGGCCATCGAGGCGGGGGGAACCTGGGCCTATGTTCTGGCCGGGATCGCGGCCTTGAACGCAGTGATCGCCTTCGCCTACTACGCCAAGGTTGCCAAGGCGGTGTGGTTCGACGAACCGGCGGCGGACGCCGAAGAGGTTACGGAGGCGCCGTCCGGGTCGCTGGTGCTCGTCCTCGCCATCGCCGCCGTGGTCACCCTCGTCGTCGGGGTGATACCCAACATCCCCGACTTCCTGGGTGAGGCGACTCGAACGCTGCTGGCCGCTGCCGGGGGCTGACGGCCTCAGCTGGGGGTTGTCACCAGCGACGCGGCGACCGAGCGGGCCCACTCCTCCATCGCCACCCAATCCCGAAAGTCGCCGGTTTCGACCCGCAGCGCCTTGACGATGGCCCGCTCGCCGAAGCCGAGGGTGTCCTTGTCGATCTTGCCTGCGAACCGGACATGGCCCCGAACATCGAGGACGTTG
>Ga0209798_10000719_pt1 | contig 20237 bp, 21 predicted proteins | sample DOMMetBare3Fresh_FD_187475 | JGI IMG/M metagenome (GOLD analysis project Ga0209798, IMG submission 187475) | Wetland sediment microbial communities from St. Louis River estuary, USA, under dissolved organic matter induced mercury methylation -... | ecosystem: Environmental > Aquatic >...
TTTCAAGTGTTTCAGAGGAAAGCCGAAAAGTAACATTCATCACCGAACGCGAGTCGCGCTCGGCATGTCCGAGATAATATCCATCGCTTGAATCAATCGCATCATAGAGGATCTTCGCCTTCTCTTCATTGAATTGTTTCATCGCGGGAAGCCCGCCGCGTCTTTTAATCCATTTACAAACGAGATCGACGAGATAAATTCCCCAGGTATTTGGTGTATTCGGAAGCGACTTATTTTCCGCGAAGTGTCTGTAATCGAGCATCGCGAATTGATTCGCGGGAATTTTCTCGAGCATATCGTCGCGAATAATGACCAATGTCACGCCGGAAGATCCGATGTTTTTTTGCGCACCCGCATAGATGAGGGCGTATTTCGAAACGTCAATCGGTTTCGACAAAATATTCGACGACGCATCGCAGACAACCGGAATGCCTCCGGCATCTAAATCATATTTAAATTCGACACCTTGGATCGTTTCATTTGAAACGTAGTGAACATAATCAGTTTCCGACGAAAAACGGAGCGCGGATTCGCGCGGCGCAAGTTTGAAACCATCCGCTTCGGCGGAAAAAATCGGATTCACGTTTCCGCGTCGGCGCGCTTCTCTGATCGCTTTTTGTCCCCAAGCGCCGGTCGTGATGTAGTCCGCTGAACTTTTGAGAAAATTCAGAGGCACCATCGCAAACTGCAAACTCGCGCCGCCTTGCAGAAAAAGGACCTGATAATTTTCGGGAACGCTGAGAAGTTCGCGGACGTTTTTCTCCGCGCTCTCAATGATTGAAGTGAATTGTTTCGAACGATGCGAAATTTCCAGCACGGACATTCCAATTCCGCCCAGAGAAAGCAGCTCGCGTTGAGCTTCTTCCAAAACTTCGAGCGGAAGCGCCGAAGGTCCGGCACTGAAATTGAAAATTCTCTCGGATGAAAGTTTTGTTTTCGACATTCTATTACTCAGCGGCGATAGCACGAATAGAAAAAACTAATTCGACTTCTTTGATAACTTCGTACGCAGCGCGCTACCAACAACTTTTGTAATCAGCCGATTGGGAATTACGTTTACAATAGTTGCCGAGGCGAAGTTTATCCAACCCGAAATCACACGCGATTTTCTTCGCGCAATACCTCGCATCGCAGCTTCAACAACTTCCTCCGCAGTCTGCATTCCTTTTATTTTTAGCGGATCTTTTATAAGAGCATTCTCAAAGAATTTCGTTTCAGTGGCTCCCGGACACAAATTCAGAATCTGAATTCCATGTGCGCGATTTTCTTCCGAAAGTGCTTCCGAAAACGAAGTAACGAATGCTTTCGTAGCGGCATAAGTAGCCATATAGGGAAGCGGTTGAAAACTCGCAGCCGAAGAAACGTTGATAATTATTCCACGTTTCCGCCGGCGCATTCCCGGAAGAAACCGATGCGTAAGCGCTACGAGCGCCATAATGTTTAAGCCGATCATTTCGAGCTCGCGCTCCAAATTGAGGTGAACGAAATCACCCATTGAACCGAATCCGGCATTATTGATAAGACAATCGATTTCGAGACCGCGTCGCTGAATTTCTTCAAAAAGACGTTTATCGGCTTCGGCATCAAGCAGATCCGCGGCAACGAAATTTGCTTCGATTCCGTGTTTTGCTTTCAACTCATCGCAGAGCTTACGCAGCTTTTCCTCCGAACGCGCAACCAAAATCAAGTCGTGTTTTTCCTTGGCGAGTCTTTGTGCGAACGCCTCGCCGATTCCGCTCGATGCACCTGTAATGAGAGTTAGCATTTTTATTTGAGTAAATTATTTTTCGAAATGAAGCTGCCCAATGCATCATTAAATTCCTTTGGCTTTTCCAACGTCAGAAAATGGCTTACGTCTTTCATCATTCGGAAATCCATTTTAGGTGCGATTGATTCGTAAAACGATTTCGTGTCCGGCGCCCAAAAAGGCGATTCAGCCATCCATGCTAGAACCGGAACGTTTATTGCGTCGTTCGTCCAAATCGAATCATCCGCCATTCCATCCCAAGCGCTTATCGCCACATAGTCGGCAGCGGAGAGCATCGTCTCGCGAATCTTATTTTTCAGCGATTGGTCCTTGATCGGCGCTAACATTCCTTCAATAAATGCCGGAGCCGACTTTTTGAAGTCTTTTCGAAGGGGCGCGATGAATTGTTCCATCTGGACGCGCGGCGCATACGGACGAAGCGCGCCATCAACAATAACAAGACCCAAAACTTTCTCGGGATATAGACGGTAAAACTGGCGAATCACCGGTGTTCCCATACTGTGTCCGACGAGAACCGCGCGTTTTACCTTCGCTTTCCGCATTACCGCATCAACCGATTTTGCGAAATATTCCATCGTGTAATTCGCCTTCGGCTTATCGCTTTTTCCGTGTCCGATCAAATCGAGCGCAATCAAATGATAATTTGGAAAAGCGGACATCTGCCCGCTCCAAAATTCGGAATGACCACTCCAGCCATGAACAAAAACGATCGCCTCTTTTCCTTTGCCGTGATTGGTGTAGAAAATCCTGTTGCCATCGAAATTCGCAAACTTAGCTTTCGCCGGATCGCTTTGCGCCGGCACTGTAGTCACACAAATAAAAATCAAGACTGCCAAAATCAGCTTTGAAATAATACTCATAATTTCTCCATCATTTCGTTCGCTCCGATCCGAAAAAAACCTTCAGCGAAACTTCGCGATTCATAAATCTTCCATTTCCGGAAGAATGCTCTCATCTTTTGTGGCAAAGAAGAATGATCCTGCTATTGCCGCAAAAATCAGAAGCGTTCCGGAGGCGCGTATGATTTTTGCAATTAATGTCGTATGCGAAAGCAAATTTGTTTCAGTCAGAAGATAGTTCCAGTCATGAAAACCGCCTTCGCTTCCAGTAACTCCACTCAAGAGCGGAAGCTGCATTACTGCAGCATCATTCGCATATACATATACATCGGTAAGACTCTGTCCGACCCAAAAGAGCACTACCGAAGCCGAGAATTTTTTCCCTTGAAAAAGAAAATAACCGAAGAAAACTATCGGCACGAGTACCTGCATTATCGAACCACCGGCGATGCCCATGAATTCTCCCAAGATTCGGAAGAATACATGTCCCGCTTCGTGAATCGGTGTATGCACGAGATGCAAAAATACCGCATTCGCAGGATCCCAGGCACACCATAAAAAGTACAGACTCAAAACGGCTGCGAAAATTGTTTTTGCAATATCTCTCTCCATCTCGAATCACAACTCAAACTGATTACGGGAAATTGCGTAAACAACGCATTCCATTCCGCGAAACTCCTCGGTTTTTTCGTATGTCATTCCGAGCTTTTCCATAATCCGGCGCGAACCCAAATTTTGAGGAACCGTGATAGCAACGATTCTTTTAAGTCCGAGATTATTGAAGCCGTAAGTCAACCAGGCTTTCGCACATTCAAAACCGAGACCTTGTCGCCAGAATGTTTTCTTGAGCGCGTAACCGACTTCGGTTTCGCCGGTATCTTCGAGAGGTTGAAGCCCACTCCAACCCACCAGTTCACCGGAACTTTTTAAGTACATCAGCGACATTCCATAACCGAGTTTTTCATCACACTCAACGTAAAATTGCAATCGCCTTTCGCAAAGCTCCCGCGATTTCATCTGCGCGCCACCTAGATATTTCATTACCTCTTCGTCCGAACGAAGTTCAATGAGCGTTTCTAAATCATCGAGCGTAAAAGGTCGGATTATTAATCGCGCAGTCTCCAACATTTTTATATAAGATGTACCAACAATCCATCGCGAAGTTTCGGCTCGAACCAGGTGGACTTTGGCGGCATCACTTCACCGCGATCGGAGATGGTTAACATTTCTTCGAGCGAGGTTGGAAACATTGAAAACGCGATCTTGAATTCGCCGGAATCGACAAGGCGTTCGAGTTCTTTCGTTCCGCGAATACCGCCAACAAAATCGATGCGCTTATCCGTCCGCACATCATTAATCCCCAAAATCGGTTGCAAAATGTAGGTCTGCAAAATCGTCACATCGAGCGCATCGATTGGATCAGGCGCGCGAAAGAATTGGAGATTAAATCGTAACTTAAACCATTTACCGGAAAGGTAAACACAAAACTCATTCGGATTTTCAGGAGAAGCGTTTTCGGTCGGTGTTATAACGAAAGACTCCGCCGCACGCTCGAAAAACTCCACTTCCGTTATTCCATTCAAATCCTTTACGACTCGATTGTAGGGAAGTATTTTCAATTCATCGTCGGGGAAAATTCCCGCGAAAACGAAGTTGTAGTCTTCATCACCCATGTGTTTCGGATTAGCATCGCGTAAAAGCGCGCGCGCACGAGAAGCAGCTTCCGCGCGGTGATGACCATCGGCAACATAGAGTGAAGTTAATTCCTGAAATGCACTGACAAATTCTCCGGCTTCGGAGATTTTCCAAATCGTGTGTTGCACTTTTGCGGGACACACAAAATCGTAAATAGGCTCAGTCTTTTGCGCCTCAGCAATGAGAGAGGCGAGTTTTTCCGTTGCGCGAAAGGCGAGAAATATCAATCCCGTTTGAGCGCGCAGACCGATCATATGTTTCATGCGGTCTTCCACTTTTTCAGGACGCGTTTTTTCGTGTTTTTTTATTTTCCCTTGGTCGTAATCATCAATCGCGCAGCACGCGATGATTCCGCTTTGCGATCTTCCGTCTTTAATGAGCCGGTAAATAAAAATTGCTTCATCTTCGTCTTGCGCAAGAATTCCTTCGCGCAAAAAAGTCTCGAGATTCTCTTTCCCACGCGAAATTGCATCTTCCCCCGCGGCGCATTCACCTTCGGCGCGGGTTATGCGCAAGAAGGATTTCGGATTTCTGCGAATTTCATCGGCGGCTTCCGATTCGCTGATCACATCGTAAGGCACACAGGAAATTTCACGTGCTAATTTCGGGTCAGGTCGAAGCGCGCGAAATGGTTTGATATTTACCACTAAAGATTTCTCCCGAAGGTTTTATTTGTTTGCTGCGGAATTCGCCGATTGCGGCGAAGGATTCGATCTCAGTTGCTCGGATAATTTCTGCATCAAATCGTTCATATATTCGTCCAAGGCAAACTTCCAGACACCCTCTTCTTTTACAAAGGGAAATCGATGCCATTCACCGGTTGCCGAATTTTTTACTTCAATACTTCCTTTATCGCCTTCGATTTTTTCGTTGCGCAGTTCCGGCGCAGAATCGACCGGAACTCCTTCATCCTTTATGAGGACTTCATCGAGCGTCAGATTCTGCGCGCGCGCTCCATTCTCAATCATCTGCAGCGACGAACGCGAAAGCGCTTTCTTGATTGCCACTAGGTCTTTTTTCTTCTTTGCAGAGATGAAACTTTGCAGAGCTCCGGAAGGTGAATTGTTCAGGCTTGAAGATTCACATGCGGATAGGATTAATCCGGAACAGGTAATAAATAAAAGACAAATCAATTTTCGCGCGCGATGATTCATTAGTATCTTCCCTGATTAATGATTTCGTCTAGCTTTCGATTAGATTCGTCTATTTTCTGATCAAACATCTCCGCAATTTTTTCTTTAGCGATTTTCCATTCGCCATCGACCTTTACGAATGGAACGGTAATCCATGTTCCGAATGAATCTTGCAGTTCGATTGAGGCGCTCACTTCTTCAATTATTTCATTGCGGATTTTGTATTCCGTTCTTGTTTGATCCAAAAGAGACTCTGCGAGAATAATTTCATCGGTAGTTTTTCCTGAAGCAGCGGCTTCTTCTTTTGCGGTCTTAATGGAAGCCTCCGTCAAAAACTCTCTCATTCCCGCAGCGTCTTTTTTCTTGAAGGCTACGGTATATGCCTTCAAGACCTCACGCGGCGCGAGCGGTTTCTGCGCGCTCTTACAGGCAAATAAAGACAGCGCGAAAATTACCAACGACAGTTTTAGGAAAAGCTGCAACAACTTAGGAAACCTCTCTGAAATCGCTATACTCGAAGGCAAAGTATAACTCAAAGCGCGAGGTGCAAAGAAAAGTGCAAAGAAAGAAGCTTGACCCGAGGGAAATCGAAACTCATCTAAAAGATTTGAACGAATGGAAAGTCGTCAACGAAAAACTCTCGAAGCGTTTTAAGTTTGAAAATTTTTCTTCAGCACTGGAATTTGTAAATCGTGCCGGCGCAATTGCAGACAAGATAGATCATCATCCGGATATTACTTTCGGCTGGGGCTACGCCGAGTTCTACATCACGACCCACGACGCCGGCGGCATCACGGAGTTTGATTTCGCTTTAGCGAAGGCGATTGATTCGCTTTGAACCCGCTTTAGAGTTACGCGTTTAAGCGTTAATTCATTTCAAGCTTCGCGGCGACACTTCGGGCACTCAATTGCGCCGCGCGTTCTTTGCGTTTATATTTTTCGAGACTTAGGAGACAAAATCCAGAAAGAGGCATCATAAAAATCTATGTCAAACACAGCCATTACAGTCGCACACGGAGACGGAATCGGTCCGGAAATTATGGAAGCGACGCTGCACATTATCAAAGAAGCCGGCGCGAGAATTGACATCGATACGATCGAAATCGGCGAGAAAGTTTATCTGAGCGGAAATTCTGCAGGCATCGCACCCGAGTCTTGGGACTCCTTGCGCAGAACCAAGGTTTTCTTGAAAGCGCCGATCACGACTCCGCAGGGCGGTGGTTTCAAATCGCTTAATGTTACGGTGCGCAAGACACTCGGACTCTATGCGAATATCCGTCCGTGCGTTTCCTATCATCCATTCGTGCGTACGAAACATCCGGTGATGGATCTCGTGATCGTTCGCGAAAACGAAGAAGATACTTATGCCGGAATCGAGTATCGGCAGACCGATATGGTCGAACTTTGCCTAAAACTGATTTCGCGTCCGGGCTGCGAAAAGATCGTCCGATATGCCTTTGAATACGCGGTGAAAAACAACCGGAAAAAAGTCACGGCGTTTATGAAAGACAACATTATGAAACAGACCGATGGACTGTTTCATAAAGTCTTCGATGAAATTGCCGCGGAATATCCGGGAATCGAAGCCGACCATTGGATTGTAGATATCGGCGCCGCAAAAATGGCGGATACTCCCGAGAATTTTGATGTGATCGTAATGCAAAATCTTTATGGCGACATTTTGTCGGACGTAGCCGCGCAGATCGCGGGTTCCGTGGGTTTAGCGGGTTCGGCGAATATTGGCGAACACATCTCTATGTTTGAAGCGATTCATGGAAGCGCGCCGCGCCGCGCAGGACAGAATCTCGCGAATCCTTCGGGATTATTTTTGGGCGCGATTCTGATGCTCGTCCACATCAATCAACCGGACGTTGCCGAGCTCGCGCATAATGCCTGGCTCCGCACGATCGAAGATGGAATTCATACTTACGATATTTTCAAGGAAGGTACATCGAAGGAAAAAGTCGGCACAAAGGAATTTGCCGCCGCGGTTGTTAAGCGCATCGGACAAAAACCCGAAACACTCAAAGCGGTCAAGTATAAGAAGACGGAAGAAATCGCCGTAGCGGATAGAAAACCGATTTACTCGATTCGCGAACCGCAGAAGAAAGAGCTCGTAGGGGTGGATGTTTTCGTCGGCTGGTGGAATGGCGAATTTTATGGCGCGGGAAATGCGATTGGCGCAGAGATCGAGAAGCTTAATGGCGATGGTTTGAAACTCGTAATGGTTTCGAATCGCGGCACGAAAGTTTATCCGAAAGGATTGCCCGATACCTTCTGCGTCGATCATTGGCGATGTAGATTTATGTCCGAAAAGGAAAATGCGTTGGTTTCACACAAACAAATCATCAACTTGCTCTCGCGCTTCAATGATGCGGGTCTTGATTTCATCAAAACCGAACATCTCTACAACTTCGACGGCAAGCCGGGTTACTCGCTCGGACAAGGACAGTAGGATTTTGGGTTTTGGATTTCGGATTTTCGATTAGGGCGAAGTTTCGGCTTCGTCCTTTTTTATTTTCACAAATTCCCGTTTAATCTAGCGCTATGAAAAAGCGCGTTTGAAACATTCGAATGCAGAAACGCGAAGGAAGTAAGTGTGTTTGATTTCGTGGCGTTATGCGAATGAAAAAAATTCATAAGAGAGTAGACGATTACATCGCGGATTTTCCTTCGGAGGTTCAGAAAACTCTGCGCACGATACGCGCGACGGTTCGCAAAGCCGCGCCGAAGGCGGAAGAATCAATCAGTTACGGAATGCCCGCATATAAGCTCGATGGACCTTTGGTTTATTTCGCCGCCTACAAAAATCACATCGGGTTTTATCCGACTTCTTCGGGAGTAAGAGAATTCAAATCGCATCTCTCGAAATACAAAACTTCCAAAGGCGCGATTCAGTTTCCGATTGATCAACCGGCGCCGATAGGTTTGATTACCAAGATCGTCAAATGTCGTGTGAAAGAAAATTTAGCGAAAGCCGCAAAAAAGAAGAATAAAAAAACGCAATGAAGAAAAAAGCCTTAGAAAAAAAGAAAACAAAAACCACAAAACCGAAAACCAAAAGCGCTGCCGGAAAAACTTCGAAGCCTTTGGTTTCTGTAATCATGGGAAGCAAATCCGATTGGCAGACGATGAAACTCGCTTCGGATACATTGAACGAATTCGGCGTCGCACACGAATGCAAAATCGTTTCGGCGCATCGCACACCGGATTTACTTGCGACTTTTGCGAAGTCTGCGGAAAAACGCGGCATCGAAGTGATCATCGCCGGCGCCGGCGGCTCGGCGCATCTTCCGGGAATGACCGCGGCGCAGACGATTTTGCCGGTGCTCGGAGTTCCGATGCTTACAAAATATCTCGCAGGTTTTGATTCGGTGCTTTCGATGTGGCAGATGCCGCCGGGAATTCCGGTGGGCACACTCGCCATCGGCGATGCCGGCGCGAAGAATGCGGCGCTGCTAGCAGTTTCAATCCTCGCGAATTCGCGTCCGAAATTGAAAGAGAAATTAAAGGCATTTCGCAAAACGCAAACGGCGAATGTGTTGAAGATGATTTTGGAGAAATGAGTTTGGTATCGTCGAACCAAATTGTTCGTGATCAATAGCAGGTAGAAAATGTTTTAGCTCCGTAGGAGCGGAATGTTTGTAGAACGGGATTGATTTTTGATCTCGAGCTCCGTAGGAGCGGAATGTTTGTAGAACGCAATTGAATCTTGATTTTGAGTTCCGTAAGGACGAAGAAGCTCACATGGCAAACACGTATTCTCAAATCTACGTCCACGTGGTTTTTGCCGTGCAAGGTCGGCAAAGTCTGATCAAAACGGAATGGAAAGAAGAGCTTTATAAATACATCGCCGGAATCATTTCGAATCATGAACAAAAACTAATCGCAATTGGCGGAATTGAAGATCACATTCACATTTTGATTGGGCTGAAACCGAATTGTGAACTTTCAAAATTGATGGGGGAGATAAAAGCGAACTCAAGTCGATTTATCAACAATAAGAAATTCGTGAAAGGTAAATTTTATTGGCAAGAAGGATTCGGCGCGTTTTCGTATTCGCGTTCGCAGTTGGACGATGTGATTGGCTACATCGAGAATCAACCGGCGCATCACGCGAAACAAACGTTTAGTGACGAGTACGAAACATTATTGCGAAAGTTTGATGTGGAATATGACAAACGATACTTATTTGAAGCGGCGGAATGATGTGCCGCTCCTACGGAGCTCAGTGTCTTTGGTGATCTTGTTTCTACAAACATGACGCTCCTCCGGAGCTTAAATCGATCTCTATATTTGCGTGAGCCGCTTTTTTCTTTTTTGTTTCGTAAGTTTCTCCGCGAAATTCGTTCATCCTGTGATGAAAACTCTCTAATTATTCTTCATGAACGTCGAACAAATTCTCAAACGTCTCGAAAAACTCGGAAGCGCGGAAAACGTCGCCGGAATGGCGCGTTATGGAATCATTACAAAAAAAGCTTTCGGCGTTTCCGCGCCCGATCTGAAAAAACTCGCAAAGGAAATCGGAAGAAATCACGCGCTTGCAGGCGAACTTTGGAAGACGCGAAATCACGATGCGCGTGCGCTCGCATATCTCATCGACGATCCGAAACAAGTGACCGCGCGGCAGATGGAAACCTGGGTCAAAGATTTCGACAACTGGGCGATCTGCGATTCCTGTTGCGGGCATCTGTTTTCTTATACTCCGTTCGCTTACGAGAAAATTTTCCTTTGGGCGAAACGAAAAAACGAATTCGAAAAACGCGCGGCTTTCGCATTGATCGCATGGCTTACCGTTCACGACAAAAAAGCTTCGGATGAAAAAATCGCAGCACTGCTTCCGATTATTGAGCAACATGCAAACGACGAAAGAAATTTCATCAGGAAGGCTGTGAACTGGGCGCTTCGGCAAATAGGCAAACGAAACCTAAAGCTCAACAAAATGGCGATCGAAACGGCAAAGAAAATTCAGAAGTTCGATTCAAAATCGGCGCGTTGGATCGCCGCGGATGCTTTGCGCGAATTGCAGAACGAAACAACGCAAGAAAGATTGAAGAAGAAATTAGCCACAGATGGCCATAGATGAACACTGATCGAAAAATTCACCGATAGTGTTTTCTGATGTAAATTGTTTTCATTTGCGTCCATCTGTGTTTATCTGTGGTTGAAATTGTCTTCCAAATTTGTGGCGAAAAATTCATGATTCCTCCAAATTCAACCATCGGCGTTTTTGGCAGCGGTCAGCTTGGACGCATGTTTGCGATCGCGGCGCGCACGCTGGGTTATCGCGTGCAAACTTTTTCTCCCGAAACCGATACGCCGACCGGACAAATTGCCGATAAAGAAATCGTTTCGCCTTACGAAGACCTCGACACCGTACGCAAATTCGCGCGCGAGGTCGATGTAATCACCTTCGAATTCGAAAACGTTCCATTTGAAACTGTTCAAGCAGCGGCAGAATCTGCAGACGTTTTTCCGCGCGGCGAAATTTTACACACCACACAAAATCGCCTTCGCGAAAAAGCTTTTCTATCGGCAAACAATTTTCCGGTAACTCCATTCAAGAAAATCGCGAGCGAAGAAGAGTTGCGAAAAGTTTTTGCGGAATTTGGCGCGCCCTGCGTTTTGAAAACTGCCGGTTTCGGTTACGACGGAAAAGGTCAGACGCGGATTTCCGCGTTTGGTGAAATAGAAAAAGCCTTCGCGTCGCTGGATGGCGCCGATGCAATTCTGGAAAAGTTCATTGATTTCGAAAAGGAAGTTTCGGTGGTAGCGGCGCGCGATCGAAAAGGAAATTGCGTTAACTATGGAGTGTTCGAGAATTCACATTCGAAGCATATTCTCGATGTGAGTTTCGCGCCGGCAAATATTTCAAAGAAGATCTATGACGAAGCAATCGAGATTGCGCGAAGTGTTTTGGAGAACCTCGATCTCGTTGGCGTTATGTGCGTCGAGTTCTTTCTGACGAAAGATGAAAAACTTTTGATCAATGAACTCGCTCCGCGTCCGCACAATTCCGGACACCTTACGATAGATGCTTGCGTCACTTCACAGTTCGAACAACAGCTTCGCGCGGTCTGTGGTCTTCCGCTCGGCTCGACCGCCCAACTCAAACCTGCCGCAATGGCGAACTTGCTCGGCGATATATGGCTGGATCGCGAACCTAATTTCGCGCGCGCACTTGAAAACGAAAACGTAAAACTTCATCTTTACGGAAAAATCGAACCGCGAAAGGCAAGAAAAATGGGACACCTTACGGCGTTAGCGGATTCTACGTCTGACGCTATAAGTCGAGTGCGAGTCGCACGCGAATCTCTATAAGTGACCAAGTTCAGCAGTTCCGTTTTCGCTAATCGTCATCGTCGCCTTCTGCTTCTGCGGCACCCGACGGCGTTTCAATTTGCGGCGCTTTTTGGTTCGAAGAATAAAATTCGGAATGACGAATTGCGCCACCGAGCTTTCCGGTATAGCCGAGAAGTCCGGTACTCAAGAGAGACAAAACCAGAATCGATAGAACTACCCAAGCCGGATAATTTGAAAGCGTAGTTTCCGAAACTAGTCCTGCAAGCATCCGTTTATCATTCGAGCTTTTGAAACGCAGAAGTCGAAAACCGCGATAACGAAGAATAGCGAATAGCGAAAAAAGGGCGATCACTTCAACACAAATCAACGCATAGATCGCGAAATCTTCGTGGTTCCCGATTGCCGTTTCTGAAACTCCTGCAACCTTTTCAATGAAGTCTTCACCGCCTCTGCCCGAGAAAAAAACGCTGAGCGTTGCGAATCCCAGAAAAACGAAAATCAGAAAACTCGCCGTTTTCAGTTCATCGCTCTTACGCCAGACTCCAAGAGCCAGCAAAAACAGTGCGAATGGAACGCCAATTATCGGAATGTGATTCGTTATTAGATGTAAATATGCAATTTCCATACGCGTATTTTGCGTCAAATAAAATCAAAATGCACTAGCACTCTAGATTCTCTTCCCGATAGCAGTTCCGGCGAGTACGCCGATTAAACCCAAGGCGAAACTCAGACTTACATAAAGAAACGCCAAAGCGAGATTTCTTGTATTGATAAGTTCGAAGGTCTCGAATTCGAAAGTTGAGAAAGTCGTGTAAGCGCCGAGAAAACCGACTATTAAAAACGGACGCAAAAAATCGTCGTGTGCAATTCGCGATGCACCAAAACTTAAAGCCAAACCGATCGCGAATGAACCTGTAACGTTGATCAGAAATGTTGCCAAGGGAAACGGCAAAAGTGTCGAGGCAAAAACCGTATTGAGCGCATAACGCGCAACCGATCCGAGCGCACCGCCAATTGCCACCGCAAGAAATTTTGTCAGCATGTTTTGTTCTGCTATCTGATCGGTTTATACATTCGCGCCAAAACCCGGGGCGGAAAACCCATCCAGTATAATCCTTGAAAGAATGACCAGCGCATAAATGTAAACAAAAACGAACGGTTCTCAAACCGTCTTGAGGAAGTTGTGATCGGAAGGTTTATGTGAACAAAACGACCTGCGCGTTTGATTCTTCCAACGATGTCCAAGTCTTCAAAAATCGGCATCGGGCGAAAGCCGCCGATACTATCGTAAACTTCGCGTCGCACGAAAATCGCCGAGTCGCCATAGATCAGACCTACCGAACCGAGATGCGGATAAAGCCACGTCATAAATTTTGCCCAACGCGATGTGCCGGCGAATATCAATTCGAAATTTCCTCCCGCAACCTCGCGATATCTCATCACCGATTTTATCTGACTTCCGCAACCTTGAACCGGCCGCGTATCGGCATGAAGGAACCAAAGAATCTCGTGTTTTGCGTGGTGTGAACCTTCATGTAATTGACCGCCCCGATTTGCTTCATCGAAACGAACAAGTCGGAGCGATTTCAATTTCGTGAACTTTTCAACCACCTCGCGCGTTCGATCCGTGCTCCCGCCATCGACCACAATTACCTCCGAAACATTCTGCAAACGGGAAAGCGCGATCAAATTTTTTTCTATCGCGTATTCTTCGTTGAAAGTCGGAATAATTACAGAAATTTCCATTCTTGCGGCAAAGCTTAACACAAGTTAAAGAAGCGATTCTCTGCGTTCGCGGTGGGAAGAAGAACTGCCTGATCGGGCAGAGCAGTCAGCGCAAATATTTCAGATATGCCTTGATGAATTTTTTCGTAAGCGGCGACTGAAGTTTTGCAATCGTGCTCTGAGTCCCGATGTCCTGAATTATTTTTGAGAGCGTCGGGTAAACGCGAATGATTTTGTTTAGGTCAGAAATGTTCCAATGTTCGCGCACTGCCCATACAAATTCGTGTATGAGCTCACCCGCATGGGCACCCAAAATATGGGCACCGACAATTCGGTTTCTTACGGCGAGAATTTTTACAAATCCCATCGTTTCATCTTCGGTTGTTGCTCGATCGTTTTGGGAAAACTCCGAACGAAAAACTTTCAAATCCGTGCCGAATTTTTCGCGTGCTTCAATTTCAGTTAATCCAACTCGAGCAATTTCGGGATCAGTGAAAGTTGCCCAGGGCGCCGCACGAAAATCTACTTTCTTCTTAAAAGGAAAAGGCGCGATGCAGTTTTGCAGCGCAATCTGAGCTTCATAGTCCGCCATATGTGTGAACTGAAAATGCCCGGTCACATCGCCGGCGGCATAAATGTGTTTTGCGCTGGTTTGCAAAAATGCGTTGGTGGGAATGGAGTTTGCGTTAAAAGCGACTCCCGCACGATCCAGAACAAGACCTTCAACATTCGCTCTTCTTCCGATTGCCACGAGAATCTCGTCCGCCTCGATCTCAAATTCTCCGGAATCATTTTTTAGCGCGACTGTTTTCACGTTTCCCAAGGTCTTTCGCACACTCGTGATTTTCGTTCCGGTTAAAATTCGTAAGCCTTCTTCGCGAAGAATCTTTTCCATCGATTCGGAAATTTCTTCATCTTCTTTCACGAGAATTCGCCCCGCGACATCTACAATTGAAACGCTGGAGCCGAGGCGTGCGAAAGCCTGTCCGAGTTCAACTCCGATGGCGCCGCCACCGATCACTAATAATCGCGAGGGCAAATTCCCGAGCGCGAAGACCTCTTCATTGGTGACAAATCCGCACTCCTTCAAACCTTCGATTTCCGGAATCAACGGGCGCGAACCGGTAGCGATGCAAAAACGTTTGGATCGAAGCGTTTTTGTTTCATTTGAATCATTCATTGAAATCTGGATTTCAAAGGGGCTAATAAATCGAGGTGCACCGAAAATAACTTCGACACCCATCTCGCGAAAGCGCTCGGGTGAATCGTGTTGTTCGATCGTTTCAACAACGCGCTTAATACGATTTGTAATGGAAGAAAACGAACCAGCGAGAAACGTCGGAACGTTTGATTCGAATCCAAATTTATCTGCGTTGCGCAACTGACGCGCAAAACGCGCGGATTTGATTAACGTTTTGGAAGGAACACAACCGGTGTAAAGACAATCACCACCGAGACGATTTTTTTCGATAAGTGCCACGCGCACGCCGAGAATTCCCGCGCCACCTGCGGCAACGAGCCCGGCGCTTCCGCCGCCGATGACAATTAGGTCGTAAGTTTCCGGCATTGTTCCGCCCGTAAGATACAAGAATTCCGTATTAATAAAAAGATGAATGAATAATCGTGCGGCTTTCTCGATCGAGAGTAACTCCCGGTGCGCTATTTCTGTGCTTTCGTTTTGACTTAAAAGTCGTGGGTTTCGTGTTTCACCAAAAGCTGTTTACTAAATATGCATAGCCGAAATCTGCATACTCGTTATACATCATCCTTCTAAATTAACTATATAAGGAAGTTATTGTTGCATTCAGAGCAACAAACCCGCCCTTAATCGGAAATTCTCTTACAGTTGAATACTTTGGATACACTATCGCAATACTATGTTAAGTAGTTCATAACAAGCTACTTAACAGCGATGAGGCATGATGAAAAACTGTGGCACGCCGGTTGAACTAGTAAATGGCATAACGAAGCGGAAAGCTTCAAAAACTTAAACAAACTGAGGAGCAAAAAAATGAAAAACTTGAGAAACACAATCGCAACCGCAACTTTGGCAGCCGCAATGCTTTTTGGAACAACTTTCGCAAACGCAGGAATTCTTCTGAGCGATCTGAAATCCGATGAAACCCCACAAAACTGTACCGAAACTAAAGGAAAGATGGACTGGGGCATTCTTCTTTCAGATTTCACGGGAATTCTTCTTTCGGATTTCACCGGAACAATCATCACCGGAGCGAAGCAAGAGCCGACCGTAAACTGCGGAATCCTGCTTGCCGACTAACAAGATTTTAGTTTCCTCACCCCCAGTGCACCAAAGAAAGAGTCCGGTTGATTTCAACCGGACTCTTTCTTTTGGAATTTAGTCGCAGAACTATTGTTTCATCAATACGACTTGTGACTGTTCGGCGCTCCTAACGTTTGAAAAAAACTTTCGCACTTCATCGAAAGACTTCGAAGGTATAGTCGACTTTTTCAAAGTCAATGCCCGATTCAAGAATAGATTTCCTCCCGAAGTCGAAAACGAAACACTGTAATTACCAAACGATGATTCGATTTTTGTCGGCTCCGGCATTTCATCGACCACAAATCCGAGCGGAAGATTTACTTTCACTGTTTCGATATACGAAAACGAATCGATCATGTAAGGGTTTTGCCGTGGCTCGGAAGAAACAGCATATCGATCCAAGCGCCCGACGATTGCCGGTTTGAAAACCATCAAGCGCCCCTGCATTATTTGTGCGTAAGCTTTTGCGCTAAACTCCACATCAAGATCAAACTTTCCGCTGTTCAGGTTATCCTTCGGCGAAATTTTGGAAGCCTTTGCGCCGGACATACCTCTTGCTACCCAAGCCTCAATTTTGCGTTGATAGTCCGCCGAGGAGAGTTCGCGTAGTTCACCTCGAAGAGTAGTTGCCGTTTGTCCGTTAGCACTTTCACTTATCAACCCCGAAATATTTCCGAACATATCAAGCGTGACTTCTGCTTTACGCTCGAGGCGATTCATCTCCGCCGGTGTAATTGGCATTCGCATCAATTTGCCGTCGTTTCCCGTCGCGACCAAAGCAAGACTACCTTGTTCGTGATCAGGCAAGTCTCCAAGTAATGTATAGGGATCAGTCGCATCGAATATCAACAATTTTCCCAGGGTCGGATGCGTAACGATTGAAGCAACCTTGATCGAATCGCTGACACGAATCGCGATGATGCAATGATTAAATTGCGCGGGTGACACCCATTCCTCGCGAACGCTCGCCGGATCTCCAGAATAAATAGCCACGGGAAATGCGTCGATTTTCAACGCCCGCAGCAGTGCCCGCATAAGATTCGCTTTATCTTTGCAGTCGCCATAACCGCGTTGGAGAACCAGGTTCGCCGGACGAGGCTTGTATCCATTTCCGCTCGCGATTCCAATGTCTATGGAAATGTATCGCAAGTTCTGAACGAAATTAGCGATCGCACGGATTTTCTCGAACTCAGTAGTTGCGTTCGCAGTTAGCTCTCGCGCTTTGTTGGCTATTGAGTCGTCGACGGTAACCTGTGGATCATGAAGCTCAAGCGTCCACTTGGAAACGTCTTCCCATTTATTGAAGATCCTAGTGCCGTTTGGCGTAGTCGGAAAATAATTTACGGCAATTGCTGGAGCCAGATTTCTAATACTGGGACTCGATAATTCCGGTGGAATTGGTTTGAGGTCCTGCATCTCCCAGGTGAAGCTGTTACCCGAAACCCGCGGCTTAATTTCATCGCGATTGAAGGTTACGCTTGTCGCCTGCCAGCCATTTGGTAGGTTTAGCTGATAACGCGAAACCAGAGTTGGAAATCGCCCCTGAAAAGCCCAGATGTCTTGAGTGAAAACCGGTCGTTCTTCGACAATAGATTGATAACCGAAAATCGCGCCGATGCCCGAATCACTCGTTGCGTCAATTACCTTTTCACGATACTCGTTGTAAATATCGTCCGGATCAGATATCCGATCTATGATGTAATTCTTGTCGTAGAACTTCGTCGAACCACCCTGTCGAATCATCCAGGCTTTGAATTCGCGAACCTTGCTTGAACTCTGGAGGTACTGAACCCCGGCAGACGAGTAATATTTTCCCGGATCGGTTAAAACACGGAGAGCATAGTTCGTAACAATTGTGAGTTTTCCTTCAACATCAAGTGTTACGGTTTGCTCATCGTGAAGCACGACTGCCGGCACGTCTCTTATGTCATAGGTCGGAATCTGGCGCCGTGCCGCATCGGTTAACCAACCGGGAACGGGCTCTTCGGCATAAACAGACAAGACCCCAAAGATGATGATCGTAAGGTAAATCAAATTCTGAAAAGATTTTCTTCGCATAAGGAATCTCCACGAGAATTTTCTCGTTCTAGTTAATTTTTTTTGGTGGCGGCGGTGGAGGTGGCGTAGTCGCCGCTTGTCGCAAAGTGATTTGATGTGTGTTTGCCTTATGAAATGCGTCAAATAAATCTTTCACAGCGGCATAGCTCGCAACCGGAAAGCGCAAGAATCCTCCCTTTCCAAAATAGAAGTTGCGCTTGTAGTTGAGAATCGAACCGTCGTTCGTGATTGTCATTTTTGTTTCGAGCTGTGTGATGTCCTGTCGGTCGTTAATAAGCCCCGGAACATCCGGACTTTCAAGCGAGTAACCTTTTGGCAAGGTAATTTCGATGTCATCGATCTCGGTCCACGCATACTCTATGAAAACGTCGTATTGACGTACGCTCGCGCCGAACAGCGGTTGCGAACTTCTTTCAAAAACGTTTGGCTGAAGAAAGATTCGCTTTCCTGTTCTGGAGGCGTATCCCGGAACCGTTACTTTGAATGAATATACAAAGGGCTTATCGGGATCAGTTACGTTTTCAATTGAGATCGAACTAATTTCCGCCGAACCAAGAATGTTTTGCTTTACCAGATTGCGAAGAATCTTTTCGCGTTCTTCAGGTTTTTCGTCGTCGTTGTATTCTTTGTGGTGAATCCCGATATTCCCTGTGAATTCAAGGCGGGCTTCACCCTCAAGCGTTCCATCTTCAAGAAGTCGAAACTTTCCGCTGCGGCGTTCGATCGATTTTTCAGGACCGGAATAAGGCGTAGTTTCCCATATCGGTTCTTTTGCATCGGAGATTAAGGCGAGCATTCCCTCTTCTTCCCAACGAAGCATTCCAAACGGTGTGTATCGGCTTGAAGGATCGAAGAATCGCCATTGATCTCCAATCTTTACCGCAACATTTTCCGTGCGCAAAAAATAGTCGTCAGTAAGATTCTGATCAAACCCGCCCATATCAGAGCGTAGCGAAAGGGCGACGATTCGCGCATCTAGCCCTACGGCGGACGCCATCGAGGCAAAGAGTAAGTCGATGTCATGCCAATCGCCTTGTCCGCGTTTCAATGTATCCGAAGCATTCTTGTTGTCCTTGATCTTTTTTCGTTCCTCGGAAGAGATGTCATTAACGTCGTCGTAAATATTCTTTATTTTTGAGCGGACAAAATCGAAGATACGATGAACCTTTTGCTCCGGAGTTGTAGCATCTCCAATTGCGGATTGCGCTGCGATTTTAATTTCATCATTGAACTTCACCAGTCCTTTATGTTCAGCGAAAACCGATTTGCCGTGTTCAATCCAAAACTTTTTCGGCTCGAGTTTTTTATCCTCCGAGTAGTAAACGAGCATCCAGGGACGAATCGAATATTCAGGTGGCATTCGCGGCTCTTCTTTGAACGACGGCAAATTTTTCATACTCGTCACATAAAAGCCATTCTTTTCCTTTACGAAGGGAGTGTTTGAGCCATTGAAGACCTGTGCCCGCATGCCATAGGGAAATCCCGGAAGTGAAAGTGGCTTTAGATGGTAAATCGCGTTTTGTACGGGAATGTCCTGACCAAAATGCAGCCGGTCGTAAAAGGTTAATGATTCGCCGCGAGTTTCCTTCCAGCGGTATTCAATTATCGACCCGACTTGAATTCCGGGAACCGCGAATGATTTCGCTTTTAACTTAACTCCATTGCCCTTGATGATCTCGCGTTCGATAACATCAGACTCAACGAGATTGACGCTCGTCCCATCGGGATTAGTAGTTCGTGCGGCGATTTCCTTTATTTTGATGTTGACGCCAATACCCGGAATCTTGCCGAAAGGAATATCAACCTTACTGAATTTTTCCCGCCCTCTTTCGGTAAAGATTTTTATTTTTTGGTAATGCCGCAAAACCGTTCGCGGTTCTCCGCCATCAGCCTCGTCCGCAACATAAACTTCCCAAAGTAGAACTTCGGCATCAGCGTCCGGTTCAACCAGCGGTTTCGCCATCTGGAGTTCATTGGAAGAAATCGGCGTCCAGTCCTTATTTTGCGAAAGTGCGATTTCGGAAAGCGCCAAACAAAAAAATAGCGAGTACCAAATAGGCACCGCATTGCGAAAAAATACAGTCATGGAAATAACCTCGTGGTTTAGAAAGTATAAGGGAATCCGAAAGACAAATCCGCGTGGGACAGGGGCAAAGTTGTAAGAAGAAATCCCGTCGAATTTGAAGTGATGATACAGGAAATCGCCCGCGAAAAACAACAAGTTCTTACGTAGGACACCTCCAAAGTCTTGTGTTATAATTTTCCGCTTACAAGCGATAAATCGTGCGCTTTTTACGACGCGAAAGTGGTTTCTCGACTGCTTAAGAACTGCGTAATCTGTCTTATTTTACATATCCATTGGAGACCAAAATGGCCAACAACTTTTCGAAAATACAGGAACTATTAGGAGACGAGGCAAAAACACTTCTCGAACA
>Ga0209798_10000722_pt1 | contig 20225 bp, 10 predicted proteins | sample DOMMetBare3Fresh_FD_187475 | JGI IMG/M metagenome (GOLD analysis project Ga0209798, IMG submission 187475) | Wetland sediment microbial communities from St. Louis River estuary, USA, under dissolved organic matter induced mercury methylation -... | ecosystem: Environmental > Aquatic >...
GAGCGCATAAAGGTCGGCTCGGCGGTCCACCGAGTCCCCGTTCGCCATCTCCGGCGCCATGTACGCGGGGGTGCCGGTGGTCAGGTCGGAGGTGGCCTTGATCGTGTCGAGCATCGACTGACTCTGGTCGTACTTCACCAGCCCGAAATCGAGCACCTTGACGAAGTCATACTCCCGCCCGAGCCGGCAGAGATAGATGTTGGCCGGCTTGACGTCCCGGTGAATGAGGCCGCAGTCGTGGGCCTCGCCCAGCGAGTGGCACGACTGCCGGAGGAAATGGACCACGCGCTCCGGGGGGATGGGGCCGTATCGGGTCACCAGCGTCTCGAGGTCGAGCCCGTCCAGCAACTCCATCACGAAGTAGAAGGTGCCCGCCCGGGTCTCGCCGAAGTCGTAGAGCCTGATGGTATGGGGCGACTGGAGGCACGATGCGGCCTCGGCCTCGCGCCGGAACCGCTGGATCACCACCGCGCTCCCGGCCTGGCCTGGCGTGCGAAGGATCTCCGGCTTGATGAGCTTGATCGCGGCCGGCCGCGCCAGCATCCGGTGGCTGGCCCGCCACACTTCTCCCATTCCGCCGCGCCCGATGAGCTGCACCAGCCGATAACTGCCCAGCTCCCGAGCCCGCTGGACTTGCCGTCCCAGGCGGATCATGATCTTCGACGGGATGACCGCGAGAAGCGCGCAGACGTAGTTGGGCAGATAGTTCGCCAGGATGACCGCCAGTGTGGGGATCTCGAGCCCCCGCGCATGGGCGACGAGAAGACCCACCGGGTCCATCGACGCCGCAAAGAGCGAAGCGATCAGCGTCTTGCGCGTGGTGTTGGGGACGATCATCGGAAACAGCAGGATCAGCACGCACAGCCACGACAGCCGCCCGGCCAGCACCCGGTGTGGCTCCCACTGATTCAGGATCCCCATGCCGAGGGCGAGGAACACCTCGTAGGCCAGCGCGAGGTCGAGGGCCAGACGGGGGTTGCAGGTGAGCTTCCTGGTGTGCCGCCAGAGCCAGAGGGAGACGCCGATGCTCAATACCGCGACGACGTCGCCAGGCCGGTCCCATGGGATCAGGTCCCGCATCGGCAGTCGGACGAGCGGCGCAACGAAGTCGTTCAGGAGGATGCCGAGCGCGAACATTCCCGCCCACACCAGCGCCATGATCCCCAGCCGCTGGGTGGCCGCGCGGAGCAGGTCGTCGGGCAGCTCCTCGAGGCTCACGGCGCCGGGCCGTGATACGGGGGTGCCGGGAATCTGGGTTTCGAGCAACTCGGAATCGCTCATGCGCGGGCTTTCCGCTGTGGCGCAAATCCTACTATTGTCGCAATTTAGTGGTGGAACGCTAATACATTTTGAGAAGTCTCGTCAATGCGGGCGCCGGACCCGCCGGCCGCCCCGGAAGCGGGGGCCATCGATGATCAGCAAGCGGATGTCCGATTCGCTGAGCCGCCTGGCGGAGAGTCCCATCGCCCGGGTCGCTGCCTACTACGTGCTGCTGTTCGCCGCCACCGCCCTGCTTGTGGACCTGGTGCCGGGGGCAGGCGAGCTGGTCAGCGGCGGGATGCAGCAGACGACGGCCGAGATCTCGGCCGGGTTGAGGGGCGCGCTGGTTGAGGGCCAGGTCCCCGTGCTGGACGCGCGGACCGGTCTGCCCATCTCCGAAGTCTTCGCCATGGCGGCAGCGTTCGCGCTCATGCTGCCTGTGACCTGGATCTACATCATGACCCGCCGGCGGAAGGGCTTCCGCCAATCGGTGGTGCAGACGCTGGTCATCCTGCCGGTCGTGGTGGCCGGGGTGGTGTTCATGGTGAAGAACAGCCTGGCGCTGGCCTTCAGCCTGGGCGGAATCGTGGCCGCGGTGAGCTTCCGGAATACGCTGCGCGACACCAAGGACGCGGTCTACATCTTCCTCGCGACCGGCGTCGGGCTCGCCGCGGGCATCCAGTCGGTGTCGTTCGCCGCCGCGCTCTCGATCACCTTCAACGTCGTGATTCTCCTCCTCTGGTGGACCGATTTCGGCCGCACCCCCGCCCACCTTCAGGGACCTCCGGCCCAGCGGCGGCTCCAGCGGGCGCTGGCATTGGCCAACCGCACCAGCGCCTTCGTCTCGATGGTGGATGACCAGATCCTCAAGTCGCTCACGCCCGACCAGCTCGACGCGCTGGCCAAGCGTGCCGAGCGGCGCAGGGCGCGGCCGCCTGCGGAGGCCGATGGAGGAAAGCAGAAGTCCACCGAGTTCCGCCCGCTCGAGCTCCAGATCACCGGCACCGTCGAGACGGCCCGCCGCGCCGCCGAGTCCGTGCTGGAGGAGTCCGCCAAGCGGTGGGAATTCGTGCGGGCCACCCCGGCCGTCGGCGGCGGCGAGCGGCTCCTGTACCGGGTGCGGCTCAAGAAGAGCATCCCCGCCGAGCAGCTGGTCCAGAGCCTCCGGAGCGGGGCCGCGCCACACGTGACTGCCGTGGAGCTCGGCTGACGGGATACGATGAGCGAGCTGCTGGCCGTACTGAGGGACGCGCTCCGCGATCGCTACGTGATGGATCGCGAGATCGGGCGGGGTGGCATGGCGACCGTGTTCCTGGCCCGCGACCGGAAGCTCGGTCGCCAGGTGGCGATCAAGGTGCTGAACCCGAGCCTCATGACCTCGGTTGCGGGGGAGCGGTTCCTTCGTGAGATCCGCATCACGGCGCAGCTGCAGCATCCGAACATCCTGCCGCTGATCGACTCCGGTGAAGCCGCGGGCCTGCTCTACTCGGTCATGCCGTTCGTGGACGGCGAGACGTTGCGCGTGCGGCTCCTGACGGAGCGGCTTCCGATCGGCGAGGCGCTGCTGCTCGCCCGCGAGGTGGCCGAAGCGCTGGATTACGCACACCACCGCGGCATCGTCCACCGCGACGTGAAGCCCGAGAACATCCTCCTGTCCAACGGCCACGCCGTCGTGGCCGACTTCGGCGTCGCGCGGGCGATCGGGCTCGCGAGCGGCAACTCCCTGACCGCCCGGGGCCTGCCGATCGGGACCGCGGCGTACATGAGCCCGGAACAGGCGCTCGGCGCCGGCGGGGGCGATCCCCGGAGCGACGTCTATGGCACCGGCTGTCTGCTTTACGAGATGCTCACCGGTCGGATGGCCTTCGGCGGAGCCACCCTGCGAGAGGTCCTGGCCAAGCAGGCCTCGGGCGAGCCAAAGCCGGTGGAGGAGCTGCGGCCTGAGGTTCCGCCCGCCGTCCTGCGCATCGTCGCTCGCGCCCTGGCCAAGCGCCCGGAGGACCGCTGCCAGACCGCTGGCGACCTGGCGGCCGATCTGCGCACCGCCGTGGGGGAGCCGCTTCGGGTGAGCGGCGAGGCCGTGAGCCCCGCGCCGGCATTGGGGGAGCCGTCGGGGGAAGCCACGTCCGCCGGCTCCGCCTGGGGACGCGCGTTGCTCGCGGGGGCGGTCGTGGTCCTGCTCGCGCTCGTGGCCACGCGGCTCTGGCCCGGCCGCCGCACCGGAGCCTTGGCGCACGCCACCGACGCCCGGGCGTCGGTGGCGGTACTCCCCCTGGCGACCTCAGGCGCCAACGTAGAAGACGAATACCTGAGCGAGGGTCTGAGCGAGGAGATCATCGGCCGCCTGGCGCAGGTCGAAGGGCTCAAGGTGATCTCGCCCACCTCGGTGGTCGCGCTCAAGGGACGCCAGCTCACCGTCCAGCAGGTCGCCGACACGCTGGGCGTCCGCCACGTGCTCGACGGTTCGCTCGAGCGGTCGGGCGACCGCATCGAGGCGCGGCTCCAGCTCGTCGACACGCGACGCGGCGCCGTGATTTGGCACCAGACCTACCGCCTGGGCGTGGAAGAGCTGCTCCAGTTGCAGGACGTGATCGCCCGGCAGGTAGCCGGTGCACTCATGATGGCCGGGGGCTGGGAGCCGATGCCGGCGGCACCCATCCGCACCACTTTCCCCGCGGCGTACGCGGCGTACCTCAAGGGCTCGTACTGGCTCGAGCGCCGCACACCGGAAGGGCTCCGCCGCGCAGTCGCCGCCTTCGGGGAGGCGCTGGAGCTCGATCCCGGGTACCCCCAGGCGCTCGCCGGGCTGGCGTCCGCGCATACCTCCGCAGTGGTCTACGGATTCCGCAGCGAGGCCGAACCCTACACCGAGTTGGCCCTGGCGCTCCAGCTGTCGGGGCGGGCGGTGGCGCGCGACTCCACGTCGGGCGACGCCTACCGCGCACGGGCGGACGCGCGGTCCATCGCGTTCGTCCCCGAGGACTCGGTGCGGGCCGACGCGCTCCGCGCCCGGCGGCTCATGCCCAACGGTGCCGACGCCGTGATGGCGTACGCCTGGGCGCTCTTCCGCGGAGGCGCGTCCGACTCCGCTCTCGCCCAGGCACGGAGAGCAGCCGCGCTCGACCCGCTGTCGCCGGGGCTCCGGCATTCGCTCGTCGCGCTCGCCATCGGCGCGCGCCGCTACGACGTGGCTTTGCGCGAGATCCGGCCCGGCTTGCCCAGCGGCGCCATGGATCCCGTCTCGACGGTGCTCGAGGCCTATGCCCTGCTGCTTTCGGGGCAGGCCGCCCGATGCGCCGAGCGCGATCAGGGCCCATGGCTCGCGGTGCGCGCCATGTGTCTCCATGAGATGGGCCGGACGGGGGAGGCCACGGCGCTCACGGACTCGCTCGCCCGCGAGCTGGACGACGAGCGCTACGAATTCGTCCACCAGTACGCCGATCTCGCCGCGTACTATGCCTGGCTGGGTGACGCCGCCACGTCGGTGCATTGGCTCGAGCGCGCCCTGGCGCACTCGCCGATGCTGCACCGCTGGCAGCTGCAGTCCGGCCTCTTCGACCGGGTGCGGAACCGCCCGGAGTTCGAGCGCGGCTTCGCGCGGGCGCGGGCCCTGGCGGTAGATCGGCTGCGGGCGCGCCGCGCCGCCATCGGAGACTGAGCGAGATGCCTCGGCCCACGGAGTTCCGGTGCGACGTCCCCACGGCCGAGCAGCTCGCCGCCCTCATCGCCGAGACGTTGCCACTCGGTCTGGTGGCTCGCAGCTTCGAGCGGGGCCTCTACCGCGACGTCTACGTGGATACCAGCGATCACGCGCTCGCGACGCGCGGAATCGCCTGCCGCATCCGCTATGGCGCCGACGACCGCCGCACACTGGCGTTGGGCATTGCGCAGGGCGGTCTCCCGACTTCGGGCCCGAGCGACGTGTTCGAGGCCGAGGCCGGTGCCATGGATCTGGCGGCCATCCTGCACGGCGAGACCGGGCCGGCCCGCCGGCTTCGGGGACTGGTGGATCCCGGGCGGCTCGAGCCGCGCTTCGAACTGGAAATCGATCGCGTGGTCCGCACCGCTTCCCGACCGTGGCGCCTGCCGGGCCGGTTCGGCTTCTTCTACGATCGGGTGACGGTGCGCACCGGCCAGCTCGCGCGGGAGTTCCGGGAGCTCAAGGTCCGCCGACTCGCCCACGGCCGTCCGCGACTCGAGGAGCTGGCCCGGGCGCTCGAGCAGGCGCACGGGCTGCGGCCGGTGCTGCAGACCAAGATGATGCGGGCCCGGATGCTGCTCCGCGAGCTCGGCCGCGAGCGCGTGAACCGGAATCTGGATCTCGGGGTCTCGGTCGCCGTGATCGCGCTCGACGAGGGCCGGGTGGCGCTGGTTCGCGACGGCGATGCGAGACAGCTGCCGGTGACCGCGGGCGCGGGGGAGCACGCGGTGCGGTACGGGCTCACCGAGTGGTTCGGGACCCGCGTGGCCGATGTTGTCCTGCTGGGCCGTGCCCCGCCCTCGCTCGATCGGCCGAGCCTCGAGGTCTGGCTGGTCCGCCGGCTCCGGCGGGGACTCGCGCCCAGGAACGGGCGCATCATCGAATGGGTGCCCGTCGGCGACCTCGAGCGCGCGGTCCGCACCTCCGCGCTGCGCGATCCCGCCACGCTCGCCGCATTCGCCGTCGCCGCACGTTCCGCGCTGGTCCCGGAGTGGGCGCCCGCGGCCGCGACCACGCCCACCACGGTGTCCGCACCGGCCCGCCCGCCGCGCCCGGAGCCCGTCGACCTCCTGGACCCGCGCCGGAGCCTCCTCGAGTTCAACGACCGGGTGCTGGCGATGGCGGAAGACGGCCGCACGCCGCTGCTCGAGCGGCTTCGCTACCTCTCGATCCTGAGCTCGAACCTCGACGAGCTGTTCATGGAGGCCGGCAGCGCCCTGGATTCGGCCCGGGTGGACCAGCTGCTCGCGCGGCAGCAAGACGCCATCGCCGACTGCCTGGCGCGGCTCGCCGAGCGCGGGCACCGGATCCGCAGGTGGGAGAGCCTGGACCCGAGCGAACGCGAAGGGCTTCGGCTCCGGTTCCGGCGGGAGTTCTTCCCGATCCTCACGCCTCGCGCCATCACCCAGAGCCCCGGCCATCCGTTCCCCGTGATCCCCGCGCTCACGTTGTCGCTCGCGGTGGCGCTGCAGGACGAACGCACCGGGCCGCTCCATTTCGCCTATGTCCGGCTGCCGTCCGCACTGCCGCGGTTCGTCGAGCTGCCTGGCGGCGGAGATCTGGTGCCGATGGAGGAGGTCGTCGCGGCTAACCTCGCGCTGCTGTATCCGGACCGCACGGTCGAGGAGGTCGCGCTCTTCCGCGTGACGCGCAAGGGCGACCTCGACCTGGAAGAGGCGGCCGCCGGCGATTTGCTGCAGGCCATCGAGGAGGAGCTCGACCAGCGCGCGATCAACCCGATCGTGCGCTTGGAGGTGGAGCAGGGTGCGTCCCGGCTCCTGCGCGACATGCTGGTGCAGGAGCTCCGGTTCGAGGGGGGGCATGGTGGAGCCGTGCTGGGCGACCTGGTGATTCACGACGTCGGCGGGCTGATGGCACCGGCCGATCTCCGCCAGCTCGCGAGCCTGCCGGTGCCCGGAGGACTCTTCCCGCCCTTCACCGGCCGCGACCCGCTTCGCGCCGAGCCGTCCCTGTGGGAGCAGCTTCGCGAGCGCGAGCTCCTGCTGCACCACCCGTACGACGATTTCTCGGCCAGCGTGCTGCGCCTGCTCCGGGAGGCGGCCGAGGATCCCGCCGTCGTCGCGGTCAAGCTCACGCTCTACCGCACGGGCGAGAACTCGCCGGTGGTGGACGCGCTCATCCGGGCCGCCGAGGCGGGGAAGGAGGTGGCCGTCTTCGTCGAGCTCAAGGCGAGCTTCGACGAGGCCCGCAACATCGCCGACGTGAAGCGGCTCGAGCGGGCCGGCGCGCAGGTCGTCTACGGGCTGGTCGGCCTCAAGAACCATGCGAAGGTGGCGCTCGTCGTGCGGCGCGAGGGTGGCGAGGTCCGGCGGTACGTCCACGTGGGGACGGGCAACTACAACGCCGCTACCGCGCGGCTCTACACCGATCTGGGTCTCCTCTCCACCGACCCGGCGCTCGGCGACGACATCGGCGATCTGTTCAACGAGCTGACTGGAACGTCGCGCCCGCCCGGGGCCGCACTCCGCCGCCTGCTCGTGGCGCCGGAGCAGCTCCTCCCCGGCCTCCTCGAGCGAATCGCGCGCGAGGCCGAGCATGCCCGCCGCGGCCGCCCGGCCCGAATCCGAGCCAAGCTCAACGGACTCGACGACCCCGAGATCATCCGGGCGCTCTATGCGGCGTCGCAGGCCGGCGTGGACGTCGGCCTCGTGGTGCGCGGGCTCTGCCGGTTGAAGCCCGGCGTGCCGGGACTCTCAGAGCGGATCCGGGTGCGCGGCCTGGTTGGTCGGTTCCTGGAGCACGCCCGCATCTACCACTTCGGCAATGACGGTGCCGACGACTACCTGATCGGCTCGGCCGACTGGCGGTCACGAAACCTCCGCCGGCGGGTGGAAGTGGCGGTCGCCGTACTCGACCCCGCGTGCCGCGGGCGGCTCGATCTCATCCTCAGCCGCGAGCTGGCGGACCCGTCCGGCTGGGAGCTCGAGGCGGACGGGAGCTATCACCAGCTTCGGAGCGTTCCGGTGGGAGATCCGGCGACGGCCCAGGCGCAGGCGATCTCCGACGCGGCGCCCCCGGGCGCGCCCGACTGAAGCGGAGGCACTATGGAGTGGATCACAGGAAGGCGCGGCAGCGCCGTGGTGCTCGTTCTGGCTTCGCTGTTCGCGGCCCGTCTGGCCGGGCAGGCGCCGTCAGACCAAGGGGCCGAGGCGCCGGACACCGTCGTCGTGACACCGGGCGCGAAGTACCGGGCGGGCGGGCTCCACGTGCTCCTCTTCGGGAAGCACTACCGCGACCTGTGGGCGACGCCGATCCGGGTAGAGGTGCTGGATCTCGACCGCTTCGCCGGCGGGCTCCGTCCCACCGGGCGCGGTGGTGGCAAGCAGACCAAATCGCTCCGCTTCGAGGGCGCGGACGGACGCCGGTACCAGTTCCGCTCCGTGGACAAGGACCCCTCGCCGCTGCTCCCGGAGCCGCTCCGCCGGACGCTCGTGCGGCGGATCTTCCAGGACCAGATCAGCGCGGGGCACCCGGCGGGGCCGCTGGTGGTCAGCCCGATTCTGGAGGCGGCGGGCGTCCTCCATCCGGAGCCGCGGCTGGTGCTGCTCCCGGATGCGCCTGCCCTGGGTGAGTTCCGGGCCGATTTCGGCCAGACCCTCGGCACCATCGAGGAGCGGCAGACCGACGACGGGCCGGGCTTCGCCGGCGCGACGAAGATCGTGAGCACCGAGGAGCTCTTCGAGCGGCTCGAGAAGCACCAGGATGAGCGCGTCGATGCCCGCGCGTTCCTCGCCGCACGGCTGGTCGATCTCCTGCTCGGTGACTGGGACCGCCACCAGGATCAATGGCGCTGGGCCAGGCTGAGCGATGCGGACGAGCGATCGTGGACTCCGATCCCACGCGACCGGGATCAGGCCTTCGCGAAGTTCGACGGCCTTCTCCTGAGTCTCGCCCGGCTCTCCGTTCCCCAGTTGGTCGAGTTCTCGTCCACCTATCCCAGCATGGTTGGGCTCACCTGGAACGCGCGGGTGGTGGACCGCCGGCTGCTCAGCGGCCTGGAGTGGCCGGTGTGGGATTCGGTCGTCACGGAGCTCCAGCAGCGGATCACCGACCGCGTGATCGAAGACGCCGTGAGCCGGCTTCCGTCGGAGCTCCAGGCAACGAACGCGGCGTGGCTGGCCGGCGCGCTCACGCGCCGGCGGGACCAGTTGCCCGCCGCCGCGCAGCAGTTCTACCGGCTGCTCGCCAAGGAGGCAGAGGTGCACTTCAGCGACGAGCCGGAGCGAGTGGAGGCGGTCCGTTCGGCTGGCCGGCAGCTGGAGATCGCCGTCTATCCCGGCGAGTCACGGCCGGAGCACCCGCTCTTTCGCCGGCGCTTCGATGGGGCCGACACGCGGGAAGTGCGCCTCTACCTCCAGGGTGGCGACGATGCGGTGCTGGTCGGAGGCAGCGGCTCCGGGGGTCCGCTGCTGCGAGTGATCGGGGGAGGGGGAGACGACCGCGTCGTCGACTCCTCGACCGCGGGCCGGACGAGGTTCTACGACGCCCGGGGCAGCAACGCGACCGGCGGCCTCCGCCACGTGCCGCTCGACGCGCGGCCCTATGCGGACTTCCGCCTGAGCGATTCGACGCCGTACCCGCTCCGGGACTGGGGCGGGTTCTGGCGCTTCCAACCGTGGATGAGCTCGGGCCCCGAGGTGGGCTTCTTCTTCGGTGGGGGGCTGGTCCGCTACGACTTCGGCTTCCGGAAGCAGCCGTATCGCTCGAAAGTCGGTCTTCGGGTGGGCTATGCGACGGGCGCGAAGGCGTTCCGGGCGGAGTTCCGCGGCGACTTCCGGCGCGTCAATTCAGGGGTCCACACCGGGTTCCTCGTTCGCGCCTCGGGCATCGAGGTGACCCGGTTCTTCGATTTCGGCAACGAGACGCCCAGGGTGGATTCGGATTTCTTCTACCGCGTGCCGCAGCAGCAGTATCTGGTCGCGCCGACGGTGACCTTCCCGCTCGGTGGCGATGGCGCGCTGACGGTGGGGCCGACGCTCACGTATGTCCACACCGACCTCGAGTCCGGCCGGTTCATCACCCAGCTGCGGCCCTACGGCGCCGGCTCGTTCGGGGAGATCGGCGGCGCGGTGGCGGTCGAGTGGGACAGCCGCGATGGTCCGGCCGCGACGCGGGGCGTCCACTTCGTCGCGGGCGGCAGCGTCCATCCCGCCGTGTGGGATGTCACGGAAACCTTCGGCGGCGTGCACGGTGAGGCGTCGGCGTATCTGACGCCGCGCACGACGTTCGGACCGACGCTCGCGCTGCGCGCGGGTGGGAAGCAGGTCTGGGGCAGGTATCCGTTCTTCGAGTCGGCGTTCGTGGGGGGCGCCGCCACGGTCCGCGGTCTCAGGGAGCAGCGCTACGCCGGCGACGCTGCGCTGTACGGCAACGCGGAGCTCCGGCTTCGCCTCGGCCGCTTCTACCTGGCCCTGCCGGGCGACTTCGGGGTCTTCGGCCTGGCCGACGTGGGACGGGTCTATCTGGAGGGGGAGTCATCCGACCGGTGGCACACGGGAATCGGTGGGGGCGTCTGGTTCGCCTTCCTCGATCGCGCCAACACCGTCACGGTCGCAGTGGCCAGGGGCGACGATCGCACGGCCCTCTACGTGCGGGCCGGGTTCGGGTACTGACTGCGCAGCATGACCGAGCGACGAATCATCGGCCGGCCGGTGAGCACACCCGCCGAGTTCAAGAGCGCACCGGGGCGCTCACGCCCCATGCCGGACGACCTGCTCCGCCAGGCGTCCCGACGCCTGGAGATCATGGCGCTGATCGGGGCCGTGCTCTGGGTGCTCGGGCCGCTGCTGGGGCACCTGGCGCTCCGTCTCGCCAGCCCGCCGGATCCGCGGTGGTCGCAGCTCCAGCCCATCGAGGCCGTCCACGCGGCCAGCATCGCGGTCTCGCTCGCCCTCTTTCTCTACCTCCGGACCGGCGATCGCGAGCCCGCGTTCGTCATGGACCTGGGTCTCGTGTACATGGTGGCGACCGCGTTCGCGATCGGCGTCATGATGCACTGGGGCCTGCTCCCCGCCGCGCCGCCGGTGATCGTCCCGACGATCACCTGGATCGCGCCGGTCATCCTGATGTTCGCTGCCATCGTCCCGGCTGCGCCCTGGAAGATGTTCGTGGCGGGGTTCCTGGCGGCGTCCATGGATCCCATCGGCATGGTGGTCGCCCAGGCGGCGGGACTGTATCGGTTCGGGCCCCTGCGCAACGCGCTGGTGATGCACTACCCCAATTACCTGCTGCTGGGGGTCGCGGTCATCATCTCGCACGTGGTCACCCAGCTGGGCCGGCAGGTGACGAAGGAGCGGGAGCTGGGGAGCTATCGCCTGGGCGAGCTGCTGGGCCGGGGCGGAATGGGCGAGGTGTACCGCGCGACGCACCGCATGCTCGCCCGCGCGGCAGCCATCAAGCTCATCCGTCCGGAAGTGTTGGCCGCGGGTGACCAGCAATCCATCCAGACGGCCGTCGCCCGGTTCCGGCGCGAGGCGGAGGCCGCCGCGCGGCTGCGCTCGCCGCACACCGTCGAGCTCTACGACTTCGGGGTGACGCAGGACCAGACGCTGTACTTCGTGATGGAGCTGCTCGACGGCATGGATCTCGATTCCCTGGTGCGCAAGCACGGACCGGTGCCGGAGGCGAGGGCGATTCACATCCTCCGGCAAGTCTGCCGCTCGCTCGAGGAGGCCCACGCCGCCGGGCTGGTGCATCGGGACATCAAGCCGGCGAACATCCACGTGGGGCGGCTCGGGCTTCAGCACGACTGGGTCAAGGTGCTCGACTTCGGCCTGGTCAAGTCGATGGTCGGCTCGGATCGCGAGGACACGCTGGGGACCGCCACCGGGCTCACGCCGGGGACTCCCGCCTACATGGCGCCCGAGATGGCGCTGCAGGAGACCGTGGACGGACGCGCGGACATCTATGCGCTGGGATGCGTCGCCTACTTCCTGCTCACCGGCCAGCCGGTCTTCGAGGCGGCCACCCCGTACCAGATGGTCGCGAAGCACCTCCATGAACAGCCGGTGCCGCCCTCAACCCGAATGCGGCGCCCGCTGGATCCAGCGTTCGAGCGGCTGATCCTGTCGTGCCTGGCGAAGGCGCCCGCGGACCGGCCTGCGAGCGCCGCGGAACTGGACCGAGGGCTTGGAGGAATCGCGACGGAGCCCTGGGGGGAGGAGCAGGCGAGACGCTGGTGGAGCGCACTTGGTCAACTTGAGCAACCGACATGATACAAATAAGTTACGTCTGTGACCTCATGTGACTTGTGAGATTCGATGCCGTTTCAGCAGCCAGGACCTCCCATGCAGTCCCCCACGATGAACCCATCTTCACGGCCCTTTCACCCATTCGCCGTCCGTCGGTCCGTATGATGGATACCGGTCGCGACGGAGGAAGCACGTGGTGCAAGGACTCGGCATCGAACCCATCTCTCTCCCATCGGCCGGCGACGTGGAGCCGCGGCCGACGGTCCTGCGTGCGGTCGCACTGACCAAGACGTACCACATGGGCGAAATCGAGGTGCCGGCGCTGCGCGGCGTGGACCTCGACCTCGTCGCCGGGGAGTTCGTGGTGCTGGTCGGGCCATCGGGCAGCGGCAAGTCCACCTTGCTCAATATTCTCGGCGGGCTCGATCTGCCGACCAGTGGCCGGTTGTTCTACCGCGGGGTCGAGCTCACCCGCGCCTCGGAGGCCGAGCTCACTCGGTATCGTCGCCACCACGTCGGATTCGTCTTCCAGTTCTACAACCTGATTCCCAGCCTGACCGCCCGCGAGAACGTGGCGCTGGTCACCGACATCGCCCGGGACCCGTTCGATCCGGCGGAAGTGCTCGCGCTCGTCGGGCTCGGTGACCGGCTCGATCACTTTCCCGCGCAGCTTTCCGGTGGCGAGCAGCAGCGAGTGGCGATCGCCCGCGCGGTGGCGAAGCGACCCGAGGTGCTCCTCTGCGACGAGCCGACCGGTGCCCTCGACTGCTTCACCGGCAAGATGGTCCTGGACGCGATCGTCGCCGTGAATCGGGAGCTCGGCACCACCACCGCGATCATCACTCACAATGCGCCGATCGCCGCCATCGCGGACCGCGTCCTCACGCTCGGCGACGGTCGCGTGGTCCGGGAGGAGCGGAACGCCGTCCGGGCGACGGTGGAGAGCCTCCGGTGGTGAGGGCCCTCGACCGGAAACTGCTTCGCGACCTGGTCCAGCTCCGGGGCCAGGTCCTCACCGTGGCGCTGGTGGTCGCCTGCGGGATCGCGGGCTACGTGGCGTTCCAGAGCACCTGGAACTCCCTCGAGTACTCCAAGGAGGTGTACTACCAGCGATACCGGTTCGCCGATGCCTTCGTACGCCTGAAGCGCGCCCCCGACGCGGTAGCGGTCCGGCTGGAGGCGATCCCGGGCGTCGCGCGGGTCTACACCCGGTTGGTGCAGACGATTCATCTCCCCATGCCGGGACGCGTGCAGCCGCCGATCGGCGAGATCGTGAGCCTGCCGGGAGGCGAGCAGCCGCCGGTCAATCGCCTGATCCTGGCGCGCGGACGCATGCCCGGACGGGGGCGCGGCGAGGAGGCCGTGCTCCTCACGGCCTTCGCCGACCGGTATGGCATCCAGCCGGGAGACTCGCTTCCCGCGGTGATCAACGGCACCCTGCGGGAGCTTCGGGTCGTCGGCCTCGCCGCGTCGCCGGAGTTCGTCTACCCGATGCCGCCCGGCGGAGGGCTGTCGGCCGACGACGAGCGATTCGCCGTCCTGTGGATGGACCGCTCGGCGATCGCGCCGGCGTTCCAGATGGAGGGCGCCTTCAACGACGCGGTGTTCCAGCTGCAGCCCGGCGCCTCCGAAGCGGCAGTGCTGCACGAGATCGACCGGATCCTCGAACCGTACGGCGGGCTCACGGCGGTCGGACAGGACCGGCAGGAATCGAATTACATCGTCCGGGACGAGATGGAGCAGCTCCGCACCTGGGCCACGGTGGTGCCGCTCATCTTCCTCAGCGTCTCCGCCTTTCTGGTGAACGTGGTGCTCTCCCGGCTGGTGAGCCTCCAGCGCCCCGAAATCGCGACCCTCAAGGCGATCGGGTACGCGGACTGGGACATCGGCCTCCATTTCCTGAAGCTGGTCTCGGCCTTCGTGCTCATCGGCGCCGTGCTCGGCATCGCGCTGGGGGCGGTGCTGGGTCGGGGACTCACGGCCCTCTACACGGCGGTCTTCCACTTCCCCCTGCTGCGCTACCGGGTGGACCTCCCCGTGGTCCTGGCCGGGACGGCCGTGAGCCTGGCCTCGGCGGTCGTCGGGGCCGCCGCGGCCGTGCGGCAGATCGTGACTCTCCGCCCTGCGGAGGCGATGCGTCCACCCTCGCCTCCGGTCTACCGCCCGCTGCTGAGCGAGCGCCTCGGGCTCGGCCGCTTCATCTCCCAGACGGGCCGGATGATTCTCCGCGAGCTCGAGCGGCGGCCCCTTCGGCTGGCGCTCTCGGCGATCGGAATCGGGGCGGCGATCGCCATCCTGGTCGTCGGACGCATCAGCGAGGACGCCTTCAAGTACCTGATCGACGTCCAGTTCCAGCGCGCCTGGCGAGAAGACCTCAGTGTCATCTTCCGGGATCCGCTTCCCGAGCGTGCCGTGCGGTCGCTGGCACACATTCCCGGTGTACGGCGTGCCGAAGGGATCCGCGCGGTCGCCGCCCGCGCCGAGGTGGGGCACCGAGGCCGCGACGTGGCCGTGCTCTCCTACGAGGACGACGCCGAGCTGAGGCGGGTGGTGGATCGCCGTGGCCGGGCGTTCTCGCTCCCGGTTGAAGGAGCGGCGGTGAGCGCCAAGCTTGCCGAGATCCTCGGTGTGGCGCCGGGCGACACGATTTCGGTCAAGGTGCTGGAGGGTACCCGGAGGACATACCCGGTGCGGGTGGCGGGGCTGGTGACCGACCTGGCGGGCCTGCAGGTCTACATGCGGCGAGACGTGCTCGCCAGGATGCTGGGTGAGACGCCCAGCGTCAACAGCGCCGTGCTCGCGGTGGATTCCGCCTTCGCCGGGGGCGTCGAGCGGCGACTCAACGACATGCCGCAGGTAGTGGACTTCGGCAGCCGGCGGGCGGCGATTCGACGGTTCCGGGAGCAGAGCGGCACCTCGATGTTCATCATCTCCGCGGTGCTCACCGCCTTCGCGGCGACGATCGCGGTAGGGGTCGTCTACAACAATGCCCGGGTGGCGCTCTCGCTCAGGAGTCGTGAGCTCGCGAGCCTCCGGGTGCTCGGATTTACCCGGGCGGAGATCTCCGGCATCCTGCTCTCGGAGCTGGCCGTGCAGGTGCTGGTCGCCTTGCCGTTCGGGTTCGTGCTGAGCCAATGGTTCACGACCTGGGTGGTCTCGATCAGCCACCCGGAGCGCTTCCGGCTGCCGGCCGATGTCTCGCCGCAGCGCCTGGCGTTTGCGCTCCTGGTCACGGTCCTCGCCGCCGCGGCGAGCGGGCTGCTGGTGAGGCACCGGTTGGACCATCTGGACCTGATCGGCGTCCTGAAAACGAGAGAGTAGCCGTGGCCAACGAAACCAAGATCCAGGAGCCCACCGAGCAGGCGCGCCCGGAGCAGGGCGCGTCCGGGGCGCCGGTGCGCACGGTGTCCTCGGCGATTCAGGCTTCACCCGCGCGCGCGCGCCTGGTGCCCCGGCCGGCCGCGCGACGCGGAGTCAAGCGCGCCATCTGGGTGGTCGTGGCTCTCGCGATCGCGGGGGCGATCGCGCTGGGGTTGCGGCCGACCCCCATCCCGGTGGAGACGGCGGTGGCCGCCCGGGGAACCCTCCTGGTGACGGTGGACGAGGATGGCCGGTCGCGGGTGAAGGATCGCTACACGATCTCGGCCCCGCTGGCGGGAACCATCGCACGGCCCACCTTGCATGCCGGGGACTCGGTGCTGCAGGGCCAGGTCGTCGCCCGGCTGGTGCCGCTGGCCGCACCCCTGCTCGATCCCCGGTCTCGGGCGGAGGCGCAGGCACGCCTGGCCGGCGCACGCGCGGCGCTGAGGCAGGCCGGGGCGGCGGTCGCCAGCGCCCAGGCGGCGGCCGAATTCTCCAGCCGTGAGGCAGCACGCCAGCATGCTCTGTTCGAGGGTGGCGCGAGCCCGCGACAAGCGGTCGAGCAGGCCGACCTCGCCAACCGGATGCGGCAGGAGGAGCGGACGAGCGCCGAGTTCGGCGCGCGGGTGGCGGCGGCCGAAGTGAGGCTGGCGGAGGCGGCCGTCGCCCGGCTCGGGGCCCAATCCTCGGAGGAGGCGTTCACCGTGCGCGCGCCCGCGAGCGGGGTCGTTCTGCGCCTGTTCCAGGAGAGCGAAGGTCCGGTGCTGCCGGGCACACCGTTGCTCGAGATCGGTGATCCGGCGGCGCTGGAGGTCGTGGTGGACGTGCTCACCACCGACGCCATCGCGATTGCTCGGGGAGCGCCGGTCAGAATCGAGCGCTGGGGCGGCGATTCGATGCTGAGCGGGCATGTGCGGCGGGTGGAGCCGTCGGCGTTCACCCGGCTGTCCGCGCTCGGGGTCGAGGAGCAGCGGGTAAACGTCCTCGTCGATCTCGACCCGCCGCGGTCCCGCTGGTCAGGGTTGGGCGACGGCTACCGGGTGGAGGCGAGCATCGTGGTCTGGGAAGGCCACGACAGACTGCTGGTCCCCAGCGGAGCGGTGTTCCGTCAGGGGAGCGGTTGGGCTGCCTACACGGTAGCTCAGGAGCGGGCGCAGCGCCGAACGGTCGAGCTGGGGCGGGGAAACGGCGCGCAGGTCGAGGTGACCCGAGGGTTGGAGCCAGGGCAGCGGGCGATCCTGTACCCGACGGACAATGTCAAGGACGGGGTCCGCGTGGAGGAGTGACCACAAGTGACTACCATGGAATTGCGGGCCGGACGGATTCTCGGCGGCGGGGTGGCCGCCGCGGCGCTCGTGGGCATCGCCTACGTCGCCTGGACCTGGCGCCGCTACGGGCGAGTCGAGCACCGCGGCGGGCAGGACCCGCTGCTCGACCGGTTCCTGCCCGTCTTCGAGGTCGCCGAGCGCCACCGGATCGCCGTCGCCGCGCCGGCACCGGTCGCGTACGCTGCGGCGCTCCGGCTGGACCTCGAGCGTTCGCCCGTGGTGCGCGCGATCTTCGCCGGCCGCGAGTTGCTCATGCGGGCGGCGCCCGCCCCCGAGGTCGGGTCGGACAGCTTCCTGTCGCGCGTCCTCTCGCTCGGATGGGGCATTCTCGCCGAGGAGCCGGGTCGAGAAATCGTGCTCGGTGCCGTGACGAAGCCGTGGGAGGCGAACGTGAAGTTCCGCAGCCTGCCGCCCGGGGAGTTCGCCGCCTTCGCAGAGCCGGGGTACGCGAAGATCGTCTGGAACCTCGCGGTCGATCCTCTCGGGCCCGGTCGCAGCGTGTGCCGAACCGAGACGCGGGTGACGACGACTGATCCCGAGTCGCGCCGCCGCTTCCGGCGCTACTGGTCGCTGGTCTCCCCGGGAGTCCGGCTCATTCGATGGGAGACACTCAGGCTGATCCGGCGAGATGCGGAGCAGCGGCCACCGGGGCCTCGCTCCGTGAGCGTGGCGCCGGTGGCGGCGCCGGAATTCGGCGCGCCACGGTCGCCAGCGAGTCGGGGTTGAGCGACATCGAGTCGATTCCGATCTCGGCCAGGAATTCGGCGAACTCCGGGTAGTCGGACGGCGCCTGCCCGCAGATGCCGACCTTGCGTCCCCGCCGGTGGGCAGCTTCTACCACCATCCGGATGAGCCGCTTGACGCCGGGGTCCCGCTCGTCGAACAAGTGGGCCAGCAGCTTCGAATCGCGATCCACGCCCAGCGCCAGCTGGGTCAGATCGTTCGAGCCGATCGAGAACCCGTCGAACAGCTCGGCGAACTCCTCCGCGAGCAGGACGTTGTTCGGGATCTCGCACATGACGTAGACCTCGAGGTCCCGCTCCCCGCGCACCAGGCCGTTACGTCGCATCTCGTCGAGCACGCGCTGGCCCTCCCCCAGGGTCCGGCAGAAGGGGATCATCACCTTGACGTTGACCAGCCCCATCGTCTCGCGCACGCGCCGGATGGCCGCGCACTCGAGCGCGAAGGCCTCGCGGTAGCGGTCGTCGTAGTACCGGGAGGCGCCCCGGAAGCCGATCATCGGGTTGGCCTCCTCCGGCTCGAAGACCGATCCCCCGAGGAGGCCGGCGTATTCGTTGGTCTTGAAGTCCGAGAAGCGCACGATCACCGGACGCGGGTAGAAGGCGCCCGCGATCTGGGCCACCCCGCTCGCCAGCCGCTCCACGAAGAACTCCGCCGGCGACTCGGCGCCGGCCGCCCGCGCGCGCACCTGCGCCACCACGGCTGGATCCCCGATCCGCTCAGGATGCAGCAGCGCCATCGGGTGGACGCCGATCCAGTTCGATACGACGAACTCGATCCGCACCAGCCCGACGCCGGCGCTCGGAAGCTGAGCCAGGTGGAAGGCGCGGTCGGGGTTGGCGAGGTTGAGCATCAGCGGCACCCGCGGCGTCGGGAGCGTGGCCGGATCGATGGTCTCCCGGTCGAACTCGATGCGGCCGGCGTACACCTTGCCGTCGTCGCCCTCGGCGCAGGAGACGGTCACCACCTGGCCGGAGGTGAGCGTGCGCGTCGCGGCGCCGGTGCCGACCACGCAGGGTATGCCGAGCTCCCGCGACACGATGGCCGCGTGGCAGGTTCGCCCGCCCTCGTCGGTCACGACGGCCGCGGCGCGTTTGAGCACGGGCTCCCAGTCGGGATCGGTCATCGGGGCGACGAGCACTTCGCCTTCCCGGAAGGCGGGCAGGTCGTCGAGCGTGAGAATGACGCGTGCCGCACCCGAGGCCACTTGGTTGCCGACGCTTCTCCCGGTAAGCAGGACCTTGCCGGCGCCTCGACGGCGGAACAGATCCAGGGTCGGGCTGGTGACGCGGGAGTGAACGGTCTCCGGCCGCGCCTGCAGGATGAACAGCTCGCCCGACCGCCCGTCGCGCGCCCATTCGATGTCCATCGGTGTGGCACGCCCGGCCCGCGCCGAATAATGGTCCTCGATGGCCACGGCCCAGCGGGCGAGCGTCAGGATCTGATCGTCGGGGAGCACCTGGCGGCGCCGCTGGGATGCGGGGACCCGCGCCTCGAAGACCGACTTGCTCCCTCCTTCCGCGTACACCAGCTTGACGCTCTTCTCCGCGATCTCTCGCCGCAGGATCGGGCGGAAGCCCGCTCGGAGTGTCGGCTTGTGAACCCAGTACTCGTCCGGCCGCACCCGTCCCTGGACCACGGTCTCCCCTAATCCCCACGCGCCGGTGACGAGCACCACGTCGCGGAACCCGCTCTCGGTGTCGAGCGTGAAGATCACGCCCGCCGAGCCGAGATCGCTGCGCACCATCTTCTGGACGCCAACGGAGAGCGCCACGTCGCGGTGCGCGAAGCCGTGCTGTGCCCGGTAGACGATCGCCCGGTCGGTGAACAGCGAGGCGAGACAGGAACGCACCGCGGCGTCGAGCGCCGCGACGCCGCGGACATTGAGGTAGGTCTCCTGCTGCCCTGCAAAGGAGGCGCTCGGAAGGTCCTCGGCGGTGGCGCTGGACCGCACGGCGACGTCGGTCGCCTCCTCGCCGTATTCGCGGGACAGCTCGCCGTACGCCGCGGTCACCGCCTGCGCCACAGCCGCGGGCAGCGGGGCTGCGGCGATCCGCTCGCGAATCGAGCGTGCTGTGGCGGCGAGGGCCGGGATATCGGACAGGTCGAGCCGGTCCAGCTCGGCGTAGATCGTGTCTGCGAGCCCGGCCTCCTGCAGATGCCGTCGGAACGCCTCGGCGGTGAGGGCGAAACCGTCGGGTACCCGGACCCCGCGAGGGGCCAGCGCGCGCAGCAGCTCGCCCAGCGAGGCGTTCTTGCCGCCTACCTCGGCGAGCGCGTCGAGCGTGATCGCCGCGAATGGAATGACATAGGAATCGTTCATACTCCTCAGTGTAGGGGCCGCGGGATGAAGGGGGCGTGAAGGAGGCAGGAAGCGTCCTTGTCGGCTCCGCGGCACAAGACTTCTTCACCGCGCTTTCAGCGCCACTTCCGCGCGCGCAGCCGATCTTTGCACTGGTTGGGAACGCGCCGGTCGTTTCGGCAAGGCTGTGCAGTGACGGAGGGTTTTGCCATGTCCCACAAGAGGATTCTCATGAGCCTCGACGCGCGGGAGCGCATCGTGCGCGGGGCGAGCGCCCTGGCCGACGCCGTCCGCGTGACGCTCGGCCCCAAGTCGAAGTGCAT
>Ga0209798_10000723_pt1 | contig 20216 bp, 21 predicted proteins | sample DOMMetBare3Fresh_FD_187475 | JGI IMG/M metagenome (GOLD analysis project Ga0209798, IMG submission 187475) | Wetland sediment microbial communities from St. Louis River estuary, USA, under dissolved organic matter induced mercury methylation -... | ecosystem: Environmental > Aquatic >...
GGTCGGATCCGGTTCGGCGTATCCCAATTCCTTGGCTGCCTGCAGAACATCGGCAAAATCGGCGCCTTCCTGGGTCATACGGGTCAGGATGTAGTTGCAGGTGCCGTTCATGATGCCGAAGACTCCGCCAAAATTGTTGGCGGCCATGTTTCCCTTGATGGCGGTCAGCACCGGGATACCACCGCCGACGGCGGCCTCGAATTGTACCTCGACCCCCTTTTCTGCCGCTGCAGCGTAGATATCGGTTCCATGAAGCGCCAGCAGCGCCTTGTTGGCGGTGACAATGTGCTTTCCGGCGGCGATTGCTTTGAGGACAAAACTTTTGGCCGGTTCATAGCCACCAACCAACTCGATTACGATTGAAATCTCGGGGTCGCTGAAGATGTCGTTGACATTGGTGGTCAGTACACCTGGTGGTACGGTCACGCCACGATCGCTGGTTATGTCCAGGTCGGCGATCCGTTTGAGCTTGATCCCGGTTCCCACCTTGGCTCGAATAGTGTCAGCATTCTGCTGTAATAATTTGACTACTCCGGCCCCAATATTGCCAAATCCGATCAAACCTACCTGTATATCGCTCATTGTTCCTCACTCATGGCGTCATTTTTCTCACACGCTTCCACATCGTCCAGGATACCATTGACAAAAGCCGGTGATTCCTTGTCACCAAAGGTGCGGGCAATCTCGATCGCTTCATTGATAGTGACTTTCTTGGGAATATCGGGACGATATTTGAGCTCAAATACCGCCAAACGCATGACATTTACATCGACCTTCGGCATGCGGGCAAGGGACCAGTTTTTTGAACGTTCCGTGATGGCGGCGTCTATTTCCGTACGATGCTGATAGACTCCGGTTACCAGAGCCTCGGCAAATTCCCGCACGCGTGGGAGCACCTCGGTCTGTACTTCGCGAAAGGTTTGCAAGGTTTCCCGCAGGGTGTAGGCTGTGTTGGAGTCAAGGGCGTACAGCATCTGCAGCGCCAGCTGGCGTGATTCTCTTCGTAATCCCATTATTTCAGTACCTTGAATACATTGATGGTTTCGATTGCGGTCATGGCGGCGTCAAAGCCTTTATTGCCGGCTTTGGTTCCGGCACGCTCAATGGCTTGTTCGATGGTGTCAACAGTCAGGACCCCAAAAACTACCGGCAAACCGCTGTCGAGCGATACGGAAGCGACACCCTTGGATACTTCGGCGGCTACATAATCAAAATGAGGGGTTGAACCACGGATAACGGCACCCAGGCAGATAACTGCGTCGTAGCGACCTGTATCTACCATCTTCTTGGCGGCCAGCGGGATCTCATAGGCACCGGGAACACGGGCAACATGGATGTCGCCATCGTTACCGCCGTGCCGCACAATAGCATCAACAGCTCCTTCCAGCAGGCGCTCGGTGATGAAACTGTTAAAACGACTGACAATTATGCCGAAGGTGAGTCCTTTTGCATCGAGTGTTCCTTCATAATAGTGTGGCATGAACTACCTCCTTGATATATCCCTGTAACAAGCTCGAAACATTAACATAAAAAATTATGTCAGGGGAGAAAAAACCGAATAATCGATCAAAAAACTGCTGTCACGATGCGAAGACAATCGTTTTATTGTAGTCGGTCAGTAAAAAACGTGGCGACAGATTTGGAGCGTGGTGACAGGTTGCGGATACGGCGGCGCGGCTGACGAGTTCAATCAGTTGCGGATTAAACATTGTATCAACAATCACTTCACGAGCGGTATTGGCGTGACATATTTTCTCGACCAGTTGTGGCGGTAGCGAACTATCAGCTACCCACTCCGCCAGTTGATGGAGATCCAGTTCCGAGGCGGTGGCGTGGGTATTGGCATGACCACAGGCTATTTTGAGCAGCTTGGCGAATTGGCAGGTGATGAATGGCTGGTTAAAGCCGCGTTGCTGACAGGCAATCAGGGCGTGGGCCACATGATCACCCATCATGACGTACGCTTCTTCCGGGAGCTGGGGGAGGTAGGCTTGCGCCGCCACTTCACTGGTGCGGCCGGTGGATAACACTACCGTCGGGCAACCACAGGCTTTGGCAACATCCAGGGCGGTGTCAATCGTATCTGTCCAGGCCTTGGCGGAAATGGGACGGACGATGCCGGTGGTGCCGAGGATGGAAAGGCCGCCCATGATCCCGAGTCGTGCGTTGAGGGTCTTTGTGGCTCGCTCTTCACCGTCCGGGATAGATACCACGATCTGTAATGTGTGCTCGGGAGTTAAAAACTCCTGTACCGCTTCAGCTATCATGGCGCGCGGGACCGGATTGATGGCCGCTTCTCCGGGAGCTATTGCCAGTCCCGGTTTGGTGGCGATGCCGATACCGATGCCGCCCCGCAGCACCATTGGCTGGCCGGATGGTGGCAAGTTCGTTGCCGTAACGTGTAGTTCTGCTCCGTTGGTGATGTCCGGGTCGTCGCCGGCATCTTTGATTACATGGCATGATGCCGAGCCGGGTGATATTGTCTGGCCATGCAGTTCGAAGGTGGCTTGTTTCCCTCCCGGCAGGGTAATGGTGGCGTGGCTTACAGGATGTTGAAGCGTCAACATGATAACGGCGCCTCGGGCAGCAGCAGCGGCACAACTGCCGGTGGTGAAGCCGCTGCGCAGGGGAGGTGGAGATGTTGTGTGGGTCATGGTAGCACCTCAGGAAGTGATGATTCGAATCTTTATTACCAGAAAAAAATGCTGATATCAAATTTATGATTGACACGCTTGGCAGCTTTTGCTATAAAACGATGGTTAATTCGTCGGGGGTTGTAGCTCAGTCGGTTAGAGTGCCAGCCTGTCACGCTGGAAGTCGCGGGTTCGAGCCCCGTCAACCCCGCCATTAATACATTCAAGGTAACTGCCAGATATGGCATGTTACCTTTTTTTGTGCCTGAGTTATCTGGCTGCCTGAATACATACAGCGGATTTGCCGTAAAGATCACAACTCCTCGGGAGTAAAGGCAACCACCTCGTCAAGGTTGGCAGCGCCTGCCAGGAGCATTACCAACCGGTCAATACCAAATGCTATTCCGGCCGAAGGGGGTAAGGTCGCCAATTCCGATAAAAATTTGTCCGGCATAGGCAATCTTTGTTCTCCCTGGGTCAAGCGAACCTGGTTGGCGGCATCAAAGCGCCGGCGTTGTTCCTCCGGATCGTTTAACTCACTAAAGGCATTCGCCAACTCAATTCCCCCCGCATACAGTTCAAAACGCTCGGCACAGGCAGGTTGATCCTGTTTCAAGCGGGCCAGAGCTCCCTTTTCGGCCGGATAATCCATCAGTATCAGTGGGGTGCGGATCAGTGTCGGCTCGATTCTGGTGGCCATGATTTCGTCAAAGGTGTCATTAAGAAGTGCGTCATGTACGGTTGTTTCCCCGTAGCGGCTGAATGCCTCGTGTACGGTCAGCGTTGTAATCGGGGAGGCGAAATATTCCGCGGTCGCAGGGGAACAGAGTGGAGCGAGGTGGTTGAGCAGCTCCTGGCAATCTTCCATCAGCTGGCGGTAATCGCAGTTGCTGCGATACCATTCCAGCATGGTGAATTCCGGCAGATGATGGCGTCCCCGCTCACTCTGGCGCCAGCAATGGGATATCTGGAAGATCCTTTCGTGGCCGCGGCAGAGCAGACGTTTCATGCAGAGTTCCGGTGATGTTTGCAGGTAGTGGCTCCCTGCCGCCACAGGATTGATATATTCTTCCGGCGCGTTAGCGGCCAATAACAACGGTGTTTCCACCTCCAGAAAATCATGCTGCTGGAAAAACATACGGATTGATTGCAGAATCTTGGCACGTAGTTTCAGGTTGTTGCTTCGCTTGGCACTGTTCATTTCATTCTCCTTCAATAAAAAAGACGAGTCACCAGTGTGACTCGTCTTTGCATCAATCAGGTACAACCTGCTTGTGACTACCCCTTGACGCGGGTAGAATATTCTCCGGTGCGGGTGTCGATGGTAATTAGTTCTCCTTCTTCAATAAAGGGGGGAACGCGCAGGACGTAACCGGTTTCAACCGTAGCAGGTTTGGAGTCATTGCCGCTGGTGTCACCTTTGGCCCACGGGTCGGTCTGTTGAACCCGCAGATTTACAAAGTTCGGCAGGCTGACGCCGATTGCTTTTTCACCATACAGCAATACATCGACTTTCAGGTTTTCCAGAAGGTAATTTTTGGCATCCCCCATGGCTTCTTCTTCCATCACAACCTGTTCGTAGGTTTGCTGGTCCATGAAGGTGTAATGGGTCCCTTCCTTGTACAGATATTCCATTTGACGCTCTTCCAGGCTGGCCGGTTCAAAGGTCTCGCCGGAGCGGTAGGTGCGGTCAAGGATGGTGCCGTTGATCATGTTTTTCATTTTGGTGCGATACAGCGCCTGTCCTTTGCCCGGTTTGACGAAATCAAAGGCTGTAACAAGATAGGGAGCTCCGTCAAGTGTTACTTTAAGCCCTTTTTTAAGGTCTGCTACGGTGTACATGAATGTTCCTCACTCTCGTGTTTTTGAAACACAACAAGCCCATTGTAAACATGGGCCTGTTGTGTGATTTAATTCTATAGGGAAAATTATTTGGCGCGATAGGTGATGCGTCCGCGGCTCAAATCGTATGGTGAAAGTTCAACCGTAACTTTGTCACCGGGTAGTATCTTAATAAAATACTTGCGCATTTTTCCGGAAATATGTGCCAGAACAACATGCTCATTTTCAAGTTTGACACGAAACATGGCGTTGGGAAGGGGCTCGATAACGGTTCCTTCAACTTCAATTGCTTCTTCTTTACTCATTCGTAATACCACTCCTCACTACTGGTTGTCTTTGTAAACTTAAGTACAGTACCGATAGTTCATATAAATTGCAAGTTTAATGTATCAATAATTCGGATTATGGCTCTTGGTCGTCATACATGCCTTCATCATCCTGATAGTCGTCATCCAGATCATCGGGATAATCGTCATCATCAAGCCATTCTTCATCATCGTCCGTGGCTGTGGGACACCGGGTCTCTTCCCGCTCTTCGATCTGTTCAAAGCGTTGCAACAATTCAGGGTTGGTGCAATAACGGGTTGATTTAAAATTGCAGCGTTCAAGCTCACACAAATCAAAAAGTTGTATTTCGGTGCAGAGGCGTTGTTCCGGTTGCTTCGGTTCTGGAGTCTGCGCTTCTGCATCGTATTGCTGTTGTTCCATTGCTAGCATTCTCCCCGCAAGAAATCACCAGCTTTGGCAACATCTTCCCGGCATCCGATGTACACCGGAGCACGCATGTCAAGGCAATCGGGAACAAGATCAAGGATCGGGGTTTCTCCATTGGTGGCAGCGCCGCCGGCCTGTTCAACCAAAAACGCCATCGGATTGAGTTCAAACAGCATGCGCAGTTTGCCATTGGGAGCGTCGGAAAGAGCCGGATACATGAATAGCCCTTTTCCTTTCATCAAGATCTGGTTGATGTCGGGAACAAAACCACCCGAGTAGCGGAGTTTTGAACCTTTGTCTTCCAGGTAGCGGATAAACTGTTCGTTTTCCGGGCTGTATTTTTTTCGTAGTCCGCCGGGAGCATAAATGTCTCCCGCCGGTTTCATGGTGACCTTTTCGCGGGTCAGGGTGTATTCCATCAACTGGTTCATGGTGAACTCGTAGACCCCTTTGCCGACCGAATAGACCAGTGAAACCCTTGGTCCGTAGAGAATATACATGGCGCCAACCATGTTGCGACCTGGTTGCAGCAGATCATTCCCCTGGTAAATGCCAACGATGGTACCGACTGCCAGGTTGACATCCACCAGTGATGAACCGTCCAATGGATCGTAGGCGACGGAAAACATACCCTGGGGATTACTGGTCACTTGATAGATTTCTTCCATCTCTTCCGAGGCGATATTGCAGACAACGCCCGAATGCTGCAGACGTTTGCGCATGATGCGGTCAGAAAGTACATCCAGGGCCAACTGCTCTTCGCCGTAGAGATTTGATGTTCCGGCAACACCAAGCTCGCCGGTACGGACAGCATTAATAACGTATTTGCTCGCTTCAGCAATTTCACAAATCAGGTGGACCAGATTGCCGCTGATGTTCTGATCACGCAGATGCTGGCGTAAATCGATCTGAAATTTGGTTTTTCCCGGTGCGGTCGTCATGGTGTGTTCCTCCATAAAATAATGTATAAAACCTGTACATAGTAGGGGAATCAGTGGGTTTTATCAAGGCTAAATTCCCGCCTGAGTTACGTTTAAATCCTGATTATTTTCCCAGTAGTGGCGTAAGTACCTGGTAAGCCATGTAGGCTACCAGAGCAGAAGCGGGGATTGTCAGAACCCAGGCTACCACGATCCGCTGAGCAACTTTCCAGTTAACGGCAGTGATCCGCTTTGAGAGACCGACACCGAGAATGGTGGAGGTAATCACGTGGGTGGTGGAGACCGGCATGCCGATTGACGCAGCGCCCAGAATGACGCCGGCCGAAGCTGTTTCGACGCAGAAGCCGTGTACCGGTTGTAATTTGACAAAGTCACGACCAATCGTTTTGATGATCCGCCATCCACCGGCGGCCGTTCCCAACCCCATGGATATGGCGCAGGCCATTTTTACCCACATCGGTACGTCAAAGGTTGGTATCACATTGCTTGACAGCAATGCCATGGTGATGATCCCCATGGATTTCTGTGCGTCGGCAGTTCCGTGGGAAAATGCCATCAGTGCCGCCGAAGCGACCTGCAGCCGGCGAAAGTTTTTATTGAGCGGTCCGGGCGAGCTTTTGGCAAAGATCTGCATAATCAGGATCATGAACAGGAAGCCGATTATTGTGCCGACAATCGGGGAAAATACCAGACCGGCTACAATCTTTTTCAAGCCGACCCACTTGAGTGCTGAGGAACCGGCATGAGCCATGACAGCTCCCATGATACCGCCGATAATGGCATGGGATGATGATGAGGGGAGGCCATAATACCAGGTAATCAGATTCCACAGTATGGCGCCCACAATCCCGGCCAGTACCACCATCTGGGTGACATTATCCTTGTCAACAATCCCTTTGCCGATGGTGGTGGCTACTTTGGTCGATACCATGGCGCCGGCAAAATTAAGCACGGCGGCCATAATAATGGCGGCCTTGACCGACAAGGCACGAGTGGAAACGCAGGTTGCAATGGCATTGGCCGTGTCATGAAAGCCATTGATGTAATCGAATACCAGTGCTGCAACAATAACTAAAATCAGCATTACAACGGTTGAATCAAGCATAATTTCCTCTTTGTATCTTGTGGTTCCTTGAATTCCCCATTGGACAGAAGGGGGATGGCGTTACTCAAACAGTTGTGGTGATACTGAATTGGAGCTGATCAGGCCGGTTGTCTCCTGTTACCCTGATGCCGCGATCCTGATTGGCAGACAGATGGCGCAGGATGGCAAAAACAGTTTCAACTTCAGTCGGCTCATCGATATCTGCTGCAATCTCAGCCGCGCTTGCCGGTGTCCGGCGCTGTTTCAGTGCAGCAACAATCTTCTGTTGCAGGACAATCACCGCACCGGCAGCTTTTTTCCCGGCTTCAACCCCTGGTTGATGGTAGGCATTGATCTTGATCAGTGCTGCGTACAACCCCACCGTTCGTTCGAACAGTGCGATCAGGGCGCCAATGGTGGCGGCATCAATCCGGTCGACCGTGATGGTCATGGATTCCCGGCCGTTTTCATACAATGCCGTACGGGTCCCCTGGAAAAAGCCAAACAGGAAATCGCCGCTGGTAATTCCCGGTTCAACTTCCATTGAGGTACCTTGGCGGTCGTTCAGCACTTCGATGAAGGTCACAAAAAAATTAGCAACCCCTTCCCGGAGCTGCTGTACATAGGCATGCTGATCGGTTGAACCTTTGTTGCCATAGACCGTAAGTCCCTGGTTGACCCGTTGGCCGGATAGATCCAGCTCTTTGCCGAGTGATTCCATGATCAGTTGCTGCAGGTAGCGGGAGAAAAGTAGCAAGCGATCCTTGTAGGGGAGCATGACCATGTCTTTGGTCCCCCGTCCATCCGTGGCGTAATGCCACATCAACGCCATCAACGCCGCCGGGTTGTTGCGGGTTTCGTCCCTGCGTGTGATCTCATCGGTCAGTTTGGCGCCCTGCAACAGTGCCTGAATGTCGATCCCTTGCAACGCGGCCGGGAGCAGGCCAACGGCTGAGGTGACCGAGGTTCGCCCGCCAACCCAGTCCCACATGGGGAAGCGTTTCAGCCACCCCTGCTCAGTCGCCAGCCGATCCAGTTCGCTATGGGCGCCGGTAATGGCAATGGCATGACGACTAAAATCAAGCCCTTGGCGTTGATACTCTGCCGCGGTTTCCAGCATTCCGTTACGGGTTTCCTTGGTGGAGCCACTTTTGGAAATCACGACGATCAGGGTTTTTGACAGCTGATTTCCAAGCTCTGCCAACACGCGGTCCATGCCATCCGGATCCGTATTGTCCAGAAAAAATGGTTTCATCTTGTTGGTTGGCGCAGAGAGCGCTTCAGCAATAAACTGGGGGCCGAGAGCTGAACCACCGATGCCGATGATCAGAAAACTGGTGAACGATTCACCGCTTGGTGCGCTGATCTTTCCGCTGTGAATATCATTGCAAAAAGCAATGATTGCGGCGACCGTTTCCCGGATTTCCACGGTCATGGCGGGGGAGGGGGAGCATTCCGGTGTTCGTAGCCAGTAATGTCCAACCATGCGCCCTTCATCAGGATTGGCGATTGCGCCCTGTTCCAGCCGTTGCATGTCGGCAAATGCCCGCTGCATTTCCGGCTCCCAGGCATTCAGAAAAGAATCAGCGAATTTCATGCGGCTGATATCCAGCGAAAGCCCGATTTCCGGGCAGTTGCAGAAATAATCGTTGTAGCGCTTCCATAATGATGGTGTTGTCATGGCTCCTCCGGTAGTGAGTGCACAAAAAAAGCGGGGTGTTGAGCCCCGCCTTATATTTCAATATGATAGAGGCTATTTCTTTATGTTGTAGAATACATCGTGTCCTTTGAAGAGCGAACAGCTGTCCAGTTCATCTTCAATACGGAGCAATTGATTGTATTTTGCGACCCGGTCGGTACGGCAGAGCGAGCCGGTTTTGATCTGACCGGAGTTGACAGCTACAGCCAGGTCAGCCAGGGTGGTGTCTTCGGTTTCGCCGGAACGATGGGAGATGACGGTGGTGTAACCGGCCCGTTTTGCCATTTCAATTGCTTCCAGCGTTTCAGTCAGGGTACCGATCTGGTTGAGTTTGATCAGGATCGAATTGGCAATCCCTTTCTGGATTCCTTCTTTGAGGATTTTGGGGTTGGTGACAAACAGGTCATCGCCAACGATCTGAATCCGTTTACCGAGACGATCGGTCATCAGTTTCCAGCCATCCCAGTCGTTTTCAGCCATGCCGTCTTCGATGGAGATAATCGGATATTTGTTGACCAGATTTTCATAAAAATCGACCATTTGAGCCGGCGTCTTTTCTTTTTGTGCTTCGTTCTCAAGTGTGTAGATGTTGGTCTCTTTGTTGAAAAGCTCGGAAGATGCCACGTCAAGTGCCAGCAGAACATCTTCACCCGGTTTGTAACCGGCTTTGACGATCGCTTCCATGATCACTTCCAGCGCTTCTTCATTGGACTTCAGGTTGGGAGCGAATCCCCCCTCGTCACCAACAGCCGTATTGTATCCTTTGCCCTTCAATACTGATTTCAGGGAGTGGAAAATTTCGGCACCCATACGTAGCGCTTCAGCAAAACAGCCTGCACCAGCCGGCATGATCATGAACTCCTGGATATCGACGTTATTGTCGGCATGTGCCCCACCGTTCAGGATGTTCATCATCGGCAACGGCAGTTCGCGGGCGTTGGCGCCACCGATATATTTGTACAGCGGTTGTCCTGCTTCTTCAGCAGCTGCCTTGGCAACTGCGAGTGAAACGCCGAGAATGGCATTGGCGCCAAGATTGCTCTTGTACTCGGTGCCGTCCATCTCAATCATCTTCATATCAATGCCAACCTGGTCTTCTGCATCCATACCGATGATTTCATCTGCAATCCGGTTGTTGACATTATCAATTGCCTGCAGCACACCTTTACCCATATAACGCGACTTGTCGCCATCACGCATTTCAAGAGCTTCCCGTTCACCGGTGGAAGCCCCGGAAGGAACTGCTGCACGGCCAAATGCACCGGATTCAAGGTAAACTTCTACTTCAAGTGTCGGATTACCACGGGAATCAAGAATTTCTCTGGCATAGACATCTACAATCTCACTCATTACTGCCCCCTTGCATGAAATAGTTGTGTGACGGTCAGCCGTACGCACATAAAGCCAAATCTATATAGCATACTAAATTATGAAAAAATAGTGGCGGTTGAAAAAAAACGGATTTAACCGGCCGCCAGGATTGCCAGCGCATTCACAATGGCTGCGGCGACATTTGATCCACCTTTACGTCCGATGTTGGTAATAAAGGGAATTTCATGTCCACCGGCTGCCAGGGCATTTTTGCTCTCTTCCGCGCCGACAAAACCGACTGGCAGGCCAATAATCAAGGCGGGTTTGACTGTCCCTTCCTGAATCAGCCGCAGGAGCTCGAACAGTGCGGTCGGAGCATTACCAATCACAAAAATTGCGTTGTCTGCCGATGCTGCAGCTTTACGCATGGCAGCCACCGAGCGGGTAATTCCTTCCAGGCGAGCTTGTTCTGCCACGTCAGGATCGGCCACATGGCAGGTAACGCTGCAACCGTAGGGAGCAAGCCGGGTTTTATTGATTCCGGATAACGCCATGTTGGTGTCGGTAATAATGGCTGCTCCCTGCTTGAGAGCTGTTGTCGCAGCTGTCACTGCAGTATCGGAAATAATCATGGAGTGGCTGTATTCAAAATCAGCACTGGTATGAATTGCTCGCCGAACAATCTGCCACTCCTCGGGCGACCAATCGTGAATACCGGTTTCCTGTTCAATGATCCGGAATGAAGTGGTCTCAATCTCTTCCGGTTTCATGGCGAGTGATTCCATCAGCGCCACCCCAGACGGTCGAGCGCTTCGGTCACCCGCTCGGCTTCGACTTCCGCCAGTTTTTGATGTACGCCGAGATGTGATCCCATGGCCATGATCAGGTTGGGATACCGCTTTTGAGCGGTTTCTATCTCTTCCGGCAAGTCGCTTTGTACATGGGCTCCCATGAACAGAAAATAGGGCATCAGCAGGATGCGGTCAGCTCCCTGTGCCACACAGGCGTCGATTCCGGTCTGAATATCCGGTTGATGAAGCTCACGGAAGGCAACTTCAACGATTTCAAAGTCAACCATTCCCCGTACCATGGCAGCAATCTGCCGGGCATCGTTATTGGCTTCGGCGATGCGGCTGCCGTGTGCCATGATCAGTAATGCTGTTTTCATACGTCCTCGCTTGGTAAATTAGAGACCGATCAAGAATTGTTTGTTGTCGGCCGGAAAAAGTTTTTCAAGGTTCAGAAGCACCAGCAGACGATCAGCCTGATTGATGACTCCGGTAATACAGTCCTGGTCAATCCCGCCGGAAACCACGTTGGGAGGCGGCTGGATTTCGCTGGCGCTCACCCGGATGACTTCTGATACGGCATCCACGATGAATCCCATCAGCTCACCTCCCACATCCATGACAATGATTCGGGTCTGGCTGTTGTTTTCAGATTCCATCAGGTTGAATTTTTTGCGCATGGAAACAATCGGAATAACTTTGCCCCGCAGATTGATGACACCTTCCATGTAATGAGGTGTGTTGGGCATGTGGGTGATCGTGATCATACGAATGATCTCACGTACCTTGAGTACCTCAATACCGAATTCTTCGTTGTCAAGCTTGAAGCTTACCAGTTGAATCAGTTCATTGCTGGATGTATCAAATGATGTCGAAACAAGAGCTTTTGCCATGCGTTATCTCCTTTGTGCTGTTGTGACGCTTAATACCGATTTTATATGGTTATGATGTTTCGGGCCGAACAATAGTAGCTGAAAGAGATCGGTTGTCAAGGAATGAGAAGAAATGATTTCCGTCGCTGCGGTCTTCTCTTGACAAGTATGTACTTCTACTTGTAATAACGTGTAAATTTAAGTCTAAAAGGTAACTTATGGTTAGTCTCTTATTTGTCACCAATAGCCCGGTCATAGAAAATGTCAAAACTGCTCTTCAACCGTTATTGAAGGCAAAAATTGACGTTGTGTCTGATTTTGACCATGGTTTGAAGGATGTCTTTGAAAAACGTCCCTCAACGGTTTGTATTCAGGAACAGATTGCCGGTGTTACCGGTGAGAGTGTTGCCCGTCACATCCAGATGCTGTTGGGAAGCAGTGCTCCCTCGTTTATTCTGATGCATGAAGGAAATCCCCGTACAAAGAAGATCAAGGGGTTATTTGACCATTTGATCGATTTGAATCAACCGGCAGACAAGCTGGTTGCTGATATACTAGCCACACTCCAGTCTCTGCTCGGTAGCCAATGGGATAAAATCTATATTTCTCCCGTGACAAATACCATGGCACAACGGGCGGCTGCAATCATGTCGCCGGAAACAAAACAGTTTGCCGATCAGTTGGTTGATGATCTGATCTCAGATCTTGACTCGCTCGGTCCGGATGACAACCAGTCAGGGGAACCGAAAGAATTAAGTGTTGATGACTGTGTAAGCTTGCTGACGGAACAGGCAAATAGCGTTAAAACCGGTCAACCTGCGGCGGTTGAGGATGATAATCCTTTTGTTATTATTCATGAAACTTCCGCTCCGGTAGACGTGGCAGTAATGGCACCGCAAACAGCCGGTTCGATATTCACAAATGCAGTTTCCGATATCAAGCCGGAAACAGCAGCTGTATCAACCGTTGAGACTGAACAACAGAGGGCACGTGAAGTGATTGCCTCAATGGTGCAGAAACCTGTTGTGGCGGTGGAACCTGGTGCTGGCAAATTACCGGAAATGAGTGCTGTATCGGCTCCGGCTTCGGCGCTTGCTGCAAAACCGGCTGATTTTACCGTCTCCGCACCACAGCAAGAGCAGGAGACCATACCGGAAGATTTGTTACTTGAGTTTGAAAAAAATTTCCGTTCACAGTCGGTTGTGCGCAGTAAAATGATTGCCGGGGTGTTGGTCGCAGCCGTGGTGATCGGAGGTGGCGGATGGTATCTGAGTAAAACAAAACCGCAACTTTTCTCTTTTCTGAACAAAAAAACTGCTGCACCTGCCAATAAAGCACAGTCGACTCCCGCTGCCTCCGGAACAGCACCGGCCTCGGCAGTAAAAACGGCACCATCCGCAGCACCCGCAACGACAGTTGCGCCGGCTAACCATAAAAATAGTGCTTCACAGCCGTCAACACCTGCTGCAGCCAAAACGGCGGGATCTAGGGCGCAACTGCCGGCGCTGCCGTCATTCATTCCGGTCAAAGGTCGCGATGCTGCTTTTGCAGCCAGAAAACCGGGATGGGAACGCTATGTTGGCACCCATGAAGATTTTCGCTTGTTTCGTGCCGATGGACAGCTCAAGGCGATACAGGTGCTGTCGCTCAAGGGAAAATCGATTGGTGAAACACGTTTGAAAGAGGTTTTGCAGCTGCTGACAGGAACCGATAGCTATAAGATCACATCGACTGAACAGAAGCTCGGCTTTAAGGTCAGCCGGGGCGTGATCGATGCAAAAGGTGAAGTGCTGGTGTACCGTAAACAGGGAGTTATCAAGGCTTTTGTCGTATCACTTAAATAATTCAACAAATTGAGAAATAGTCTGTACCGAATGTACAGGGAGTTTATTGATGGATGTATTAGATGGCGGAAAAAAATATCTTCTGTGCGCCGGTCTGTTGGCTCTGGCGTTGGCACTTCAGCCAGTGCAACAAGCTTGTGCCATGGATCCCCGCTTTGAACTTGATATGCAGGCTCTCGGTTCGACCGTTGGCACTCCCCGGACCGGCAGGGGGGGGGAACAACGTTCTTCCCGGGTACGTTCACCAAGTAGCCATGAGGATTCGCATGCAGTCGTGTATACCGTACGTAACGGTGACAATCTATTTAAAATCCTGATGCGCGATTACGGTCTTACCAATGAGGAAGCTGAAGCGTGTATAGAAAATATCAGGCGTGAGAACAACATCCTTGATATCAAGCGACTTAAAGTCGGCCAAAAAATCACCATACCGATGCTGCGCCGCAAAGCTGACGGTTCATTGAAAAAAAATATAAAATATCCTTCCGCTCAGCTAGCGCAATCATTAAAACTTGAATCACCGGTTGCACCATTACCGGAGCAGGAAGCATCAGATCGGATTCGACAGGCCTGGGACAGTATGATCCCCCCTGGCAAGGAAGAACAAAAACCGATCTCGCTCTCTTCGTCAACATTTTCATTGACCCTGGATCCCAAACGCTATCCGGTGTACGCTGCCATGGATGGTGGCAAAATCCTGGTTGATTCCACTGGATCAATTCCAGCGTTGGTTAAATCGCTGATAACGGAAAAAGATCCCTCAATTCGTATCGTTTCCGATTCGGCTGCCAACAACCGGCGTTTTCTGTCATCATTGCTTGCATCCGCCGGATTTTACTCTCTGGAAGAAAATTTCAGCATGGATTTCGGGAGTGACCCCAAGTTAACCGTCAATGCTGATTTCAAAATTGAAAAGACTAAAAACAGTCTGGTTCAACAGGATGTTACTCTCGTTAATACCGGGCGTGACACCATGCCGCCGGCCATTACCGACCTGCTTAAAAAGGAAGGGTTCACGTTGCTGGAACCGTTTGCGTCGCTTAAAACCTATGTAGTTGGCGCGCCACGGCAGCTGTTTCAGATAACGGCGAAAACCCAACCGGAAATTGTAGATTCATTGTTGGGGGTACTCTCGATTACACCCACCATCGATCGACAGATGGATGTGTTTGCTGCCGACAATAACGGAATTTCACTCTCGGTGAAGGCCGAACGCTATTTTGAACGGAGTGGCCAGCGATTTGTAATTACCCGCTTTGATGGTGATCCGATCACCTATACACTGTTCAGAATTCTGGAAACCAAGGGATATCAGGTTGTTATTCTTGACAGCAAGGATGATTTCCGCAAAATCAGCGAAAAACTGCTGAACCGCATGAATCTGAATGGTTCCTATCGCCAGCATACGCTGGTGAAAAACGGGAGCAACAGTTATGCGTTGCAGATGTCGGGTGTTATGCTGGATGGCGCTACACCCGGAACAGACGGGCTCTTTTTCACTGATTTGAATCTTGATCGTGTTATTCGCGATGTGCTCACGGAAAATGGCTACACGGTGACCACGCGCTGAAACCGGTTTTATTTTGAGCAATTGTTTGCTATAAGACGCTCGTTATGTCTGCGTAACGGGCGTTTTTTTTGTTCCCTGGATTGGAATCGGTTACAGACGCAAGGAGAATGCGGGTATGGGTGCTGTCGTTGGGGTAAAAAAAGTTGGGGAGTTGCTGGTCGAACAACAGTTGATCTCGCTGGAACAACTGGAAGAGGCACTCGAATTACAGAAAGTTTTTCCGGAACAACCGATTGGACAACTGCTCTGCAAACTCGGTTTTATCAAGGAGAGCGATCTCAGTTACGTGCTTGACCAGAAAAACAAACGCCGTAAATTGAGTGATATTCTGCTTAAAAACGGGATCGTTGATCAGCAGAAAGTTTCCCATTCCCGTGAAGTCAGTAAACAAAACGGTATCACCTTTGAGCAGGCGTTGCTCAAATTGCGGTATGTTGACGAAGAACAGTTGGCGCAGGCCGTTGCCAGTCAATACGATCTTCCCTACGTATTGATTGACTATGTTAATCTTGATCTCTCCCTTTCCCGTTATATCAGCGCCGTGTATGCCCAGAAACAGAAGATTGCCCCGATTTCGAAAATCGGCAATACCTTGACGCTGGCCATGGCCACACCGCTTAAAAACCACGATATCAAGGATCTGGAAGACAGTATTCGATTGAGAATAATTTCAGCCATTGCTACCGAAGAGGGGATCTTCAAGGCACTGAAGCGTCTTTACGGTATCGATGTCGCTTCCAGTGCAGTTACGGCAAATGAAGAAGTTAATCTTGATATGGTTCCCGACAGTATCGTTGACCTGCTCAGCAAGACCTCGGCAGGTGATGAACCGGAGATTGAAGAAGAAACCAAGAAGGTAACGGAAAAAGATAGTGTCATCGTCAAGCTGGTCAATAAAATTGTCTATGATGCCTATATGAGCAAAGCCTCTGATATTCACATTGAGCCATATCCCGGTAAAAAAGATGTGGTTGTGCGGATCAGGATTGATGGTCAATGTTCCGTGTACCAGAAAATTCCTTATAAATATAAATTTGCCATACCTTCGCGAATTAAAATCATGGCGGAGCTCGATATTGCCGAGCGGCGCAAGCCGCAGGACGGCAAGATTGAATTCAAGAAGTTCGGCCCCCTTGATATTGAATTACGCGTTGCCACCATGCCGACGGTCGGTGGGTTGGAAGACGTGGTTATCCGTGTACTGGCCAGCGGCGACCCGATATCATTCAGTGACCTTGGAATGACGGAACGCAATATGCGGATTTTTACCGAATCGGTTCACAGCCCGTATGGACTGGTGCTGGTGGTCGGGCCAACCGGTTCCGGTAAGACAACCACACTGCATTCCGGTCTGGCCATGATCAATCAGGCTAATCGTAAAATCTGGACAGCCGAAGACCCGGTTGAAATTACCCAGCCCGGTTTGCGGCAGGTGCAAGTAAATCCTAAAATCGGTTTTACCTTTGCTGCCGCACTCCGCTCATTTCTGCGCCTTGACCCTGATGTCATCATGGTCGGCGAAATGCGTGATGAAATTACCGCCAGCACCGCCGTAGAAGCATCCCTGACCGGGCATCTGGTGTTTTCGACACTACACACCAACTCCGCGCCGGAAACGGTTACCCGTCTGCTTGAGATGGGGCTTGATCCGTATAGTTTTTCAGATTCTCTGATCTGCGTTCTTGCCCAGCGTCTGGCACGTCGCCTCTGCAGCGATTGCAAGGAACATTACGATATGCCGATCGAAGAATTTGAGGAGCTGGTGGATGAGTATGGCCGGGAAGCGTTTACCTATACCGGGATAGGGTATGCTGATCTTCAGGTGTACCGGGCAGTCGGTTGTGAGCGCTGTGGCTTTTCCGGTTATCGTGGCCGCCTTGGTATTTATGAGCTTCTGGAATGTACTCCCAAACTGAAAGGGTTGATCAAGCGCCGGGCTGACACCGATTCCGTACGTGAGCAGGCAGCACAGGACGGGATGACAACCCTGAAGCAGGATGGCATTCAAAAAGTGTTGCAAGGCGTGACAGATATTCATGAAGTACGCCGCGTCTGTATCAAATAAGCTGCGCTCATAATCATAAAACTTGAAAATTCCCTTGCAATCTGCTGGTTCACGTGTTATTTAATTACAAAATTTTTGTTCACTAGAAAGTGAGCTCTCAAGGCTCACTTTTTTTGTTGTGAAAGATACTCGAAATGAAACCAACAAAAAATGATGTTTGTCAATTGGTAACTGATCTGGCTCGGCCAATTCTGGAAGAGCGGCAGTTGGAGCTCGTGGATATTGAATATGTCAAGGCTGGCCGGGATTTTGTGCTGCGCCTGTTTATTGATAAGGACGGCGGCGTAATGCTTGATGATTGTGCCGAAGTCAGTCATGAGCTTTCGGCGATACTGGATGTGGAAGATGTGATTGATAGCTATTACACCTTGGAGGTGTCATCACCCGGTCTTGATCGCCCACTTAAAAAAGCTGCTGATTTTGAACGCTTTAACGGCCGCTTGATCAAGGTGCGAACCTTTGAGCCGTACTGTGATGATGCCGGCAATAAGCGTAAAACATTTTTGGGTACGCTGAACGGATATGTCGATTCAACGGTACAAATTACGTTGAAAGAAGGGCAGACGGCCAGTATTCCGTTTGATAAAATTGCCAAAGCAAATCTTGAATTTGAAATCTAATCAGGTTACCAAATAGTTAGCAAGGAGAAGCAACAGTGGACACCATCGTCAATATCAAGCACGCTATTGAACAGATTGTAAAAGAAAAAGGAATCGATCGTGCCATCGTCATCGAAGCTATGGAGCAGGCGGTACTGACGGCTGCTAATAAAAAATATCGCAATACACGAGAGCTTGAAGCTCATTATAATCACGAGTCGGGTGAAGTCGAACTGTTTGAATTTGTAACTGTTGTGGAGGAAGTTACCGATTCATACCGGGAAATTGATTATGAAGAAGCCCGGGAAATTGATCCGGAAGTTGAGCTTGGCGATTCGCTGGGAGAAAAGCTGGATGCCAGCGGATTTACCCGTATTGCCGCCCAAACAGCCAAGCAGGTAATTATTCAAAAGGTTCGCGAAGCTGAGCGCGAGACTATTTTTAACGAATATAGTGACCGTCAATGGGAAATCATTACCGGCATGGTGCGCCGTTTTGAAAAAGGGGAGCTGCTGGTTGATCTTGGCCGTGCTGATGCCGTTATCCCCGCCAAGGAGCAGATGCCGCGTGAAGTCTATCGTCCGGGAGATCGTATCCGGGCAATTATTACCGAAATTCGTATGACCACCAAAGGTCCCCAGATTATCCTTTCCCGTACTCATCCGACCATGCTCGCCAAGCTGTTTGAAGCAGAAGTCCCTGAAATAAGTGAAGGTATTGTGGAAATCAACGGAGTAGTTCGTGACCCCGGCAGTCGTGCCAAAATTGCGGTTTCATCCAATGATCGGGATGTTGATCCGGTTGGCGCCTGTGTTGGTATGCGTGGAGCGCGTGTTCAGAACGTGGTGTCGGAATTGCGGGGCGAAAAAATCGATATTATTCCGTGGGCGGAAGATATTGCCCGCTTTGCCTGCAATGCCTTGGCGCCAGCGCAAGTATCGAAAGTGTTTGTAGATGAAGACAACCGGGTACTGGAAATCATCGTTGCCGATGATCAATTGTCACTTGCAATTGGAAAACGGGGACAAAATGTCAGTCTTGCTGCCCGCCTGACCGGATGTCGTATTGATATCAAGAGCGAATCAAAAGAGAATGAAGCAAAAGCGGAAGAATCACAACCGGCAGAAACAGAAGCGGAAGAGTTCTCTTCTTTTGATGGAACAGAGGCAGTTGATGTCTCGCCTGATATTCAAGAGGAAACAGTGGTAGTGGATGAGGTTGCCGTGGCGGAAACAGAGGTTGTTGAGTAAGTGCCCGGTATGCCCCGACAGACAGATAAGGTGAAGCCGCAGCGTAGTTGTCTTGCATGTCGCATGACTGCCGATCGCGATCGCTTACTTCGTTTTGTACGTGCTCCCGATGGTGAAGTGGTGGTCGATCTGGATGCGAAACTTCCTGGCAGGGGAGCTTATACCTGTCTGAATGTTACCTGTGTCAGAGATGCCGTCCTCAAGCGTCAGTTTAATCGGGCATTCAAGGCCGAGTGTGCGGCAACTACGACCGAGTTGCTGGTAGCCATGATTACGGAGCGTATGCAGTCTCGTATTCTCGGGTATCTTGGTCTTGCCAATAAAGCAGGTAAAGTGCAGTCGGGTGGTTCAATGGTGAGTGATGCCATCAAGAGTGCACACAAGCCGGGGTTGATTCTGCTGGCTGAGGATATTTCCGTTGCAATCGCGGAGAAAATCAAGTTGTCAGCATCAGTACACTCAATTCCGTGTTTACAGGTAATGAGCAAAGACGAGTTTGGTTCCATTTTGGGTAAAGCGCCAAGGAGTGCCCTGGCAGTCAAGCCGGGGGGATTTGTGGCACAATTGATCAATGAAATTCAACGATATAGAAACTTCCTGGGGGAGGTGCGGTAAATATGAGCAAGATACGAGTGAGTAGCCTGGCGGAACAGTTTGGTATAGAAGCGAAAGAGGTGATTTCCCGCCTCAAGGAACTTGGTGTTGATGCCAAAACTGCTACATCAATGGTTGATGATTCCGTTGTCAGCAAACTGGAAGCCCAGAAAAAACCAGGTGGACCTGATGAGGTTCGTGTCGCCAGCAATATTATCCGACGCCGCGCCAAGGTAGTTCCGGTAGAGGAAGCTACTCCTGCGGATGAGCCGATAACCGCAACGGCGGAAGCTGAAAAAGCCGTACAGCCGGAAGTGCCGCCCGTTGTGACCACACCGATCGTGGAAAAGAAACCGGAGGTTGCCGCTGCACCCGTCGCTGTTCCCGTAGCGGAAGCGGTTCCTGCTCCT
>Ga0209798_10000724_pt1 | contig 20204 bp, 22 predicted proteins | sample DOMMetBare3Fresh_FD_187475 | JGI IMG/M metagenome (GOLD analysis project Ga0209798, IMG submission 187475) | Wetland sediment microbial communities from St. Louis River estuary, USA, under dissolved organic matter induced mercury methylation -... | ecosystem: Environmental > Aquatic >...
AAACAGTTGATGCAGATGCGTCTTGACCGTGGTCTCGGCGATGCCCAAGGCCATCGCGGTCTCGGCAACGCCGCCGACCTCGACGATGCCCAGCAGCACGCGCAACTCGCTCGGAGTCAGGCCGAACATCTTGGCAATCACTTCCGGCCGCGAAGGCGCATCTAGCGCCGCCTTGCGCACGAACAGCGCCGCGACAGCCGAATAGCTTGCTCCGGTCCGGCGGCGAGTACCCGAGGTGAGTGGCAATAGGTGGAGGACGTAGCGCTCGCCGTCACGCGCGGTCAGCGGTACGGCAATGCCCCTGATACCAATGGCCGCATCACCACTGCCTGCAGATGCATAAGCATCGCGCAACGCCTGATCGGTTTGCCCATCGCTCGCGACCAATCGGCCCCCTGCCGCGCGCAGAAAGTCGTCCGTGGTCAGCATCGCGTGACCGCTCGCATTGGCGTGGACAATGCGCCCGGCATGATCGACGAGGAATATCCCCGCGCTGAGACCATCGAGGCTATCCGCGAACGTCGATGCTTCGGCGGTCTTGAGGTCGATCACATCGCCGATCAGGACCGCACGGCGGACGTGTGGTACGAGGAGCCGCATGCGCTGGCGCGATGGTTCGTCAGCCATGCCGTCGCGCTCGGAACGGAAGACGACGTGCTCCGCGCGGATCGTGCTTGATTTTTCAAGCGTTACCAGGACATTGTCGATCCAGCCCTGCGGTTGGACCCATTCCTTGTAGAACCGCGTCTCGATTAATTCGGAATGGGGTATGAGCAGGGAGTTGCTCGTCACTTCCCCAACGCCGAGAACGAAGTAGGCTGCGCTCGCCGGATCGAGCTTTGCGTATTTCTCGAAATAGAGCTTTGAGTAGGACGGTTCGGTGCCGACTTCGTAATGCACCTTTCCGGTTCTGCGCGCGACATCCCGAACGTGAAGGCCTCCCCCCGATCCGCCGACGAAACTGTTAACACCGACAAGCGCATCCGGCCACAACGCAGCATCAAGCGCGGCGTCATAGATGTGGCCGATGAGATCAGAGATTTGCTCCGCGTCGGTCATCTCATCGGCCCTACCAGCGGATTGGAGAATCCGGCAACGAGCTTGACCAGATCGGCCTGGCGGCTGGTGCCGGTCTTGACAAACAGATGATGCAGATGGGTCTTGACGGTGGTCTCGGCGATGCCCAACGCCGTCGCGGTCTCCGACACGCCACCGACTTCGACGATCCCGAGCAGCACGCGCAGCTCGCTCGGCGTCAGCCCGAACGTCTTGGCAATCACCTCCGGTGGGGAAGGAGTGTCCAACGCCGCCTTGTGGACGAACAGCGCGGCGACGGCCGCATAGTTGGTGCCAGCCCGGCGCCGCGCGCCCGAGGTCAGCGGCATTACGTGGGCGACGTAGCGTTCGCCGTCGCGCGAGCGAAGCGGCACGGCGATACCCCTGACGCCAACAGCCGCATCACCGCTGCCGGCGGCGGCAAAGATCTCGCGCAATGCCTGATCGGTTTGCCCATCGCCCGCGACCAGCCGGCCGCCCGCTGCGCGTAGAAAGTCGTTGGCGGCCAGCATCCCGTGACCACTCGCGTTGGCGTGGACAATGCGAGCGCCATCATCGACCAGGAACATTCCCGCGCTCAGGCCGTCGAGCGAATCGGCAAACGACATCGCTTCGGCGGTCTTGAGGTCGATCACATTGCCGATCAAAACGGCCCGGCGGACGTGCGGAACGATGAGCCGCATGCGCCGGCGCATCTCGTCGTCAACCAGACCATCCCGCTCGTGCCGCCAAACACTGAACATGGCAGCACTCGTCTCCGCCTTGTCGAGCACGACATTCAAGGCATCCACCAGACCCTGTGGCCGCCCCCATTCCTGATAGGCGCGGGTCTCGCGGAATTCGTCATGGGGAATAATGTCACCGACCGAGACTGGCTCTCCGACCTTGGCGAAGAACTGGCCAACCGTCAGCGGGTCCAACTTTATGTATTTCTCAAAGTAAAGCTGCTTGTAAAGCGTAGCGATGCCGGAGGAGTAGGCAACGTGGCCGGTCTTGCTCAGTGCATCCTTGGCGAAGAGGGCCGCCGCTGGACCGCGCACGTACTGCGCGCACTTCGCCAGCACGCCGACCCACAACGACGGATCCAGCGCTGCATCATAGATGTCGCCGATCAAGGCCGAGACATTCTCATCGTCTCGCATGTCGTTCCGGCATGCCTCTGTAGCTCTTGCGCCGAGCAGGCGATCACGTTTTCGACTATTGAGCCTCATCCGTTCGGTTGAGGTTGTCACGATCAATCCGACCAGTGCGGCATTCGACTACCGATATGTCATTAGGCCCAGCACCATCGAGAGCTAACGCAATTATTCCAACCTCATGGTCGTGCGGAATTCGTTGCCTGCACGCGGCTCCAAGAGATCAACCGTCTGGATGATGACTTAGAATCGCGCGCCCGACAGCTTGCCCCCAACGCCGGTCATTCCGATCGGTCCGTTGGCATGGGAGCAAGCAATGTCTGGCATCACAATTGTTGCGGCCCTGGTCAGGTGTTCCGCTGATCTGCTGTTATGCAATGACATCGACACAAGCCTGCTGCGCTTCGCCGATGTTGCCGAGTGCACGAGCAGGCTGCCGGCACTGATCGACGAGCTGCAGCGTGTCGGCGCCAAGGGCACAGTGGTGATGGGGCGCTGCCGCTTTCAGCCCGATCGAACGCCAGCCGAACCCGGGACATTGTTGAAGCCATCCGGCGCCTTGCAGAGCATCATCCTGGCGAGGGGCGACGGATCAATCGCGCACGCTCCCGCCGCAATGGCCTCGCCTACCCGATCCGCTTCAATCCCTTCGCATAGCGCTGCCAGCGCTTGACGTAGATGTCGGCAGCGCCTGCGATCATTTGCGCGGCCTTCTCGTCGAGCGTGCGCAGGACGCGCGCGGGCGCGCCGACGATCAGCGAGTTGTCCGGAAACGTCTTGTTCTCGGTCACCAGCGCGCCGGCGCCGACCAGGCTGTTCCTTCCGATCTTGGCGCCGTTGAGCACGATGGCGCCCATGCCGATCAGGCTGTTGTCGGCAATCGTGCAGCCGTGCAGCACCACGTTGTGGCCGATGACGCAGTCGTGGCCGATCACGATCGGAAAGCCCGGATCGGTGTGCAGCGTGGCGTTGTCCTGAATCTGCGAGCGCTCGCCGAGCTCGATCCATTCGTTGTCGCCGCGCAGCACCGATCCGAACCACACGCTCGCGTCGGACTTGAGCCGCACGCGCCCGATGACGGTCGCGCTGTCGGCGATCCAATAGCGCTCCGGCAGATCCGGACGCTCGCCGTCGAGCTCATAAATGGCCATGCGCACGCTCCATCTCGTTGGCGCGCGACCTTGCCATGCAGATAGTCGATTGGCGAGCGGGCGGCCCGAAATCCGGGCGCCTGACTAGACCCGCAGCACCGCTCCGATTGCCATGATCGCGACCGAGCCCGACATCAGGCTCCAGATGCCCGATACGACGGTCGCGGCCATGACGAGCTGAAAGCTGCGGCCTTCGATCACGCGCCCGCGGATGGTATTGCGCATGATGAGGAACGGCGCGGCAAATGCCAGGATCGGCACCGCCATGAAGGTCGACGGCTTCGGGCCGCTTTCCAGCACCCGAAAGCTCAGGGCCTCTCTGGTGACAAGCTGGTACCCGGTCGCCAGCAAGCCGGCGAAGGCAAAGCCAATCGCCAGCGCAAAGATCATGTGAACCGACTCCGGTGCCATCGTGCCCTCGTTCCGACCTCAGGGACGTGCTTCGCAAAGCGCGCCGCCGCGCGCCACCACATCCTTAATTAATCGTAAATTTTCGAACGGAACCGGAACCGTGCACGACAGGCTGCGCATGGCATACTAACCGCTGATTCTCGGCATCAACGGCGAGCATGGCGATTTTTGACCACTCCGACTTTGCACCGCGGCGGCGTCGGCCAGGCGGCGCGCCTGTGCTGCCGCTGATGGCCATGGTCGGGCTCGTTACCATCGCGGCCGCCTTCGTTGCCTATGTGCTGTGGCCACGCTGGCCTGGGCCAGCGGACGGGCCTGATACGCTCCCGATCACGGTGGCCGGCGTGGCGTTCAACGTGCCGCCCGCCGCGCTGCGCATCCCGCTGCAGCGCCGTGCCGGGGCGCACGAGCGGGTCGACCTGGCGTTCCTGTGGCCGTCGCTCGAGCCGCCCGCTGTTCGCGCGCCGGGCGCCGCGGCGCCTCAGGCGATTGACCGCCTGTTCGTGACGATCGCCGCCGCCGGTGACACGCTGCCGCCAGCGGAGCGTATCAAGACCATCTATCCGCGTTATGTCGCGGCCGATGCCGTCGCCGAGCCCAATGGCCTCGCCACGCGGGCGTTTCGCAGCGGCACGCCCTACCAGGGCGAGGACCTGATCCATGACGCGAGCGCGCCCGAGGGGTTCCTCGTGCGCTGCAGCCGCGACAGCGCCGGTCCCACGCCGGGTATCTGTCTCTATAGCCGCCGCATCGACCGCGCCGACATCGTGGTGCGATTCCCGCGCGACTGGCTCTCGGATTGGCGCGCCGTCGATAACGGCATCGAACGGCTGATCGAAGGCCTGCGCCCGCACGGCGGCTGAGCGGAACGCCCCATCGCCCGTTGACGGTCGCGCCGCGATCCCACATAGGAGCAAGGAAATCCGAGCCCAAAACAGGACCGTCCCCATGCAGAAGCGTCGCCCCGTCATGCTGGTCGTGCTGGACGGCTGGGGCTGGCGCGAGGACGTCGCCGACAACGCCATCCGCCAGGCCAAGACCCCGAGCTTTGACCGGCTGTGGGCCGCGGGCCCGCGTGCATTCCTGCGCACCTCGGGACGCGACGTCGGCCTGCCCGACGGCCAGATGGGCAATTCCGAGGTCGGCCATCTCAACATCGGGGCAGGCCGAGTGGTGATGCAGGACCTGCCACGCATCAATGACGCCGTTGCGAGCGGCGAGATCGCCCGCGCGCCGGCCCTGACCGGCCTCATCGACACGCTCAAGCAGAGCCGCGGCACCTGCCATCTGATCGGGCTCGTCTCACCCGGCGGCGTGCATTCGCATCAGGATCACGCCGCCGCACTCGCCCGCATCCTTGTGGATGCCGGCATCCCGACCGTGCTGCATGCGCTCACCGACGGCCGCGATACGCCGCCGCAATCCGCGGCTGATTATCTGAAAGTCCTGATCGGCGCGCTACCGGCTGCGGTTCCGATCGCCACCGTGTGCGGGCGCTACTACGCGATGGATCGCGACAAGCGCTGGGAGCGGGTGGCGAAGGCCTACGACACCATCGCGGCTGCCGACGGACCCCGCTTCGCGGACGCGCGCGCGCCGATCGCCGACGCGTATTCCAACAAGGTCTTCGATGAGTTCATCATTCCGTCCGTCATTGGCGACTATGGCGGCATGCGCGACGGCGACGGGATACTGTGCTTCAACTTCCGCGCCGACCGGGTGCGCGAGATTCTCTCCGCCATGCTCGATCCGGATTTTTCCGGCTTCGCGCGCAAGCGCGTCGTCCGCTTTGCCGCCGCCGTCGGCATGGCGCAGTACAGCGATGAGCTCGACAAGCGGATGGGGTCGATCTTCCCGGCACAGACTTTGCCGAACATCCTGGGCGAGGTCGTTGCGGCCGCAGGCCGCGCGCAGCTGCGCATGGCCGAGACCGAGAAATATCCGCACGTGACCTACTTTCTCAACGGCGGCCGGGAGGAGCCTTATGCGGGCGAGGATCGCATCATGGTGCCCTCGCCCAAGGTCGCGACCTACGACCTGCAGCCGGAGATGTCGGCGCCCGAGCTGACCGCCAAGGCAGTCGAAGCGATCCGCTCCGGCAAGTACGATCTGATCGTGCTCAACTTCGCCAATCCCGACATGGTCGGCCATACTGGCAGCCTGCCAGCCGCGATTCGGGCGGTGGAGACCGTCGACACCGGCCTCGGCCAGATCGCCGACGCGGTCGAGCAGGCCGGCGGCGCGCTGCTCGTCACCGCTGATCACGGCAACTGCGAGCTGATGCGCGATCCGGAGACCAGCGGCCCGCACACGGCGCACACCACCAACCCGGTCCCGCTCGTGCTGCTCGGTGCGCGCAACCGCACGCTGCTGGCGGAAGGATGCCTCGCCGACATCGCGCCGACGCTGCTCGAGCTGATGGACCTGCCCAAGCCAGCCGAGATGACCGGCGTGTCGATGCTGCAAGGCAATTAGAGCGGGCTGCGCCCGAGCCCGGCCTCTTCGAGATCGAGCGCGAGGATCGCCATCTCGAAATAGCAGGACGTTGTTTCCTTCTCGTCGAAGAACAGCACTCCGATATATTCCTCGCCGATATAGACCTCGGCCGAATCGGTCTTGCGCGGGCGCGCCACCACGCGAATGCGCTCGGTGTCGAACTTGCGCCGCAGATAGGCTTCGAGCGTCTTGAGGTTCTTGATATTCGCGGCCTCGCCGAGCGTGATCTTGATCTCGAGATTGTAGGACCGCTCCTCGTCCTCGTCGTCGACGGTGAGGCCCCCAACGCGCTCCTCGCCGACGAACACGTCGGCCTCATCGGCTTTTTTCGGCACCACGCGCAGCCGCTGATTGACAAACAGCTTCTTGAGATAGGCGTCGAGCTTTCTGACTTCTTGAACGTCCACCAATGCCCCCGTCCGATTTCTCTATTCCATAGCAAGAAACAGCTGGTCCATCGTGCGCGATGGCTCCGGGCAACCAGCCTCGCCGACGACACGCGCCGGCACGCCCGCGACCGTCGTGTTGTGCGGCACCGGCTTGAGCACGACCGAGCCCGCGGCAACGCGCGCACAATGACCGATCTCAATGGCGCCGATGATCTTGGCGCCGGCACCGAGCATGACGCCGCGCCGGATTTTCGGATGGCGGTCGCCATGGTCCTTGCCGGTGCCGCCGAGCGTCACGTCATGCAGAATCGACACGTCATCCTCGATCACCGCGGTTTCGCCGACCACGAGTCCGGTCGCATGGTCGAGGAAAATTCCGCGCCCGACCGCTGCGGCCGGATGAATGTCGGTCTGGAACACCGCGGATGAGCGGCTCTGCAGGTAGTACGCGAAATCCTTGCGACCTTTGTGCCAGAGCCAGTGCGCGAGCCGGTGGGTCTGGATGGCGTGGAAACCCTTGAAATAGAGGACCGGCTCGAGGAAGCGATCGGTGGCGGGATCGCGGTCGAAGGTCGCCACGATGTCGGCGCGGAACGCCATGCCGATCGCGGGCTCGCTCTTGAGCGCATCGCCATAGGCCTGCCGGATCAGCTCCGCCGACACGTCGGGATGATCGAGCCGCTCGGTGACACGGTGGACGACCGCGGCTTCAAGCGTGGCGTGATGCAGAACCGTCGAATAGATGAAGGTCGCGAGCTCAGCCTCGCGTCGCACGACCTCTTCGGCCTCGCTGCGGATGCGCGCCCAGACCGGATCGACCTTGTCGAGCGCGCTTGCAGCTTTCACCTGTTCCCGGGCCATCACGATTCTCCGAACGCCATCCTAACGACCATTGCCATGCTAGCACAGCGGCCCTGATCAAGAAGGATATATAAGTTTGGCTCGCGACCGAGCCCAGGGTTGCCACGGTTGGCACAGCCGGCAGCCGTCATGGGCGCACCGCCAGAAACGCCAGCACGCCGGCCTTGAACACCCTGTCGCCCACCGCCTGCATATGGTCGCGACCCGGAATATCGAGCGGCTCGGCCGCCGGCAGCAGTGCCGCAAGCGCCTGCGCGGAGCCTGCCACGTCGTCTGCGGTGCCCACCGCCACCAGCGCCGGCATCCTGATCGCTTTCGCCTCGGCGCGGGTCAGCGTCTGGCGCGAGCCTCGTATGCAGGCGGCAAGCGCCTTGAGATCGGAGCGCGTCTGCTCGGCGAAGGTGCGAAACACGCGGCCCTGCGGATCGGTGACGGCCGAAAGCGACGGCGCCTCGAGCGCATCGGCAACCGATTGCGGCAAGCCCGCACCGTCGACGAGACGGCTCCCGAGACCCCCCAGGATGATACTGCGCACCCGCTCGGGATGCGCCAGCGCGAGGAAAGCCGCGATCCGCGCACCCATGGAATAGCCCATCACATCGGCGCGCGCGACGCCCAGATGGTCGAGCAGCGCTCGCACGTCTTCGGCCATGCTGGCGCTGTGATAAGCGGCTGGATCGTAGAGCTTCGAGGATGCGCCATGGCCGCGATTGTCGAGCGTAATGACGCGCCGGCCAGCCTTGATCAATGTCGCCACCCAACCGGGATAAACCCAGTTGACGGAGGCCGTCGAGGCAAAGCCGTGAATGAGCACAATCGGCTCGCCCTCTCCCTCATCGAGGTAGGCAGTCTCGATCCCGTCATGCTGAACGCTTTGCATCCTTGTCGCGCGCCGCCGTGCTCTAGTGCCCCGTTTCCGAAGTTCGTGATACGTCGCAGCACCCTCTGACACGAACTTCGGAAACAAAGGGGCACCAGCTGTGATGCTAGTGCCGCTTTTCGATTTGAAGTTCCTAACCGAGCTTGCTGCAGGTGGTGTAGGAACTTCAAATCGGCGGCGCTAGCTCGCCGCCGCTTGCGCCAGGTGCATGCTCTGCGAGGCGCGGCGCGCCCGGCGGCGCTCGCAATAGCGCTCGGTGGCGCGCTCGGTCGTGCGTTTGACCGCAGCGAAAAATCCCAGAACGGTCATCACCGCAGTAAACAGCCAAGAGAACAGCGTGAATGCGCTCGTGGTCAGCAGGATCGCACCGCGGCCGAGTGTTTTCAGGATTGCGCGCGTGCGCGTACCCTTGGTCTCGGCAAGGCGCGCCATGCGCGAGAGGTCGCGCGGCCCTTGCGCAATCTTGAGTGCATCGAGCGCGGCCTGAGTGCCGGCCTTGCCCTGGACACGGCCGACGTCGCCGATCGCGCGCATGAGCGATTGGGTCTTCTCGACCTTGACGGCTTCGCGGGCCGCCCGCACCGCGACAGCAGGCTCGGTCAGCGACACCGCCCGCATGGCGCCCCCGAGCTTGGTCCAATCGATGGCCTCGCGCACCGACCGGCTGAACCACCCCGCCATCTGCGCCGTGATGCGCCCGGCCTTGGCGGCCGCCTTCACGACCGAGACACCGACCCGGGCCGGCGTGCCGGCGCCGAGCGACGCATAGGTGCCCGCGGTAACCACGAGGCCAACGCAGGCGAGCCCGAGGATCAGCTCGTCGGCCTGCTCACCGTTGGCCAGCCGCGAGCCTTCCCGCACGGCATCGCGGACATCGCCGATGACGAAGAGATCGCTCACCGCCGTGCCGGCGAGCCCGACGAGCGAGTCAGCCTCACCCGTGATCAGGCCGCGCCCGAACCGGCCCGCCGCGCGCCTGGTTGCCGCCAGGGTCGAGTTCGCGGCCTCCACTTTGGCGACCAGCGCCGGATCGACCGTCACATTGCGGTCGCGAGCCAGATCAAGAAAGCTTTGCGCCAGATCGGCGTCGTCGAGGACCAGCGCGGCCTCGATCTCGCGCGCCGCCAGGTCGGCATTGAAGACGCGCGCAAGCTGGTGGTCCGCGAGCAGGACCGGATCGTCCTGCGCATAGAGCAGTTGTTCCGCCTCGACGCCGCGCGGACCTACCTTGTACGCGGCGATCGCACAGGCGCATGCCACAATCAGCGGGAGAATGATGCGCAACGTGGTCTCGCCTCGGCTAATTTCTCCGGCACCGTCCACCATCTCCGGTGTCGTTCCGACCCCTTCAATTGATACCGGAAATTGTGCCGGCAAGATGCCCGGCCACAACAAAATCGTGGACGACTGCGGGCCCGCCAACGCCCCAGCCCACCCCCTGAAGGAGCTGAAAACTCCTGTAGAATCAAAGCTTAGGATCAAGGTGTACAGCTCGCAGTCGCACGACTCGCGAGCCCTTATGATACAAACGTCGCAAACAAAGGGATAACCGCGCGCTTGCGATTCAAAGATGACGATTCAAGCGCATGATTTCAGCGCGGTTTTGGCTTCGGAGCGGGAGCGGGCCGCGACCCAGGCCCCAGCCACCGTAACATCCTAGGAATCGACCAAGCGGATCGTTATGGTGCCGCGCGCGTCGCAAGCGCAGAGACTCTCTTTGGCGCCATGCCGGGCGCGCAATGGAACCGACCATGGCTGAGAACATCGTTCCACATTTTCACAACAACCCGGGAGTGCCGGTGATCGAGATTGGAACAAAGGAGTTCCAGTGCGTCGGCGAAACGCCACCATTTGATCATCCGCACGTCTTTCTCGACATGGGCGACGCGGACGAGATCATCTGCCCCTATTGTTCCACGCTCTATCGACATGATCCGTCGCTGGCGTCTCATTCGGCCCGCCCGCCGGAATGCGCTCTAGTGCCGCCGATTTGAAGTTCCTACACCACTTGCGGCGAACTCGGTTAGGAACTTCAAATCGAAGCGGCACTAGAATCATAGACTTGCCAGTGCCCCTTTGTTTCCGAAGTTCGTGTCAGAGGTTGCTGCGACGTATCACGAACTTCGGAAACGGGGCACTGGAGGCCGCCGCCTGATTGCTGTTAGGAGCACCTGATTTGTGGCCGCCTCCCGCACTGTCATTGTCGCCGGCGCGGGGATCGGCGGGCTTGCCGCCGCGCTGGCGCTGGCGCAGCGCGGGTTTGAGGTCACGCTGATCGAGGCCGCGCACCGCCTGGAGGAAGTCGGCGCCGGTCTCCAACTCTCGCCCAACGCCGCGCGCGTGCTCGTCGCGCTCGGCATCGAGGCTCGCCTCAAGCCCCATGTGGTCGTGCCGGAGCACCTCGCGGTGCGCAACGCGCGCTCCGGCCGCATGCTGGCGCAGGCTGTCCTCGGCGCAAGCGTCGCACGACGCTACGGCGCCCCTTACTGGGTAATCCATCGCGGCGATCTGCAGACGGCGCTGTGCGAGGCCGTCGCCGCAACGCCAGGCATCGCGCTGCAGCTTGGCACCAGGGTCGAAGGCTTTGCCGCAAAGGATGGCGGCGTTGCGGTTTCGACGTCGCCAGGTTCGCAGCCGCGCGAAGCACACGCGCTTATCGCCGCCGATGGTCTGTGGTCGACGCTGCGCCAGCGTCTCGGGCATCGCGCAGCGCCGCGCTCGGCCGGCCACACCGCGTGGCGCACGCTCATACCGGTCGACGCCGCGCCCAAAAGCTTCGCCCTTCCGGCGGTCAATCTCTGGCTCGGCCATGACGCCCATCTGGTGCACTACCCGGTCAAGGCCGGGCGCATGATCAACGTCGTCGCCATCGTGTGCGACGACTGGCGCGAGCCGGGCTGGACCACGCCGGGCGCGACCCGTGAGCTCCTCGATCGCTTTCCGGCCGCGCACTGGCACGCGTCGGCGCGTGACCTTTTGGCCGCTGCAACGCACTGGCAGAAGTGGGCGCTGTTCGATTGCGAGCCTCTTGGCGCTTGGGGCAACGGACCGGCGACGCTCCTGGGCGATGCGGCGCATCCGATGCTGCCTTACCTCGCGCAGGGCGCCGCGATGGCGATCGAGGACGCTGCCGTTCTTGCCGCCTGCCTCGGCCGCAGTCCTGATGATGCGCCGTCGGCACTGCGAGCATACGAGGCCATGCGCCTGCCGCGAACCGCTCGCGTGCAGCGTAGCGCCCGCCGCAACGGCAGCGTTTACCACATGAGCGGCGCCGCGGCCGCCGTGCGCTCGCTCGCCCTCATGGCGATGGGCGGCGACCGGCTGATCAGCCGCTATGACTGGCTGTATCAGTGGACGCCGGCTTAACGCCACACCACTTCGGCACTTGATCTGCATCAAGGCTCGCGGCGCGCAGAGGCGTAGTGGTGCATGCTGAAAACACACATCGATTCGGCGCTTGCAAAAGCTAAGGAGCACGCTCGTGTTCTCGCTCACCGACAAGGCATGGTCGCCATACGCGGCCGGTATCGTGATCGGACTGCTTCAGATTCCGGCGTTCCTCATCATTGAGACCGCGCTCGGCACATCCTCGTCCTATGTGACCATTGGCGGCGCTATCGTGTCGTGGATCGATCCGGCGCTTGCCAAGATCGACTACGTCGCGCGTCACATTTCGGACGCCCCGAAAAACTGGTGGCAGGTCGCGCTCGTCGTCGGCATCGCAATGGGCGCGTTCCTGTCGGCGCGGCTGTCAAAGGCGGTCCGCAGCCCGATCTCGCCGATCTGGACGCGGGCGCTCGGATCGAGCTCCGCCGGCCGCCGCTACGCGGTCGCTTTTGCCGCAGGCTTCCTTATGCTGTTCGGCGCCCGCGTCGCCGACGGCTGCACCAGCGGGCACGGCTTGTCGGGCATGGCGCAGCTCGCGGTCGGTTCGGCGGTCGCAGTCGCCGCCATGTTCACCGGCGGCATCGTTGTCGCGCTGTCGCTGCTGCGACGCATTTAGGGAGTATCCGCCATGTCGCTCACAATCGCTATCGTGGTCGGATTGCTCATGGGCATTGTGTTCGGTCTCGCGCTGGAAAAATCGCGCGTCTTCGAGCCGGGCATGATCGTCGGGCAGATGCAGCTTCGCAACTTCATCATGCTCAAGGTGTTCCTGACGGCGGTCGCCACGGGTGCTGTCGTTCTTGCCGTTCTCAATGGATTTGGCGTGGTCAAGCTGCAGCCGAAGGCCGCGTTCTACGCCGCGGACCTGGTGGGCGGCTTGATCCTGGGCGCGGGCATCGCGCTCGCCGGCGCCTGCCCGGGCACGACGCTGGCGCAGATCGGCACCGGCTATCGCGACGCCTGGTTCACGCTCGCGGGCGCACTCTGCGGCGCCGTGGCCTTTTCCTACGCACAGCCGTCGCTGGCCTCGTTTCTCAGCGCTGGCGACGGCAAGCTCATCTTCACCGACCTGTTCGGAATCCCGTTCTGGACCGGCGCGCTCGCGTGGGCGGCGGTAATCGTCCTCGTTCTCCTGGTGCTCGAACGCCAGCGACCTTGGCGCGACGAAATGGGCCGCAATGTCGACGGCGACTTCGGGCCGCCCGAGGAGAAGGCCGCGCGCACCGCATCGATGGCGCCGGCCGAATAGAATCCGAGATCTGGAATTCATAACCTGGAGCGCATCATGACAGCCAATGTTGGAATGATCGATCGTGTGATCAGAGTCGTCGTCGGCATTCTACTCATCGCCTTCGCGCTACGCCTGGGCTTCCCCGAGACCGGCTGGAACTGGGTCGGATGGATCGGCGTCGTTCCGATCCTGACCGCGATCTTCGGCTATTGCCCGGCCTACAGCCTGCTTGGCCTGTCGACCTGCCCACTCACGCGCAGCCAGAGCTGACGCGTCCGCGCGGCCAACCGTGCTAACGGTTGCTCCGCGCCAGCACGTCGATCAGCTCGTTCACCTTGCGCCGTTGTTCGCGCGCGTTGCCGCTCGCGATCGCGTGAGCGACGCAATGGCCGACATGGTCTTGCAGGATCTCCTCCTCGACCCGCCGCAACGCGGCGCGCACCGCCGCGATCTGCGTGATCACGTCGATGCAATAGCGGTCGCGCTCGACCATGCGGGCGACCCCGCGCACCTGGCCCTCGATCCGGCTGAGGCGACGAAGACATGACGTCTTGGCTTGCTTGCGCATTCACCTTATATACCCCCACAGGGTATATGACCGCAAGGTGAGCATCGCCGATGGACCAACGCTCTCACGGTGGCGATGCTCACAGCATCCATACAGACGACGGCAGCGTGATCGATCCGGTCTGCGGCATGTCGGTCGACCCGCATGCGACGCCGCACCGACACACCCATCAGGGCCGTCCCTATTACTTCTGCTCCGCCGGCTGCCGCACGAAATTCGTAGCCGACCCTGCACGGTATCTCTCGCCCGCCGCTCCGACCGCAACCCCGGTTCCCGCCGGGACGACCTACACCTGCCCGATGCATCCGGAGATCCGGCAGATCGGACCGGGCGTTTGCCCGATCTGCGGCATGGCCCTCGAGCCCGAGACGGTGAGCGCCGAGAGCGCGCCCAATCCCGAGCTTGTCGACATGACGCGGCGGTTCTGGATCGGCCTCGTGCTGTCGCTGCCGGTGGTCGCGCTGGAGATGGGCGGCCACCTCGTCGATCTGCATGGGATCGTCAGTGCCACCACCTCGAACTGGGTGCAGTTCGCGTTTGCGACCCCGGTGGTGCTGTGGGCCGGCTGGCCGTTCTTCGTGCGCGGCTGGCAGTCGCTTCTCACGCGCAACCTCAACATGTTCACGCTGATCGCCATGGGCACCGGCGTGGCGTTCCTCTACAGCGTGATCGCAACGCTCGCGCCCGGGCTGTTTCCGCCTGCCTTCCGCGGGCATGGCGGCGCGGTCGCGGTCTACTTCGAGGCCGCGGCCGTGATCACCGTGCTGGTGCTGCTTGGGCAGGTGCTGGAGCTGCGCGCACGCGAGCAGACCTCGGGCGCCATTCGCGCGCTGCTCGATCTCGCCCCGAAAGTGGCGCGGCGGGTAAAGGACGATGGCTCGGACGAGGAGATCGCGCTCGAGCGTGTCGCGGCTGGCGATCGGCTGCGGGTGCGGCCTGGCGAGAAAGTTCCGGTCGACGGCGTCCTGGTCGAGGGCCGCTCGTCGCTCGATGAATCGATGGTGACGGGCGAGTCGATGCCGACGACCAAGGAGGTCGGCGCCAAGGTGATCGGCGGGACGCTCAACCAGTCCGGCAGCTTTGTCATGCGGGCCCAGAAGGTCGGCCGCGACACCATGCTGGCGCAGATCGTGCAGATGGTGGCGCAGGCGCAGCGCTCGCGCGCGCCGATCCAGCGGCTCGCCGACCAGGTCTCGGGCTGGTTCGTGCCGGCCGTGATCGCGGTCGCCGTGCTCGCGTTCGCGGCCTGGGCCACGTTCGGTCCCGAGCCGCGCTTCACCTATGGCCTCGTGGCGGCGGTGACCGTGCTGATCATCGCCTGCCCGTGCGCGCTTGGCCTCGCCACCCCGATGTCGATCATGGTCGGCGTCGGGCGCGGTGCGCAGGCCGGCGTGTTGATCCGGAACGCGGAAGCGCTCGAACGCATGGAACGCGTCGACACGCTCGTGGTCGACAAGACCGGCACGCTCACCGAGGGCAAGCCGAAGGTGGTCGCGATCGTGCCGGCGCCGGGCCACAGCGAGGATGACGTGCTGCGCTTGGCGGCGAGCGTCGAGCGATCGAGCGAGCATCCGCTGGCGGCCGCGATCGTCGCAGCGGCGAGCGAACGCAACATCGCGCTCGAGCGCGTGCTGGGCTTCGATTCGCCCGCCGGCAAGGGCGCCGTCGGCATGGTCGAGCGCAAGCGTGTCGCGCTCGGCAATGCGAACTTTCTCACCGAGCTCGGCATCGCGACCGACGCGCTGGCGGGCGAGGCGGAACGGCTGCGCCGCGATGGCGCGACCGCGATCTTCATCGCCATCGACGGCAAGCTCGCGGGCGTGATCGCGATTGCGGACCCGGTCAAGGCGACGACACCGGCCGCGCTCGCCGCACTGCGACGCGACGGCCTGCGCATCGTCATGCTCACCGGCGACAACCGCACCACGGCTCAAGCCGTGGCGGGACGCCTCGCCATCACGGAGGTCGAGGCCGAGGTTCTGCCCGAGCACAAGAGCGACGTGGTGGCACGGCTGCGGCGCGAAGGCCGCGTGGTCGCGATGGCGGGCGACGGCGTCAACGATGCGCCGGCGCTCGCGGCCGCCGACGTCGGCATCGCCATGGGCACCGGCACCGATGTGGCGATGGAGAGCGCGGGCGTCACCCTGATCAAGGGCGACCTCAACGGCATCGTGCGGGCGCGTACGCTCTCGGCCGCCGTGATGAGCAACATCCGGCAGAACCTGTTCTTCGCCTTCTGCTACAACGCAGCCGGCGTCCCGATCGCGGCCGGCGTGCTCTATCCGGTGTTCGGCATCCTGCTGTCGCCGGTGATCGCGGCCGCCGCCATGGCGCTGTCGTCGGTGAGCGTCGTCGGCAATGCGCTGCGATTGCGCTCGACCAGGCTGTCGTAGCGCAATCTATCCAGGTTCGGCGCGGAGGCACGGCCTCGGTGGGACCACTGTCAGCGGGTCGCGCCCTTGCTCTTTGCGCTCGTGGTGCAGTTCTTGTCGCGGGCGGTCGCCTGGATCACCCGCAGATCCTCGTTCACCGCCGCATAGTCGGAGCGATAGGCCAGCACGCTCACGATCTGGCCGGCGGCGGCCTGCTCGGCCTTGTCGATCAGCTCCTTGAGCTCGCGCTCGCGATCCTGCTGCCTCTTCGAGGCCGCCGCGAGCTGCTCGCAGTTGTGGAACTGGTACTTGCCCGCGTCGGCGAAAAAGAGCGGCCCTTCGACGCTGCTGGCGGCGCAGCCGGACAGCAGCGCGCAGAGTGCCGCGAGACGCAGCAGCTGCGCCGCAGGTGCGGTCCTTGCAATGCGATCCAGCATTCAGTCCCCGACGCGGTTGCCCCATCCTCCGCAGGCAGCGGTAAAGAATCCGTGCCGCCACGCTTTGGCGGGAAATTGTGCCGAGATTGCGCCACAATCATGGACGGGCGCCCAAGAGACTAACCGCCCAACAGACGCAGCGCGCGCGACCCGCAGGCGGTTGCACCGCTTGTTCGGGCCTTGTGCCTTGCCCCTTGGTGCCCTGGTGCGGACGGCGGGACTTGAACCCGCACGGGGTTGCCCCCAAGGGATTTTAAGTCCCTTGCGTCTACCGTTTCGCCACGTCCGCAAGTCAGAAGAAATGGTATCGGCGACGCAGGACGAATAAAGGATTCCCCTGCCCTCGTCACCCGCGCCCGCTCAAGCGCGGTCACCCGCCCCGCCGCTACGCCTTGAACACCCGGCCCCACACGCTCTCCCAGTCCTCGCCGTTGGCGTCGGTGACGCGGCCGTCGCGCTCGAAGAACTTGTTTGGCAGCTGGAACATCGCCAGCATCACGCCGCCTTCGGGCGCGAAGGCGCTGTGCCGGCTGCCGGCCGGGCGCCAGACGAACTCGCCGGGGCCCACTGAGAGGCCGGCATCGGGGCCTTCCTGGTCGACGAGGCGGCCTTCGAGCACGTAGGTCTGCTCGATCTTGACGTGCTCGTGGTCGGGCAGCACCGCGCCCGGCGCGAAGCGCGTCAGCACGGTGACGAGCCCGCTCTGCGCGTCGAAGAGGAGCGTCTTGATCTCGCAGCCCGGAAAGCGCGTCTGCTGCCATTCCATGGCGGCGGGGCGCACGTGCGTTGCGTGCTTGGGTGTGACGGCGTCCATGGCGGTCTCCGACGCGGATGACAATCATCTACGAGTATCACGCCAGGCCGTTACAGCCCACTCTCCCGAATGGGCGGCTGGAACGCCAGCCCGGTGTCCCACGGAAAGAAGATCCAGGTGTCCTGCGACACTTCGGTGATGAAGGTGTCGACCAGGGGGCGGCCCATCGGCTTGGCGTAAACGGCGGCGACATGGGCTTCCGGCAGGATGTCGCGCACGAGCTTCGCGGTCTGGCCGGTATCCACCAGGTCATCCACCACCAGCACGCCCTTGCCACGGCCGCCGCCGACAGAGACGATCTCGTCGGCTACACCCTTGAGCAGCGTGAGCTCCCCCTGCGTGGTGTGGTTGTAGCTCGCGACGCACACCGTCTCGATCACGCGGATGCCGAGCTCGCGCGCCACGATCGCGGCCGGCACCAGCCCGCCGCGGGTAACGCAGACGATCGCCTGGAACGGGCCGGCCTCAGCGAGCCGCCACGCCAGCGCCCGCGCATCGCGGTGGAACTGGTCCCAGGAAACCGGAAACTGCTTCTGCGGTTGCTGCACGTTTCTGCTGCTGCCCCCGGCGGGATCGGCCCACCGCCAGCCGCTGCTTAGCGCATGTCGATGACGAAGTCGAAGCGCGCCGCCATGCCGGGTCCCGGACCGGCGACGCGCAGCAACAGCTCGCGATGGAAGAAATCGTCGCGGGCATTGAACGGCTCGCCCGGGAAATAGAGCTGCGTGGTCAGGAGCCGCTGGCCGGTCGCCTGCACCTTGACGTGATAGTGCCGCGTGCGCCCCGGGTAGAGCCCCGGCAGGATGGTGCGGAAACGATAGCGGCCCTGAGCGTCGGTGAAGACATGGCCGCGATAGCGGAAACCGCGATTGTCATACTCGCCGCCGTCGTCGGCATGCCAGAGATCGACCAGCGCGCGCTCGAGCGGACGGCAGCCGCGCGTGAGCACGTAGCCCGCAAGCTCGACCGGCCGGCCCTTGGCGCCGGCCTCGCTGAGGTCAAACCGCTCGGGCGTGCGCGGGCGATAGAACGGCCCCTCGATCTCGGGCAATGTTGGCGGGTCATTGTCCTTGCATTCCGGGGTCGCGGCGAGATCGGCCTGCGCCCAAGCGCCATTGATCGTGGCATCGGTTGCAGACATCAACCCGGCAAACGCCCCGCTGCGCAACAGATCCCGGCGACTGACACTCGACATGGTCACCTCCGAAAACATCCACCTCCGAAAACAATCCGGGCGGATCATATTCCGCCGGCGAGGCCGCCATCCATCACGAGGCCGTCAATGCATGCACAATCACGTCATTGCGCATGCCTACTGCGCCGTCTTCACCCGCGCAAGCATGGCCTCCACCGCGCCCTTGGCGGCCGCAAGCTTCGTCGCATCGCGCGCGCGCAGCACCACGCTGGTGTTCGGGCCGCGCTGCTCGTCGAAGAACGGATAGCTGCCGATCGAGACCTCCGGGTTCGCTTTGGCAATCTCGCCGAGCGGGGTGCCGATGTCGCCCTCGCGACAGTCCGCCCGCACGGTTTCCGACAGCATGCGTACGCCGGTCTTGAGCTTCGGTGCGACCTCGTCGAGCATCACCTGCATGATCGAAGGCACACCGGCCATCACGATCACGTTGCCGAGCCAAAACCCGGGCGCCGCCGAGACCTTGTTGTGGACGAGGTCGGCACCGGCCGGAATGCGGGTCATGCGCATGCGCGCCTCGTTCATCTCGCCACCGGTCTGGGCGAGGCGCGCCTTGAGGATGTCGACCGCGCGCGGATCGTAATCGATCGTCACCCCGAACGCCTTGGCGACGCACTCGGCCGTGATGTCGTCGTGGGTCGGGCCGATGCCGCCGGTGGTGAACACGTAGGTGTAGCGCTCGCGCAGCGCGTTGACCGCCGCCACGATCTCGGCCTCGATGTCGCCCACCACCCGAACCTCCTTGAGGTCGATGCCGAGCGCGGTCAGGTATTCGGCGATGTAGCCGATGTTCTTGTCCTTGGTGCGGCCGGAGAGAATCTCGTCGCCGATCACCAGCACCGCAGCGGTGACGAGCTCGCGCCCGGAGGAAGTCGTACCAGTCATGATGGTCCTGATGGGTGGCCGTCTGGATAAGGAATCCGCCCCCTACCCTGCCATTGGGGACGAGGAGGCTTCAAGTCATAGGTCGCAGGAAGTCATGGGTCGCGGAAGGTTTTGGGCCGCAGAAGGTTTTGGGTCGCAGGGAAATCGACGGGAAACCGCCGGACCGATCGCGTATGCTCGGAGCGGGCGGCCAAGGGGCCAGGAGGCCGACCGCACCGGCAGTCCCAAGCCCTCTTGGCCCGGTGGGCCGTGTCTGGACTGGTGATGGAGACGACGATGCGCACTGCAATCCGCCGCGCCGCCTGGGCGCTGAACCGGCTCTTCCCCGCCCTGCTCATGCTGCCGGCGCTCGGCGCCGGTGCCGGCGCACAATCCGGGCCCGATCTCAGCGCCGCGATGGATGATCTCGTCGCGGCCAATCGCATTCTCTATCGCCAGGGCGTGGTGGACGGCTTCGGCCACATCAGCATCCGCCATCCCGAACGCAAAGACAGGTTCCTGATGTCGGCGTCGCTCGCGCCGGGCCGCGTCGCCAAGGCCGACATCATGGAATTCGATCTGGACGGCAGGCCGATCGACCAGCGTGACCGCTCGATCTACTCGGAGCGTTTCATCCATTCCGAGATCTACAAGGCGCGCGCCGACGTCAACGCGGTGTTGCACAGCCATTCGCCGACCGTCATCCCGTTCAGCGTCTCGCAGGTGCCGCTGCGCCCGATCCTCAACAGCGCCGGCTTCCTCGCGCCCACCGTGCCGGTGTTCGAGATGCGCAGGGTCGCGGGCTCGGGCAGCCTCCTGGTCACCGACGGCATGCGCGGCAAGGCGCTGGCCGAGACGCTGGCCGATCGCCCGGTCGCGCTCATGCGCGGCCACGGCAATGTCGTGGTCGGGCCGACCGTCCAGCGGGTGGTCGCTCGCGCGATCTACACCGAGGTCAA
>Ga0209798_10000726_pt1 | contig 20169 bp, 15 predicted proteins | sample DOMMetBare3Fresh_FD_187475 | JGI IMG/M metagenome (GOLD analysis project Ga0209798, IMG submission 187475) | Wetland sediment microbial communities from St. Louis River estuary, USA, under dissolved organic matter induced mercury methylation -... | ecosystem: Environmental > Aquatic >...
CGAGGGGCGCATCAGGATCGTGGACGACGGCCTCCCCAGCCCGAAGGGCGGGCCGACCATCACCACCATCAGCGACATCGAGGCGAGGCTCGAAGCGGTGGGCGGCGCCATCAAGGTTCCCGATTTCAGCGGGAGACTCGGCCAGACCACCGTCAAGGGTTCCGCCGAGGCGGGACCACAGGGCACGACGCTGCAGCTGTCGTCGGAATCCATCGACAACGCGGATCTTGGGTCCCTCTTTGCCCTCGCCACGGTCGCGCCCTCCTCCGACCTCACGATCAGCGGCAAGGCGCCGTTCGAGCTCACCACCACGGTCGCGTCGGACTTCAAGACGTTCGTGGCGACGGGGAAAGCCTCCATCGAACACGTCACGTTGGGGACCCTCGCGCTCGATGCGGTGTCGGCGCCGTTCCGCGTCGAGCGGGGGATGCTCACGCTCGCTCCCTTCGCCTTCACCTTCTACGGCGGCAAGCAGTCGGGCGCGGTGTCGGTGGACCTGAATCGGACGGTGCCGGCGTACTCCATTCGGTCCACCCTCACGGGGCTCGATGTCAATCGGGCCCTGAGCGCCACCACGACGATGAAGGACTTCCTTCAAGGCAGCGCCGACCTGACCGCCAACGTGAAGGGCAGCGGGAATACCGCACCTGACATCCAGCGCAGCCTGACCGGGTCGGTCAAATTCAAGGTGTCCGACGGCAGCATCAGGATGCCCCTCCTCGCCGCCCTCAATCAGGCGCTCGCCATCACCGAGGGTGCCGGAACGGACACCAAGTTCCAGAGCTTGTCGGCCACGGCGGCGATCGGCGGCGGGAAGGCGCGCACCGACGATCTTCAGCTCCGGGCCGGCGAGCTCAGCATCGGCGGCGCCGGGACGCTCGGCTTCGATCAGTCGCTCGACTTCAAGCTCAGGGCGCTGTTCTCGCCGGCCAAGTCGCAGGAGCTGGCGGGCCGGGTGGGTGCGATCGGTCGCCTCAGAAACGCCGGCGGACAGATCGACGTCCCGCTCACCGTCACGGGCACCGCCACGGCGCCGAAGACGGCCGTGGACGTCGGCTCGGCGGCCAAGAAGCAGGTGCAGGAGGAGCTGCAGAAGGGACTCCAGAAGCTCTTCAAGTAGAATGCGATGGGGTCGCGCACAGCAGGGCCAGGCCGAGCCAGACGAGGCGTGTCACTTGGCCTCCTTGCGGTGGCAGCTCTCGCACTTCGCGGATACCGGTCGGTAGATCAGCGCCTTCGACGTACCGCTCTTCAGGTCCGTCGGATGGCACTGGTTGCACGGGACATGCTCGTGCGCGCCCCGGGTCGAGAAGGCCGCGTCCCTGGTATGATCGAACTTCGAGGCCGGCGCGAACGCGTCCACCCCATGGCAGGTCTCGCACCGGCCGCCGCCGTTCCGCCCGTCGAACTGATCGCCGTGCGGCGTCCGGTGGCAGTCCGCACACTCCCGCTTCGCCTCGAAGCGGAGTTCGGTGACGCCGCCTGCCGCCCGCACCAGGAATGACCGTCCAGTCGCGCCGGCCTGCCTGATCTCCTCGTGACACGCGATGCACGCCGTCGCCCGATGGGCGCCTTCCAATACGAAGCCGAACTCCGCATGCGCGGCTACGTCCGCCGTAGACGGCCGGAAGGTCCGCGCATCATGGCAGGCCAGGCATCCCTGGTCCTTGGCCCGGGGCCCGCCCGCCGCGAAGCGTCCCCTATGCGGATCGACGTGACAGGCGGTGCACTCCAGCTCCGGCACCTTGAAGAGGAAGGTCGCCTTGCCGAGCGCCGCCGCCGTGAGCGGCGGAAGGTCCTTCCGCTTGGCGCCGTGGCAGGCGCGGCAGTCGACCTCCCCGTGCCGGCCATCGAGCGCGAGCTTGAGCCTTGCATGTGCGGGGCGGTCGAAGGTGCTGGGCTTCCAGCCCGTCACGCGATGACAGTCGGCACACTCACCCCGATTGGGTCGGGCGGCCAGCTGTCCGCCGTGATCGTCCGCATGGCAATCCGCACACTTCGTGAAGGCCGGACGGAGCACGACCATCGCGGCGCCCCATTTGGTCGCAGCCGCCGCACCGGAATCCTTTCGGTGACAGGCAGCACAGCGCACCGTCACGTGCTTCCCCTCCAGTGCGTACTTGGTGTTGCGATGCTGATCCACCGTGAGCGTGGATGGCGCGAAGCCACTCACCGAGTGGCACTTCTCGCAGTCCACCACTTTCCCTGCGAGCGTGGCCGTGCGGTTGTGCGCGTCCTTGTGGCAGGCCCCACAGCTCTGGAACAGCGGCTTCTTGAGGAGCGCCGTCGAGAAGTTCTGGTGGCAGTCGGCGCACTTCACACCCGCGTGCTTGCCCCGGAGCGGATACCTGGTCTGGTCGTGATCGAAGCTGCTGCGATCGATCAGCTTGAACCCTCGGGTCGTGTGGCACTTGGTGCAGGTCGGTCCGAACTGCCCCTGGTGCACGTCCTGGTGGCAGTCGGCGCAGGACGCGTGCGTCACCGGCGTATAGACCGGAATGAGATGCCCGCGACCGTCGCTCTTCGGGGAGAGCCGCGCGTGGAGGTGACACTTGTCGCATGTGACGTCCCGGTGCTTGTCGGCAAGCGGGTAGGCCGTCGTGTCGTGATCGAAGCCCGGCGTCACCTTCCACTCTCCGGCGTCGTGGCACTTGGTGCAGTCCTGGTCGAGGGCCCCGCGGTGCACGTCCACGTGGCAGCTGGGGCAGGTGGACTCGAGCCCGGTCCAGCCGGTGGAGGCTTTGCGTGCGCGGAGCGCAGCCGACTGCGAGACCTGGAAGCGGGCCGTGTGACACTTCTCGCACCGGGCCTCGGCGTGGCGCTGCTTGAGCCGCCACCCCGCCCGCTGGTGATCGAACTTCTCCGGGGAGCCTTCGGGCCACTTGATCAGATCGAAGTCCGGTCCGGCATGATCCGGATGGCAGGTGGCGCAGCTCTGGTCCTTCGTCTCGCGGTTGCCATGGAACCCCCGATTGCGCTGCTGCAACCAGGCAATGTCCTTGTGGCAGCCGCTGCAGCGCCCCGACATCGCCTCCTTGTCGCCGCCGTGGCAATTGGTGCACTCGAGCGTGCCTTCCAGCTCGGCGTGGGCGCGCGCCAGCGGCCCGGGCGAGACCTGAGCCGCGAGCATCGCCCCGCGTCCACCAGCCGTCGGTCCGAGGATCAGCGCAAACGCCAAGCAGACTCCTGGCAGCCAGCGCCGCATCACCGGAACCAGGTGGCGCCCATGGCAACCACCCCGTCGACATGGGCCAGCTTGGGCGTGGGCCCGGTCTCCGCGGGCGCGAAGCCGAAGCGAGTGGGTGGGGAGTGGCGCGTCGTGGGACCGGACGCCGAGGCGGGCGCCGGCCTCGGGGCCGCGAGGTCGGATCGGGTCATCGGCCGCTCAGGTCCAATTGGATGTGGCGGTTCAGCGCATGCGGACCCGGGCTGCTCGTGCACAAACCGTGCGAGCCAGAAGCGGTGGAACTGCCGGTTCCAACATCGATTGCCCATGGGTAAACGATTGCAGCAGCGGCGGTTCCAGCTCGTTCGAGATCTCTCACCGAGTTGATCCTCTGGCCCGTTCCATTACAGCCACCGATTGCATTGCAGCCGGAACGAATCGTTGCGTTTGGGAAGCCGGGCGAGAGTCGTTCGGGCGGACTCGGCTTGCCTCATCCCAGCCAGCGGCTCGCCGGCACGCCGACCAACCAGAAAGAACAGCTGCTCGGCCGGACTTGCCGCGCAGAGGAAGCGCACTGGTCACGCCGCCTGCCACCAGCTTTCCGCCCACGAAGGCGGGACTACCACGGACCTCGGCCAACCGTACATCTTTCCGTCCGGGCTGGCAGTGCCGGCACATCCCAAGCGACCTCAACCACCGGGCGACTCATGACTGCCACGGCTCCCCCCCGTGATATCGTTCAGGTGTTCAGGGCCGTGCTCCGGAAGGCCCTCGAGCTTGGGGCCTCCGACGTTCATGTGAGCGCGGGCGGCCCGTTCCGAATGAGGCTCCGTGGACAGGTCGCCCCCGTCAAAGGCACGCCACACCTCGAGCCCTCCGATACCGCGGCCATCGCGGCCGCCATCCTTCTCGATGCCAAGAAAGCCACTGGAGAGACTGTCGAGTCGGTCCTGCGCGGCCTGACCGACCTCGACTGCTCCTACTCGCTTTCCGGAGCGGGCCGGTTTCGCGTCAACCTGTGCAGCCAGCGGGGCTCGCTGGCGGCCACGCTTCGCAGTATTCCTATCACGCTGCCAACCATCGAGGGGCTGGCATTGCCGCCGGTGGTGCGCGACCTGGCTGAGGAAGATCGCGGCCTGATCCTGGTGACCGGCATCACCGGTAGCGGCAAGTCGTCGACGCTGGCGGCGATTCTGTCGCACGTCAATGGAAAGAAGCCAGCCAAGGTGGTGACCATCGAGGACCCGATCGAGTTCCTCTACAAGGACGATCGCGCGATCATCATCCAACGGGAGCTTGGCGGCGACACCGACAGTTTCGCCCGCGCCCTCCGGGCGGCCCTGCGGCAGGATCCCGACATCATCATGGTCGGCGAAATGCGGGACATGGAGACCATCGATATCGCGCTCAAAGCCGCCGAGACGGGACACCTGGTCTTCAGCACCGTCCACACGACGGACGCGATCAAGACGATTTCCCGACTGGTGAGCGTGTTTCCGCCCAGCGAGCAGCAGGCGGTCCGCCAGCGGCTGGCAGAGACCCTTCGGGGCGTCATCTCCCAGCGGCTGCTGCCCCGCAAGGATGGGAAGGGGAGGGTGGCGGCCATCGAGATCATGCGGAACACCGCGGCCATCGAGGAGCTCATCGCCGATCCGGCCCGCACGAGTGAAATCCACGACCTGATCGCGGAGGGGCGGACCCAGTACCGGATGCAGACCTTCGACCAGCACCTCACCGAACTGTACCGGGGCGACCTGATTACCGCGGCGGTGGCGAAGTCGGCGGCGACGAGCCCCGCGGACTTCGCCCGGAACCTGGAATTCCAGTAGCGGGTCGGGGGGGGTGGGCCACCTTCATGGCGCGGCCGGCCATCGCCCGCGCGGCATGATACTTCCTTCCGGGGAAGTCGCAGCTCTTCCGGCCGAGGCACGCCGGGGCGAGCCACCTTCCCGCGGCTTTCACATCCCCTTCACACGACCTTAACACGACTTTCACACCACTTTCATGCGCGGCTCATGCATGCGAGCGCCATCTTCAGCGCGTGTTGTCGCCCTCCGGTGCTCGCTTCACACGCCCGCGGGTACGATTGAATTTCCTGGCTGCAGGAGGTAGCTTCGGGCACCTGCCGCCCCAAACTCGCTCTGTTCAGCTGACGAGGACCATTGGACGCCGATTCGATCTACCGATATCGCTACGTCGTCGCCTTTCTGTGGCTCGGCGCTGTACTCGGCGCGGTGGCCGTGTTGGTGCCCCGCCTCATCGCCCCGCGCGGCACCGGCCGCGATACCCTCAAGACCTACGAGAGCGGCATCATCCCCGAGCGCGGCGCGTGGCGCCAGTTCTCGCTCGCCTACTACTTGTACGCCCTGCTCTACCTCGCCGTCGCCGTGGACGTGATCTACTTGTTCCCGGTGGCGCTGGTGTATCGCACCATCGGCACCTGGCAGGCGCTGGTCGAGGTGCTGGTCTTCGTCTTCATCATCGCGCTGGCCGTGGTCTACTCCTGGCGCACGGGGGCGTTCCGGTGGGAGTGACGGCGCTTCCCGACCGCGAGCTCGAGCAGCTGGCGGAGGACGCCGCGCCGTGGGTCCGCCTCGCCATGGTGGACGACGTCCTCAACCTCGCCCGCGCCAATTCGCTCTGGCCGCTCACCTTCGGGCTCGCCTGCTGCGCGATCGAAATGATGGCGGTGGGGATGGCCAAGTATGACCTCGACCGCTTCGGTGCGGCGGTGTTCCGCCCCTCGCCGCGGCAGGCCGACCTGATGATCCTCGCCGGCACGATTTCGCGGAAGATGGCCCCGGTCATCCGGACCCTGTGGGACCAGATGCCGGGCCCCAAGTGGTCCATCGCGATGGGCGGCTGCACCATCTCGGGCGGGCCGTTCAAGTACCCGGGCGAGTACGCCATCGCCGAAGGGGCGGAGAAGTTCATGCCCGTGGACGTGCACATTCCCGGATGCCCGCCGCGCCCCGAGGCGCTGATCGCGGGAATCCTGCAGCTGGAGGAGAAGATCAAGCAGGGGCGGCGGTTTGGGCGCGGCGGCTGAGCTGGCTCTGCGCCTCGAGAGCGGCGGCCTCACCGTGGCCCCGCCCTCGGAGCACCCCATGAGCGGCGTGGCGGACAGCCGCTGGGTCGCGCCCGGCGGACTGGTCGCGGCCGCCGAGGCGGCCCTGGCGGCCGGGTTCTTCTTCGAATCCATGACCTGCGTGGACCGGCTCGATCCGCACGGCGTCTTCGAGCTGATCTACACCTTCAACCGCTGGGACGAGCCCGCGCGCTTCGCGCTGCGCCTGTGGGCGCCGAAGGACGAGGCCCTCCCCACCCTGAGCGGCGTGTACGGCATCGCCGCGTGGAACGAGCGCGAAGCGTGGGAGTTCTACGGCCTGCGCTTCGCCGGCCACCCCAACCTGACCTGGCTGCTTCTCCCCGAGGACACGGAGTTTCATCCCCTGCTCAAGAGCTTCACCGCGCCACCCCCGTCGATCTACGACGACAGCATGAACCCGTCCGCTCCGGCGGACCACGGCGGCGCTCATGACCACGCCCACGGCTGACCTGCTCGACACCTACACCCTGAACATGGGGCCGCAGCACCCGTCCACCCACGGCGTGCTCCGGCTCAAGCTCACGCTCCAGGGCGAGCGGATCATGGGCGTCGAGCCGATGATCGGGTATTCGCACCGCGCGCACGAGAAGATGGCGGAGAACCGCACCTACGCGCAGTTCCTGCCGAACACGTCGCGCCAGGACTACCTGTCGGGGCTGATCTACAACGTGGCCTGGGTGGAGGCGGTCGAGAAGCTGGCCGGCATCGCGGTGCCCGAGCGCGCGCTGGTGGCGCGCGTGATCCTCAGCGAGTTCAACCGCATCAGCTCGCACCTGCTGTGGATGGGTGCGTTCCTCATGGACCTCGGCGCGGCCACGCCGTTCCTGTACGCGTTCGACGACCGCGAGGCCATTCTCTTCCTGCTGGAGTCGGTCACCGGCTCGCGGCTCACCTACGCGACGGCGCGCTTCGGCGGGCTCTCGCGGGATCTCGACGCCGACTTCCCCCGCCGGGCGCGCGAGGTGCTCGCCCGGCTCAAGGGGCGCTGGCAGGAGTTCGAGGATCTCATCGAGGACAACGTCATCTTCCGCCAGCGCACGCAGGGCGTGGGCGTGTTCACGCTCGACCAGTGCCGGGCCTGGGGCGTCACCGGCCCGCCGCTGCGCGCCTCGGGCGTGCCCTACGACATCCGGAAGGCGGAGCCCTACGGCGCCTACCCGCGCTACGAGTTCGCCATCCCGACCCGTCCCGAGGGCGACGTCTTCGCGCGCTACATGGTGCGCGTGGCCGAGATGCAGCAGAGCGTGCGCATCATCGAGCAGGCGCTCGACGGCCTGCCGGAGGGGCCGGTCCTCACCGAGGGCTCCATCGGCGTCAAGAAGCGGCTCAAGCCGCCGGTGGGCACGCTCTACTATGCCGTCGAGAGCGCACGCGGCGCCTACGGCATCATCCTCGTCTCCGAAGGCGGCACCGAGCCCTATCGCGCCAAGTTCCGCACCCCGTCGTACGCGAACCTGGGCGTGATGTACGACGCCCTGCCGGGCACCATGGTCGCCGACGCCGTTGCCGTGCTCGGCAGCGTCGACCTCGTCATGCCCGAGGTGGACCGCTGATGCTCGGCGCCGCGCGCGACTGGCTCGCGGGGCTCGGCCTCGGACACTTCGGCGCCACCGTCCTGCTCGGCACGGCGCTGATCATGGGCTACCTGACCTTCAACGTGCTGTTCCTGATCTGGCTCGAGCGGAAGGTCTCGGGGCACATCCAGCGGCGGTACGGCCCCATGGAAGTGGGCCCGCACGGCACGCTGCAGACCGTGGCCGACATGGTCAAACTGCTCGGCAAGCAGATCCTCACGCCGGTGGCTACCGATAAGTTCGTCTACATCCTCGCCCCGGTGCTGGTCTTCGTGCCCACGCTGTGCCTCGCCTCGCTGGTCCCGCTCTCGGGCGCCGAAGCCTTCGCCGACCAGCCGTACGGCTTGGTGGTGGTGATCGCACTCTCGGGCATCTCGGTGCTGGCGATCTTCATGGCCGGCTGGGCGTCGAACAACAAGTACGCGGTGCTGGGCGGGATGCGCTCGGTGGCGCAGGTGATCGCCTACGAGATTCCCATCCTGCTCGCGGCGCTGTCGGTGGTGATGATCGCGCAGTCGCTCAACCTGCGGGAGATCGTAGCTGCGCAGGCGCGCGGCGTGCCGTTCGTCCTGCTCCAGCCGGTCGCCGCCGTGCTGTACTTCGTCGGCATCACGGCCGAGACCAACCGCGCGCCGTTCGACATCCCGGAAGCGGAGTCCGAACTGGTCGGCGGGTTCCACACCGAGTATTCCGGGATGCGCTTCGGGATGTTCTTCTTCGCGGAGTACACCAACATGCTGGTTCTCGCCGCCGTCGGCGCGACGCTGTTCCTCGGCGGGTGGCTCGGGCCGTGGCTGCCCGGGCCGGTGTGGCTCCTCCTCAAGGCGTACGCGATCATCTTCGTGATGATCTGGATGCGGTGGACCTTCCCGCGCCTGCGCTTCGACCAGCTCATGAGCTTCGCCTGGAAGCTGCTGATTCCCGTGGCGATCGTGAACCTCGTCATCACGGCCCTCGTTGTGGGTGGTGGACGATGATGCTCGTGCGCCGCGTGTGGACGGGAGCGAAGAGCCTCCTGATCGGCCTGGGCGTGACCGGCCGGCACCTGTTCCGCAAGCCGGTCACGCTCCAGTACCCCCACGAGAAGCCTGACGTGTCCCACTGGGGCGGGCCGATCGAGCTCAAGACCTTCCCCGAGACGGGGACCCACGACTGCATCGCCTGCAACGCGTGCACCCGCATCTGCCCCTCCGAGTGCATTCTGGTCGAAGGGAAGCGCCCCGAGGGCTCGAAGAAGATGCGGGCGACGAAGTTCACGCTCGATTTCTCGACCTGCAGCCTGTGCGGACTGTGCGTGGACGTGTGCCCGACCGACACGCTGCAGTATTCCCGGCGCTACGACGAGTCGCAATACACGCGCCCCGCCACGGTGAACGACCTGCTGGGGCCGTTCGGCGAAGATCCGTACCTCTCGGGCAAGCTGACGTGACCGTTCAGGGCTGGATCTTCGCGGGCGCGGGCGCGGTGGCGCTGTTCGGCGCCCTGCTGGCCGTGGGCCTGCGCAACATCTTCCACAATATCCTCGGCTTCGCCCTCGCGATGCTCGGCGTGGCCGGCGTCTTCGCGAGCCTCGGCAGCGACTTTCTGGCCGCCGTATTCGTGCTGGTATACGTGGGCGCCGTGGCGATCGCGATGGTCTACGCCGTCATGCTCTCGCACCCGCTCGACCTGCCGCACCGGCCGCGCAAGGGCTGGAAGATCGCGGGCGCCGCCGCGCTGGCCGCGGGCGTCGCCGCCGCGCTGTGGAGCATGGTGCGGCGGGCGCGCTGGCTCGACCTGGCGCCCGGGGGCGACGCCGGCGCCGCCCGCACCGGCGCCCGCCTCCTCACCGACTACGTGCTGGCCTTCGAGCTGGTCTCGGTGCTCCTCGTGGTCGCCATGATGGGCGCCGTGATGGTGGCGCGGCAGCGACGGCCCGGCAGGGGGGCCTGGTGAGCCTTCCCCTCGTCCTCGGCGTGGCCACGGCGCTCTTCGGCATCGGGCTCTACGGCCTGCTCCAGCGGCGCTCGCTGGTGGCGATGCTCATCGCCCTCGAGCTGATGCTGGCCGCCATCAGCATCAACGTCGTCGCCCTCACCACCTTCACCGGCCACGACCCGTCCATGGGGCAGGTGGTGGTGCTGATCTTCGTCGGCGTCGCGGCCGCCGAGGTGGCCATCGCGCTGTCGCTGTTCGTGGCAATCCACCGCTCGGCGCACGATATCGACGTCGAACACCTGTCGGAGCTCAAGGGATGAGCGGGCCCGTCACCGCCGCCGTCGTCGCGCAGGCCGCGCCGCTCGCCGCCTGCGCCGTGATCCTGCTCTGGCTGCGGCGGCGTCCGGGCACGGCCGCCGCCCTCGCCATCCTGGCGCTCACGGTCGCGCTCGGCGCGGCGGTGTATATGGTCGCCGCAGTCGCGGTGCCGAACACGAGCCTGCTCGCGACCTCGGTGTGGCTGCCGGTCTCCGACGGGCCGGGGCTCGCCTTCGGTGTCCTGCTCGACTCGCTCTCCAGCACGATGGCGCTGGTGGTGGCGGCCGTGACCCTCGCGGTGATGGTCTACTCGCTCGGCTACATGGCGGACGATCCCGGCTTCGCGCGCTACTACGGGTTCCTGGCGCTGTTCGCCTGGGCGATGCTCGGCCTCGTGCTCGCGTCCAACCTGCTCCAGACGCTGGTCTTCTGGGAGCTGGTCGGCCTCGCCTCGTTCCTGCTGATCGGCTTCTGGTTCGAGCGGCCGGGGCCCGCGGCCGCCGCACGCAAGGCGTTCATCATGACGCGCGTCGGCGACGTGGGCTTCCTGCTCGGCGTGCTGCTGCTGATCCGCGCCGCGGGCAACGCGACCATCCCCGACCTGATCGCGGCGGCGGCGCCGGGGGGTGCCTTCACGCCGGGCTTCACGACGACGGTCGCCGCGCTCCTGCTCATGGGCGTCATCGGCAAGAGCGCGCAGGGCCCGCTCTTCACCTGGCTTCCCGACGCGATGGAGGGCCCGACACCGGTCTCGGCCCTGCTCCACTCGGCCACGATGGTGGCGGCGGGGGTCTACCTCGTGGCGCGCATGCACGGCCTGTTCGCGGCGGCGCCCGACGTCATGCGGTTCCTGCTCTGGCTCTCGCTGATCACCGCGCTCGCGGCCGCGACGATGGCGATGGTCGCGAACGATATCAAGCGCGTGCTCGCCTACTCGTCCATCTCGCAGCTCGCCTACATGCTGATGGGGCTCGCCGCCGGGAGCGTCGCGGCCGGCTTCTTCCATCTGGTGACGCACGCCGGCTTCAAGGCCCTGCTCTTCATGGCCGCCGGCATGTTCATCCATCACGCGCACTCCAACGACATGCGCGAGATCGCCGGCCACACGCCGGGCCGCCAGCGTGCCGGCGCGATCGGCCTCGTGGCGGGGAGCCTGGCGCTCGCCGGCGTGATTCCCTTCTCGGGGTACTTCTCCAAGGAGGCGGTGCTGGCCGCGCTGGGCGAGCACGCCGGCACGGCGGTGCTCGCGCTGGCCTACGCGGGGGCGGGGCTGACCGCGTACTACAGCTTCCGGATGGTCTTCCTCACCCTGCGTGGCGGACCGGCCCAGGCGCCGGAGCACCGCGCGGGGGCGGGGGGCCACGCCCCGGAGCACGGACGCAGTGAGCTCGCCATGGCGGCGCCGGTCCTGGTGCTCGCGGCGCTCACGCTGGTGCTGGGATGGCTCGGCGCCTGGTTCGCGTCGCGGCTGTCGCCGGGCGCGGAGGAGCACGGCGCGCTCGCCATCGGGGCCGGCCCGCTGACGGCGCTCGCGCTCGCCGCCGCCGGCATCGCGCTGGCGTGGCTAGAGTACGGGCGCCGGGGCGCGGCGCGCATCGGGTTCGTCGAGCGGATGCCGGCCCTGCGCGACTTCTTCGCCGACAACTGGTACCTCGACCGGCTCTATGCGGCGACCGTGGTGCGCGCGGCCAAGGCGCTCGCGCGCGCGGCGCGCTGGCATGACCAGACCGTGCTGGACGGCGCCGGCGACGGCTTCGCCTCGGCGACCGTGGGCGGCGGCCGGCTGCTCGCGCACCTCCAGAGCGGATACGTGCAGATGTACGTCTCGGTCGCCGTCGCCGTCATGGCCGCACTCGCGGCCTGGCTGCTGGGCGGCGGGAAGCTGGCATGAGGGACGCGCCCCTGCTCACCCTGCTGGTGCTCTGCCCGGTCGCCGGCCTGCTCGCCATCCTGCTCATTCCGGGCACGCGCAAGACCGCCATCCGCGTGGCGGCCGCGCTCTCGGGCCTCGCGGCGAGCCTCGTCACCGCGCTGATCGCGATCCGGTTCGACCGGCAGGCGCCCGGCTATCAGCTGGTCGAGCACGTGCCGTGGATTCCATCGGTCGGCATCGAGTACCACGCCGGCGTGGATGGCATCAGCCTCGTGCTGCTGGTCCTCACCTCGATCGTGTTTCTCACCGGCGTGCTGGTGATGTGGGAGCTCGAGGAGCGGGTGAAGGAGTTCTTCGCCTTCATGACGCTGCTGGTGACCGGCGTGTTCGGCGTCTTCGTCTCGCTCGACCTGTTCTTCTTCCTGTTCTTCTACGAAGTGGCCGTGCTGCCGATGTACCTGCTCATCGCGGTATGGGGCAGCACGCGCAAGGAGTACGGGGCGATGAAGCTGACCCTGTACCTCCTCGCGGGCACGGCGCTCGTGGTGCCGGCGGTGCTGGTGATGTACGCCTGGTCCGACCCGCACACCTTCGACATGACGCGGCTGGCGACCGCCGGCTTCAGCCCCCGATTCCAGACGATCGTCTTCCCGTTCCTGTTCCTCGGCTTCGGCGTGCTGGCGGGCCTGTGGCCCTTCCACACCTGGTCGCCGGTCGGCCACGTCGCCGCGCCCACCGCCGTGTCCATGCTGCACGCCGGCGTGCTGATGAAGCTCGGGGCCTACGGCATCCTGCGCGTCGGCATGGTCATCCTCCCGGAGGGTGCGGCGCACTGGGCGCACTGGGCCGCGGTGCTCGCCACGATCAACATCGTCTACGGGGCGTTCGTGGCCCTCGCGCAAACCGACCTGAAATTCGTCATCGGATATTCGTCGGTCTCGCACATGGGGATCGTCCTGCTCGGACTGGCGACGCTCTCGGTGGACGGCATCAACGGCGCCGTCTTCCAGATGTTCAGCCACGGCATCATGACCGCCCTCTTCTTCGCCGCGGTGGGCTTCATCTACGACCGCTACCACACGCGCGAGATCGGGAAGCTGGGCGGCCTGTCGCGGCAGATCCCCGTCGCCTCGGCGTTCTTCATCGTGGCCGCGCTGACCGGCGCCGGCGTGCCCGGCTTCTCGTCGTTCTGGGCGGAGCTGCTCGTCTTCCTCGGCACCCTCCGCACCTACCCGGTGCTCGCGGCCATCGTCGTGGGCGCGTTGACGCTCACCCTGGCGTACTCGATGCGCGTGATCGTGGTGGCGTTCTTCGGGGCGCCCCGCGAGGCGCACCCGGAGGTGAAGGACATCACGGCCTTCCTCGCCCTGCCGCGCGCGATCCTGGTGGCCGTCCTGGTGGTGTTCGGCTTCTATCCGCGGCTGATGCTCGACGTGATCGATCCCGCCACCCGCGCCCTCGTGGCGATGCTCCGATGAGGCGCCGCGTGCAGAGCCCCGGGGTCCGGCCATGAACGTCCTGCTCGCCCTGCTCCCCGAAGCGGTGCTGGCACTGACCGGCCTGCTCGTGTTCACGACCCTGCTCGCGGGGGAGGGGCGCATGCGCTACGCGCGCGACGCGGCGCGCCTGGGCGGGGTCCTGCTGGTGGCCGCCTGCCTGGCGTCGTTCGGGCACCCGGTGGAGCTCCTCAGCGCTACCTACCGGGTGGACGGGTTCTCCCAGCTGGTGAAGCTCGGAGTCGCCGCGGGATTCCTGCTGTCGGTGTTCATCGCGGGCGACGGGAGGGGCCAGCGGGAGGACGCGCGCGGCGAGCTCTTCTTCTTCCTGCTGACCTCGGCCGCGGGCCTGATGGTCATGGCGAGCGCCGTCGAGGCCGTCGCCCTGTACCTCGCGCTCGAGATCGCCTCGTTTTCGCTCTTCGTCCTCGTGCCCCTGCGCGAGGGGTTCCCCAACGGCAAGGAGAGCGGGCTCAAGTTCGTGGTCGTGGGGCTCGCCGCTTCGGCGCTCACGCTCTACGGATTGTCCCTGCTGATCGGCCTGACGGGCACGACCCGCCTGCCGGTGATGGCCGCGAACCCGGCCATCCTGGGCCGCGACCCGGCCGCGATGTTCGCCCTCGGTCTCTTCGCCGCGGGGTTCCTCTTCAAGCTCGCGCTGTTCCCGTTCCACTTCTGGGCGCCCGACGTGTACGAAGGCGCGAGCCACGGCGTGGCCGCGTTCGTCGCCACGGCCTCGAAGGTCGCGGCCGTCGCCATCATCGGCCGCCTGCTGGTGACGGCGGTTCTCGCCCCCGGCCCCGTGGCCGGCGCCTTCGCCGTGGCCGCCGCGGTCTCCATGACCCTGGGCAACCTGGTGGCCATCGTCCAGCGCGACGTCAAGCGGATGCTCGCCTACTCCGCCGTCGCCCAGGCCGGCTACATCGCGGTGGGCTTCACCGCGTTTACCAGCGAGGGCATCGCCGCCGCGCTGTTCTACGGCCTGCTGTACCTGCTGATGAACGCGGCGGCATTCCTGGTGGTGGCGCGGGTGGCGGCCGACGGCTCGAACCCCTCGCTCGACGACCTGCGCGGCCTCTACCGCCGCGCTCCCCTGCTGGCGGCCACCCTCCTGCTCGCGGTGTTTGCCCTGGCGGGCGTGCCGCCCACGGCGGGCTTCATCGGCAAGTGGTTCCTGTTCCGGGCGGCCATGCTGCAGGGATGGTGGTGGCTGGTCCTGCTCGCCGCGATCAACAGCACCGTGTCGGTCTACTACTATCTCATCGTGGTGAAGCACGCCTACCTGCTGCCCGCCGAGCAGGAGCGGGTCGTCGAGCTCACCATGGCCGACAAGGCCGTGTGCTACGCGCTGTGCACCGCGCTGGTCATTCTCGGCATCTATCCCGGATCGGTCTTTGCGTGGGCCAATGCCGCCGCGGAGGCGCTGCTGCGCTAGGAGCGCCCGCCGGCGCCGGCGGCTGTGCGAGGAACGGCGACCTTGGAACGATTAACGGCGGCCTGGATACCGACACCCGGGGCCGCCGAGCACGATCGCTCAAGCGCGAAGACCGGTAGCGCTCGGCCCGCCGCCCAACCGCACCACCACCCCCTCCGCCGCCACCCCCGACAGCGCGTGGAGGATGCCGGCATACTGCTTCACCTGCGCCCCATACGCCTTCATCCGCTCGCGCCACTCCGCCTCGCCCACAGCGTCGGTCTTCCAGTCGAATACGGCCCAGCCGCCGTCACCCAGCACCGCCGCATCGATCACGCCCTCGGTGACGACGCTCCGCCCGTCCTCGGTCTCCACCCGCGCCACCGCCAGCTCGAAGCAGGCCCGCCCCGCGCGGAGCCGCGCCCACTCAGGCCCGCCGGCGACACGCTCGGCCAGCCGCACCAGCCTGCCAGCCATCTCCGCCCGCTCCTCCGCCGTCGCGCCAAGCTCTTCGTCCCGTGCCACTGCCCGCGCGAACGCCACGAGCGACGCGCCACTTCGTCCTCGTCCCATCCCCTCGAGCGTCCGGTGCACCGCCCGACCCCACGCCACGCCGGCGCCCTTCCCCGCCCCCTCGGCCTCAGGCAGATCGTAGGCCCGCTCCTCCTCCCGCTCCGCCTTGGCCGACTGGGTCACTGTCCGCGCCGCGTACGTCGGCACCGAGGCCTGCTCCCGGCGCCGGTCGGCCGCCTCGGTCCGCGCCGCCATCTCCGCCGCGGTCACCGCGAGCCGCTCCCGCCCCGGCGCCGCACTCGGCGCGAGATCGAGCACGGTCCCCTGCTCCAGCAGCACTTCCGAGAGCGGCGCCCAGGCCGACTGGTCCGGCACCGGCCCGCTCTTGTTCTGCCGCTCGAGCTGCGCCACCACCAGCTCGAGCTTGGCGCGCGTCGCGGCGACGTACAGCAGCCGCTGGTCCTCCGCCGCCTCGAACGCCGCCTCCCGCGCCGCCATCTCCGCCCATCCTACGGGCTGCGCCACGATCCCGTCATCGTTCGGTATCACCAGTCCGCCGACTGCCTGCCCGCCCCTCCGGCGGTCCACCGCCGCCGTCGGCTCGTGCTCCGTCCGGTCCACCGGCGCGAGCAGGCACACGACCCGCGCCTCGAGCCCCTTCGCCTTGTGCAGGTTCATGAGCCGCACCGCGTCGGTGCGCCCGGGCCGGAGCGACGCGTTGGCCGAGTCGTCGGCCAGCGTCCGCTCGACGACCTCGATCGCGGAGGCCAGGTCCGACGCGCCCGCGGCGGCCGCTGCCCGCACCGCGGCCACCAGGTGCAGCAGCGTGCCCGCGCGGATCTCGCCCAGCGGCAGGCTCGCGGCGTACGGTAGTAACCCGGTGTCGTCGAGGATCCGCTCCAGCAGCGCGTCCACGGGATGGCGCTGGGAGAAGATCCACCACTGGTACAGCCGCTCGAGCGCCCGGCCGGCCACCGTCTCCGTGGACGAGGGCTGGTGGGCGATCGAGAAGTCCATCCCCGCCTGCCGCGCCTGGAACAGGTCGGCCGGGCTGCAGCCGAAGAAGAGCCCCTCGAGCGCGGCGGCCACGAGCACCGGGTTGGCCGGGTCGGAGAGGAGCATGAGCACCAGGATCAGCTCCCGCAGCTCGAGCTCCTGCGGCAGCTTCGCCCCGGCGGTGCTCACCGGCACGTTCCGCTCGGCGAGCGCGCGGGCGTACACATGCAGGCCCAGCTTGGTGTCGCCGAGCAGCAGGAAGTCCGACGCCTGGTAGGCGCGGCTCGCGATCTTCGCCGCCACCCAGGAAGCGATGAGCTGCGCGTCCTCCGCGATGATCGCTTCCTTCTTGTTCGCCGCCGGCCGCACGCGATAGCGGAAAACGCCCTCACCCGGCTCCGGCTCGTCCTTCGTCACCATCGGGGTGAACGCCGCCTGGCCGCCTCCAGCCTGGGCGCGGAACGCGCCCTCGAAGTACGCGTTCACCAACCGCTCGATCGGCTTGCCCGACCGGAAGTTCCGGCTCAGCAGCAGCACCTCGCCGCACTCGGCCAGCCGCGCGCGGACAATCTCGTAGGTGAGGATGTCCGCCCGCCGGAACCGGTAGATGCTCTGCTTCGGGTCGCCGACGACGAAGAGGGCGCCCGGCCGCGGCTTGACCGCGCGCCAGTCCCCGCCCTCGGAGGGGTCGGACGCCAGGAGGAAGCAGACCTCGGCCTGGATCGGGTCCGTGTCCTGGAACTCGTCCACCAGCAGGTGGCGGTAGCGGAGCCCCAGCTCGCGGCGGGCGCCGGCGTGCTCGCGGAGCAGCTTGGCGGCGCCGAGCAGCAGGTCCTCGAAGCCGAGCCGGCCGGTGGCGCGCCGCTCGCGGGCGAACTCGGCGGCGGCGCGCTGCAGGAAGCGCATGACGGCGGGGTAGCGGTGCTCGCGCCATTGAGTCAGCACCTCGGCGAGGTCGCCCTCGACCAGCGCGATGAACTCGAGGCCCAACTGCTTCGCGGCGGCCTTTCCCTCCTTCGAGTCGCTCCAGTCCTTCTGGGTGACCTTGCACTTGGCCTTGCTGAGCCACGCCACCGCGGCACAGAACGCGGCGACGCCATCCCACTCCGGCATGCTCTTGTGGAACTCGAGTCGCCGCACCGTACGCTGGAGTTCGTCCCAGCCGCCGTCCGGCTCCTCCCGCGGCATCAGCTCCCGCGCCTCGCGCAGCAGCTTCCCGAGCTTCGTCCGGCACTTCGCCACATCCGGCGCCGGCCGCTCCACCAACGGAAACTCCACATCCGGGTACTTCACCACCACCTCGAACCCCTTGAGCATCGTCCGCGGGTCGATGCCGAGCCGGCGCAGCTCCTCCAGCGCCGGGTCCCCGCCCCGCCGGCAGCGCTCGAGCCAGCGTCCCCAGAACTCGCGCCGCACGTCGGGCCACTCTTCCTCGCTCACCTCCTCGAACCCCGGGTCGAGCCCCGCCTCGAGCGGGTGCTCCCGCAGCAGGCGGGCACAGAAGGAGTGGATCGTGCCCAGGAACGCCCGGTCGAGGTCCTCGAGCGCGCCGGCGAGCCGGGCGGCCGACTCGGAGCCGTCGTCCCGGTCGCGCGCCCTGGCGACGGCCTGCTCCAGCTCCTCCTGGAACCGCTCGCGCAGCTCGGTCGCGGCCTTCCGGGTGAAGGTGACGGCGGCGAGCTGCTCCACCGGCGTCCCCCGCCGCACATAGGCGAGCAGCCGATTCACCAGTTCGGTCGTCTTGCCCGAGCCGGCGCCGGCCTCGACCAGGAAGTTCGTGTCCAGGTCGGTGACGATCCGGTCGCGCGCCGGCTGGTCGGTCGGCGTCCGATGCGTCATGGCGCCGACCGCCGCTGCAGCATGGACCGGTACTCCTCGTGCCGCTCGGCGTTCGCCTCCGCCCACTCGGCGCGGGGGGAGACGATCGAGTTGAAGCTGCCGTCCGCCACCCGGCAGATCGGCCGGGAGTCACAGTACCTGCAGTCATCGGAGTCGGTGGTGGCGACGAAGTGCCCTTGCTCCACGTGCTCCAGCAGCACCGCGATCAACTCCCGCGCCGACAGGATTTCCGGCCGGCCGTACCGCACCACATCGTTCGTTCCCTTGAGGGTCGGGAACCGGTACTCGAACCGCGCCACCTCCGCGCGGAGCAGCGCTTCGGCGGCGGCGGCGTAGATCGCGGCCTGGAGCCGCCGCCCGCCGCGGAACGGGCCGGCCTTCGGGTCCGAGCGGTAGTTTCGGGGCGACCCAGTCTTGTAGTCGATGACCACGAGCCGCCCGCCCTGGAGCCGGTCCACCCGGTCGATTCGTCCCTGTACCGGGATCGCCATCCCGGGCGCCAGCTCGTACGCCACCGGCGGCTCGACGCCGAACGGCAGCTCGACCCGGAGCCACTCGCCCGCTCTGCCACTGGCCAGCTCCGCCCGCTCGAGCTCCAGGAACGCCACCGCCGCCTGGCGCAGCTCCGCCGCCTCGGTCAGGTACACCGCCTCGCTCGGCGGCGGCACGTCGGCATGCCAGCGGGCGAGCGCCTCGTCGGTCAGGGCCGCCATCCGCGCGGCGGCCTCCTCGGCCACGATCTCGCGCTGCCGGCGCTGGTAGGCCCGGGTGAATCGCTCGTAGATCTCGTGCAGCAGTGTGCCGCGATCCAGCGCGTCGAGCCACGACTCGGGGTCGTACTCCGGGTCGGCCGGCGGGCGTACGCCGAGCCCGTACTTGTAGAACCAGGCGAGCGGGCAGGCTGCCAGCAGCTCGAGCGAGGAGGGCGAGACCGGCCGGCCCCCGCTCCGCCGCGGGTCGAGCAGACCGGCGGCGGCGGAGACCATGCCGTGGTGCTCGGTGAGCCGGGCGCCGAGCCGGGCGGCGTGCGCCAGGAGCCCGTGGTCGAGCATCGGGTAGGCGGCCCGCACCAGGGCCTCGCCCTCGAGCAGCACCGGCCCCTGGGCGAGCGCGCCGAGCCATGCCTCGCGGCCGTCGAGCGCGCCGCCGGGGCGGCCCGGTACCGCGCACGCGGGCGCGCCCAGGCGCTCGCGGAACTGCTTGTAGGTGAGGCCGGGCGCGCCCTCGAGCAGGCGGAGCGCGCGCAGCAGCACCGGCGCCGGCCCCACCTCGCGCCCGTCGGTGCCGCCCGCCACTGCGTACGACAGCGTCGCGCGGCCGCGGAGCCCGCCTATGGCGCGGGCCAGCGTCATGGCCTGCTCGCCGCGGCGCAGCGCGGTGGTGGGCAGGAGGTCCGCGCCGATCGCGGAGCGCACGGCGTCGGTGAGGATCGGGTCCTGAACCCGGGGACCAGCGGCGCGCTCGGCGTCGAGGCCGACGACGAACGTCCGTGGCCGCCCGGTCGTCCCCGCGTGTGCCAGGCCGGTCAGGTGCACCATCCCGCCGGCGGCGCTCCACGGCTTCCGGTCGTTGGTCATCCCGGGCCAGGCGCGGAGATCGGCGATCCCGTCGCGCAGCTCCGCCATCGCCCGCGGGAAGCTCACCTTGGCCGATGGCACCGCCGCGAGCTGCTCCAGCCGCGTGCGCACCCGGGTCAGCGTGCTCTCCTCCGCGGGGCCGTGCGGCGGGACGAGGTCGAGGTAGCCGAGCGTGGCCCGCGCGAGCGCGTGGCAGGAGGAGGCCACCGGCTCGTCGCGGCTCCGCTCGGGCACCGGCGGGGTGACTGCGAGCAGCCGCTCGAGCAATTCCGCCAGCGCGCCGAGCGCCCGCGCCCGCGTCGCCTTGCGGGTGGCGAACGCGTCGTCGTCCTCCTCGTCCCGCTGCCGCGTGCGTGCCGCCTCGGTGCCGTCGCCGA
>Ga0209798_10000728_pt1 | contig 20135 bp, 20 predicted proteins | sample DOMMetBare3Fresh_FD_187475 | JGI IMG/M metagenome (GOLD analysis project Ga0209798, IMG submission 187475) | Wetland sediment microbial communities from St. Louis River estuary, USA, under dissolved organic matter induced mercury methylation -... | ecosystem: Environmental > Aquatic >...
GGATCGCGCGCGAGCACCTGCTCGAGCGGGCAGACCTGCTCGTCGGAGTCGGCGTGCTCGGGCATGCCGCACGAGAACGTCCACTCCGGCGCGCCCGGCGGCGGGTCGTCTCGGCGGCTGGCGTGCAGGATCGCTTCGCCGCGCTCCGCAACGTGGCGGCAGATCCGGGCCGTCTCGGTGGGCATCCGGGCGGACGAGAACACGCCGGAACGGACGTGTCACGGTGCTGGATCAGCGCAGCCCAAGGGGGGACCCGGGCGGCGGGAAGCTCCGCGCGGGGCACGGCCTCTCAGGCCGCGCCGTACATCACACGCGGCACGTCGAGCCCGACGAGCTCCTCGTACAGCGCGTCGTACGACGCGCGCATCTGGGCGAGCGAGAACTCCTGCTCCACGATCGCCCTCCCCTGCTCGCCGAGCCGCGCGCGCAGCGCCGGGTCGTCGAGGAGATCGACGATGCGGCGCGCGAGCGGGGCGGGGGCGCCGGGGGGGCCGGTCGGGGTCGTCGTCATCGTCGCTCCTCGTCGGACGGGTGCTCCGTCGGACGCTACCCGTGCCCCCGGGCCGGGTCACGGCCGGTCCGCGTGACGTGAACCACCGCCGTACCGACGGCTCGGACGCGCCGAGCGGCGGTGCGGGGACGGGGACCGGTCTCGGACGAGGCCCGGACGGCGCTTCGGGTGCCGCTCAGACGACGCCCTGAGCGTCGACGAACGCCTCGTTCCGTGTCCGGCCCTGCGCGCGGACGACGAGGGCGAGGCCGACGAGGACGAGCGCCGCACCCGGGACGACGCCCAGCGGCGGGACCTGGCCGAGCCACACCCAGGCCACCAGGCTCGCGCCGGGAATCTCGAAGAGGATCGCGAGCGACAAGGGCGTCGCGCCGACGACGGGGACCGCGGCGTTGAGCAGCGTGTGGCCGACGAGCTGGGCCGCCACGGCGAGGACGACGAGCTCGCCCCACGTACGGCTCGCGTAGCCGCCGAGCGGCAGTCCGGCGAGCAGGCAGACCGCAGCCATCAGGATCGCGCACGTGCCGTAGGCCAGGAGCGTGTAGACCCCCGTCGACGTCGTCCGGCGGACCGACTCGCCGACCAGGGTGTACGCCGCGCCCGCGATGCCGCCGCCGAGGGCGAGCAGGTCGCCCAGCAGGGCCGTCGGCGAGGTCCCCGCGTCGACGCCGGTCATGACGAGGACGCCGCCCAGGGCGAGCCCGACGCCCACGACGACGCCGCCCGGCACCCGCTCACCGCGCAGCCGCTGCCAGGCGACGGTCCACACCGGTCCGGTGACGACGAGGGCCGTCGAGACCGTGACGCTCGTGAGCCGCAGGCTCGGGAGCCACAGCGCGAAGTGGGCGGCGAGGAACAGTCCCGACAACAGGCAGCGCCGGGCCGTCGCCCGGTCCAGCGCGGCCAGCTCGCGGCGCCGGGTCAGCGCCACGACGGGCGCGGTCGCCAGCGTCCCGAAGGCAGCCCGCCAGAACGCGACGGCGAGTGCGGGGGCGGCCGTCGCGCTGCCGATCGGGGCGGCGAGCGCGATGCCGAGCACGGCCGTCACGACGAGGACCCACGCCCGCGCCGCGCTGCTGGGCTGCCGCACCGCCGTCACGGCTGCACTGTGTCACGGTCGGACCGGGCGGCTGGGTCACGGCCCGGTCCACGGCCGGGCGCTGCGCCGGTGGCCGCGGCTGTGGCAGGCTGCCCGGCGTGGGTACGCCGGAGTCCGTCGCGAGCTTCTTCGGGGACCGCCGCCGCGTCGCGCCGTCCCCCGTGCCGCAGGACCCGGACCTGAGCACGGAGCAGTCGGCGCTCATCGCCGAGGCGTGCACGAAGAGCGGGGTCGTGTGGCTGCGCCCGTACGACGCGGAACGAGCCGTGTGCGCCTGGCACGTCTGGCACGAGCACGCCGTCCACGTCATCTACGGCGTCGACGAGCAGATGCTCCCGCTGCTGTCCGGCATCGTCGAGGTCACGGTCCCGAGCAAGGAGACGCACGGCCGCCTCGTGACCTACCTCGCGCGCGCCGACCTCCTCGCGGCGCGGTCCCCCGAGTGGGACGCCGCCGCCGACGCGCTGTCCGCCAAGCGCCTCAACGCCCTCGACCCGGCGAGCCAGCGCGAGCGCTGGGCGGCCGGCACGCTCATCACCCGGCTCACGGCGCTGCACGTCGTCTCCGAGGGCGCGGGCCGGCTCGACGAGCCGTCCGGTGCGGCACCGCCGCCGGCCGCGGCCGGGACGACCCGCGGCGACTACGCCCCGTGGCACCTCGGCGGCCGGCGTCGCCGCGCCGCCCGCCGCGGCTGACCGCGTGCTCGAGGCGACGACGACCGGGCAGGCGGCGCTGACGGCCCCCTGCGGGTGCGACCACTAGCCTGACGATGTGAGCGGAGCGCCGTCGAGGGTCTTCGTCGCCCGGCTCGCCGGGCTGGCGGTCTTCGACCCGCTCGGCGACCAGGTCGGCCGGGTCCGCGACGTCGTCGCCGTCTTCCGGGCCGGCAAGCAGGTCCCGAGGGCCGTCGGGCTCGTCGTCGAGGTCCCGGGGCGGCGCCGCGTCTTCGTGCCGATGACCCGGGTCACGAGCATGGACTCCGGCCAGGTCATCACGACCGGTCTGGTGAACATGCGCCGCTTCGAGCAGCGGCCGACCGAGACACTCGTGCTGGGCGAGATGCTCGACCGCACCGTCCGGCTGCGCAGCGACGCGACGGACGCCGGCGAGGGCGAGGAGGTGACCGTCGAGGACGTCGCCATCCAACCCGGCCGGGCGCGGGAATGGAGGGTCTCCAAGGTCTTCGTCCGCCGGGGCCGGCCGAGCCGGCTGCGCCGCCGCGGCGAGACCCTCGTCGTCGACTTCGAGGACCTCGTCGGCTTCGGCGTCGTCGAGCAGCGCCAGGGCGCCGCGAACCTGCTCGCCGCCTTCGACGAGCTCAAGGCGGCCGACCTCGCCGAGGTCATCCACGAGCTGACGCCCAAGCGTCGGCTCGAGGTCGCGGCCGCGCTCGACGACGAGCGGCTCGCCGACGTCCTCGAGGAGCTTCCCGAGGACGACCAGGTCGCGATCCTGTCCCAGCTCGGCGGCGAGCGCGCCGCCGACGTCCTCGAGGCGATGCAGCCGGACGACGCCGCCGACCTGCTCGGCGAGCTGCCGAGCGAGCAGGCCGAGCTGCTCCTGGGGCTCATGGACCCCGAGGAGGCCGACGACGTCCGGCGGCTGCTCGCCTACGCCGAGAACACCGCCGGCGGCATCATGACCCCCGAGCCGGTCATCCTGCCGCCGGAGGCCACTGTCGCGGAGGGCCTGGCCCATGTCCGGCGCGCGGACCTGTCCCCCGCGGTCGCCGCCGCGGTCTACGTGTGCCGCCCACCGCTGGAGACGCCGACCGGCAAGTACCTCGGGCTCGTCCACGTCCAGCGGCTGCTCCGCGAGCCGCCGCACCAGCCGGTCGGGAGCATGCTCGACAAGGAGATCGAGGCGCTGTCGACCGACACGCCGCTCGGCGCGATCACGCGGCGGCTCGCGACCTACAACCTCGTCGCGATGCCGGTCACGGACGACGCTGGGCGGCTCGTCGGCGTCGTGTCCGTCGACGACGTGCTGGACCACCTCCTCCCCGAGGACTGGCGGGACGCGGACGACGACCTCGAGGCCGCTCCGGGGGTGCCTCGTGTGCGCTGACGCGGTCCGGGACCCGGGCGCCCGCCGCGCGCCGGGCCGGCCTCGCGACGAGCCGTCGCAGGACGGCGGCGGCACGCCACGGCGTCCGGCCGAGGGCAAGCGTCCCGTCGAGGGCAAGCGTCCCGTCGACGGCAGGCGCCCGGCCGACGGCAAGCGCCCGGCGGAGAGCCGTCGGACCCGTCGGCCGCCCGGGCTCGACACGCCGTTGGAGAGCCGGCGCGCGGTCCTCCCGACCCCGCAGGTCGACCCCGAGGCGTTCGGCCGCGGATCGGAGCGCTTCGCGAGGTTCATGGGGACGGCCCAGTTCATCGCCGGCATGACGATCTTCGTCGCGGTGTGGCTGACCTGGAACACGTTCGCGCCGGGCGACGCCCAGTTCGACCCACGGTCGCTGAACTACACCCTGCTCACGCTGATCCTCAGCCTCCAGGCGTCCTACGCGGCGCCGCTCATCCTGCTCGCGCAGAACCGGCAGGCAGACCGCGACCGCGTCCAGTTCGAGCAGGACCGGCAGCGCTCCGAGCGCAACCTCGCGGACACCGAGTACCTCGCCCGCGAGGTCGCCGCGTTGCGCATCGCGCTGCGCGACGTCGCCACGCGAGACTTCCTCCGGTCGGAGCTGCGGGACCTGCTCGAGGAGCTCGTCGAGTCGCGGAACGGCGGCCCCGAGGGCGCGGCGTCCGGCAAGCCGGCGAAGCCCGGCGGCAAGAAGGGCAAGGGCGGGAGCGCCAGGCCCCGGCCGGCCTCCGAGGTGGCCGGGTCGGAGGGGACCGCCTCGGACGCGTCGGCGTCCCGAGCGCCGGCTCCTGGCACGGCGGTGCCGGACGCGGTGCTGCCCGACCTGACCCCGGGCGAGCCATCCGCTCCTGACAGGCCCGAGAACGACTACTGACAGTGAGCAAACTTGCCTTCCGAGGGGAGCGTGTGGCAGGGTCGTGCACGCACCGGCGCTCTTCGGCGCCGGTGCGCCACCGTTTTGGGCCCCGGGTCGTCGACACCGCGTGAACCGTTGTCACGGCAGGGGAATCCACAAGCCCGGATGCACATGCATCCGGGCTTGAACGGGCCCTCGCCGGCCCCCGGAGCGGGGCCCGGAGGCGTCGGTCTCGCGACCGGGTGAGAGCCTGTGTCGATCACTCTCCGCGCACGACTCGACGTCGGGCGGGCTCGCGGGTCAGTCCTTGCGTGCGACCGCGCACAGGGCCCGGAGGCCGCCCGGCCCGCCGACAGGCGTCCCGCCAGGAGCCCCGCCCGACCGCCACTGCGCGACGTCGACGAGGCCGGGCTCGAGGAGCACGAGGTCGCCGAGGAGCTCCTCGATCTGGGCCCGCGACCGGCCGACGACCGTCGATGTCGTCGTGGCGGCGTAGAGCGCCCCGAGGCGCGCCACCACCTCGGGGTCGGCACCGTCGTGCGTGCCGACGGACAGCGCGAGGTGGCTGCCCGGGGCCAGGGCGTCCCGGTACTCGGCGACCGCCTTGAGCGCGACGTCCTCCTCGACGAAGTGCAGGACGGCGACGAGCAGCAGGCCGACCGGCCGGTCGAGGTCGAGCGTCCCGCGGACGCCCGGGTGGGACAGGATCGTCTCGGGCCGGGCGATGTCGCCCTCGACGACGACGATGTTCGGCCGGGCGGCGAGCATGGCCCGCGCGTGGGCGATGACGACAGGGTCGTTGTCGACGTAGGCGACGCGGGCGTCTGGCTGCGTCCGCATGGCGATCTCATGGACGTTCGGCGAGCTGGGGATCCCAGTGCCGAGGTCGAGGAACTGCGAGATCCCGGCCTGCGCCATCGCCTCGACCGCGCGCGAGAGGAAGCCGCGGTTGGCGCGGGCCAGGGCCGGGATGGCGGGCGCGATCGCCGCGAGCTGGGCGGCGACCTCACGGTCGGCGGCGTAGTTGTCCTTGCCGCCGAGGTAGTGGTCGTAGATCCGTGCCTGGCTCGGCCGGGTCGACGGCCCGGGAGCCACGCCGAACGGGCGCCCCGGGGCGCTCTTCCCGGCGACGGTGCCGTCCGGTGCTGGAGCCATGTCGCCTCTCGCGCCTGGTCGTCGGAAGAGGATGGACGTGGATCTTCTCGCCTCGAGCGTAGCGACCCTGTCCAGAGGCGATCACCGGGTGGCCGGTGGGTGCGGTTCGGTGCAGGTTCGGTGGGTGCACGTTCGGTGCGCGCGGGCTCGGGGATCCGGTCACCCGAGCCCGCGCGCAGTCTCGATGGCCGGCGCGGGCGGACCTCAGCCGGCGGCCGGCGTGCGGGCCAGGAGGTGATCGAAGTCGCCGTCCTTGACCCCGAGGATCAGGGCCTCGATCTCGGCGTCGGTGTAGACGAGGACGGGCCCGTCCGGGAAGCGCGAGTTGCGCACGGCCACGCCCTCGCCGGCCGGCAGGTCCGCCAGCTCGACGCAGTTGCCCGCAGGCCCGCTGCGGCGGCTCTTGGTCCAGGTGAGCCCCCGCAGGAGCGTGCCGGACATCCCGTTGGTCACTGCGTGCATCTCCTGGCCAACCTTTCGCCATGTGATCCCGGTGGCAGCTCCGCCACCGGATGCATGTGCATCCGCGAGTGCATCCGCGACGGCACGAGGGCCACCGTAGACCGATCATGCCGCCGGGACAACAGGGACGGCCAGGAAAACGGCGGAGAGTTGTTGCCGCACCGGCGAGAACGTCACCAGGTCGCGACACGGTGTACGGATTCGAGCGCCGAGCGTGCATTTCGTTGCAGAACGTGCCGAACCGGCTGCGATCGGTGCACGACGGCACGAACGGTCGTTCCCCGCAGGGAACGGAGGATCAACGGCCCGATCGGTCCTCGGTGAGCAGATCCGCGAGGAACACGGAGGTCGCGACCGGAGAGAGGCTCTCGACGCAGAGCCGGTCCATCACCTCGGTGTATCGGCTCACGTGGTCCGGCTTGTCGATGTAGAGCGCGCTCAGCAGGCTCTCGACGTAGACGACGTCCGGCAGGTCCGGCTCGGAGAACCGCAGCATCGTGAACGCACCGCTGCCGGAGGCGTGGACCGACCGGGAGAGGGGCAGGACCTGCAGCGTCAGGTGCGAGAGGTCGGCGAGCTTGAGCAGGTGCTCGAGCTGGTCGTGGCGGACCTGCTCGGACCCCACGGGCCGGCGCAGCGCAGCCTCGTCGAGGACCGCCCAGATGTGCGGCGCCCCGGTCCGGGTGAGCAGCTGCTTGCGGGTCGCGCGCAGGGCCACGGCGCGGTCGACCTCGACGGGGGTCGGCGTCGGCAGCCCGGACGCGATGACGGCGCGGCTGTAGTCGTCGGTCTGCAGCAGCCCCGGGACGAAGTGGGTCTCGTAGGTGCGGATCCGCTCGGCGGCCTGCTCGAGGCCGATGTAGTCCTGGAACCAGTCCGGCAGGACGTCCTCGTACTCGCGCCACCACGCAGGCCGGTTCGCCTCACGCAGCAGGGCGAGCACCGAGTCCCGCTGCCTGGGGTCGGTGACGCCGTAGAACATGAGCAGGTCGGCGACGTCCCGCTCCTTGAACGAGACCCTGCCGAGCTCGAGCCGGCTCATCTTCGACTCCGACGCCCGGATCGTGTACCCGGCCTCGGCCCGCGAGATGCCGTGCTCCTCGCGAAGCCGGCGCAGCCGGGCTCCGAGCATCATCCGCCGCGCAGTCACGCTCGCCTGCGGCTGATCCGTCATCCATACCTCCGGCGCACAGTGTGACATCGCGAGCACGCTCGCAACAGCCTCAGCGATCGGGTCAACTGCGGCCCGATGCATGCCGATTGACTCTGAGTGAGCACCGCCACCTCCAGCCCGTTCGGGCGTGGGGACCCCTCGAGCACGCGTGCGACCGTGCCCGGCCAGGCCGCCCGGCGTCGGCTCGGCGACGTGCTCGTCTCCACCGGCCTGCTCACACCCAGCCAGCTCGACGCCGCCCTCGAGGCCCAGACGTCGTCGACGGGCGTCCGGCGCCGGCTCGGACAGGTCGTCGTCGACCTGGGACTGGCCTCGGAGCGGGACGTCGCCGAGTGCCTCGCGAACCTGCTCGGCCTCGAGCTCATCGACCTGGCGAAGATCGTCCCGGCCCCGGACGTCGTCAGGCTCCTGCCCCGCCAGGTGGCCGAGCGCACGCGCGTGCTCGTGCTGGACCGGACCCCCACCGGCGGCGTCGTCATCGCGGCCGCCGACCCGACGAACGTCCTCGCGCTCGACGACGTCAAGCTGTACACCCGCTCCGCGGACCTGAAGATGTTCGTCGCGACGGACAGCCAGATCCGCGACCAGCTGACCCGCGCCTGGTCCCTCGGCCAGGACAGCGCCTCGGTTTCGGCGATCGTCGACGACGTCGACGACGAGGACGGCGACGCGGGCCAGCCCTCGCCCGGCAACGTCACGGCGGTCGACGACGCCCCGATCGTCAAGCTCGTCAACCAGGTGCTCGCCGACGCCGTCCGGCTGCGGGCCTCGGACATCCACGTCGAGGTCCAGCGGGACGTGCTGCGGGTGCGGTACCGCGTCGACGGCCTGCTCCGCGACGTCATGAACGCCCCTCGCCGGATCGCCGGCTCCGCGATCAGCCGGATCAAGATCATGTCGGGCCTCGACATCGCCGAGCGACGCGTCCCGCAGGACGGCCGGACCCGCTTCTCCGTCGAGGGCGTCGCGGTCGACGCCCGGGTGAGCACCCTGCCGAGCCTGCACGGCGAGAAGGTCGTGATCCGGCTCCTGACCCGTGGCGACGCCGTCCCGGGGCTCGACAGCCTCGGGTTCGAGCCCGAGCAGCTCGAGGCCTTCCGGTCCGCGCTCGCGGTGCCGCAGGGCCTCGTGCTCATCACGGGCCCCACCGGCTCGGGCAAGACGAACACGCTCTACTCGGCGATCGCCGAGATCCGCACCCCGGACAAGAACATCGTCACCCTCGAGGACCCCGTCGAGGTCCAGCTGCCCGGCATCACCCAGGTCGGCGTCAACGACAAGCAGGGCATGACGTTCAGCCGTGGCCTGCGCTCCATCCTGCGCCAGGACCCGGACATCATCCTCGTCGGCGAGGTCCGTGACACCGAGACCGCCGAGCTCGCCCTCAAGGCCTCGCTCACCGGCCACCTCGTGCTCACGACGCTCCACACGAACAGCGCCGTCGCCGCCCTCACCCGGCTCGTCGACATGGGCGCCGAGCCGTTCCTCGTCGCGTCGTCGCTCACCGCCGCCGTCGCCCAGCGGCTCGTGCGCCGTCCCTGCGGCTCGTGCCTGGAGCCCTACCGCCCGGACGACGTGACGCTCGCGCTGCTCGGCATGACGGCGGACGACCTCGGCCGGGCGTTGCCCCGCCGCGGGGCCGGCTGCCCCGAGTGCGGCGGAACGGGCTACCGCGGCCGGACCGCGGTCTACGAGGTGCTCAGCGTCGACGCGCCGATGCGGCAGATCCTCATCAAGGACCCCTCGGAGTCGGCGATCGCCGCCCAGGCCCGGGCGTCCGGGATGGCGACGCTGCGCGCATCGGCGATCGAGAAGGCCCGGCGCGGCGAGACGACGTACGAGGAGGCTGCCCGCGTCACCCACTCCGACCACGCCGGCGGCCAGGCCTGCCCTGCGTGCGAGCGCCGGGTCGACGCCGACATGATCGTCTGCCCCTGGTGCGCCGTCACCCTCGACCGCGGGCACTGCGCGACGTGCACCCGCCAGCTCGACCCGGACTGGAAGATCTGCCCCTGGTGCCGAACACCGGCAGCCCCGAGCGCCGCCGGGCGCCCGCCGGACGGCGTCCTTCCCCGTGGACCGGACCTGCCGACCGGCTGAGCACCGGGCCACGCCTACGATCGGTGCATGTCCGCCGTATCGCTCGACGAAGTCCACGCCGCCCTCGCAACGGTCAACGACCCGGAGATCCGCAAGCCGATCACCGAGCTCGACATGGTCAAGTCCGTCGACGTCGACGGCGCCCGGGTCGCCGTCACCATCTACCTCACGGTGTCGGGCTGCCCGATGAAGGCGACGCTGACCCGCGACGTGACGAACGCCGTCGCCGCCGTCGCCGGTGTGGAGGTCGTCTCGGTCGACCTCGACGTGATGTCCGACGACCAGCGCCAGGCGCTCAAGGACAAGCTCCGCGGGCCCGGTTCGACGCGCGAGATCCCGTTCGCCAAGGCCGGCTCGCTCACCCGGGTCTACGCGGTGGCGTCCGGCAAGGGCGGCGTCGGCAAGTCGAGCGTGACGGTCAACCTGGCCGCGGCGATGGCCGTCGAGGGACTGCGCGTCGGGGTCGTCGACGCCGACGTCTACGGCTTCTCGGTGCCGCGCATGCTCGGGGTGGAGCAGCCTCCGACCCGGGTCGACGACATGATCCTGCCGCCGGTGGCGCACGACGTGAAGGTGATCTCGATCGGCATGTTCGTGCCGGGCAACCAGCCCGTCGTGTGGCGCGGGCCGATGCTGCACCGGGCGCTCGAGCAGTTCCTCGCCGACGTCTTCTGGGGCGACCTCGACGTCCTGCTGCTCGACCTGCCGCCAGGTACCGGCGACATCGCGATCTCCACCGCGCAGCTGCTGCCCACAGCCGAGCTCCTCGTCGTGACGACCCCGCAGACCGCGGCCGCCGAGGTCGCCGAGCGGGCCGGGTCCATCGCGCTGCAGACCAAGCAGCACATCGTCGGGGTCGTGGAGAACATGTCGTGGCTCGAGCTGCCCGACGGGACCCGGATGGAGATGTTCGGCTCCGGCGGCGGCCAGGTCGTCGCCGACTCGCTGAGCCGGTCGATGGGCGCGCCGGTGCCGCTGCTGGGTCAGGTGCCGATGGACGTCTCGCTGCGCGAGGGCGGCGACAACGGCACCCCCGTCGTGCTGTCCCACCCCGACTCGCCCGCGTCGGTCGCCCTGCGCGGGGTCGCACGGACCCTCGGACGGCGGGCCCGCGGCCTCGCGGGCCGATCGCTCGGCCTCACGCCGGTCGCGCGGTAGGGCCTGGTCGCCCGCCGGGCGGCCCGGCCGTCAACGGCTGGGCGGGTGGGCCCGTCACCCGGTGGGACGTCCCGGGTCCGGACCCTCAGGTCGCGTCGGGGTCGAACGCGGCCGGCCGGCCGTCGTCCGCCGCCGCGCGTGGCCGAGCGGGACCCTTGCTCCCCGGGCCGCCTTCGGAGACCGGCTTCTCCTTGAGCCCGAGCGGGTCGTCGGGGTCGAACGAGTCGGCGAGCGCCTCACGGACGATCCGTCGCGGGTCGTACTGCCGCGGGTCGAGCTTGCGCCAGTCGACCTCGTCGAACTCCGGACCGAGCTCGCGGCGCACGGACTCCCCGGCGCCCTGGGCCATCCGGCGCAGCTCGCGGACCAGCCGCGCGAGGGACTGGGCGTACTGGGGCAGGCGTTCGGGGCCGAGCACGACGGCGGCGACCGCCAGGAGCACGACGAACTCGCTCGGGTTGATGCCGAACACGGCGGTCAGGCTACCTTCTCGTGCTCACGCACGGTCGTGGAGCGTCCTGTGCTCCCCATCCGGTCGCTCAGCCGTCCGACGCCGCGAGCGTGACGGTGATCCGCTGCTCCCGGCCGTCCCGGCGGACGGTCAGCGTGACGGAGTCGCCGACCGCGCGGGCGCGCACCTGGACGATGAGCTCCTCGGGCGCGGTGACAGGCGTGGAGCCGACGGCGAGGATGACGTCGCCGGGCCGGATCCCGGCAGCGTCGGCGGGCCCGCCCGGCGTGATCGGCTGCTGGTCGCCCTGCGGCGCGTCGGCCACCCGGACACCCTCACCGGTGTAGTCCTGGTCGAGGAGGACGCCGATGACCGGGTGCGCCGACGTCCCGGTCCGCACGAGCTGCTCCGCGGTGCGCCGGGCCTGGTTGCTCGGGATCGCGAAGCCGAGGCCGATGTTGCCGGCCGTGCCTGCACCGCCGCCCGGAGCCCGGGCGATCGCCGAGTTGATCCCGATGACCCGGCCCCGCGCGTCGACGAGCGGCCCGCCGGAGTTCCCGGGGTTGATCGCGGCGTCGGTCTGGATCGCGTTGATGAAGGCCGTCTCCTCCTCGTCGCCCGCGACGACGGGCCGGTTCAGCGCGCTGACGATGCCCGTCGTCACGGTGCCTTGGAGCCCGAGCGGCGCACCGACGGCGATGACCGGGTCGCCGACGACGACGCCGGTCGAGTCGCCGAGCGTGAGGGCCCGCCGACCGCCGGTCTCGGCCTTGACGACCGCGAGGTCGTAGGACGGGTCGCGGCCGACGATCGTGCCCGTCGTCTGCGAGCCGTCCTGGAACACGACACGGATCTCGCCGCCGGTCGCGCCCAGGGAGACGACGTGGTTGTTCGTGAGGATGTAGCCGCCCTCGATGACGAAGCCGGACCCGGTGCCCTCGGCGTCGCTGCCGCTCACCTGGAGTGCGACCACGCTCGGCAGCACCCCGCTCGCCACGGACGGCACCGTGCCCGCGGCGCGCTGCGTCGCGCCGTTCTCGGGCGACGGCAGCGCGAACCCGGGGTCGTTGACCGAGCGCTCGCGCGCCGTGTCCGCGAGCCAGCCACCGGCAAGACCGCCGATGAGCCCGGTGACGAGTGCGACGACGGCGGCGACGGCCAGCACCGCGCCCATGCCCGCGCCCGTGCCGCGCCGACGGCGACCGGCGGCGTCCGTGGAGCGCGTGTCGGGGGCGGCCCACGGGGGCCCGCCGACCTGCCCCGGCATGAGGTACGGGCTCGGCGGCGGGGCGCTCGTGGCCGGGTGGCCCGCGCCCGCGTCCGGGCCTGCCGGGGCGCCCCAGCCGGACGACGCGACGGTGGGCGTCGGCGTGGCCCACGTCGGCAGCAGCGGCTGGGTCGCGGTCGGTGCGCCCTGCCCTGCCACGCCCGGCCCGGGGGCCGCCGGGGTGTGTGCGCCGCTGCGCGCATCCGGCGGGGTGACGTCGACAGGGTCACCGGCGGGGTCGGGCCAGCCTCGGCCGTCGTCGTTCGGGTTGGTCATCTCAGCCTCTCGCAGCGATCCGCCCGGCGCCCGGCGCCGGGCACCGGGCGCCCGGCGGACGGCGCCCACCGACCCGACCGTGCGCTCTGCACCCGCGCCGTCCCACCCTGTCACAGCGTCCGCCGTCCGACCCGCGGACGCATCCCGGGCGACCGCGACGGCGACCGGTGAGGTCAGCGGTTGGGATCGTCCTTGTCGCTGAGCCACGAGGCGGGGACGTCGACGAACGGCAGGTCGCGCGTCGTCGCGGCGTGCTCGACGACGAACGTCGCGAACGGCGGCACGGCCGCGCCGGGACTGAGCGGCGCCGTCGAGAACGTGAGCCCGGCGGCGCCCACGCCGACGACGGACAGGGCACCGAAGAGGGCGACCGCGAGCCGTCGCGGGCGGGCGGGCCGCGGGCGGCGGGCGAACGGACGGGGGCCGTCCTGGCGGCTGCCGGACCGCCCGGCCGGACGCGTCCGGTCGGGCCGTGATCCGGCCGGCCGGTCCGGGGCGGACGCGGGTGCGGGCCGGACACCTCGTCCGGGGCGCTCACCGTCCCGCTCGGCCACCGGTCGCAGCGGGTCGGCAGCCGGGGCGCCGATGGTGAGCAGCCGTCCGACGAGGTCCGCGGACGGCGCGGGGCCGGCGAGGGCGGCGAGGCGCGTCTTCATGAGCCGCTCGGTCTCGACGACCTCGCGGCAGGGCATGCAGCGCGCGAGGTGGGCGTGCGCGCGCTCGGTCGCGTCCGGACCGAGCTGGCCGTCGACCAGCTCGGTGACCCGGTCACCGAGGTGCGTCACCGGCGGTTCCTCCCGCCGGACGAGGCGTCGGCGGGGTCAGGCTCCTCGTCCCGGAGCAGGGCCGCGGGACGGCGGTGGGCCAGGGCCTCGCGCAGCTGCCCGCGGCCGCGGTGGATCCGCGAGCGGACCGTTCCGAGCTTGATGTCGAGGGTCGCCGCGATCTCCTCGTACGACAACCCCTCGATGTCGCAGAGCACCACCGCGGCCCGGAAGTCCGGCGCCAGTGTGTCGAGCGCGGCCTGGACGTCGTGGTCGAGGTTGTTGTGCTCCCAGGCCCGCTCGGGGCCGAGCTCGGCCTGGCCGGCGAGCCGGTCGCCCGCGTCGTCGCCGAGGGAGTCGAAGCGGATCCGCTGCTTGCGACGGACCTGGTCGAGGAAGAGGTTCGTCGTGATCCGGTGCAGCCAGCCCTCGAACGTCCCGGGGGTGTACGACGACAACGAGCGGAACACCCGGACGAAGACCTCCTGCGTGAGGTCCTCGGCGTCGTGCTGGTTGCCGGTCAGGCGGTAGGCCAGGCGGTAGACCCGGGTGGAGTGCTCCCGGACGACCTCGTCCCACGTGGGTGGGGTCCAGGTGGCGTCGGCGCCGCCCGCCTGGTGCGCGGCCTCGGGGGTCAGGGCGTACGCGTCCCGGGCACGGGCGTGCGGCTGCCCCTCCCCGGGTCCGTCGCTCACCGCAGCACCTCCAGCGCTGCGACGGCCGCCCAGCAGGTGCGTCCTGCCGCGTCCGGCCATCGCGTACGGCATCGTGTAGACCGACACCGTGCCTCCCATCGTCGCGCACCCGAGCGTCCCGTGCCCTGCGGGGAACCCCCGGAATCCCTGGGAAAACCCTGAGAATCCGGGCGGATCGTCGCCGGCCAGGACGCCGTCGACCTGGGCCCGGGCACCGTTCACCTGACCAACGCGACCGGCGTCACCGCGGTTCCCCGCGCACAACTACGCTTGTCGCCGCCCCACCGCCCACCCGAGGAGGACCCATCAGCGCTCCGACGCCGGCCACGTGGGCCTACGCCGAGAACTTCGTCACCGACGACGACGTCCTCGCCAGGGCGCGCGCCCGGGCCCAGGAGCTCGGCTGCGTCGCGGTCCTGCCGGGCGTCGGCGCGGTCCTGCGCGTGCTCGCGGCGACCCTCGCCGCCCGTTCGGTCGTCGAGATCGGGACCGGTGCCGGCGTCTCCGGGATCTACCTCCTGCGCGGGATGCCCGAGGACGGGGTCCTCACGACGATCGACGTCGAGGCCGAGAACCAGCGGGCCGCCCGCGAGGCCTTCGCCGAGGAGGGCGTGCGCCCCAACCGGACACGGCTCATCTCGGGTCGGGCCCTCGACGTGCTGCCGCGGCTCACGGACTCCGCGTACGACCTCGTGCTGCTCGACGCGGAGAAGACCGAGTACGAGGCCTACCTCGACCAGGCCCTGCGGCTGCTGCGTCCCGGCGGCGTCCTCGCGGTCGACAACGCGCTCTGGAAGGGCAAGGTCGCCGACCCCGCCCAGCGCGACCCGACGACGACGGCGATCCGCGAGCTCGGCAAGCGGGTGCGGTCCAACCGCCGCCTCGTGCCCGCGATGCTGCCGTGCGGGGACGGACTGCTCGTGGCGGTGGCGCACTGACCTGGACGTCCGGAGACCGTGGGACCCCGATCAGCCCCGGGGCCGGCCCGCCGCCGCGCCGGCTGCTGCGCGGGACGCAGCGGCTGCAGCATCTGGTCGGCCGGCGGCTCCTCGTCGGCGTCACCGTGCGCGACGGTGACGGTGCCGTCCTGTCCCGGACGCAGTTCTGCGGTCCGGTCCTCGAGGTGGCCGACGGCGTCGTCGTCGTCGACAAGTCCGGCGAGAGCGCCCTGCTGCCCGCGGACGACCTCGCCTACTCCGCCGCGCCGCCCGGGCGGTACACCCTCGCGGGCAGCGGTGAGGTCGTCGTCGACCCCGACTACATGACGACCTGGGACGTCGTCGCCGGCCCGGGGGCGGACTGAGGCAGGCCCGCCCACGACCGGGTCGATGCGGGGGCAGTCAGCGCAGCGACTCGAGCCAGCGCAGCAGAAGGCGCGCGCCCCAGCCGGTGGCGCCCTTGTTCACCTCGTGCTCGTCCTTGTCGGACCGCGCCGTGCCGGCGATGTCGAGGTGCGCCCAGCGCCGCCCCCGGGCGAACTCGCGCAGGAACAGCGCTGCCGTGATGGAGCCGCCACCGATCCTGCTGTCGGCCGGGACGTGCCGCAGGTCGGCGACGTCGGAGTGCAGCGCGGGCAGGTAGTCCTCGACGAGCGGCATCCGCCAGACCCGCTCACCGCTCGCGTCGGCGGCCGCGGCCAGCCCGGCGGCGAGCCGGTCGTCGGTCGCGTACAGCGCCGCGTGCCGCCTGCCGAGACCGAGCGTCGCCGCGCCGGTGAGCGTCGCGACGTCGACGAGCACGTCGGGGTCGAGGACGTCGTCGGCGTAGGCGAGCGCGTCGGCGAGCACCATCCGGCCCTCGGCGTCGGTGTTCGCGACCTCGACGGTCCGGCCGCCGTAGTGCCGGACGACGTCCGCGGGCCGGTACGACGAGCCGCTCACCGCGTTCTCGGCGAGCGGGAGCAGTCCGACCACCCGCCGCCGGACGCCGAGCGCGCGGCAGGCGGCGAGCGTCGCGAGGACCGCGGCGGCGCCCGACATGTCCGTCTTCATCGCCACCATCGCCTCCCGCGGCTTGATGGACAACCCGCCGGTGTCGAACGTGATCCCCTTGCCGACGAGGACGACGGGACCGCGCCGGCCCCGGCCGGCGGACCCGGCGCCGTCCGGGTCGTGGTCGAGACGCACCAGCCGCGGTGGTGTCGCGGACCCGCCGCCGACAGCGAGCAGCCCGCCGAACCCGTCGGCCGCGAGCCGGTTCTCGTCCCAGACCTCCACGCCGAGGCCGCCGTCGGCGGCGGCCTCGAGCGCCCGGTCGGCGACCCACTGCGGCGTCTTCACGTTGGACGGCGTCGCGGCGAGGTCGCGCGCGGCCCACGTCGCGGTCGCGTGGGTGACGGCCCGGCCGACGGCGGGCTCGCTGTGCCGGCCGACGAGGAGCACCTGCCCGACGGGCCGGACGTCGTCGCGGCCACGGGTGCCGGTGGCCGGCGGGGTGTAGGCGCCGAGCAGCAGGCCCTCGAGGGCGGCGCGGGTGCCGGCGTCGCCGGCGCCGTCCGCGAGGCTCGTCACGAGCCGCTGGCGGCCGCGGGTCGCCCGGCCGAGCGCTGCGCCGGCCCGGCGCAGGTCGGTGGGCGCACCGGCGCCGACACCGAGGAGCAGGAGCCGCTGCGGCAGTCCGTCCGGGAGCGCCGGGACGCGGACGACCTCACCGGCGCGGCCGGTGACCTTCTCCGCACCGAGGACGGCGTCGAGGTCGACGCGGTAGGCCGCGCAGGCCCGTCGCGCGGCCTCTGCCGGCACCGGACCCTCGCCACCGGGACGGGCGACGGTCACGGCGAGCACGTCGCAGCCCTCGAGGACACTGTCGACCCGGACCGGTCCGGCGAGCTCGACCCGGACCGGCGGCCGTCGCACGGCACCCTGCGAAACGCTCACCCTCGCCACCCGCCCAACCTATCGAGCGGGCAGGGTGCTGCCGGTCAGGCGGCTGCTACCGGTCGGGCGGGTGCCGGGAACGGCGACGGGCCCGGTGACGCGTACGTCACCGGGCCCGTGCGGGACGGTTCGTCGACCGGCAGTCAGCCGACGACCGCCTTGAGGGCGTCGCCGAGCTCTCCGGCCTCCGTGGCGGACATCTCCACGACCAGCCGACCGCCGCCCTCGAGCGGGACGCGCATGACGATGCCGCGACCCTCCTTGGTGACCTCGAGCGGGCCGTCCCCGGTCCGCGGCTTCATGGCCGCCATGCGCCATCCCCTTCCTCTGTCGGTGTCGCGCGGAGACCCTGGCGGCGACCGGACGAAACCGGACATGTCGCACAGCATCGACCCGCACGCAGCGTGATCCGCACCATTATCCCGTGCGCACGTCCGCAGGCGAAACGCCGTACCGTTCCGCGCGCGTCCTCTACCGGCTGTGACGAACTGTCGCCTGTGACCACCGTCACGGGACAGGCCCCGCGCGGCTGCGCGCGTCCCGTAGGGTCTGCGATCGTGACGAGCGGGACGAGCGGGACGGGCAGCGGTCGCGACGGCGCGGCGGGCCACGGGTCGGCGACGGGCACGACCGTCGTCACGACGGACGCCGGCGGGGTCCGGACCGTGCGGATCGCCCGGCCCGATGCGTTGAACGCGCTCGATCTCGTCACCAAGGTCGCGTTCCGGGACGCCGTCCTCGCGGCGGCGGCCGACGAGGCCGTCCGCTGCCTCGTCGTCACGGGCACGGGGCGGGCGTTCTGCGTCGGACAGGATCTCCGCGAGCACATCAGGCTCCAGCAGGCACACGACGAGTCGTTGTGGCGCACCGTTCCCGAGCACTACAACCCGACGGCGCTCGCGCTCGCGACGATGCCCAAGCCCGTCGTCGCGGCCGTCAACGGCGTCGCCGCCGGGGCCGGCGCTGCGTTCGCGTTCGCGGCGGACCTGCGGGTCGTCGCCGCCTCGGCGGGGTTCAACCTCGCGTTCACCGGGATCGCGCTGTCGGCGGACTCGGGTGCGTCGTGGTGGCTACCGCGGCTCGTCGGCGTCGCGAAGGCCAAGGAGCTGCTCCTCGTGCCGCGCACGGTCGGCGCCCAGGAGGCGCTCGACCTCGGGCTCGCGACCGAGGTCGTGCCGGACGGGGACTTCGCGGACCGGGTCGCGCAGGTCGCAGCACAGCTGGCCGCCGGTCCCACGCTCGCGTACGGCGCCGTCCGCAGGGCCGTCGCGTACTCGGCGACGCACGACCTGGAGAGCTCGCTGGCTCACGAGTCGACGCTCATGGACCTCACCGGCGCGAGCGCGGACCACGCCGCGGCGGTGGCCGCGTTCCTCGCCAAGGCAGAACCGGTCTTCGAGGGCCGATGACCTGGCCCGCGACCGGCTCGGGCAGCGGCTCGGGCAGCGGCTCGGCCGACGGAACCGGGCGCGGCCGAGCACCGGACGCACGCGTCACGGCGGCCAGTCGGCGGGCGGGATGAACCGCCACAGCCAGACCACCCAGACGACCTGGCCGGCGAGGAACGCGAGCGCGAGCGCCCGGCGGTAGGCGCTCGACGCCGAGGCGGCGGCGAGCAGGGTGCCGAGCGGGAAGAGCAGGAGCAGGTAGCGGGCCAGGCTCGTGAAGGGGTCGAGCACGACGAGCAGGTAGCCGGCGTAGGCCAGGCACCACACGCGCAGGTCCCAGCCGACGACCCGCGACGACCGGGCGGTCATCCACACGACGAGCGCGGCGACGGCGAGCCCCAGGACGAGCGGTCCGGTCCAGTACCCGAGGACGTAGCGCGAGATCGTCACCCAGGGCCGGAAGAGATGGACCTCGTGGCCGACCCGCCACGCGCTCATCGTGTCGGTGTACGCCGCCCGCTCCCCCGTGCCGAGGAAGGCGACGATCGGCCACGTGACGGCGGCCGCGCCGGCGGCCGCCGTGAGCGTGAGCATCGAGGCGACCCGGCCGCGGGTCAGCGGCTCGACCGGGTGCCGCCACAGCGCCCGCAGGACGTGCAGGACGACGACGACCGCGAGCGGGACGCCGATCGGACGGGCGATCCCGACGAGGAGCACGACCGGGACGGCGGCCAGGTACCGACGGCGCTGCAGGCACCACAGGACGCTGACGAGCAGGAACGCCGCGAGCGACTCGGTGTACGCGAGCTGCAGCACTGGCGCGGCCGGGTAGCAGCAGAACAGGACGACGGTCCACAGCGCCAGCCGGCGACCGGCGAGCGGCTCGAGGAGGCTGCGCATGACGACGACCGCGGCCGCGCCGCACAGCAACGACACGATCGACGCGGCGACCGCCCAGGACGACCCGGTGACCTCCATGACGCCGCGGGCGACCGCGGGGAAGAGCGGGTAGAAGGCCCACTGGTTCTGCAGGACCTGCCCGGCCTCGTTGCGGGGCAGCTCGGAGGGGTAGCCGCCCTCGGCGATCCGCCGGTACCAGTCGCCGTCCCAGAGCGACACGACACCGAGGTAGCCCGGGTCGGCCGGGTTCCACACGCTCTGCGGCTGGAACCGCGCCGTCCGGTCCAGCACGACGAACGCGACGACGCGCGTCGCGACGTAGACGACGAGCGCCTGGGCCCACGGCGGCAGTGCCGTCCACCGGGCCCAGGCATCGGCGGCCCGGCTCTCGAGCGGGCGGGCGAGCGCCGCTCGGACGGCGTTCGCCGACGCGACGATCCGGTCGTCGCGGTCGGTCATCGCCATCCGGCCCCCCGGGCGTGGCAGTCGGCAAGATGGTCGTCGACGAGCCCGCACGCCTGCATCGCGGCATACGCCGTCGTCGGACCGACGAAGCCGAACCCGTTGCGCTTCAACGCCTTCGCGAGCGCCACGGACTCAGGGGTCAGTGCCGCGACGTCGCCGAGAGTGCGTGGCACGGCGCGGGCGGCACGGTCCGGGGCGAACGACCAGACGAGCCCGTCGAGGCCGCCCTCGACGCTGTCGCGCAGCCCGAGGACCGCTCGCGCGTTCTGCACAGCGGCGCGGATCTTCGCGCGGTTGCGGACGATGCCGGCGTCGGCGAGCAGCCGCGCCTCGTCGTCCGCCCCGTAGCCTCCGACGACCTCCGGGTCGAAGCCGTCGAACGCCCGGCGGAAGCCCGGCCGCTTGCGCAGGATCGTCAGCCATGACAGCCCCGACTGGAACGCCTCAAGGGTG
>Ga0209798_10000730_pt1 | contig 20084 bp, 24 predicted proteins | sample DOMMetBare3Fresh_FD_187475 | JGI IMG/M metagenome (GOLD analysis project Ga0209798, IMG submission 187475) | Wetland sediment microbial communities from St. Louis River estuary, USA, under dissolved organic matter induced mercury methylation -... | ecosystem: Environmental > Aquatic >...
AACGGCATCAGCGCCAGCGGCGCGTGATCTGGCGGCAACGCCAGTGCAGCGCGCAGCGCCGCGTCATCGAACGAACCGATCAGCACCGTGGCCAACCCCCGCGCGGTGCACTGCAGGTAGATGTTCTGTGCCGCGTGGCCGACTTCGATGTGCACGTAGCGCTCGGCCCTGTCGCCGTAGCGCTGGCGCGTGCGCGAATAGACCCCCGCGATGAGCAGCGTCGCGGGTGCCTCGCGCAACGCCGGCTGGCCCAGGGCCGACGCGGTCACTTGGCTGCGCAGGTCGCCGGCCTGGACCGCCGCCAGCGTATGCGCCGCCGGCTGATACCGGTACACACCGGCCGGCAGGTCGCTCACGTTGCCGGCCACCAGGTAGATCTCCAGCGGCGCCAGGGCGCCGGCCGATGGCGCCGTGCGCAGGCCACGAGCGTCGGTCACGCCCTGCGCGGCCCAGAGCACCTGAGCCACATCGCGAAGCGCCAGCGGCGCGGCAGCGAATTCGCGCCGCGAGCGGCGCTGCTGCAACGCCTGTTCGAGCGCCATCGTGCCGTGCAACTCGGGTCGCGGCAGCGGCACCGGCTGATCACTCGAACGTGCCGGCGCCAGGCTGGACCACAACCCCAGCACGGCCAGGCCTCGGACCAGACAGCGCAGCGTGCGTTTCATCGTCGAACGCCTCACCACGCCCGATGCGGCGCGGCCATCGCGGGTGGTGACCGGTGGGTCACCGCCCGTCCGGGTTGCGGCGATCGAGCACCAAGCCGGCCACCTCCAGCACGACGCCCAGCGAGAAGCTCGCCAAGCCCGGGCCCACGGAGGTCGACAGCAGCATCAACAGGCCTCCCGCCAGCATCAGGCACAACGCCAGAATACGGCGGCCTCGTCGGTGGTGGATCATGGCTCGACTCCTGGATGCGTCGATTGCACCGTAGCGCGGCGGGCGCCGCCGCGATTGACGCGGCGCAGCCCGCGCCGGCAAGCAGGTTCGCCGTTGCGCGCGATCAACGCGGCGCGCGCATGTCGACGCAGACTGAAAACCGTGATGGCGATCGGCCTGACAGTTCAGAGGACGCGATGACGCACAAGGCAAAGGCGCGGGGAAAGCTGAAGCGGCGGGGCGCAGATGCCGTGACAGCGCCGCGCGGTGCCGTGGGGCTGGCTCCGCCGGCCGGCGGCGCGGCAGGCGACGAACCACTGGCAGCCTGGTCGATGGAATCGCTGGACGCCGGTCGAGCCGACATCGAACGCGTCGATGAACATTCGTCCGAGTCGATCGACAGCATCACCGAGGCGGCAGCCGACGACGGCAGCACCGGCGCCATCGAGACCGCGACGGCGGATCCGGCACAGGCGCAGGCCCCGCCGCACCTGGTCGAACGATGATCGGCGAGCGCCGACCGCGGCCGTTGGCAGGCGACCCATTGCACTGACGCCAACCGCTCTAGCGCTCAGCCCTCAGCCGCGAAATCGGCTTCGGGCCTCGGCTACGGCTCACGCCGCGTCGCGGCATGACCCTGCGCCGCAGTGCGCCTGTGGCGCACTGTCGCCAGCCGTGCTACGCCTCCCGGCGCCGCTCGCGCGGGCTCATGCCGTCGGGCGTGAAATCGCCCGCCGTCCTTCGCCAGCCGTGCTACGCCTTCCGGCGTCGCACGCGCCGGCTCAGCCCTTGACGCAGACCAGCGGCTCGAGCCGGGTCACCTTGCGCGCCAGCCCGGCGGCCTGCGCCGCATCGACAACCGCCGTGACGTCCTTGTACGCGCCGGGCGCTTCCTCGGCCACACCGCGCGATGACGCGCTGCGGATCAAGATGCCCCGCGCGGCGAGTTCGTCGACCACCTGTCGCCCGTGCCAGGTCTTCATCGCCTGGTGCCGGCTCATCGCCCGCCCGGCACCGTGGCAGGCCGACGACAGCGCCAGCGACTCGCCGGTGGCCTCGCCGGCGAGCACGTACGAGCCGGTGCCCATCGAACCCCCGATCAGCACCGGCTGGCCCACGGCACGCAATGCGTCGGGCAGATCCGCGTGGCCCGGGCCGAAGGCCCGGGTGGCGCCCTTGCGGTGCACGTACAGATCGCGCTCCCGGCCGCCGACGCGATGGCGCTCGAGCTTGCAGGTGTTGTGCGACACGTCATACAGCAGCGGCAGGCGCGCAGCCGGCAACAAGTCGGCGAAGACCTGACGCACCAGGTGCGTGAGGATCTGCCGATTGGCCAGCGCGCAATTGATCGCCGCGCGCATCGCGCCGAGGTATTCCTGCCCGAGATCGGAGCGGATCGGCGCGCACGCCAGTTCCCGGTCGGGCAAGGTCAACCCATGCCGCGGCGCCTGTTCGACCATGCGGCGCAGGAAGTCGGTGCCGATCTGGTGTCCCAGCCCCCGCGAGCCGCAGTGGATCATCACCACGATGTCGCCCAGCTTCAACCCATAGGCCTCGGCCGTCGCGGCGTCGTACACCGCGGTGACCTCCTGCACCTCGAGATAGTGATTGCCGCTGCCGAGCGTGCCCATCTCTTCGCGCTGGCGTTTCTTGGCCTGCTCCGACACCGCGCCCGGTTTGGCGTGCAGCATCTGGCCACGCTCTTCGATGCGTTCCAGATCGGCATCGGTGCCCCAGCCGCGCCCGACGGCCCACTTGGCGCCGCCGGTGAGCATCGCGTCCATCTGCTGCGCATTCAACCGGATGGCGCCGGTGCTGCCCACGCCAGCCGGGATGTGCTCGTACAGGCTATCGGCCAGCCGACGTTGCAGCGGCGCGATGTCGTCGCGCCGCAAGCCCGTGTGCAGGCAGCGTACGCCGCACGACACGTCGAAACCCACCCCACCGGCCGACACCACGCCGCCGGCATCGGCGTCGAACGCTGCGACGCCGCCGATCGGAAAACCGTAGCCCCAGTGCGCGTCGGGCATGATGTACGAGGCCCCGACGATGCCGGGCAGCGTCGCGACATTGACGGCCTGCGCCATGGCCTGGTCGTCCATGTCGCGCAGCAGGGCATCGCTCGCGAATGTCATCACCGGCACGCGCATCGCGCCGCTGGCCGGCAATTCCCAGCGGCAGGGCCCACGTTGGATCAGTTGCTTGAGGTCCATCACACGTCGACCACGGTTTGCGCGACCCACTGGCCATTGGCCGCCTGGCCGACACGCAGCGCGGTATAGGTCGCACCCTTGACCTCGACCGCCGGCCGATGCCGCTGCGGCGCGACCAGCTCGCCGATGGCGCTGGCCTGCAGACGATGGCCGTCGATGCGCACCTCGAATCGCCCGAACAGCATGCGCCGCACGGCCATCTCGTAGACGAGGGCATTGAGCCAGGCGACGAGCAAGGTCTCGTCGTCCGCGGCTTCGCAGGCGATGTCGACGCTCTGGCGCAGCGCCACCTGCGACGGGTCGGTGATCACCGCCGTCAACGCCATGGCGGCCTGCTCGAATGCCTGCGCCTTGCTCGCGCCGTTGCCCCGCACGCCGATGTCTGCACCATGCTCAAAGTGCTGCCAGCCTTGCTCCACGTCCTGGCCCGTCGTCCGTCTTCATCGCTTATGCGCGTGGCAGCTGATCGCTGCATTGAGCGACCGCAAGCACGGGCGAACTGGCGCGCGATGGCGGTGGGTAGGTTCGGCACGGCGCCGGCCGGAGTCGGGCAGGCAGCGGCTTGAGCCCGCGCAATGCCGCACCGTCCATGCCGGTGGTCGAATGCGCTGAGCGAGGATCCGGTGGCCGACGATTCACACGATTCGACAACGCAGGCCGCGCCGCCAACCGAGGCCACGGTACGGTTCCTGCTCTCGCCCGACGCGTACCCGCCGCTGGACCAGCCGCCGACCTGCGTGGAGACCCACATGTCGTGGGTCTTCTTCGCCGGTGATCGGGTGCTCAAGCTGAAGAAGCCGGTGCGCTACCCGTTCCTCGACTTCTGCAGCGTGCAGGCGCGCGAGTTCTACTGCCGTGAAGAGGTGCGCCTGAACGCGCGCCTGGCCCCCGGCGTGTACCTCGGTGTCCTGGCGCTGCAGGCCAGCGATGGTGCACTGGCGCTGCTGCCCGAGTCGCGCTTGCCCGCGCCCGGGCGCACGGTGGATTGGCTGGTGCTGATGCGCCGCCTGCCTCAGGAGCGCACCTTGCTGCGCTGCGTGCTCGATGGACGCGTCGAGCCGCATCATGTCGATGCCCTGGTGGCGGTGCTGGTGGCCTTCTATCGCAGCACACCCAAGGTCACGGTGTCGGGACAGGAGTACCGGGCGCACTTCGAGCGCGAACAGGCCGCCAATCGCGACGTGCTGTTGCGGCGGCAATTCGAGCTGCCCGATGCCGGACGCACGCTCGACCGTTTCGACGCTGCCCTGTCCCGGTGGGCAGGGCTGCTGGATCAGCGCGCCCGCGGCGGCCGCGTGGTCGACGGGCACGGCGACCTGCGGCCGGACCATGTCTACCTGATGGACCCGCCCGTGGTGATCGACTGCCTCGAGTTCAATACCCGGCTGCGTCAGGTCGACCCGTTCGACGAGGTCATGTTCTTGTCGTTGGAGTGCGACATCGCTGGCGCGCCATGGATCGGCCCGCGCCTGCTGTCCGGTTGCGTTGCCGCGCTCGGCGACACGCCACCCAGCGCACTGCTGCAGCTGTACACCGCGCACCGGGCGCTGCTGCGCGCCCGGCTGGCGATGGCCCACCTGCTCGACCCGGTGCCGCGCACGCCGCTGCAATGGCCTCGGCGCGCCCAACCATATCTCGAACGCGCGCAACAAGCGCTCGACCGCCTGGCATCGCCGAGTCCGCACTGAGATTCAGCGCTGCCAGGCATCGCGGCAGTCCCTGATCGCCCGCGCGAACAGCGGCACCGCGGACACGACGCGCAACCTGCGACGCACCATCGCGTCGGCCGGCAGCCGGAACGGCGGCACGCTGTCGGTGATCACGACCCGGTCGATGGCCGGGTCGGCGAGCACGTCGGCTGCCGGCTCGATGAACAGGCCGTGCGCCGCGCACGCGATCACCTGCTGCGCACCGGCGCCGCGCAGCGCGCGCGCGGCACGCAGCATCGTCTCGCCGCTGGCGATCAGATCGTCCAGCATCAGCACGGTCATGCCATCGACGCCACCCGCGACCAGGTTGGCGCTGCTGACGACACCGGCGCTGCGGCGCTTGTCGACCATGGCAAAGCCGACCGGCCGGCCGAGCTGTTGCTCCAGCCATTCGCGCCACAGTTGCGCGCGCTTGACGCCCCCCGGGTCGGGCGACGCGACGGCCAGCGCGGCGTTGCCGGCGAGTTCATGCACGACCGGATCGAATGCGCGATGGGCCTCCAGATGCAGCGTCGTGCAGCGAAACGCATTCTGCAGCGCCGCGACATTGTGGGCCTCGAGCGTGATCAGCTGCGTCAAGCCGACCGCTTCGAACAGCTGTGCCACATAGCGTTGCGCCACCGGGTCGAACGGTTTGGTCTGGCGATCCTTGCGCGCATACGCCAGGTACGGCACCACCGCGGTCACCCGCGCGGCGCCATGCTCGCGCAACGTGGCCACGAACATCATCAGCCGGCACAGCTTGTCGTGCGGGCTGTCCACCGGCCCACCGTGCAGACTGGCGACGACATAGGCGTCCGCTCCGCGCGGATCGACCAGCGGTCTGAGTTTGTGTTCGCCGTCGGGGAACGCGCGGTCCTCGTGCGCCGAAATCGAGTCGTCCAGCGCGGCCGCCAGCGCCGGCGCCAAGGCACTGTCCGGATCCAGCGAGAACAACAGCATCTTCTGCCCGGCCTACGACCGGCCCGACGCCAGGCCTTCGATCACGGCCGCATCACCGGCTCGCGCTTGCGGCCCACCTCGATGGCCTGCACGACCAGGCGCAGCTCGTCGGCCACCAGCTCGAGAAGGTCGTCCAGCGCGACCAGCCCCACCAGCGCGCCCTTGCCGTCGACCACCGGAATGCGCCGCACGCCCTTGCGGCGCATCAGCCCCAGCACATCGGTGGTCGAATCTTGCTCGCGCACGGTCACCAGATCGCCGCTCATCGCGTCTTCGACCCGCACCATGCGCGCGTCGATGTCCTTCGCGACGATGCTGGTGACGATGTCGCGGTCGGTCAGCATGCCGACGGCGATGCGGCCCTGTTCGGTCTCCTCGACCACCACCAGCGAGCCGACGTGCTGCTCGCGCATCAGCCGGGCCGCCTCGTTGACCGCCATGCTCTTGTACGCATACGTCACGTTGCGGGTACACACCTCGCCTGCACTCAATCGTCTGCTCATGTTCGTCTCCACCTAGGCCACCGGCTGGCGCCAGCCTGCCGTGCCCATCGCCGGAATGCGCAAGACAGGCATGGCACGCGGCGGGGTCCTCGATTCGGTGACCTCGCGTTCCATGCCGATGCGGATCACCTGAACCAGGTCTTCCATCTCGCCGACGGCGGCGCTGATCAGGTCGTCGAATGCGACGATGCCGACGAGCTGCTGTTCGTCATTGGTGACCAGCAGACGGCGCACGCCGCCGTCGTGCATCGCGGCAATCGCGCTGGACAGATCGTCATCCTCCGAGACACTGACAATGCGCTGGCGCGCCAGCTCGCGCACGGTTGCGCCGGTGGCGTCGATGCCGCGGGCGAGCACCTCCAGCACCAGGTCACGGTCGGTGACCACGCCGCCCACCTGCATGCCTTCGGGCGTGTTCACGGTGACGACCAGCGAACCGACATGATGCTCACGCATCAACGCCGCGGCCTCGACCACCGAACTGTCTTCGTCGATCGTCACGACGCGACGGCGACACACCGAACCGATCTTCATCATGAACTCCTCGAATCAGGCCGATGGCGGCACCGGATGATTGGGATACCCGCCGGCCTGGGCGTTGTTGAGTCGGGTCAACGCGGCCCGCAATGCCGCCACCGGCGGCGCCACGCGCGCGCGCGCCTAGCGTCGACGCGCGGCCAGGTAAGCGACGATGGCATCCAGCGTCACGAGTCCGGCGTAGTCCGACTCCGGGATGTCGACGCCAAAGCGCTGATGGAAGCCGACGATCACGTTCAGCCAGTCCATCGAGTCGAGGTCCACCTGCTGGCGCAGCGGCTGATCGGCGACCAGATCGTCCTCTTGAAGTTCCGGTGCAACGGCCTTGATGGCCGCGATCACGCCCGCACGAATGTCGCTGTCGTTCACGTTGCGCTCCTCACAATTCGTCGGGCCGTTGCAGCGCGTCGCGCAGGCAGGCCAGAAAACGAGCGCCGCGGTGGCCGTCGCTGACGCGGTGATCGGCACTGAGGCTGGCGGTCAGCACGGACATCACCGAGACACGCCCCTCGTCCACGCACGGCGACTCGCGGATGCGGCCCAGTCCGACCAGCGCCACCTGTGGCGGGTAGATCACCCCGAACACCGACTCCACGCCTTGGTCACCGAGGTTGGTCACCGTGATCGTCGGGTCCGACATCTCCGAACTGCGCAGGCTGCCGGCCCTGCCGCGCCGCACCAGGTCGGTGAGGCCACGCATCACCTCGTCGACGCTCAGCCGGCCCACGTCGTGCAGCGCGGGTGCGATCAGCCCGCCCTGGCGCAGCGAAATCGCCACCCCGATGTGCGCCGCAGCGCTCGGCCGGAAAGCCCCGTCGACGAACAGGCCGTTCATCTCGGGCACCTCGCGCACCGCCGCGGCCACGGCCTTCAGCAGCAATGCTGCCGGCAGCAGCCGCGCGGTCACCGGGCGTTGTTCGTTGGCCGCGCGCAGCCAGTCCAGTGCCCGCCGCATCGGCACCGTCTCGGCCAGGTAGTAGTGGGGAATCTCGCGTTTGGAGCGCGCCATCGCCGCGGCGATCGAGCGTCGCATCTCGGCCGATCGGTCGACCGCGGCCGTGGTCCGGGCCGTCGCCGAAGCGGCCGCCGCACGTTCGACGTCGTCGCGTGTGATGGCGCCTTCCGGGCCCGTACCTCGCACTTCACGCAGCTGCACACCCAAGTCGACCGCGCGCTGCCGCGCCGCAGGGGATGCGCGCAGCACTCGCGACGGCGGGGCCGTCGCGGCCGCCTGCAGCGCGGAGGCCACCTGAGTGGCTGACGCGCGCTGCGCGTCGGCGACCACCCGGGCGGCGTGCGGCGCAAGCGTCGGCGCCGCAGCATGCGGCACGACTTCGTCGGGAGCCCGCAGCAGCGCCATCACGGCGCCCACCGGCAGGGTCTGGCCAACCTCGGCCAGGAGTTGGTGCACCACCGCATCGTGCCAGCACTCGAGATCGATCGCCGCCTTGGAGGTATCCACCACCGCGACGACCTGCCCCTTGCGCACGACATCACCTGGCTGCACACGCCATTCGAGCAGCTTGCCCGACTCCATATCGGAACCCATCGATGGCAGGCGGAACTCGATCATCCGAAACATGATGGGCCACGCCACCCGGCGCCGGTTGATGTCCGTCAGCGTTGAGCACGTGGTCCCGACCTGAGGCGTCGATAGGCTCGCGCTCGCGCGCGTCTTCAGCGCCCGACCAGCACCTTGGCCGCCGCCACGATCTTCGGCGGCATCGGCAGCGCGGCGTCCTCCAGATGCTTGGCGTACGGCATCGGCACCTCTTCGCTGCACACACGCGCCAGCGGCGCATCGAGGTCGTAGAAGGCCTCCTCGCCGATGCACGCCAGGATCTCGGCCGCGAGGCTGCAGCGGCGCCAGCCTTCGTCGACCGCCAGCACCCGGCGTGTCTTGCGCACCGAGGCCAGCACCGGCTCCATGTCGAGCGGGCGCAGCACGCGCAGGTCGATCACCTCGGCCTCGATGCCTAGTTCCGACAGCGTCTGGGCTGCGGCCAACACGCGCGGCAGGCTGCCGCCGTAGGTGACGATCGTCAGCGCCGTGCCGGCACGCCGCACGGCGGCATGCACGATATCCACCACCGGCGCCGGATCGTCAAGCGCGCCCTCGAGGTTGTAGAGCTGCGCGTGTTCGAAGATCACCACCGGGTCCGGGTCCAGCAGCGCCGGCCACAACATGCCGCGCGCGTCCTCCAGCGTGGCCGGCGCGAGCACCTTGAGGCCCGGCACGTGCGCATACCAGACCTCCAGGCTGTGCGAATGCTGGGCGGCCAGCTGCCGGCCGGCGCCGGTGGCCATGCGGATCACCACCGGCACCGAGAACTGGCCTCCCGACATGTGCCGCATCGCCGCCGCGGTGTTGACGATCGGATCCAGCGCCAGCAGGCTGAAATTCACCGTCATCACTTCGACGATCGGCCGCAGGCCACCCATCGCGGCGCCGATGCCGGCGCCGACGAAGCCCAGCTCCGACAGCGGCGTATCGCGGATCCTCACCTCGCCGAACTCCTCGAGCAGGCCTTTGGTCACTGCATAGCTGCCGCCGTAACGGCCCACGTCCTCGCCCATGATGAAGACACGCGGGTCGCGTTGCAGCGCCTCGCGGTGGGCGGCGCGCAGCGCTTCGCGGTAGGTGGTGGTCGTGCTCACTGCGCGCTCGAATCCGCCTCGATGAGCCCGAAGCGCAGGCCGCCCGGCTCGGCGCAGGTGGCATACCAGCCGATGCCGGGAATCGCCATGCGCGGCTCGACCACCTGGCCGCCGGCGTCGACCACCCGCGACGTCGCGGCATCGAGATCGGGCACCGGCACCGTCAGTTGCGTGATCGGCCGGCCGAGCGCCGCGGGCGCGTCGGCCAGCGCGCCGATGCCGCCGTCGATGCCCGCCTCGCCCTCGGGGCCGGCCTGGATGCGGTAGTACTCATACGGCATCGGGAAGCGTTCGAAGCGCCACCCCAGCACCGCCTCGAAGAAGCGGCGCGCCGCGCCAACGTCGCTGACCGTCATGTCGAAGTAGGTGGGTTTCATCGCCGGTCCCCGTGATCAGCCGCCGCCGGCCGGCGTGTAGACATCGGCCGTGAGGTCGGCCACCGGCTCCCAGGTGGCGGCTTCGGCGAACGCCACCGCCGCGTCGACCTCCTGTTCGGCGTCGCGGTCGAGGCGCTGGAAGTCCGCCTCGTTCATCATGCCGGCGGCCTTGAGCTTGTCGGTGAAGGTGTGGATCGGGCCGTGCTGCTTCCAGCGTTCGACCTCGGCCTTGTCGCGGTACAGCTCGGCGTCGAACATCGAATGCGCGCGAAAGCGGTACGTGTGCAGCTCGAGGAAGAACGGCGCCTGCTGCTCGCGCACGTAGGCCACCGCCTGTTGCGCCGCGTCGTGCACCGCGAGCACGTTCATGCCGTTGATGTGGCCGGTCGGCAGGCCATAACTGGCGGCCTTCCTGGTCAGGTCGATCTGCGACTCGCTGCGCGACAGCGCCGTGCCCATCGCGTACAGGTTGTTCTCGCAGATGAACAGCACCGGCACGCGCCACAACATCGCCAGGTTGAGCGATTCGTGGAACGCGCCTTCGGCCACCGCGCCTTCGCCGAAGAAGCAGGCCGTCACGCAGCCCGGCCTGGGTGTCATCTTGTCGGCCAGTGCCAGCCCCACGGCCAGCGGCAAGCCGCCGCCGACGATCGCGTTGCCGCCATAGAAGCGCGTGGCGCGGTCGAACAGATGCATCGAACCGCCACGGCCGCGCGAACAGCCCTCGCGCTTGCCGAACATCTCGGCCATGATCGCGTCCATCGAAACGCCGCGCAGCAGCGCGTGGCCGTGCTCGCGGTAGGTGGCCACGATGTTGTCCCCGGTCGCCAGATGCGGCATCACGCCGGCGGCCACCGCCTCCTCGCCGATGTACAGGTGCAGGAAGCCGCGGATCTTGCCCTCGCCGTAAAGCTGCGCGCAGCGCTCCTCGAGGCGGCGCACGCGCAGCATGTCGCGCAGGCGCGCCAGACAGAATTCGCGCTCGTAGCCCGTGACGTCGGTGCTGAACGTGGTGTCGAGTCGCCGCGTCATGCGCCGGCCTCCAGCGTCGAGATGTCGCCCTCGGGCAACCCGAGCTCGCGTGCCTTGAGCAGCCGGCGCATGATCTTGCCGCTGCGCGTGCGCGGCAGCGTCGGCAGGAACGCGATCTCCTTGGGCGCCACCGCGGCGCCGAGCCGTTTGCGCGCATGTCCGAGCAGTTCCGCCCGCAGCGCATCGGTCGCCTCGAACCCCGACTTCAGCGACACGAACGCCTTGACGACCTCGCCGACCAGCGCATCGGGCTTGCCGATGACGCCGGCCTCGGCCACGGCCGGATGCTCCATCAGCGCGCTCTCGACCTCGAACGGGCCGATCAGGTGGCCGGCCGACTTGATCACGTCGTCGGCGCGGCCAACGAACCAGTAGTAGCCGTCGGCGTCGCGCCGCGCCAGGTCGCCGGTGAGGTACAGATCGCCGGCGAAGCACTTGCGATAGCGTTCCTCCTGGCCGAGATAGCCGCGAAACATGGCCGGCCAGCCCACGCGCAGCGCCAGCTCGCCTTCGACGTCGGGCTCGTCGACCGGCACCACCCCACCATCGCCGCGGCGCACGATCAGCGCGTCGACGCCGGGCAGCGGCTTGCCCATCGAGCCGGGCTTGATGTCCAGCGCCGGCATGTTGGCGATCATGATGCCGCCGGTCTCGGTCTGCCACCAGTTGTCGTGGATCGGCAGCCCCAGCACCTCGTTGGCCCACCAGACCGCCTCGGGGTTCAGCGGCTCGCCGACACTGGCGATGAAGCGAAGCGCCGGGAACTTGTACTTGCGCGCGAGCTCCGGGCCGGCCTTCATCAGCATGCGGATCGCGGTCGGTGCGGTGTACCAGACGGTGACCGCCTCGTCGTGCAGGATGCGGTACCAGCGCTCGGCGTCGAACTCGGCACTGTCGACGATGCTGGTCACCCCGTGCAGCAGCGGCGCGATGATGCCGTACGACATGCCGGTCACCCAGCCGGGGTCGGCGGTACACCAGAACACATCGTCGTCGTGCAGATCGAGCGCGTAGCGTCCGGTGGCGAAGTGCGTCAGCGCCGCACCGTGCACGTGCATCGCTCCCTTGGGCGTGCCGGTGGTGCCGCTCGTGAAGTGCAGCAGCGCCGGGTCGTCGGCGCGGGTCGTCACCTCGGGCGACGACTCGGGGCTGCGCGCGAGCCAGGCACCGTAGTCGAGCGTCCCGGCAATCGCGCTCGCGGCTCCGCCCTCACCGACCACGATCACCGCGCGCAGCGACGGCAGCGCGCCGCGGATCTTCTCGACCTTGTGCCGGTACAGCGCTTCGGTCGTGACCAGCAACTGCGCCTGCGCCAGCCCGATGCGGGTGGCGATCGGCTCCGGGCCGAACGCCGGGAACAACGGCGTGACCACGCAGCCGTTCTTCAGGCTGCCAAGCACCGCCACGTACAACGGCGCCACGCGCCCGGCCAGCACCGCCACCCGGTCGCCAGCCCCCAGCCCCAATGTGCGCAGGCCGTTGGCGAAGCGATTGGTCAACCGCTGCAAACCGATGTAGCTGAGCTCCTGGGGCTCGGCGCCGGGCGACAGGAAGCGAAACGCGACGTGCTGCCCACGCGGCCCGTTGGCATGCCGATCGACCGCCAGGCGCGCGATGTTGACATCGGCCGACGCGCCGACCAGCTCCTCACGCACCCGATCCCAGGAGAAACCGGCCCGCGCAGCAGACCAGTCCGCCAGGTTCGGTGCGACCCGCAGGCCAGCGGCGCTCTTTCGGATCAGGGCCTCACGCATGCCACCACTCCGGCTCAACCGCTCGCATGTTGACCGCTGCGCCGCCGTCAACGATGAGCAGGCGCAATGCTGTGGCACCCAGCCTTGCAGCGGATCGCGCGCTGACGGGCCGTGAGGCAGTGCGGTGTGGTGCGTGTTGCTGCGTGCGTACAGGCAAGCCGTCATTGCGCGCACTCAATCCGTGTCGGTAGCGCCACGGCAACATCGCCTGAATGGGAAGACGGCACAGATGAACCCAAGCCACGATCGATGAAACCGTCCTCTTTCAAGCTGCCTGTCGTGCCCGGACGCTGCGCGTCACAGGTCCGGCTTCGCATGCCGGTCGGCGCGACGGCGCTTGTGCTGGCGGTTCACCCCGATGCCGGCAGTCAGGGCCTGGTAGGGCATCGATTCGTCGCCGATGTGCTGAGCGCCAACCGCATCGCCACGCTTTCGTTCAGCCTGACGACACCCGGGCCGGCGATCTCCGGCGCGGGGCTTTGCAGCGACGAGGCCACGCAGCGGGTGCTTGCGGTGCTCAACGGCGTCGAGCGCAAGCGCGCGGCGCGCGGCGTCCACGTCGCGCTGCTCGGCGTCGGCCCCGCGGTGGCCAGCTGCATCCACGCGGCAGCCAGCCTCGGGCCCTGGCGAATCGGCTCGCTGATCCTGTTGGATGGCCATCCCTGGCTGACAGCAGCCGCCGTCAGTCGTCTGCGCGTGCCGACACTGCTGATCGCCGGCGGCGCCGATCCCATGGCGCTGGCCAGCTATGGCAGCGCCGCAGCTGCCATGCGCGCCCCGCATCGGCTCGAAACGCTGCCACTGGCCATCCGGCCCAGTGCACAAGCCGGTGCCTATGAGGCGATCGCCTGCGCGGTGGCCAACTGGCTCGAAGAGCGCCTGTATGCGGACGCCACGGCGAAGGCGCTTGCGCCGGCGCAGCCGACAGCCCCGGACGCGGGACGGTAATTAGCCGCCGCGACCCGGCGCGCGGCATTCGATGGAAGGACGTTGACATCGCTCACCACGACTTCGGTTCAGGCGGCGCAGACTGCCGGCATCGAACACACCACAGGAGCATCTGTCATGCCCGAACCTTCCAGTATCCACCGCGACAAGTTGATGACCGATTTGCGGCTGGTGATCGCCGACACCGAGGAACTGCTGCGCGTCACGGCCGGCCAGGCCGGCGAGCAGGCCAAGGAACTGCGGGGCCGCATGCAGGCACGGCTGGACCAGGCGAAGACCAGCCTCACCCATCTGCAGGACGTGGCGGTGACCAAGGCCAAGGCCGCCGGTCATGTGGCCGACGAGTACGTGCACGAGAACCCGTGGCGGGCCATCGGCGCCGCCGTGGGCATCGGGCTGATCGCCGGGTTGCTGATCGGTCGGCGCTGAGCCGGCACGTCGATGAGCGAAGCCCATCTTGGGCTGCTGGCGTCGCTGCGTGCGCTGGTGGGCACGGCGCTGGAGATCGCGCAGACGCGCCTGGAGTTGCTCGGCTGTGAGTTCGAGCAGGAGAAGGCCAACCTGTTCGATGCCTTGTGGTGGGCCGCGCTGGCGCTGGTCTTTCTCAGCGTCGGCCTGCTGTTGACCGTCGGCTTCGTGTTGATGCTGCTGCAGGAGAACTACCGCCTGCCTGCGCTCGGTCTGCTGACGCTGCTGTGCGTGGCGGCCGGCTGGGCGATGCTGCGACACGCGCGCCGCCGGCTGCACAGCCCCGGCGGCGTGTTCGCCGCCAGCGCAGCAGAGATCGCACGCGACCGCGCCGGCCTGGCGGCCGGCGACTGATCGGCCGGGGGCCGCGATGAGCCGCGCGAGCCAACAGGCGCTGCGGCTGCGGCGCGAACGCCTGCTGATTCGCAATGCCGAGCTGCGACAGCAGCTGGCGCGCCAGACGCAGGGCCTCGCGGCACCGCTCGCGCTGGCCGACCGGTCGCTGGACGGTCTGCGCTGGTTGCGCCGACATCCCGAGTGGCCGCTCGGCGCGCTGACCGTGTGGATCGTGCTGCGTCCGCGCCGTGCTTGGCGCTGGACTGCGCGCGCCTGGTGGTTGTGGCGCACGGCGCGACAACTGCAGCGTCTTTGGACGCGCGTGGCCTACCAGTGACGCCGCCAGATCAGCCCGGCGCACAAGGCGACACAGGCCACGCCCATCGCTAGCCCCGCCAGCACATCGCTGAGGTGATGGACGCCCAGCACCAGCCGGCTCAAGCCGACCGCGGCCACGATGATCGCCGCGGCCAGGGTCGCCGCGGCGCACCAACGCCGGGACGTCGCGCGCAGGCAGATCAGCAGCGCCAGCGTGCCGTACAGCAGCGTCGCGTTGGCCACATGGCCGCTCGGAAAACTGTAATCGGTGAACACGCTCGCCTGGGCGCTGAGACCCGGCCGGGGCCGCATGATGCTGTGCTTCAGCAGGTGGTTCAACGTCGACCCGACCGCGACGCAGACCAGCAGCGCGAGCGCGCCCAACCGATCGCGCCGCCACCACAGCACGACCGCGGCCATCAGCGTGATCACCGCGATGCCGCGTGGGCGGTGCCCGTTCGAAACCAACGTCATCACAGCGTCGAACACCGGCGTGGATTGCCGGCGAAACCACTGGAAGACGGCCTCGTCGAGTGCGCGCAGGGCGCCGCCCTCGCCCACCGCCACCGCGAGCACGACCACCACCGCCGCGGCCGCAGCGGCCACCGCCCAGGCAAGGTACCCGGCGCGTGGGGCGCCGGCCGACGCGCCGGGCGCGCGATCCGTCAATGATGCACGCGCAACGCCGCCTGTCTGCGCGCGCCGCCATCGGCCATGCCGGCGGGCATGTCGCGCACGGTGTGCTGCTCGTCGGCCTGTCGCCGGGTGCTGCGCGCAAACGCCTGCAGGCGGTCCAGGTCGACGATTTCGACCTCGCGGTTCTCGGCGTGCACGCATCCCAGCTCTGCCAACGCTCCGAACGAGCGGCTCACGGTCTCATGTGCGACGCCGAGGTAACGGGCGATCTCGCGGCGACTCATGCGCAAGTGGAACCGGCGCGGCGACTGGCCGACAGCGGCCATGCGGCGCGACACCTGCACCAGAAAGCGCGCCAACCGCACCTCGGCCGCCACCGGCGCCATCAGCTCGGCCAACTCGTCGCGCCGCATCAGCTGGCTGCTGACGGCCAGATGCACAGCCCGGCCCAGTTCCGGCAGGCGTTGCCCGAGCGTGAAGACATCCTGCACCGGCAGTGCATAGAGACTGGAATCTTCCAGCGCCACCGCGGCCGTCGGGTGCCGGCCGATGCAGACCGCGTCGAACCCGACGATCTCGGCCCGGCCGGCAAAGCCCAGCACCTGCTCGTAGCCGTCTTCGGCGGTTCGGAAGGTCTTGATCGTGCCCGTGCGCACGAAGTAGATCGACTCGGCCGGCGCGCCTTCGTGGTAAAGCGCGTGTCCGCTGGGCACGCGCCGCAGCACCACGGGCAGGCGGTCGGCAAAGGCCCCCACAGGCATGTCGGCACCCATCAGCCGCATCAGGTCTGCCATGGTGCTGCGTTCGCCACCGTTGGCGGGCGCCGCCACCGGCACCGTACTCAGGCGATGGATGGAGCCTGGCACCACGATCGTTTCGGTCATCGTCGTTCTCCGCAAGGGGGTGTCGTTCGCCGACTGGCAGATGCCAAGCGTGCCGCGTGTGCGCTCAATTGACCATCGGCGCGGCGGCGGAGTTGCTGTCGGCGCCTTCCCCGCTGCGCGGGATTCCTCCGGCGGCAGGTCAGAAGATTCCGAACGCCCGGTTTGATGCGGATCATGGCGTTCGCGCGGCCGCCCGATCACACGCTCGCTGTGCCGCCTAGTATCGAACGCGGTAGAGTCTCCACTGCGCAAGGACGATCGCGTGACCACGGCGGCCCATGATCCATTCGGCGATGCCCGCATCGGCACGCTCGACGCCGCGTCCGACAGCGACAAGCAGGGCCTGAAATCGGAGTTGCTGAACCTGCAGCGGCGCATCCGCGCGATCTTCGAACTGGCGCCGATCGCCATCTCGGTCACCGACGGTGACGCCATCGTCTTCGCCAATCGAGCTTGCGCCGCGCTGTTCGGCGCCGGCCGGCGTGAAGACCTGATGGGCCGCTCGATCTACACGCTGCTGAGCCCGGAGTCACAGATCGGCGTGCGCCACATCATCGCGCAGGCGCTGGCGCATCAGGACCAGGTGCCGACCGTGAGCGAACGCGTCCATCGCCTCGACGGCAGCGTCCGTGAAGTCGAGATCGCGGTGGCGGCGCTGCCCGATCACGGCCAGACTGCCATGCAGATGGTCATCACCGACGTCACCGACCGCAATCAGGAGAGCGCGCAGCTGAAGCAGTCGCGCCGCGAGCTGCGACGGCTGTCGGCCGGGCTCGTGGAGGCGCGCGAAGAGGAGCGGCTGCGCATCGCACGCGAACTGCACGACGAACTCGGGCAACGCCTCACGGCGCTGAAGATGGAGCTGTCGAGCCTGGCGGCGCAGGCGCCGGCGGCCAGACCGCGCATCGACGCGATGATCGAGATGGTCGACGAGACGGTGGCCTCGGTGCGGCGCATCGCCACCGACCTGCGGCCGCTGATGCTCGATGACCTGGGGCTCACGCCGGCGATCGAGTGGCTGGTCCGCGAGTCGTCGCGCCGGATGGGCATCGATTTCACGCTGCACGTCGACGAGATCGACGCGATCGTCGACCCGCCCACGGCGATCGCGGTGTATCGCATGATCCAGGAGGGCATCACCAACATCGCCCGTCACGCTCGCGCAACGTCGGCGTGCATCAGGCTCGAACGCGAAGGCACCGGACTGCTGCTGACGGTGCAGGACAACGGCTGCGGCTTCACCGCGCAATCGATGCACCGGGATGGCTCGCACGGCCTGATGGGCATCCGCGAGCGCGCCCGCATGCTGGGCGGCCAGATGAAGGTCGTCAATGCGCCGGAAGGCGGCGGCCGGATCCAGGTGCACCTGCCTTTCGCGCGGGTCGGGCGCCAACAGGCCGGTTCGCCGGGAGACCCTGCCGCCGCCACTTTGCTACCGGAGCCATCATGATCACAAGCGCCGCGCCAGGCCCGTTCGCACTGCTGATGGTGGATGACCACACCATCGTGCGCGAAGGTTTGAGGCGCATCCTCGAGCCGCTGGCCCGCGAATGGTCGATCACCGAGGCGGGTACCGGATTCCAGGCCCTCGAGTGCCTGCGCCGACAGCGCTTCGACCTCGCGATCGTGGACCTGTCGATGCCGGGGATGAGCGGGCTGGAGCTGATCCGCCGCACCAAGGCCGACTACCCGTCGGTGGCGATCCTGGTGCTGAGCATGCATGCCGAGGAGCAATACGCGATGCGCGCGTTCAAGGCCGGCGCCAACGGCTACCTCACCAAGGACAGCGCCGCCGCCGAGCTGGTGGCGGCCGTGCGCAAGGTGGCTGGGGGCGGCGCGTACGTCTCGCCCGGCCTGGCCGAGCGCGTGGTGCAGCAACTCAACGGCGCGATGCCGACGCCCAGGCACGCCGAGTTGTCCAATCGCGAGCTAGAGATCCTGCAGCGCATCGTGACCGGCCAGCGACTGACCGATATCGCCGAGGCGCTGCACCTGTCGATCAAGACCGTCAGCACGCACAAGAGCCGCATCCTGGAGAAGCTGCAGCTGCCCAGCACCGCGGCGCTGATCCGCTACGGCCTCGAACACAAGCTGGACCAGGCCGAGCTGTCAACCGGTGGGGCGGGCTCCTGAGGCAGCGGCGTTGCCGTCGCCTCGGGCGGGGTGCGGCGGCGCGCCGGCCGCGGCCAGCGCGGCCAGCACGCCAGCGTCGTCGACCTGCGCAAATTCGTCGTAGTGCAGCCCCACGGCCCGAAAGGGTGTCGGCTGCAGCAGGCACACCACGTGGTCGGCCTCGGCGCGCAAAGCCAGCACGGCTTCGGGCGGCGCCACCGGCACCGCCACGACCAACATGGCCGGGCGCCGGCGCCGCAATGCCGTCAGCGCAGCGCGCATGGTCGTGCCCGTGGCGATGCCGTCGTCCACGACGATGACGGTACGCCCGGCGACATCCAGCGCGACGCGGCCGCCCAGGTAGACCTGCCGTCGCCGCGCGATCTCGCGCAACTCCTCCTGCGCCCGAGCCTGGATATAGGCTTCATCGATGTCGGCATCGCGCTGCACCGCGTCGTCGATCACGACATCCGGTGGATTGCCCTCGACCACGGCGGCGACCGCCAGTTCCGGCTGCCAGGGCGTGCCGATCTTGCGCACCAGCACCAGGTCCAGCGGCGCGTCCAGCACCCGGGCCACCTCCGCGGCCACCGGCACGCCGCCTCGAGGCAGCGCCAGCACGACGCAGGGTCGCGGCAGCTGCATCTGCCGCAGGCGTTCGGCCAATGCCCGACCCGCCTGCGTGCGATCAGCGAACGGCCGGCTCATGCCTGCCTCCTGCGAGCCAGGTGGCGGTCGAACCAGTCGGCGGCCAGTGCCGCGACGCTGTCAAGTGCGCCCGCTTCCTCGAACAGATGGCTGGCGCCGGGCACGACCTCGAGTCGTTTGTCGCAGGACAGTCGGCGCAGTGCGTCGCGGTTGCATTGCAGCACCTGCGCGTCCTGGCCACCGACGATCAGCAACGTCGGCGCGGTGACCCTCGACAGGCAGTGCGCTGCCAGGTCGGGGCGCCCGCCGCGAGAAACCACGGCACCCACGCGGCCCGGTCGCGCGGCGGCTGCCACCAGCGCCGCCGCGCCACCGGTGCTGGCGCCGAACAGGCCAACCCGCAATGGCGCCAGTTCGGCTCGCTGACCGAGCCAGTCGAGCGCTTCGCCGATGCGCCCGCCCAGCAACGCGATGTTGAACACGTTGCCGCGGTCAGTGGCTTCGACCGGCGTGAGCAGGTCGAACAGCAGCGTCGCCAGATGATGACGCTGCAGCACCTCGGCAACCTGCCGGTTGCGCGGGCTGCGATGCGTGCTGCCGCTGCCATGCGCAAACATCACCAGCCCCAAGCTGCCATCCGGCAGACTCAACTCGGCTGGCAACGCCTGAGCGCCGATCTCCAAACGATCGATCCTGGTATCCGCACGCATGAAAGCGATTGCCCCAACCACCAACCACAACGCGGCCATGATCAGCCGAGCGCCAGAACCTGCGTTGAGCGGACGCAACGGACGCGCGCGCGCCCGGCTGTGCGCCGGGTCAGGCGTGTCGCCAGGACGCCATCTGGGCGGCCTCGATGGCGCGTCGCTGACAGGGGATTGCGTCGACTCAATGGCGCTCGCACGAAGACCAAGAAACTGGGTGCGTGGGAGCGACCCAGTCAGCGCACGGCGCGCCGCGCAGTGTTTCGACATCCGACGTCCCGGAGGCCAGTGATGATGATGAATTACCGCAGCCTGCTCGTGCACCTGGACACCACCGCGCCGTGCGCCAGCCGGATCAACGTGGCCATCGGTCTCGCGCTGGAGCATGGCGCACACCTGCTCGGCGTGGCGGCCTGCGGCTGGCCGGCC
>Ga0209798_10000732_pt1 | contig 20073 bp, 18 predicted proteins | sample DOMMetBare3Fresh_FD_187475 | JGI IMG/M metagenome (GOLD analysis project Ga0209798, IMG submission 187475) | Wetland sediment microbial communities from St. Louis River estuary, USA, under dissolved organic matter induced mercury methylation -... | ecosystem: Environmental > Aquatic >...
GATGGCAGCGGATCTCGAGTCGATGGCGGCCTGGTTGGAACTGGACGAGGTGGTGGTCGAGTCGAAAGGGAATCTCGCCCCCCGCTTGTCCGACGTCATCGGCTGAGCCGGGCAACAATGGCGCCGATGGAGGGTGTCGCCCCCGACGGTCGTCCCACGCTGCACCTGCTCGAGCGGTCAGAATGGCGCGCCTGGTTGTCCGAACACCATCAGTCATCCACCGGGGTGTGGTTCGTGACCTTTAAACGGTCGACCGGCAAGCCGGCGATCTCTTACGACGACATGGTCGAGGAGGCCCTCTGTTTCGGGTGGATCGACTCGAAGGGGGGCACCCTCGACGAGGAGCGCTCGATGGTGTGGACGTCGCCCCGGCGGGCCAAGAGCGGCTGGTCGGGGCTCAACAAGCGGAGGGTCGAGGCGCTGGAGGCAGCCGGTCTGATGACCGAGGCCGGGCGGCGGATGGTCGACTTGGCGAAGACCACCGGAACGTGGGATCTCCTCACTGATGTCGAGAACCTGGTCGTTCCCGACGATCTGGCAGCCGCATTCGAGCGTATCCCCGGGTCGAGGGAAGGATGGGACGGCTTCAGCCGTTCCGCCCGTCAGGGTGTCCTGACCTGGATCGTTCAGGCCAAGCGTCCGGAGACGCGGGCCAACCGGATCGGCGAGACGGTCCGCCTGGCCGCCCTCGGGGAGGTGGCTAACACCTGGAAGCCCAAGACCTAGCCGGCCCCGGCTGCCGTGACGAGCGCGGCCACGTCGATCTTCGACATGTCGAGCATCGCCTGCATCGCCGCCGGATGGCTGATCAATTCTCCGATGTTGTGGGGGATGATCTGCCACGAGAGCCCGAATCGGTCGGTCAGCCACCCACACTGGCTGGGGGCGCCACCCTCCGCGGTGAGGACGTCCCACAGCCTGTCGATCTCGGCCTGGTCGTCGCACCCGACCACCAATGAGAAGGCGGGCGTGAACCCGAACTCGGGGCCGCCATTCAACGCCGAGTACCGGGTTCCCTTCAGCGTGAACATGACCACCATCACCTCCCCGCTCCGCTCGCCGCTGCCTTCCGGGTACCGCTCGACGGAGGTGACGGCCGAGTCGGGGAACAGCGACACGTACAGCTCCGCCGCCTCCAGCGCCTGAGTGTCGAACCACAACATCGGATAGGGAGTGTTCATTTTCGGTGGTCAGCCCACCACGGTGGGGTCGGGGATCTTGGAGCGGAGGGTGAATTGGTAGGCGTGCCAGGCGAGGGTGGGGTCGGCGATCTCGGTGGCCGCCCGGCGAGCGCCCTCGTCGGAGATGGGCGAGGGTCGGGTTGCCTTGACGTGGACCTCCGAGACACGCTCCATCATCAGGAACCAGCCGAGCGCTTCGTCGACCGAACGCCCCACCGTGAGGAGACCGTGGTTGCGGAGGATGATCGCCTTCATCTCGCCGAGAGCGGCGGCGATCCGCTTGCCGCCTTCCGGGCTCATCACCTGGACCTCATCGTCGTCGAAGATGGTGTGGTCCTCGAAGAAGCCGGTCGCCTCCTGACAGATCATCTGGAACAACTCGGCGTTGGCCGCCCACGGGGTGCCGTAGGGGGTGTGGGTGTGGGCGGCGGCGACCACCTCTGGGCGAGCATCGTGGATGGGGGCATGGATGTTGTAGGCGGTGATGTTGATGTCGCCCTCGCCCTCCACCACCTTGCCACCCGGCCCGACCAGCACCAGGTCGGCCACCGTCGCCTGGGCGAAGGGCACCCCCCACTTGAGCAGCCAGAAGTGATCGGTGCGCTCGGGGTCGCGGGCGGTGATGTGCCCATCCCCCAGCGTTCCCCAGCCCATGGCGCCGAACACTCGGTAGGCGAGGGCACACCGGCGCCGACGGTGGAGTCGCTCCTCGGCTGGGTCGTCGAACGCCGGCTCACGGTCCGAATTGAGGAGGGTGGGGTAGTTCATGGCCGAAGCGTACCGATCGGCCTTGGCCGGTGGTGGCTCGTCCGCCGGGTGGGGTGTGCCACGAATCCGAGCGAGCTTTCAGCCAGTCCACCCGGTTTCGGTCGACATCCGATCAGGTCCCTTGGAAACGCTCCCTGACCGAATACCGTGCCAGGGCCATGAAGAGACAACGAGCGGAATTGTTCCTCGCCAGCTTCCTGATGCTCTTCGTGGAGTTGGTGTTGATCCGCTGGGCCGGCGCCCACATCATCTACCTGTCCTACTTCTCGAACTTCGTGCTTCTGGGGAGCTTTCTCGGCATCGGCATCGCGTTTCTCCGGGCCAATCGCTCTCCTGACCTGTTTCGCTGGTCGCTGGTGGTTCTGACCTTCTTCGTCGCGCTGGTGAGGGAGTTCCCGGTGGTGATCGACCGGAGTGGCGGCGACCTCATCTTCTTTGGGGCGCTGGTCACGAGAGGCCTGCCCGCCTGGCTGATGCTTCCGATCGTGTTTCTGTCGGTGGCGCTGATCCTGGCCTGCTTCGCCCATGGCGTCGCCACCCGCTTCCATCATTTCGAGCCGCTCGAGGCCTACCGGCTCGACATCGGGGGGTCGATCGCCGGGATCGGCGCCTATGCGGCGATGTCGTTTCTGGGCGTGCCACCCGCCGGGTGGGGTGTTCTGATTGCGGTGCTGTACCTCGCCATCAACTGGCGTCCGACCATCGCGCATGCCGCCTGGTCGGTGATGCTGGTGGTGGTGTTGTCCCTGAGCACCATCGTCGATGACTCGATCTGGTCGCCCTATTACCGGATCTCCTTCACGGAAGGACGGAACATCGCCGCCAATGGCGTACCCCATCAGGCGATGGCGCCGGTAGCGGGAACTCCCTATCTGATCCCGTATGAGCGGGTCACCGGTTCACCGCAGCGGGTACTCGTGATCGGGGCCGGCAACGGCAATGACGTGGCTGCCGCCCTCTCCAAGGGTGCAGCCCACGTCGATGCGGTCGAGATCGATCCCGAGATTCAGCAACTCGGGCTGGCGCATCATCCCGATCAGCCCTATCAGGATTCCAGGGTGTCCGTCGTGATCGGTGACGGCCGGGCGTTTCTCGAGAACAGCACGGACCGTTATGACCTGATCGTGTTCGCCCTGCCCGACTCGCTGACCCTGGTCAGCGGTCAATCGGGAGTCCGGCTGGAGAGCTTCCTGTTCACGCGAGAGGCGTTGGAGTCGGCGCGTGACCATCTGAGCGAGGATGGAGCCTTCGCCATGTACAACTTCTACCGGGAGACCTGGCTCCTGGACCGGCTGGCCGGTGGTCTCGAGGAGACCTTTGGCAATCGACCGTGCTTGGACGAGTTCGGCGTCCAGGCCGATGTGGTGGGAAGGGCCTCGATGATGGTGGTGGCACCATCCGCGTCTGTGATGCGCTGCGAGACGACCTGGGCGCCGAGCGGTGAGATCGTGGCCGCCTCCACCGACGACCATCCTTTCGTATACCTGCAGGAACGGGCGATCCCGTCGCGCTATCTGGTGGCCATGGCCCTGATCGCGGTGCTGTCGCTGGTGGTGGTGAGAACCTACGGGGGCAAGTTGTCGGGGATGACCCCCTACGCCGATCTGTTCTTCATGGGGGTGGCGTTCCTGCTGCTGGAGACCAAGAACGTGGTCCAGTTCGCCCTTCTGTTCGGTACCACCTGGCTGGTTAACGCGCTCGTGTTCGGTGGGATCCTGCTGAGCGTGCTGGCGGCGATCGAGGTCGAGAAGCGGTTCCACATCGCTCGCCCCGGGAGGTTGTACGCCCTGCTGTTCGTGGGGCTGGCAGTGACCGCCCTGGTTCCCCCTCGTGTTCTGCTGGAACTCCCAGCGGTTCCACGGTTCCTGGTGGCCACCGTCTTCGCCTTCCTACCCATCTTCATAGCCAATTTGGTGTTCGCCGGTCGCTTCCGATCGACCGCCAACCCAACCCTGGCCTTCGGCGCCAACCTGCTCGGGGCGATGTTCGGGGGCGTGATCGAATACGTCTCCCTGGTCACCGGGTACCGCCTGCTGCTGGTGGTGGCCGGCCTTCTCTATCTGGCCGCCTGGATGTCGGGACGAAACCAGCTCAGTTTGGCGAGGGGCTGAGAGCGAGGCCCCGGAGATCTTCCAGGTGCTCGCCCGGGTGGACCATCAGTGGGCGAGCACACCAGGCGGCGACCTCCGGTCCACCGGCCTGGCGCAGGAGCAGCTCCGGTGCCAGCGCTCCTATCGCCTGGCGCAGCCCGCCGTCGACCTCATTCGCCCAGGCATGGACCTGCTCCGGAGTCCAGCCGGCTCGTTCGACGAGCATTTGGTCGTTGAACTCGTCGACATCGAGGCGGAGATTGCCGGCCGCACCTTTGGTGGGATCGATCCCGGCGTCGGGGTCGGCGGCGAGGCGGGCGACGGCGAGGGCGTTCGCCTTCCAGGCCGTCACATGGATCCAGGCGTCGACCGGCGACCAGCCTCCCTCCAGTCGTCGGATCGCCACCTCGGCCGGAAGCGACATCACGTAGTCCTGCCAGGCCTGGTGGCTCTCGTCGAGGGAGGCGAGGATTCGGGGGCGTGGGTCGTCGGGCATGACGGCCTCGGTCTCCTGATCGCTGGTGGGCCTGATCATCCTCCCGCCATCGCTCCCACGACGAAGTAGGGCTCGCGTCCGGCGATCACCTCAGGGGGGAGGGGTGTGTCGGGCGGGTCGTTCGACAGGTCCTCCTCGCAGGCGAAGAAACGGATGAAAGGGCGGCGGTGCTGGGTGTGGCGATCCCGGATTGTGCCCTTGAGCACCGGATGGGCGGCTTCGAGAGCATCGAGTACCGAACGCTGGGTGACCGGCCCGTCGACCGGGAGTGCGATCTCTCCCTCCACCCCGGCGAGGGTTCGGAGATGGTGCGGCACCCTCACTCTGATCACGTGGACCTCGATCATGCCAGCGTCTGCACCTCGACCGAGTAGACGGCCGGGAGGTCGCGCACGACCGGCTCCCAGCTGTCGCCGGAGTCGGCCGAGGCGTACACCTGCCCGCCAGTGGTCCCGAAGTACAGCCCGCACTCGTCGAGTGTGTCGACTGCCATCGCGTCCCGGTAGACATTGACGTAACAGTCCTCCTGCGGAAGTCCTTTGGTCAGAGGCTCCCAGTCGTTCCCACCGCTGCGGCTCCGGTAGACCCGGAGCTTGCCCTCGGGGGGGAAGTGCTCCGAGTCGCTCTTGATGGGGATGACGTAGACGGTGTCTGGCTCATGGGCATGGACCGCGATCGGGAACCCGAAGTCGGTTGGGAGGTTGCCGCTCACTTCGTACCAGTTGTCGCCGCCGTCGTCGGAGCGCATGACGTCCCAATGCTTCTGCATGAACAGCACGTTGGGTCGGTTCGGGTGCATCGCCAGCCGGTGGACGCAGTGGCCCACTTCGGCGTCGGGATCGGGGATCTCGGTGTTGGAGATGAGGCCTCGGTTGATGGGTGTCCAGGTGACCCCGCCGTCGTCCGAGCGGAAGGCGCCCGCCGCCGAGATGGCGACGTAGATCCGGCCTGCCGGGTCGAGGATGATCGTGTGGAGACACAGCCCGCCTGCTCCCGGGGTCCACTGTTCACTGGTGCGGTGGGTGCGCAGCCCGGTCATCTCCTCCCAGGTGGCGCCGGCGTCGGTCGACCGGTAGAAGGCGGCATCCTCCACCCCGGCGTAGACGGTGTCGGGCTCGGTCAGCGACGGTTCCAGGTGCCACACCTTCTTGAACTCCCACGGCCGGAGGGTCCCGTCGTACCAGAGGTGGTCGCCCGTTTCGCTCTGGTAGGCGAAGTCGTTGCCGGTCGGCACCCAGGTCTTGCCGCCGTCGTCGGAGCGCTGGATGAGCTGCCCGAACCACCCACCCGACTGGGCGGCGTACAACCGGTCCGGGTTGGCAGGCGATCCTTTGACGTGATGGACCTCCCAACCGGCGAAATGTGGTCCCTCCACCGTCCAATTCTTGCGCCTCCCGTCGGAGGTGAGCACGAACGCCCCCTTCTTGGTCCCGACCAGCAACCTGACACCGCTCACCGACTGTCTCCTTCACACGCCGAAAACGAAGGCTATTCGAGTGTCGGCGGCCCCGTCGGGTCCAAAGGCAAAAGGAGTCGCAGTCGATGGGCCCTCGTGCTTTGCGACTCGGTTTCGCTGGTGATCGGGGCGGTGAAGTTCAGTCGAATCCGACGCTGATCCCCTCATAGATCGGGTCGTAGTAGAAGCCACCGCGGTGGTAGTCGGGGTTCCAGGTGCGGGTGCCGTTCTCGGCCTGGCGGTAGATATAGGGCGACACGTGCAGCCGCTCCCGGTGAAACCGTCCCTCGGCGCCTTCAGGGATTTCGATCCCGCTGCCGTAGAGCATGAGTCCGCCATCTGCGCGAACCTCATGCTGGGGGGCGATGTCCCGATACTCGTGACTCACGTTCATCAGCTTGTGCCCCAACTCGTGGGCGATGGTCTTCCACGAGTTCTCGTCCTTGGTGAGATCGGTGATCGAGATCACACCACGCAGGTGGGGCGGCATGGTCGTCCCGTACATGTACCCGGGAAAGGAGAGACCCCCGGTGGAAATCGTCTTTAGCTGCCATGTGCGGAAGTCGAGTTGCTCGTAGAACGACATGTACACGTCCTGGAGGGTTACCAGATGGACCATCCGGCCGGCCTCGGGGGCGCCCCCCACCATCGCCTCGAAAGCGGCGAGGGCCTCGGACGAGGCCAGTGCCGGTCGGCGCTCCGCCGCCACGTACATGTTGGTGAAGCGATCGCCCGGAAGTTCGGTGCCAGGCGCGGTCGAATGCACGTAGAACAGCGAAGGGTCGAGAGGGCCGGTACGGAGTGATCGAAGCCGGAGTTGGACCCCGGCCGCCGCGAACACCTCCTGGGCGCGAGCGAACCCGTGGGTGAGGAGGTCGACGTCGACCTTCTCGGCGTGGGCCGGGTCGAGGTTGTCCGGGTAGTAGATGCAGACATCGACCGTCGGCTCCCCCCCGACCAGACCGTCGTTCAAACCTCCGGTGTCGAGATCGCGCCACCCGGCGGGGTCACTCACCGGCACCCTCCCCGGTGAGCCCGGGGTCACGTCCGGCGACCTGGCGGGCGTAGACGCGGGCGGGGTGATCGGGGTCGAGCTCCGTGAAGGAGAACGGGCTGCCGGCTGCCGCCTGGGCGGCCAGTTCGTCACGCGCCTCGATCATTCCGGCCGCCATCTCGTCGTAGGACTCTTCACCCGACTTGAGGATGAGGATGACTGCCGCCTCGTCGAATGGGGTCTCGAACCCGGTCGGCACCCCTCCCGGGAAGCGAAACAGGTCGCCGGCGCCGATCACCGTCCGCACCTCCTGATCACCCTCCCGGGTGCAGAACACCCACCGTCCGGAGACCGTGTAGATGATGCTCTCCGTGTCGTGGGGATGGGCGTCGCAGTACTGGCCGGCGTGCATCACGATGAGATGCGAACGGATCTTCTCCCCGGAGAGAAGCGGGACCAGCGTCCCCTCCACGGTCAACACTCCCGGCTGGGCGGTGATGTCCCTCAGGACCTGGCACTCGCCGATGGGCTCCAGACCCACCGGCTCGAGGACGTCGGACTGCATATGTCTCCTCTCGGGTTGTTGAACGAGACCCGGTCGGCCGGGCAGGGTTTTCACAGCTTCGGGTTGATCTTCTCTTCGAGGGCGAAGGCGATGAGGGCAAATCCAAGGGAGGCCGCCATGATCGCCAGGCCGGGGGGCAGCACCCACCACTTCCAGGCCGGGGTGAGGAATGCCCCTCGCGACTGGGCCCAGAAGAGGATCGAGCCCCAGCTCTTCTGGATGGGGTCCCCGAGCCCGAGAAAGCTGAGCGCCGCCTCGAGGAGGATGGCACTCGACACCGCCCGTACGAAGGAGCCGGTGGCGAGCATGGCCGTGCGGGGGAGGATGTGGCGGAGAATCACCCATCGATCGTGAGCGCCCATCGATCGGGCTGCCAGAACGTACTCGCGGGACCGGAGGGACAGGACCTGGGAGCGGATGATGCGGGCCGGTCCCGCCCAGATGAGGAGACCGATCACGAGGATCGTGTTCGTGAGGCTCCGGCCCAGGTAGGCGGCGAGGACGATGAGGAGCGGTAGGAAGGGAAGGATGAGCACGACGTCGACCGCCCGCATGATCACGGCACCGAGGCGGGTGTAGTAGCCGGCGACCAAGCCGATCAGGGTTCCGATCACCAGCGCCACCACCGCCGCCACCACCCCCACCGTCATCGACACCCTGGCGCCAAAGATCAGCTCGGAGAGCAGATCCTGACCCACGTCGTTGGTCCCGAGCAGGTGGTCGGCGCCGGGTGGTTGGAACGGCAGGCCGACCCGCTCGGCGGGATCGTAGGGAGCAAGCCATGGGGCGAGAATGGCCGTGAGCAACAGGGCGGCGACGATCACCAAACCGGCCTGGCCGAGGCGTCGGGCGAGAGCGCCTCCTCGTACCCTCGCCGTCGGCCCGGTGCTCATGTCGACCTGGTCCGCGGGTCGAGGATCGGATACAAGAGGTCGGCAACCAGGTTGGCCGCCAGGACGGCCACGGTGAACACCAGGAATGCGGCCTGCATCACCGGGTAGTCCCGACCCGAGACCGCCTCGAACACGAGACGGCCGAGGCCCGGGTAGGAGAAGACGGTCTCGGTGATGACGGCACCACCGAAGGCAAACCCGAACTGGATCGCCAGGTAGGTCACCACCGGTGCAATGGCGTTACGGGCAACATGGCCGAACAAGATTCGAGGCTCGCGCGCCCCTTTCGCCCGGGCCGTTCGTATGAAGTCCTCGCCCAGCACCTCGAGCATCGAGTAGCGCATCGTGAGATACACGCCGGGGACGGACAGCACGGAGAGAGTGACGACGGGCAGTGTTGCGTGCTCGGCGATGTCTCGAAAGCGGTCCCAGCCCGCCAGGTCGGCGGCCGGGGTGACCGCCCCGAACGACGGGAGCAGACCCAGATTCACGGAGAAAACCGAAATGAGGAGCATGCCGAGCCAGAACGAAGGGAGGGACTCGAGGGCGATCATCGAGGTGAGGAGCGGGAGGTCGACCTTGCCGCCCCGCCTCCAGGCGGAGAATGCCCCCAGGCTCACTCCCACCACGCCTGACACCACCAGGGCAACCCCGGCGATCAGCAGCGTCCATGGGAGCCGCTCGGCGATCATGTCGGCGATGGGGCGTCCCGAGCGGTATGAAGTCCCCAGGTCGCCGGTTGCGATCGACGCCCAGTAGTCGACGTACTGGTCGAGGACAGGATCGTCGAGACCCACCTCCTCGATCAGTTCGGCCCGCTGTTCGGGGGTGAGCAGGCCGACGTCGACTCCGGCGATGAGCGCCAGCGGATTGCCGGGCATCATTCGCGGCAGCAGGAAGTTGAGCGTTACCGCCACGAACAGCACGATGACGTACTGGATGAGCTTTCCGAAGTCGACCTTCAAGCTTTCACCACCTCGGGCGAGGAGAGCGCCTTCCGGCGCTCTCCTCGCCAACGGACCATCCTTCGATCAGGGGCGTCCGTCGGGACCGAGCAGCGAGACCTTGCTCACGATGCCCTGACCGGCGATGAATGCCCAGCCGTCGTATACCGCCGAGTTGTACGCATACGCCCCGTCGGGGTAGGCCAGCAGGACGAAGGGCACGTTCTCGGCGAGCAGCGCCTGGAGGTCGCCGATGAGCTGGGCGCTCACCGTCGGATCGGCCTCCGTCTGGAGCTGTTCCGAGACCGCGTCGACGTCGGCGTTGGCAAACCCGGTGAGGTTGAGGAAGCCGATGTCGGGGCTGCTGTGGACGAGTTCGGCGACCCGGATGGTGTTCGCCTGGACCGGGGCCGACCATCCCCAAATCGCCATCTCGTAGTTCCGCCCATTGGCGATGTCGAAGCCGGGCCAGACCGCCTCCTCCCACGTGGTCGTCTCCACCGACGCCACGTTCGCCTGGATACCGATCTCGAGGAGCATCTCCGACACGAGTTCCGCGATCCGCAAGCGGAGCGAGTCGCTCGAGTTGGTCAGCATCTCGAAGGACATGGGACCGCCCGAGAACTCCCGGATCCCGTCCCCGTCGGAGTCTGTGTACCCGGCCCCCTCGAGCAGGGCGGCGGCCGCGGCGGCGTCGTAGGAGGGTGCCACGGCCGGGTTGTAGACCGACTTGTCCGGATGGACCCAGCCGGGACTCCCCAGCGTGGCCGCCCCCAGATAGACGGTGTCGATGATGTCCTGGCGATCGACTGCCAGTGAGATCGCCTGCCGGACGGCAACGTCGTCGAAGGGCGGCTTGCTGATGTCGAAGTTGATCATCTGGGTGGTGAACTCAGGGCCGAGGGAAACGTCGATCGGGTCCTGGCCGTCGAGCAATTCGATCTGCTCGGGGCTGATCCGCTCGAAGATGACGTCGATCTCGCCCGACCGGATGGCCGCCAGTGGCCCGGCGTCGTCGGCGAAGACCACGACCACCAACTCGTCCACCGCCGGGGCGCCCCGGAAGTAGTCCGGGTTGGCCTCGAACCGGTAGCTCTGGTCTTCGACATATTCGACGAGCCGGTACGGGCCGGTCCCAACGTTGGTGACGTCGTCGAAGACGTGTTCCTCGGGGGTCTCAACCGTTTCCCAGATGTGCTTGGGGATGATCGGCACGTCGGCCAGCGCCACCAGGTCGAATGCCGGGTTGGGGGCCGACAGGGTCACGGTGATCGTGGAGCCGTCGACGACGACGGACTCGACCCCGGCCAGGTCACGGGCGAAGCGACCCACCGCTTTCTCCACGAAGTAGGAGAATGTGAACTCCACGTCTGCCGCCGTGAAAGGGGTCCCGTCGTGCCAGCTCACCCCCTCGGCGAGGGTGATCACATACTCGGTGAGGTCCGCGTTGGCCGTCACCGTCTCTGCCAGCCACGGCTGAGCCTGGCCGTCCACGTCGAATTGCATCAACGAGTCGTATTGGAGCATGAGCAGGTTCCATCCCGGGAAGCCGCTCACATAGGTGTAGGGGTTGAGGGTGGACTCACCGCCGGTGATGGCGGCCCGCACCACCACGTTTTCGTCGGGGGCCTCCGTGGTCTCGGTGGATGCGCTCGTCGGCTCGGTGCCGGTAGGAGCGGGCGCTTCCGTCGTCGCCCCCGAGGAGCTGCCGCAGGCCGCCGCCAGCATCGCCAGGGCAACCAACAACGGCACCAGGTGTAGGAGTCGTCGTCTTCTCATTCTTCCTCCTGTCTCGTTCTTTGTGGTGGTCATGTCGGGCTCGGTTCCAGAGTCCCCGCGATTGTGGCGGTGACGAGATGACAAGCGACCCAGCGGTCCGGGGCCGTTTCCCGCAGTTCTGGCGCTTCGACATCGCACAGGCCGGGGACGGCCACCGGGCAGCGGGTGTGGAAGCGGCAACCCGCGGGCGGGTCACTGGGGCTGGGGAGATCTCCTTCCAGCGGGGTGAGGTGCCGTTTCACCCCCGGATCGGGGATGGGAACCGCCGCGAGCAGCGCCTTGGTGTAGGGGTGCTGGGGGTGGCCGTAGAGGGCGTCCCGTGGACCTCTCTCGACCACCTGCCCAAGGTACATCACTGCCACCTCGTGCGAGATGTGGCGGACGACTGCCAGGTCGTGGGCGATGAACACGAACGCCAGACCGACCGCGGTCTGGATCTCGTGCAAGAGGTTGATGATCTGGGCCTGAACCGAGACATCGAGGGCGGAGACCGGCTCGTCGCAGACGATCACTTCGGGTTGGGCTGCCAGCGCCCGGGCGACGGCGATCCGCTGACGCTGGCCGCCGCTGAACTCGTGGGGGTACCGGTCGGCGACCTCGGCCGAAAGACCCACCTGCTCGAGCAGCGCGTCGACCCGCTCCGGGATCTCCCCACGCGGACAGATCCCCAGGATCGTCATGGGCTCACCGATCACCTGTCTCACCCGCATGCCGGGGTTCATCGACGAGAAGGGATCCTGGAAGATCATCTGGACCACCCGCCGATGCCGGCCGCCCCGGTGCTCGAGTTGGGCTCCATGCACCGTGATAGTTCCGGAGGTGGGAGCCACGAGCCCGACCAGCGATCGACCCAGGGTGGTCTTCCCGCATCCGCTCTCGCCGACCACACCCAATGTCCGACCCTTCCTGACCACGAGATCCACCCCGTCGACTGCTTTCACTACCCCCCGACGCCGACCTGCCTTGCGGCGGAGCTGGTAGTGGACATGCAGGTCCGACACCTCGACCACCACCTCCGCCAGGCCGTCCGGCGTCGCGCCGCCGGCCTCGCTCGTCGACCACGGTTCGGGAGCGGCGGCAAGACGGTCGAAGTGGATGCAGGCGGTTCGGTGTTGGGGACGGTCGCAGTTCATGAGCTCGGGAAGCCCGTCGACGCAGTCCTCGCCGCCCAGCGGGCACCGATCGTGGAAGGCGCAGCCGGTAAGCGGCTCGGTGACTGTCTTTGGGGTCCCGGGGATCTCGGCCAGCCTGGTTCCGGTGTCCCGGTCCATTCGCGGGATCGAGTGCAGCAGCCCGGAGGTGTAGGGGTGCCGGGTGGTCGAATAGATCTCGGCGGCGGGACCTTCCTCGAGGATGCGTCCGGCGTACATCACCGCCACCCGGTCGGCGATCTCTGCGACGACTCCCAGATCGTGGGTGATCCAGATCACCGACATTCTCCGCTCAGCCTGGAGCTCTCGGACCAGCGCCACGATCTGATCCTGGACGGTGACGTCGAGTGCAGTGGTTGGCTCATCGGCGATGAGCAGCATTGGATCGCAGGCGAGCGCCATCGCAATCATCGCCCGCTGGCGCATTCCGCCCGAGAACTCGTGGGGATAGTCGTCAACCCGCCGGGTGGCATCCGGAATCCCCACCCGGTCGAGCAGGTCCACCGCTCTGGCCCGGGCGGCTCTGCGGCTCGCGCCCAGATGCAGCCTGAGCGACTCGCCGATCTGACGGCCGATGGGGTGTACCGGGTTGAGCGAGGACATCGGATCCTGAAACACCATGCCGACCTTGAGGCCGCGAATCCGGCTCAGACCGGCCGGCCCGAGACCGGCGATGTCGACGCCGTCGAGGCGGATCGAGCCCGAGACGACGGCAGGAGGTTGCTCCAGCAGTCCCATGATGCTCAGGGCTGTGACGCTCTTGCCGGAGCCGGACTCCCCCACGAGGGCGAACACCTCGCCGTGGGCGACCTCGAGGCTGATCCCGTTGACGGCGAGCACATCTGATCGGGCGAGGGCGAACCGGATGGACAGATCCCGGATCTCGACCAGGGGCGAGCCGGTCTCGGATCCGGGGTGGGGACTGGTCGTCGCCGACGCCTTCACCCGCCGCTCCGGGTGCCTGGCGGCCGGAGCGGATCGTTCCTGCTCACCGCGACACCGGCGTGCGCCGGTCGGCAGGATCGGGGTGATCGAGCGCCGGGTCGACGTGAACGTGGACCTCGTCCAGGTGCTCGATCGACTCGAGGAGCGTGTGCCGCACGTCTTCTGCGATCTGATGACCCGCGGCGACGCTGAGCGATCCATCGACGGCCAGCTCCATGTCGACTCGTAGGCGGTGACCCATCCAGCGGACCTGGCAGCGCCCGACCCGGGCGACCCCGGCGATCGAGCATGCCACCTCCTCGATCTCGCCCACCAGCTCGGGATCGACCGCGTCCATCAGACGACGGTAGATGTCCCGGGTGGCGGTCCGCAGCACGGCGAGGATCGCCAGCGACACCAGGATCCCGACGACCGGGTCGGCACGCTCGAATCCCAGCCAAACCCCGGCCGCACCGGCCGCCACCGCCAGCGAAGTGAGCCCGTCGGCCCGGGCATGCTTCCCGTCGGCGACGAGGGCCGCCGAGCCGATGGCGCGGCCGACCCTGATCCGGTACAAGGCCACCAGTTCGTTCCCCAGAAATCCGACCACCCCTGCCAGGAACACGACGCCAACGTAGCGCACCTCGCGCGGGTTGACGAGGCGATCGACCGACTCCCAGGCGGCGACAACGGCCGAGACGAGGATCATCAGCACGATGAATAGACCGGCCAGGTCCTCCGCCCTCCGATAGCCGTAGGTATACCGGCTGTTGGCGGCCCGCCGTCCCAGCTTGAAGGCGACGAAGAGCGGGATGGCCGTGAGGGCGTCGGAAAAGTTGTGGATGGTGTCGGCGAGGAGGGCAACCGACCCGGTGGCCAGAACCAACCCCGCCTGCACGACGGCGGTGAACATCAGCCCGAGGAACGAGATCTTGAGTGCTCGGATCCCACGCGCGCTGCTCTCCAGCGCCTTGTCGACCGAGTCGGCGGCGTCGTGCGAGTGGGCACCTGTCAGCTCGCTGAAGGCGTGGACGATGGCCGCCCAGCGCGTTGCGTGCCTGCCGTCGTGGTCGTGATCATGGTGACCATGACTCCCGTGTCCCCGGTCTGTTTCGTGGTCGTGGTCGTGAGGGTGGTCGTGAGGGTGGTCGTGGTCATCCAAGCCGGCGGGGGCAGTTGGGTTCGGGTTGCGCTCGGTCGACATTCCGCCTCGGTTTCGGATCGGATGACCCTAATGGCCTGTCCCTGTTACTGCAAGTAGCTGCAATAACGTGGTAATGCAGGTTCGTGATCTCCCGCTACAGTTGGACGATGGCTGACGCCACTGCAGGGGTCGAGGAGGCGTTGCATCGTGCCATCCGGGGGGCGGGGCTCCGGCTCACCCTCCCTCGCCGGGCGATTTGTCGCGTCCTGGCGGAGAACGGCGAGGGGTTCATCACCGCCGCCGACCTGATCGGCCGGATCGAAGCCCAATCGCTGAGCATCGACTCCTCGACCGTCTACCGGACCCTCGACGAACTCGCCCGGATCGGTCTCGTTCATCACGTACACCTCGGAAGTCAGCCGGGCCGCTGGCACCTGACGATCGACCACGACCACCAGCACCTGGTGTGCGAGGGTTGTGGGCGCACGATCCTGGTCCCGGCGGCGGAGGTCGAGCCCATGTTCGAGCGCTTCCGTACCGAGTACGGGTTCACGATCAATGCCCACCACTTCGCCATCCTCGGCTTTTGCGACGACTGCCGAGCGCTCACGGACCACCCGCACAGCTGACCGGCGACAGGCGGAGGGGGCTCGCGATAGCATTCTTCTGGACAGGAGGCGTGCGGTGCAGTCGATCATCGACGAGCCGGTGAGAGGTGTGTTCGGAGACTTCTCGTGGCTCCGACTTTCGGGTCTCGATGCGTGCCGGATGTTCGTTCGGGGTGAGCTGCCGGCGCCGCCGATCCACCATCTGACAGGTCTCACGCCGACCGAGGCCGGACTGGGGACGATGACATTCGCCATGCCGGTGACGGAGTGGCTGGAAGATTCGGTTGGGATCATCTGGGGCGGGGTCTACGCCTTCCTGGTCGACGCTCCGATCTCGATGGCCCTCCAAACCGGGCTTCCGCCGGGGAAGGTGCTCACCACCGCCGAATTGTCGATCAACTATCTGCGGCCTGCCAGCGTTCGCTCGGAGCGGTTGGTGGCGCGAGGTCGCACTGTCTACCTAGGGCGCGACGTCGGGGTCAGCGAGGCGACCGTCGAGGACTCCTCCGGCCGGACGATGGCGCATGCCACCACCCGGTGTGTGGTGCTCGATGTGCCGTTCGATCCCGAGGCAACTCTCCCGGTTCCATTCGCGGCCGTCATTGATCCACCCGACCCGTATCTGCGCACCCCTCCCTCCGGGAGCATGCTCGGGCCTTCGATCTGGGAGGGTGACCGGGTGGCGACCCAGCGCCGGATCGTGTCCGGCGAGATCCCGCCCGCTCCGGTCCAGCTCCTCACCGGTGTCCGGACGATCCAGGCCGAGGAGGGGACGATCCACTTTTCGATGCCGGCCAGTCCCTGGTTCAGTGCCGGCGGGCTCAACCTCTATGGGGGCTCGATCGCGATGCTGTGCGACACCGCCCTCACCGCCGCGGTGTGGTCGACCCTCACCCCCGACGAGGCCGCTGCCACCCTCGACCTCCAGGTTCGTTTCCTGCGACCGGTGCCGGTCGATGGCAGCAGCCTGACGGCGGTGGGTACGGTCCGCCACCGAGGACGCACGATCCGGCTTGCCGAGGTCGAAGTGTTCGACGCCGCCGGCCGGAGGGTGGCGCTGGGGATGGGGTCGGCGCTCGTGATCCCGGGTGGCATCGAGGCGCTGAAGATGGGCCGTCCGGTCGAGGATATGTTCGACCTGGCCGATCCGGGCTGACGTGAACGTCGCCACGGCGTCACAACCTGGCACCGACCGGTGTCTTGTGCGGTGACGACAAGGAGAAGGTCGGTTGACGAAGCGAGCTTCGATCGATGAGCGGGAGAGGGAGCTGATCGCTTCGCTCTATCCGGCTCTGAGGAGGATCGCGGCGGTGGCCGGCTCGTTCGATGTGGAACCGGATGACCTCGTCCAGGAGGCGTTGATGCGTACGTTGCGAAAGGGCCCGATCTCGGATCTGGACAACCCGCTGGCGTATCTCCGCCGCACGATCGTGAATCTGGCGTCCAACCAGCGACGGAGTCTGGGGCGCCGGCGCAAAGCCCTCAGCCGGCTCGCTCCTGAGGAGGGCTGGCTGCCGAGTTATCCGACGGATATCGAGGCGATCCTCGACCTTCCTCCCAGGCAGAGAGCGGTCCTCTACCTCGTGGAGGTGGAGAATGTGCCTTATGGCGAGGTGGCGGAGCAGTTGGGGATGACCACCGGCGCCGCCAGGGCGATGGCGACCCGGGCGCGGAAGGCGGCTCGCGCTTCTCTGGAGGTGGCTGGTGGCTGACTTCGAATCCAAGCTGCGATGGCTGAGCGAACGGGGCACCCCGGTCGGCGCCGAGGAGTTGATCGAGCGGATCGAGGCCGAACTAGCTGGCAATCCCCTCGTCGTCGTGGCCGATCGCCAGGAAGACACCCTGACCGTGGGGACGCAGAAGCGGCCCGACGGCAATCGTCCAAGTCGATCACGGGGTTTCGCCTGGGCGGTTGCGTTGGTCGCCATGATCATCGGTGTGGTCGGTCTCAACCTCGTCCTGACGGGCAACCGGAACCTGGTGGCCGACGACGAGTCGCTGCCGACCCTGGCCACCCCGGAAGATGGGACGATGACCGATCTCCGGGTCATCGAGGCCGCGGTGGAGGCCTTGTACTCGGGGAACGCCGACCGGGCGGCGGAATTGTTCGAGTTGCCGGCGCCGCATGGCGACGATTGGATACGAACCGAGGCCGCATATCAGGCCGCCATCGGCGGGCGCCTGGCCCTTGACTGCAACCCGCTGGAGAACCCCGGTTTGTTTTCCTGCCTCGTGCCCTACCAGAACGCCTTCACCGACGCGATCGGGTGGGTCGACTCGCCCGGCGACATCATCAGTGTTTCGGTCGTGGACGGCGTCATCACCGAGTTCGGTTTCCCGGTGCATTCGTTCCTGGAGCGTGGTTTGGCCGCGTTCCTGGCATACATCCGCGAGGGCAACTACGAGCGTGGGTTCGAGCATTCGATCGAGTGTGCCGCGGTCGTCATGGGTCATCTCGACACCTGGGCTGCCTGGGCCGAGACCAACCTGGAACCGCCCAGTTGGTACACCGAAGGTGACATGCTCGAGGCCGGGGTGGAAGCGCTCTATTCGGGTGACGGCGAGCTGGCGGCGGGACTGTTCGAACTAGACTCCCCATCTTGTTGCGGCGGCCTCAGTGGTGATGATTGGATCCGGGAGACGGCGCAATATCAGGCGGCCGTAGGCGGAGGGGTGTCGCTCGACTGCGTCGACGAGGGCACGCCCGGCCGGTTCACATGCATCGTTGTGTACCAGAACATCTTCACTAGGGTGATCGGGTGGGTCGATCCACCAGGGGAAACCGTCTCGGTGGCGGTGGCGGATCCACTGATCACCGAGTTCAACCCGACGCACCGGTTCATCCAGGATGCACTGAGGGACTTCCTCGCCGCACAAGGCGACCTCCAGGAAGAGGGCGTGGTCTTCCCACCCTGCTCCTTGTCCGATCCGCTCGGCCCGTCTGGGTGGCTGACCCCGGGCTGCACCGATTTCGCCCTGACCCATCTCGACGACTGGATCGCCTGGGCCGAGGTCAATCTGGCGCTGCCGCCGGTGGCCATGCCTCCGGTCATCGAGGCCGGGGTGGAGGCGCTCTATTCGGGCGACGCCGACCCGGCGGCCGAACTGTTCGAGTTGGCAGATCGCGACGACGACGAGATACGTCGGCTTGCCGCCTTCGAGGCGGCCATCGAGGGGCGGCTGGCGTTGTCTTGTTGGGACCGGGGGCCGGGGCGGTTCGACTGCTTCGCCAACTACCAGAACGCGCTGACGGACGCGATCGGCTCCGGCCGCCCCCCCGGGGACGACTTCCGCGCCGTTGTGGAGGATGGTGTTATCACCGAGTTCTACTTCCCCGAGCACACCTACCTGATGGCGGCGGTGGCGAATTACCTCCGCGTCGAAGGCGAACCGGTCTGCGCAAGAGAGTTCTTCACCGAGTACCCCGCTGCCGAAGGCGATGCTCCCCCTACCACGGCTTGCGTGTCGGTGATCATGGAGAAACTCGACGAATGGGCTGACTGGTACGAGAGCAACGGGATGGATTGACAGGGGCCTTTGGCGTTCACGGGGCCGATTCAATCAGACCGTGATCAACCGCGAACATCGCTGCCTGTGTTCGGTTGGTGCTGCCGGTCTTCATGAGGATTGCCCGCACATGGTTGGCGGCGGTGTTGACACTGATTAGCAACTCGTCGGCAATCTCTCGATTGCTCTTTCCACCGGCCAGGAGTCTGATCACGTCGATCTCGCGGCCCGAGAGCACGCTTTCGGACTTTGGCGAATGGCGGGTCGGAAGGTCGGATTCGAGAGGGATCCGGCGGCGGAGCCCGATCCTTTCGGCGATCGCCCGGCCCTCGGATCGAAGGGCGTCGGCGCGGGTGTGATCGCCGATCGAATCGAGGTGGGCGGCAAACGACAGAAGCGTCTCAGCCTCGTGGAGAACCGAACCGATGCGGCGATCCATCGCCAGCGCCGACTCGAAGAGTCCAGTGGCCGATGGGAGTCCCAACACATGATCGAGCAAAGCCAGAAACCGGTCGGCGCTCCCGAGGGGCATCACCAGATGGCCCGCCATCAAGTTGGTCCCTGCAAACGGAGCCAGCACGACCTTCATCCTCTCGGCACTTGGAATGTCGCCCAGCAGGGCAATCGCCTCCACCGCAAACACGGCCACGGCACTCCATTGGGCGGAGATGACCGTGGTTGATTCACAGAACCCGATGGCTGCCGGCAGCAATTCGGCACACTGGGACCGCATCCCGAGTTCGGTGTACACGGCCAGCATGCCCGGTCTCCAGCCACCGGCGGTTCCGGCCGCTTCGACCAGTTCAACCGGGAGATTCTGGATCCGCCCGGTGGCTCGCTCGATAGCAAACATCTGCATTCCGAAGACGCCCTCAACACCGTTGTGCTGGAACTCGAGTCCCGCCGCACGAATCCGATGGGCCTCTTGGCGGGCTGCCTCGAGGTGCCCGTGGAGCAGCATCTCGGTGAGCGCGACACAGCCGGCCGCCAGCCCCATGATCGGCTGGCCGATGAATTCGGCCAGCCACTGGCAGAGCTCGATCCTCTCCCACATTTCCTGGTGTCCGAGTCTGTAGGCGGCAGTCGTCCCGATGGCGAGAGCCAGGCCGGCTTGGATCGGCTTGTCAGAAGGCTCGATGAGGTCGTACAGCTCAAACGTTCGGTCGTATTGAAGACGAAGGTCCTCCGGCCGTGCCATCCCGTGGATGACGGTGGCCAGCGCGTGTGCGATCAGCTCGGGGTCGCCTCTTTCCCGCGCCCCGGCCAGGGCGAGTTCACCGACCCGCTGGGACTCGACCACTGCACCGGACATCCTCAACGCCCGGCCGATGCTGGCGCGCGCCTTCAAATAGAGCGGGGTTCCTTCGGGAAGAGCCCGGAGAGCTCTCATCAGCAGTTCGACCGACCCCTCTGGATCGGCGCTCTGGGCGGTCGAATCCTCGTATCCGATCGCTGCCCTTGCCAGGGTTTCCGGGTCGCCCGATTCGGCTAGTTCCTCATACAGGCGGCGGGCAGAGTCCAACAACCCGGCATAGATCAAGCTGCTGGCAGACTCGAACAGCAGCTCGGTCGA
>Ga0209798_10000733_pt1 | contig 20056 bp, 14 predicted proteins | sample DOMMetBare3Fresh_FD_187475 | JGI IMG/M metagenome (GOLD analysis project Ga0209798, IMG submission 187475) | Wetland sediment microbial communities from St. Louis River estuary, USA, under dissolved organic matter induced mercury methylation -... | ecosystem: Environmental > Aquatic >...
CTTGCCGGTCAGCGCCATCGCCATGAAGGTGCGCCCATGAAAGCCGCCGGCAAAAGAAATCACGACGGAGCGTCCGGTGTAGGCGCGCGCAATCTTGATCGCGTTCTCGACCGCCTCGGCGCCGGTTGTCATCAATAGCGACTTGTGCGCGCCGGCGCCCGGTGCGAGCTTGTTGAGCCGCTCGCAGAGCGCGACATAGGGCTCGTAACCGGTGACCTGGAAACAGGTGTGCGTGACCTTGTCGAGTTGCGCGCGCACGGCCTCGAGCACACGCGGATGGCGGTGGCCGGTATTCAGCACGGCGATGCCGCCGGCAAAGTCTACGTAGCGGTTGCCGTCGGCGTCCCACAGCAGCGCATTCTCGGCGCGCTCGATGTAGATCGGCTGCGCCATCGCGACGCCGCGGGCGACGGCCGCGTTGCGTCGCGCGGCCAGGGATTCGTTGTTTTTCATTCCAACCTCAGTGGACCTGGATCTCGTCGATGTCGTCGTCCTCGACGACCTGTTCCCAGGTGAATGCAGCCTCGATGGGGCTTCGGCGCATGATGTCTTCCGTGAGGTCGGTGTAGCCAAACTCATCCGGTTCAACATCATCCACCGAGCCACCCCAATCGTCCGGAGGGGCCGCGGAGGCGACCGCGAACTGGCTCCATTCGTCGATGTCGATTTCGTCGATGCCACCGTCGAATTCCTGCACTTCGATGGTGCCGGATTTCTCGTCGAGTGCCACGACCTGAAAGATATCGCTCCTGGTGCGGTGCGAGTACCAGTTTCCGACGATCGGTGTCAGGCGATGGCTCACGGCCCGGTTCCTGCATGGGGCTCGCCACCCATCGTGGCGGGCGACATTTTTATCCTACGCCTAATGCGCGAATTCGCATACTGTTCGATCCATAATTCGAACATGCGGCCGGCGGCGGCTCAGGAGGCAGTATGGCGACACCCGCAATTGTGGATTTCCGGCGCAACCTGAAGGCGCAGGAATCAGCACCGGCGCCGGAGCGAGTGCTGAAGGGCGAACCGAAGACCTGGGTGCGCAACTATTACACGGACCCCAGCGAGCAGTTCTTCGCCGGCACCTGGGCAAGCAGTGTCGGCAAATGGCAGATTGAATACACCGAGCACGAATTCTGCCATTTGCTCGAGGGTCGCGTGGTTCTGACCTCAGCCGATGGCCGCCGCTGGCAGTTCAATGCGGGTGACGCCTGGGTGATTCCTGCCGGATTCAGCGGCACCTGGGAGACCGTTGAACCGGCCCGCAAGCGCTACGCGACCTTTGAGGCAGCGAAACCGGCCTGATTTTGCGGTAGAATGCCAAAACCTGTGGCTCGGGGGGAGCCGGGCACAACAAAGGAGAGCCAATGAGGTATTCAACAGGGCTACTGGCTGCAGGACTGCTGGGCATCGCCGGCGTTGCTGGCGCTGACGGAGTGACGGCCACTGTCACTGCGTCGAGCGATTACGACTTCCGCGGTATTACGCAGTCCGCGAAGGATCCGGCGCTCGCGATCAGCGTCGACTATGCCCATGACAGCGGTTTCTATGCCGGCATCTGGGGCAGCAATATCGACTTTGGCGGTTTCTACAACGAGGACCTCGAAATCGACTATTACGCGGGCTACGGCTGGGGTTCCGAAGACGGACCGGCGTGGAATGCCTTCATGGTCTACTACACGTATCCGAGCACCGGGACGGTTGTGGACAGTGTCACTGCCAACTTTCCGGAAGCGAATTTCGGCGTGACCTACAAGTGGCTGAACGCCAAGGTCTGGTACTCGTGGGACTTCGCCAATTCTGACGAGGATGCCTACTACATCGACACAAGCGGTACCTTCGCGTTGCCACAGGACTTCAGTCTGGTGGTGCACGCGGGTTACAGCGGCGGTGATTACTGGGCATCATCCGAGTACTACGACTATTCGATCGGCGTAACCAAGACGATTGGTCACTTCAACCTGGGGCTCAAGTTCATCGATGGCAGTGACCTCGATGACCTCGACGACTTTGACGTGCCGCCAACCCCGGGCCTCGATCACGACATCTTCTCTACTGACGCCAAGGCTTATTTCAGCATTTCGACCACGTTCCCGTGGTCTACTGAGTAAGACGCACCAGGCACGCGATGAAATGAGACGGGCCGGCAATGCCGGCCCGTTTTTTTATGCCAGTCCGTCGATGACGGTGGCAAGCGTCTCGAAAATCCTGTCAATCTGCGCGCGCTCGATGATGAGCGGCGGCGACAGCGCGATCGTATCGCCGGTCGTGCGCACCAGCAGGCCTTTCTCGAAGGCCGCGACGAGGGCATCGTAGCCGCGTGCGCCGGGCTTGTTCGCGCGCGGCTCGAGCTCGATGCCCGCAACGAGACCGTAGGCGCGCAGGTCGACGACGTGCCGTCGTCCCTTCAGGGAGTGCACGGCTTCGTCCCAGTAGGGCGCCAGCTTGCGGGCCTGTTCGAACAGGCCGGCCCGGTAGATTCGCTGTGTTGCGAGGCCCGCGGCGCAGGCGACCGGGTGGGCCGAATAGGTGTAGCCATGGAACAACTCGATTGCCTGCTCCGGGCCGGTCATGAATGCTTCATAGATCTCGCGGCGCACGAGCACGGCGCCCATCGGTATGGCGCCGTTGGTCAGGCCCTTCGCGCAGGTCATCATGTCCGGCACGACGCCGAATTCCTGCGCCGCGAACGCCGAGCCGGTGCGCCCGAAGCCGGTGATGACCTCATCAAAGATCAATAGGATGCCGTGCTTCGTGCAGATTTCGCGCAGCCGCTGGAGGTAGCCCCGCGGCGGCAACAGCACGCCCGTGGATCCGGCAATCGGCTCGACGATGACCGCCGCGATGGTCGAGGCGTCGTGCAGCGCGACCATTCGTTCCAGATCGTCGGCAAGCTCGGCGCCGTGCGCTGGCAGCCCGCGCGAATAGGCGTTGCGCGCGGGATCGTGCGTGTGACGCAGGTGATCCACCCCGGGCAACAGAGCTCCAAAATACTTGCGGTTATTGACCATGCCGCCGACCGAAATGCCGCCAAAGCCGACGCCGTGATAACCACGCTCGCGCCCGATGAGGCGCGTGCGCGCGGCATCGCCGCGCACGCGGTGCCAGGCGAGCGCGATCTTGAGCGCCGTGTCCACCGACTCCGAACCCGAGTTCGTGAAGAACACGTGGTCCATGCCCTTCGGCGCGATCTCGACCAGCGCATTGGCAAGCTCGAATGCGAGCGGGTGCCCCATCTGGAATGGCGGCGCGTAATCCATGATCGCGATCTGCCTGGCCACTGCCTCGGTGATTTCGCGCCGCCCGTGACCGGCATTCACGCACCAGAGACCCGCGCAGCCGTCGAGGATCTGCCGGTCATCGGGTGTCCAGTAGTGCATGCCCTCGGCGCGCGCGAGCATCCGCGGCGCCGACTTGAACTGGCGATTGGCCGTGAATGGCATCCAGAACGCCTCGAGGGCGGACCGATTCGGCGACGGGGAATTCATTGGCGGCGGCTCCGTGGGCTGAGGTGATCAATAAAATTGACACTAATTGCACGCAGGCGCGATATTACGCAAGTTCTGTTTAATATCATAGACATGCGAGGCAGCGATGGCCAATGATGTCAGCGCCCGACTGAAGGCTGTGCGCCTGATGCACGGGCTCTCGCAACGCGAGCTGGCCAAGCGCGCCGGCGTGACCAACGGGATGATCTCGCTGATCGAGCAGGGCCGCGTGAGTCCGTCGGTCGCCTCGCTGAAGAAGGTGCTGGACGGCATTCCGATGCAGCTGGCCGAGTTCTTCACGATGGATCCGGCGGCGACGCCGCAGGTCTTCTACTCGGGAAAGGAGCTCGTCGAACTGGGCGAAGGCGAAGTTTCCCTGCGCCTGGTCGCCGCCCACCACCCGGGCCGCCGCATGGCCGTGCTGCACGAGATGTACGCGCCTGGCGCGGACACCGGCTCGGAGATGCTGAGTCATGCGGGCGAGGAGGCGGGGATCGTGGTCAGCGGAAGGATCGAGGTGACCGTCGGCAGCCAGACCCAGGAGCTGGGGCCCGGCGATGCCTATTATTTTTCGAGCGCCGTGCCGCACAGATTCCGCAATCGCGGCCGCGAGCGCTGTGAGATCATCAGCGCCGCGACGCCGCCGACATTCTGAAACGGAGCAGTGAAGCCTTGAAACGCGAAGCAAAGACGACCAACTGGCGCGAGCGCGCCTCAGCGCTGCATTTCCGCACCGCGGCATTCATCGACGGCAAGTACCGGCCGGCGGTCTCTGGCGAGACATTCGACTGCATCAATCCGGCGACCGGCAAGGTTATCGCCCAGGTCGCCTCCTGCGGCAAGCGCGACGTGGAAGCGGCGGTAGCAAGCGCGCGCCGCGCGTTCGAGGACGGTCACTGGTCGCGCATGGCACCGGCTTCCCGCAAAAAGGTGTTGCTGCGCTTCTCGGAACTGATCCGCAAGCACCGCGAGGAGCTGGCGCTGACCGAGACGCTCGACATGGGCAAGCCGATCTCGGACTCGCTCAAGATCGACATCCCGGCTGCTGCGCGCTGCATCGCCTGGTACGCGGAGGCCATCGACAAGGTCTACGACGAGATCGCACCGACGCCCTACGAATCGCTCGCGCTCGTCACACGCGAGCCGGTCGGCGTCGTGGCCGCAATCGTGCCCTGGAACTTCCCGTTGCTGATGGCCTGCTGGAAGCTGGGCCCGGCGCTCGCGACCGGCAATTCGGTCATCCTGAAGCCCTCCGAAAAGTCGCCTCTGACGGCGCTGCGCATCGCCGAACTCGCCGTCGAAGCCGGGCTGCCGGATGGCGTCCTGAACGTCGTACCGGGATTCGGACGCACGGCGGGCGAGGCACTCGCGCTGCACATGGACGTGGACTGCGTCGCATTCACGGGCTCTACGCGCATTGGCCGGCGCATGCTCGAGTACGCCGGGCGCTCCAACATGAAGCGCGTCTGGCTCGAGTGCGGCGGCAAGTCCCCCAACATCGTCATGGCGGATGTCGCAGATATCGAGCGTGCCGCCAATGCCGCCGCCATGGGCATCTTCTTCAATCAGGGCGAGATGTGCTCGGCGGCCTCGCGCCTGATCGTGCACGAATCGATCCGCGACGCGATGCTCGACAAGATCGTCGCGATCGGCGAGACCATGGCGCCCGGCGACCCGCTGGATCCGTCGACGAAGCTCGGCGCAATTGTCGATCAGGCCCAGATGAACACGGTGCTGGGCTACATCGAGTCCGGACGCACGGGCGGTGCGAACCTGCGCTCCGGCGGGCGGCGCGTGCGCGAGGAATCCGGTGGCTTCTTCGTCGAGCCGACGGTGTTCGACGGCGTCAAGATGGACATGCGCATCGCGCGCGAGGAAGTATTCGGGCCGGTGCTTTCGGCACTCACATTCAGGAGCCTCAATGAAGCCGTGAAGATGGCGAATGACGTCATGTACGGGCTGGCCGCGGCGGTCTGGACCCGGGACCTCGCGACCGCGCATCGCGTCGCCAAGTCGATCCGCGCCGGCACCGTATTCGTGAACTGCTATGACGCCGATGACATCACGGTGCCATTTGGCGGCTTCAAGCAGTCCGGCAATGGCCGCGACAAGTCGCTGCATGCGCTGCACAAGTACACCGAACTCAAGACGACCTGGATTGACCTCTCATGAAGATCACCGTGGCAGCCACGCAGATGGCCTGCGGCTCCGATCGCACGGCCAATATCGCGAATGCCGAGCGCCTGATCCGCGAAGCGGCCAGCCGCGGCGCCAATGTGATCCTGATCCAGGAGTTGTTCGAATCGCCGTACTTCTGCAAGGACCATCTGGCGAAGCATTTTGAACTCGCGACGCCCATTGCGGAGAATCCCGCGATCGCGCGGCTCTCGAAGGTCGCTGCGGAACTGAAAGTCGTGTTGCCCGTGTCGGTGTTCGAGCGCGCGCACAATGCCTATTTCAATACGCTCGCGATGCTGGATGCCGACGGCAGCCTGCTCGGCATCTATCGCAAGTCGCACATACCCGAAGGCCCCGGCTATCACGAGAAGTTCTATTTCTCGCCCGGAGACACGGGATTCAAGGCCTGGAAGACGCGCTTCGGAACGCTGGGCGTCGCGGTCTGCTGGGACCAGTGGTTTCCGGAGGCTGCGCGCGCGATGGCGCTGATGGGCGCCGAAATCCTTCTCTATCCGACGGCAATTGGCTCCGAGCCGCAGGACCCCACGCTCGATTCGCGCTGGCACTGGCAACGGACGATGCAGGGTCATGCAGCGGCGAATGTCATGCCGCTGGTGGCCTCGAATCGCATCGGCAAGGAGCGTGGCGAGAAGGTCGAAATGACGTTCTACGGGCATTCATTTATCGCGGATCACACGGGTGAAGTGGTCGCGCAGGCCGATGACCATAGCGAGCAGATTCTCACCGCGAGCTTTGATCTCGAGGCGATTCGCCGCTATCGCCATGCCTGGGGCGTGTTCCGCGACCGCCGCCCTGATCTGTACTCGCCGTTGCTGACTCTGGACGGTGCCGCCGATTGACGCTTTGCTTGCGGGCGAGCTCGCCTGCGTCGACCTCGAGACGACGGGTGGCAATGCCTTGCGCGATCGGGTCATCGAGGCGGGGGTCGTGCTGCTTTCCGGTGGCCGCGTCATCGACGAGTATTCGACGCTCGTCAATCCGGGCGTACGCATCCCCTATGCGATCCAGCAATTCACTGGCATCACCGAGGACATGGTGGCCGATGCGCCGCCGTTCGCCGCGGTCTGCGACGAGCTGCTGGCGCGGCTCGGCGGCCGGCTGTTCGTCGCGCACAACGCGCGCTTCGACTATGGCTTCCTGCGCGGCGAATTCCGGCGACTCGGCCGGCAATTCCGCGCACCCGTGCTCTGCACCGTCAGACTGTCCCGCGCGCTGACACCGGGTGAACGCCGCCACAACCTCGACGCCGTGATGGCACGCTATGGGATCGAATGCGCGGCGCGGCATCGCGCGCTCGGCGATGCGCAGGTATTGGCGGAGCTGTTGCGCATCGCCCGGGAACGATGGCCGCCGGATGAGCTCAATGCAATCGTCGCCAGGTTGCTGCAGGCGCCGCGGCTGCCGCCACAGCTCGACGCGGGCCTCGTGGACGAGCTCCCCGAAGGACCCGGTGTCTACCTGTTCCACGGCGAGGGAGATGCGCTGCTCTACGTCGGCAAGGCGAAGAACATCCAGTCGCGCGTGCTGGCGCATTTCGCGGCGGATACGCGCTCACGCCGCGAACTGGAACTCTCGCGCCTGGTCCGGCGTGTCGAATGGATCGCAACGGCCGGCGAATTTGGTGCGCTGATTACCGAGGCGCGCCTCATCAAGGAGCGCCGGCCGCTCTTGAATCGCCAGCTGCGCGCAAGCCCCGCTCTCTGGGCCATACGGTTCGGTGACGACGCCGGGGGCGTGCGCGCAAGCATCGGCGAACTGGATCCCGGCGCGGACACGGGCGAGAGCTACGGGATGTTCCGCAGCCGCGGCGATGCCGAGCGGGCTCTCAAGGGCATTGTTCGCGATCAGGAGCTTTGCGCGAAGCGGCTGGGACTCGAATCGGGTGACGGATCCTGTTTTGCCTATCAGCTCGGACAATGCCGCGGCGCTTGCGTCGGTCAGGAGCCGGAACCAGTGCACGCGATCCGCGTGCGTCTGGCGTTTGCGCGCCTGAAGCGCCGCGACTGGCCATTCGCGGGCCGGATCGGCATCCGCGAACGCGACTGGAGCGGCGTCGAGGACATACATGTCTTCGACCGCTGGTGCTACCAGGGAAGCTATCACGGCGGCGTTGAACCGGAAGGGCTCGAGCGCGGCCGTGGACTCTTTGATCAGGACATCTATCGGATCCTGTTGCGCACCCTGGAGCGGCCGGTCCGCGGCCTGCAGATGATCGAGCTCGATCGATCGTGACGACAAATCCTGTTTTCGTCACGGCGGCAACCGGCACGGCCGATCTGCTGGTGGCCGAGCTCGGAGCAATCGGCATCGGCAATGCGCGCGAAGCGCAGGGCGGCGCCACCTGCACGGCGACCCTTGCCGATGCCTATCGTGCCTGCCTCTGGTCCCGCGTCGGCCTGCGCGTGCTGTGGCGCATTGCGGAATTTCCGGTGGCGAATGAGGGCGGGCTGTATGACGGCGTCCGCACCGTGGACTGGTCGGAGCACATGAGCCAGACGGATACGCTCGCCGTCGACTTTTCCGGCAGCGTGCCCGGAATCGACCACACGCAGTTCGGCGCGCAGCGCGTCAAGGATGCGATCGTCGACCAGTTCCGCGAGAAGACCGGGGAGCGGCCGTCGGTGGATCGCGCGGCGCCTACGCTCCGCATCAATGTGCACGTCGGGCGCGGCACGGCCGTCGTCGCCATTGATCTCTCCGGCGACAGCCTTCACCGGCGCGGCTATCGCGGCGGACAGGGCGCCGCACCGCTCAAGGAGCATCTGGCGGCCGCGATCCTGTTGCGCGCCGGCTGGCAGTCGATCGCGGAAGCAGGCGGTTATTTCGTCGATCCGCTCTGCGGTTCCGGCACGCTGCCGATCGAAGCGGCGCTGGTCGCCGCCGGCATTGCGCCGGGGCTCACGCGCGCGCGTTTTGGCTTTGAGCGCTGGCGCCGGCACGATGCGGCGCTGTGGCGCGACTTGCGCGCGGAGGCGGCATCACGCGGTTCAGCGGATCGCATTGCACCCGGGCGCATCCGTGGCTACGACCGCGATCCGTTCGTGTTGAAGGATGCCGAAGCGAATGCCATCCGTGCAGGACTCGGTGACCGCATTGCATTCACGCGTTGTGAACTTGCCGCGCTTCCGAAGGCGCCTGCGCCATCCGGTCTGATCGCGGTCAATCCACCCTATGGCGAACGGCTTGGCGAGACCGAGGAGTTGCGCCAGCTGTATGCGCTGCTCGGTGCGCGGATGCGCGAGGGCTATCTCGGTTGGGAAGCGGCGGTCTTCACCGGCAATCCGGCGCTCGGGCGCGAGCTTGGAATCAATGCGCGGCGCACGCACCGCATGATGAACGGGCCGATCGAGTGCCGGCTGCTGCGGATCAGGATCGAGCCGGCAGAATTCGACCGACCTCATGAACCGGGCCGGCCGCCGCCCATCGACGCGGAAGCGGCGCGTGCCCGGCCCGGCGCGCAGATGTTCGGGAATCGCCTGCGCAAGAATTTCAAGGCGCGCTCCCGCTGGGCGCGCAGGGAGGCGGTCTCCTGCTATCGCCTCTACGACGCCGATATGCCGGAGTACGCATTCGCGATCGACCTCTATCAATCGGATCCGCAGGGATCCGGCGGCCGTTGGCTGTACGTGCAGGAATACGCGCCGCCGGCCACGGTGGACCGCGCGAATGCCCGGGCGCGACGCGAAGAGGCGCTGTCCATGATCCCCGAAGTGACCGGATTGCCGGCGGAGGCGATCTACTGGCGTACGCGGCGGCCGCAGAAAGGCGGCGGACAATACGAGGCGCTCGACGACAGCCGCGAGCGCGTCGTCGTTGAGGAGGCCGGGCTGAAATTCCTGGTCAATTTCACCGACTACCTCGATACCGGACTGTTCCTCGACCACCGCATGACGCGCGCGCGCATCCGCGACGCCGCGAGGGGCGGGCGATTCCTGAACCTGTTCTGCTATACGGGCGCGGCAAGCGTGTATGCGGCGGCGGGCGGCGCGCGGACCACGAAATCCGTCGACATGTCGCGCACCTACCTCGACTGGGCGCGCGCCAATATGGAGATCAACGGCTTTCGCGGCGAGGTCCACCGTTTCGTGCAGGCCGACTGCCTGCAATGGCTCGACGAGGATGACGGCGAGCGCTACGACCTGCTATTCCTGGATCCACCGACATTCTCGAACTCGAAACGGATGGAGCGGGAATTCGACGTGCAGCGCGATCATGTTGCGCTGGTCCGTTCGGCCCTCGCACGGCTCGCGCCGGATGGGCTGCTGCTGTTCTCGACAAACTTCCGGAAGTTCAGGCTGGACGCGGATGCGCTGAAGGATGTTGCGGTTACCGACATCACGCAGCAGACCATTCCACAGGATTTCGAGCGCGACCAGCGCGCTCATCACTGCTTCGAGATCCGCCTGGCGCCCTGATCAGGCACGCTTCTGAAGCAGACGAGTGCGCAGATACATCGCTGCGCCGAGCAGTCCCGGCGTGGCATGCGTGATCACCCCGATCGTGGCGGACTCGACATAGGCGGCCATGCGGCCCTTGGCGAGGAAGCGTTCGCGAAACGCGCTGCTGCGCAGGAACGGGATGAAGCGCGGCACGATGCCGCCCGCGATCATGACCGTGCGTGCGCCGTGGATCAGCGCCGCATCGCCGGCGACACTGCCGAGCACGGCGCAAAAGCGGGCAAGCGCGCGGCGCGCGCCGAGGTCGTGGCCGGCAAGCGCGGCGTCGACGATCGCGGCCGGATCGCGGAACGTCGCGCGCTGGTCGAGCGCCGACGAGAGGTCGCCGCCTGAGGCCAGCGCGGCATCAATGTGCGACAGCCCGGTACCGCTCAGCAGGCGCTCGTTCGAGACGCGGTCGAATCGCGCATTGAGCCACGCCGCAATCTGCTTCTCTTCCTCGCCGAGCGGCGCGAAACTGACATGTCCCCCTTCGGTTTCGACCACGTTCCAGCCGCGTGCGGCGTCCCCGGTCAGCAACGCAACACCGAAGCCAGTACCAGGCCCAAGCACGCTGACGGGACTGGATGGCGGCACGCGGTACTCGCCGTGCAGTGTCTCGACATCGGCCGGCGCGAGTGCCGGCACCGCCCAGGCGACGGCGCCGAAGTCGTTCAGCACGTCGAGCGCGTCCAGACCGAGGCTCTTCTGCAGTTCGCGCCGGCTGAATGACCAGGCGCGATTGGTCAGGCGGATCTCGTCGCCGCCGCCCGGCGATGCGACCGCGATTGCCGCGCGCGTGGGCTTCTCACCGACGCTTTCGAGGTAGTACTCAGCCGCGTGCTGCAGGCTCGCGAATTCGGCACAAGGCAGCGAGCGCTGCTGCGAAAGGGGCATTGCCCCACTTTGCAGATTGGCCAGGGCAAAGCGCGCGTTGGTACCGCCGATGTCGGCGACCATCGCGAGCGGCGCACGCCTGGAGCCCGCAGTCATGGTCCATCCGCCGCGGCGGCGAAGCGGATCGCCTGGCCGCCGCCGGGCGCCAGTGCGAGCTCCCAGACGTCGCCGTGCTTCGCTGCCCGGGTCTCTAGCACGATCGAATGGGCATTGGTCTTCCAGTCCGCGTCGTCGCCGTCGCGGTAGACCTGCGCGGTATAGCTGCGGCCGGGGTCCAGGAAATCGAGCGGAACGCGCAGGCGGCGCGCCTGTTCGTCAGTCACGCTGCCCAGATACCAGTCCTCGCTGTTGCGGTCCTTGCGTGCGATCGTGGCGCAGTCGCCGACTTCGCCGTTCAGCACGCGGGTATCGGCCCAGTCCACCGGTACGTCGCGGATGAACCGGAACGGTCCGGGGTACTTCGCGTAGTTCTCCGGCAGGTCGGCCGCCATCTGGATCGGACTATAGATCACCACGTAGAGCGCCAGCTGCTTTGCGATCGTCGACTGGATCGGCTGGCCGCCACGGCCGACCAGACTCAGCACGCCGGGCGTGAAATCCATCGGGCCGGCCAGCATGCGCGTGAAGACGAGATTTGCCTCGTGCTCGGGCGGGTTTGGCGGATTGCCCCAGGCGTTGTACTCCATGCCGCGCGCGCCCTCGCGCGCAACCCAGTTGGGATAGGTGCGCCTCAAGCCCGTGTCCTTGATCGGCTCGTGCGGGTTGACCATGATGTGGCGCTTCGCTGCCTCGGTCACCACTTTGAGATGGTGCCGCGACATCACCTGGCCATCGTGCCATTCGTAGCGGATCGCACCATCGGGGCCACGGGCCTTGACGCCGCCGGCATCGGCGACATATCCCGTCTTGACGCTGTCGACGCCGAGGCGCGCGTAAAGGTCGAGCGCGTCCGCGAGCTGATCCTCGTAGTGGGCAATGAATCCCGATGTCTCGTGATGGCCGATCAGGTGCACGCCGCGCTCGCGGGCATAGGCCGCGACCGCGGCAAGATCGAAGTCCGGATACGGTTCGGTAAAGCTGAAGGAACTGCCATCGGCGAACCAGTCGCCGTCCCAGCCCTTGTTCCAGCCCTCGATCAGTACGCCACGGAATCCGTTCTCCGCCGCAAAATCGATATAGCGCTTCGCATGCTCCGTCGTCGCACCATGCAGCGGTCCCGAAGCCCAGGTCTCGGTGCCGAGGTGCAGGCTCCACCAGATGCCGACATACTTGAACGGCCGGACCCAGGAGACGTCACCCAGTGCGTTCGGCTCGTTGAGATTCAGGATCAGGTCGGACATGTAGAGGCCGGCAGCGCTGTCGGCGATCTGCAGCGTGCGCCACGGCGTCGTGAAAGGAGCGGTGCGCCGCACGCGGGCGCCGTCGGCAGACGGAGAAAGCGTCGATTTGAGGCGCTGGCCGTCGACCCGACGCAGCCACATCGAAGCGTAGTCGACCAGGGCGGCCTCGTGGATCGCGATATGCAGGCCGGTCTCCGAGCGCATGGTCAGCGGCGTATGGGCCTGGCCCAGCTCGGGCAGTGGCGTCCGGCGGTAAAGGTATTCGTAGCGGTTCCATTCACCGGCAGGGATCCACCACGCCGTCGCGGGCTCGACCACGTCGAATTCGGTCAGCTCGTCGGCAATGTTCACCTGTTTGAGCCCCGCCTGGTCCGGGAATTCGTAGCGGAAACCCACCCCGTCGTCGTACACGCGAAAGACGATTTCCAGGCTGCGCTTGGGCGCCGTCTTTTCCCGGAGGCGGACCCGCAATTCATTGAACACGTTGCGAACGAAGCGGCGCTCACCCCAGGGCTGCTCCCAGGTCTCGTCGACGCTGCGCGTGCGGCTGTCCGTCAGCTCGAAATTGCGTTCGAGTTTCGGCGCGTCGGTCAGCAGGAAGCCGAGGCGGGACTCCTCGATGATCGGCTTGCCGTTGCGATCGATGGTGTAGCCGGGCCGGCCCTCGCCGTTGATTGTTATCGTTACCGTCAGCGTGCCGCCCGGGGAGGACACCCTGGCAACGGGTTCGGCGTTGGCAGCGGCGCACAGTACCCAGGCCAGAGTGTACAGAAACCACAAATGGCAGCGATGCATATGCAGCTATTATCCCGTACGGTCGGATGTATACGTATGCAGTGTATTGCGGCCGCAACTACCGCTGCCTAACATCATCGGAATCCGGGGACCGAATTCATCTAAGGGGGATCCAATGGGCAAGTATCAGCATCGGACGAATGCCGTCCTTACAGGTTCGGGGGTTGTCGGCTCAGGTCTCAGCCGCCGCGGCATCCTGTCGATCGCGATCACCGCGGCTCTGGCCGCATCGGCGAGCGCCGCCGCCCAGGATCAGCCAGCCGGGTCGGCCGAGCTCGGCGAAGTCGTCGTTTCCGGCATTCGCGTTGGCATCGAGAAAGCAATCGCGGTCAAGCGCGATTCAGGCAGCATCGTCGAGGCGGTCTCCGCCGAGGACATCGGCAAGCTGCCGGATACCAGCATCGCCGAGTCCATCTCGCGCCTGCCGGGCCTCACCTCCCAGCGCGCCGAGGGTCGTGCATCCGCAATCAGCCTGCGCGGCACCGACCCGGGTTTCACCACCGCATTGATGAACGGCCGCGAACAGGTCAGCACCGGCGATAACCGCAGCGTCGAGTTCGACCAATATCCCTCCGAGCTCCTGAGCTCGGTGGTCGTCTACAAGACGCCGGATTCGCAATTGATGGGCCAGGGACTCGCCGGCACCATCGACTTGCGTACGGTCCGGCCACTGCAGTACGGCCGCCGCGCTGTGGCATTGAATATCCGAGGCGAAAAGAATTCGAACGATAATCTCGGCGCAAACGCAGACGATAACGGCTACCGGGCAAGTTTCTCTTTTATCGACCAGTTCGCTGAAGGCAGGGTCGGCTTTGCCTTCGGCTACGCGCACCTCGACTCGCCGTTGGCGACCAAGGGCTTCGGCACTTACGAGCCGTGGAACCCGTCGGGCGGCGGCGACACCACGTTCGATTGCCCGGGCGGGAATGCGGGCGCGTGCCAGAACAATCCCGGCGTGGCGCCCGGCCAGTTCGCGACCAACGGCATGAAGGTCCGCGCCGACATGGGTTCGACAGAGCGTGATGGCGTCATGGCGACCCTGCAGTTCGAACCGAACGACGTCTACAGCGGCATCATTGACCTGTACTACTCGACGATGAAGCAGACGGACAACGCGCGCAGCCTCGAGGTCAATCTCGGCGGTTACCCGGCGCCGTGCTGCGTCCCCGGCCCGTTCGCGGACGGTACAGTTTTTGGTTACTCGGGTACGACGATCGAGAACGACACCGTCGTTGCCGGCACACTGAACAATGTCACTCCGCTGGCGCGGAACTTCCTGTTCACGACGGACGACGAAATCGTGGCCGGTGGCTGGCGCAACGAGTTCCAGATGAACGACACATGGTCGCTGATGGCGGACGTCAGCTACTCGAAAGCCACGCGCGACCAGCTTCAGCCGGAGATCAACGCGCAGCTCGGACCGGCCCTTGTCTTTGACACTGGCACATTCCAGCTGCGTGGCAACCACGACATGCCGTCTCTCTCGTTCCTGTTGGACTACGCCGACCCGACACAAGTGCTCGTCGGACCGACCATCTACGGAGCCGGATACACCAAGAAGCCGCACATCGAGGATGAGCTGACCTCTTTGCGCGTGGACGCAACACGTGCCGCCGACATGGGCTGGTTCACGAGCACGTCTTTCGGCGTCAACTACAGCGACCGCACCAAGGACAAGACATCGCCCGAGTCAGGTCTCAGCACCATTGATGGCCTGGCCCACGTGATCGATCCCCAGTACCTGCTGAGTCCGACGAACCTGAGCTATGCGGACGCCGGCAGCGCGCTTGCTGTGGACGTGTATGGCGTTCTGAGAACGTACTTCGCCCCGATCACCTACGGAAACCCTGAGACGCTGCCATATCTCGCGCCCAAGTACTGGGGCGTCGATGAAAAAGTCCTGACGGGTTTCGTGCGCGGCGAGATGGACCATGACATCTCCGACACCGTCACCCTGAAGGGCAATGTCGGCCTCCAGGTCATCAACACGGACCAGAGCTCGAACTCGTTCCTGGCCGCATACGCCTTCACGCCGGACCAGGTGGTCTTGCCGGTGTCGGACGGCAGGAAGTACACCGACGTCCTCCCGCAGGTCAACTTCGCGTTCATCCTCCCGAACGAACAGAGTTTCCGGATCGGCGTGGCGAAAGAACTGGCCCGCGCCCGCATGGACGAGCTCAAGGCCACGGAGGAAAGCGGGTACGACTTCAACACCGGCATCCCGGGCGGCAGCGGCGGCAACGCGCGGCTCGAGCCGTGGCGCGCCTGGGCCCTGGATGTTTCGTACGAGAAGTACCTCGCGGACAGCAAGGGCTACGTCTCGGTCGCCGCTTTCTACAAGGACCTGGAGAGCTACATCTACAAGCAAACTGACCCCAATCATGACTTCTCTGAATTACGCGCCGCGACCCCCGATGCGTTATTCAACGTCCCCCTCGACCAAGTCCAGACGACGGGCAACTTCTCGCTGCCGGTCAATGGCCAGGGCGGCTACCTGTACGGTTTCGAGTTCTCGGCCTCCTTGCCGTTCGAGATGTTCTCCGATGCGCTGGACGGTTTCGGTGCGATCGTCAGCTACTCGTACACCAAGAGCGACATCGAGATCGTGGGTGCAGTCAGCTCGGTGTCGAACGACCACATTCCGCTGCCGGGACTGTCGCAGGACGTGTGGAACGCGACGCTGTACTATGAGAAGTACGGCTTCGGCGCGCGCATCGCAACGCGCTACCGTTCCGAGTACATCGGCGAGGTGACGAACTTCGCGAACGAACGTGGGCTGCGTTTCGTGGACGCCGACATGATCACGGATGCGCAGTTGAGCTACCTGTTCGAAGACGGCATGCTGAAAGGTCTGCAGATCCTGGCCCAGGTCAACAACCTGACGAACGAGCCGTACATCGCCTATTCCCAGAACAAGTCGCGCCTAATCGACTTCCAGGAGTACGGCACGCAGTACCTGCTCGGCGTCAACTACAAGTTCTGATTTTCGGACAGCCGGTTGGAAACATGCCCCTTGCCAGTTTGCTGGCAAGGGGCTTCTTTTTGGGTGCCGGGTCGGGGGTTTCGGGGGTTTGGGGAACACTACCGACGACAAGAGGGGTGGTGCCTTGCCACCAGCTCCCGTAACGATGACTCGTCTCGATGCAGGTGGCGAGCCACCTCCGAAATGCTCGCTATCCGTCGCGCGACGGCCTGGTGGGCGATCCATGCGCGCACCGTCGTCAATCGTCGCTGGCGGATGTCCGACACAAGGTCGTCGAGTTCCACTTCGTGCGTCCGGCAAGCCTCTTCGATCAACTGGGAGAGGGACCCAATTGAGCTTGCTTGTCCGATCGGTACCCCGATGCTCTTGCGAAACTCGTCATCACCGAGTATTCGAGAGTCATCAGGGTGGACATTAGAGAAAGGCGAGGAAATATTGACCGCGTGCGGCCCTTCGACGAATGCCCGATAACCCGCAACGGCCTTTGCGCGGCTGGGCCCCCACAATCTCAATGCAAAATCCGTTGTGACCCACGGCTCTGATCGGGTACCCACGTAGACAGGATGGCTCGACCAGGGATAGTCGCAGACTTCGGCGACCAGCCCGGCGCGGACGGGGTTGAGATGAACATAGCGCAGCACGGCCAGCAGGTACCGGTCGGCATCGACCATCACTGCATGGTACCTGCGCTCGAAAAGGTGCCCGGTTGTCGAGAGCCGGGCCTGGACAGTCCTCGCGTACCGACTGGCGATGCGGAGAATGACGCGTCCAATGGGCATGTCGCCCGCCTGGATGAGCAGGTGAATGTGGTTGCTCATCCAGCAATAGGCGTGCACCCGGGCAGGGAAGCGCTCGATCGTAGCGGCCACGATGTCGCCGAGCAGCTGCCGGTCATCCTCGCAAAAGAAGATAAGCTGCCGGTGATTGCCTCGCAGTGTGACGTGATAGAAGGCGCCTGGGACATGTATGCGAAGCCGGCGGGGCATCCTTGCCTCTGCAGGTTTCAGTGAAACGTCTAGTGATCATGCAGCGATCGCCGCCGGCTCAGCCGCCAACATTCTGACGCGTCCCTTCAGAAACGCCGGGTATCGCCGGAGTCGCTGCTATTCGCGAAAACCCCGAAACCCCCGACCCGGCACCTGACTCACGGCACCTGACTCACCTCACCCCCGAAACCCCCGACCCGGCACCTGACTCAAGCAGGAACTTCAAGGGCACGTCGACGCGCGCGCGCCAGTCCCTTTCTGAATGCTCGTCGCCCTGGTACTTCCTGGTGATCCAGTTGACGCCCTCGGCATAACCGGCCTCGCGCATCAGCCCGTCCACGCGACTCTGGTAGGGCCCGTAGTCGGCGTCGAGCGTCGACGTGCCGAAGTCGAAGTAGATGCGATGTTCCGCAGCAGGCGGCAGATGCTTCGCGAGGTAATCGATCACGATGCCGTCGCCGATCGGAAAGTGCGTCGAGACGCAGCCCGCACCGCCGAAAACCCCGGGATACTCGCTGATCGCGTAAGCCGACATCAGCCCGCCCATGCTCGAGCCCATCACGAAGGTGTTCCCCCGGTCGGGCAGCGTGCGATAGGTCGAATCGATGAACGGCTTGAGCTCCTCGACGAGGAAGCGAAGGTAGCGGTCACCCAGCAGCCGCTCGGCCTTCATGCCGTCGACCCGGCTGCCGGTGACCGCCTTCTGCGGCATCAACTCCTCAAACCGCTTCGGCGTGGTCCAGACACCGACGACGATCGCTTCGCGAACCGCTCCCTGGCGGACCAGCCGCGCCATGGCCGTATCCACGCCCCAGTTGACACCCGAGATCGATCGCCACGGCGATGCGTCGAACAGGTTCTGGCCGTCGTGCATGTAAAGGACCGGGTAGCGGTGCACCGCGTCCTGGTCGTAGCCCGGCGGCAGCCAGACCTCGATGTTGCGGGCGTCCACCTGGCTCGAGGCAAATTGCTGGTGGAGCACGATCCGGCCCGTGGCGCTGTCGCCCGCGGGCGCGAGTTCCAGGATCGTTGCGCTGCTGCCCGCGACCTCGAGGCCCTGGTCGAGCCGCTGCTGCCGCCCCGAGAGGACGTCGGTCGCAAGCGTATCGCCGCCGATCACTTCCTGGAACCGCGCGGTGTCGAGGCGCTGCGCATCCGGCGACTTGTTGATCACGACCATGAGTTTCTGCCGGTCGGACTGGCGGAAATAGACGTAGCTGCCATCCACGGGCGCGAACTGCGTCAGCCGGCCACGATGAATCGCGTCCGCACCCTTCCGCCATTGCAGCAATCTACGCGTGTACTCCCGGGCCTCGCGCTGCGTAGTCTTCAGGCCCTCACCTGTGAAGCCGCTCACCGGGTCTCCGGCCCAGCCGCCGGGAAAGTCGCTGCGGATCACACCGTGAGCCTCGGTTCCCGCGTTCGACATCAGGATCTCGTCGCCGTAGAACAACTGCGGGATGCCGCGGGTGGTCAGGAAGAAAGCAAGCGCCATCCGCGCAAGCTCGGGCCGCCCGCCGAGCTGCGTCAAGATGCGGCTCATGTCGTGATTGTCGGGGAACACCACCAGGTTGTACGGATCCGCATAGAGGGAGTCATCCGCAATTGCGCGATAGATCCTCACCAGGCCCGTCGTCCTGCCCTCTTCTTCCGTGATGGCGCGGATGGCGGCGTCCTGCAGCGGAAAGTCCATCAAGCCCGGTAGTTGCGACGCATAGCCGTCGGCCCGGGGTCTCCCACGTTGCCAGTACGAGACGATGGCCGGGTCCGTGCTCCATTCCTCGCCGACGATGTTCAGTGCCGGGTACTCAGCCAGCACGCGTCGCGTCCACTCGATGAGGAAATCCTTGTCGGAGTAGGGCCAGGTGTCGACGCGCAGGCCCGAGAGCCCCGCGTACTCGATCCACCAGAGGCTGTTCTGGATCAGGTATCGCGCCAGCAACGGGTTTCTCTGGTTGAGGTCCGGCATGGTCGGCACGAACCAGCCGCTGCTCATGGCTTCCCGATCCGCGGCGGCGCCGTGGGGATCCTGCAGGGCTTCGCGGTTGTGGCTGGTGGCCACGAATTGACCGCCGTGGTTGATCCAGTCGCGGGCAGGCAGGTCGCGCATCCACCAATGCTCCGAGCCGCAATGATTCAGCACGATATCCATGATGAGCCCGATGCCCCTGGCGTGCGCCTCGCGCGAAAGCGAACGATAGAGCGCGTTGTCACCGAAGCGCGCATCGACCTGGTAGTAGTCGGTGATTGCATAGCCGTGATAGGACCCCTGTGGCTGGTCGTTCAGGAGCACGGGATTCAGCCAGAGTTGCGTGAATCCCATGCCGGCGAGGTAATCCAGGTGATCGAGCAGGCCCTGGAGGTCGCCACCGTGGCGGCCATTGGGGTCGCGGCGATTCGGGGCCTGCCGGTAGCCCGCGATGGCGTCGTTCCCTGGAACGCCGTTCGCGAAGCGGTCAGGCGTGACCAGGTAGATCACGTCAGCAGGGCCGAAGCCGGCCCTGTCGGCGGAACCGGACTCGCGTGCGAGGAGTTCGTAGTCGTGGCTCAGCGCCGGCACGCCGTCGCGGCGGAAGTCGATGCGGAATCGGCCAGGGCGCGTATTCTCCGCGAGCGTCAGGTCAATGAACAGGAAGTTCGGGTTGTCGGTCCGAGTGACGCCGTCGATCGAGACACCGGGATAGTCGAGTGCCGGTTCCAGTTCGGCGATCTGTTCGCCGTGCACCATCAACTGCAGGTGGCTGTCCTTCATGCCAACCCACCAGAACGCGGGCTCCAGGTGCTCGATGCCGTTCGCCGCGCCTGCGCTTGAGACGAACAGCCACAGCGCGGCGGATAGCAGCCATTTCGTCATGGTCAAAGTGCCTCCCGGCATGCGCGACAGTGAATCATCCGGCACACGACCCTTCAAGCCCCTGAATACGTATGCATCCGGGGC
>Ga0209798_10000734_pt1 | contig 20043 bp, 14 predicted proteins | sample DOMMetBare3Fresh_FD_187475 | JGI IMG/M metagenome (GOLD analysis project Ga0209798, IMG submission 187475) | Wetland sediment microbial communities from St. Louis River estuary, USA, under dissolved organic matter induced mercury methylation -... | ecosystem: Environmental > Aquatic >...
TCTCGCGCACGATGCGGCGGAGCACGTTCACGTCCTGGGAGAGGGTGTCGGGGTCGAACGTCGTCATGACGCAGCGCCCGCGCAGGTCGCGGACCGCGATCCGGCACTCGCCGGCGCGCAGCAGCCTGCCCTCCCAGGTCCGTTCCGCGAGGCCGGGCACGCCGCCCACGAGCAGGTTCGGCCGGAAACGCCGCCGGTCGTAGCCCAGCGAGGCGATGGCGCCGTCGGTCGCGACGAGCAGCGGCAGGATGTCGAAGCGGTCCGGCGCTTCCACACGCAGCAGGCGCGCGCCGGGTCCGGCCGCCGCCTCGACGTCGCGGGCGACCTCGGGGTCGGTCCAGGGGCGGCCGTCCACGAGCGGCTCGGCATCGGGACCGATGGTGGCGCGGTGGCCGAGGAGGCGCGGGCGGGTGCGCGCCGTGAGGATGCGCCCCGAGGCGTCGAAGACGGCCAGGGCTCGATCGCCGGCGATGCCGTCCTCGCCGAGCCGGGCCTGCTCGAGCGGCTCGCCTGCCATCGACTTCACGGGGTAGCGCCACAGCTCCGCGATCCGCACCTCGGCCCTCCTCGGTCAGACCTCGGCCCGCATGGCCGGAGAGCACCGAAGGCTCTCGCCCCGGCGCGCGGCCTTACATAGCCGGGCGGAGGGGGCTGGGCGAGGCCAATGCCAGTCCCCCTCGGGCAGCCCGGCCGTGAACGGTCCCGACCCGGAGGCCAACGCATGTCAGCTTCCCGAGCGCACCGGCGACCGCGGTCTGCGCCGCACGGTACACTGGGCGCTCGACGACACCCAGGCGAGGTCAGGACCGAGTCGCCCACCATGCAAACGAAGCGCGACAGGCAGGACCTGCACGCACTGGACGAAGAGGGAATGCTCCTCTGCAACCCGCGCGATCGGGAAGCGGCACACCGCGCGCAGGTCGAGCGCATCGCGACCGAAGACATCGAAGCCGTGACCTGCAGGAAGTGCCGCGCTTTGATGCGACGCCAGGGTGTCCGCGGGCACGACCCTGGGCCCGAGCGCGGAGCGCGAGCCCGACCCGGAGTAGTTCACGAGCCCGACCCAGAGTAGTTCGCCTCGGGCTTGCGGCGGCGGGCGCCCGCCCCAGGGAATCCTCGAGGCCCCACAACTACTCTGGGTCTGGACCAACCACTCTGGGTGGGGCGCGGGCTAGTGCCCGAGATCCTTCAGGATCTTCGGGTCCTTCTCGTCCTGGGCGAGGAGCGCGTGGCAGAGGGCGCAGTCCTGGGAGATGGCCTTCCCGCCCTCGGCGACGTGCGCGTCGTCGTGGCAGCGCCAGCAGCCGGGCGCGGCGTCGTGGCCGAGGAAGCTGGGATAGGTGCCCCAGGTGATGTTCATGCTCGGCCAGACGTCGTAGCCGTAGAGCCTCCCGACCTCGGCCGCGGCGGCCTCGACCGCGGGCTTGCGCGCCGCGAAGCCGGCCGGGTCGTGCTTCTCGTAGAAGTCGAGCAGTGCCTTGCGGATGCCCGCCGCGGCCTCGGCGTGCGACCCCTTCGCGGCCTTGAGCGCGGCGAGCGCCTCGCGCCTCGCGAAGGGGAGGGTGCGGTCGATGCGCCCGATGTTGAGGGCCTCGTCCACCTCTTCGTCCGCGGTCCGGTAGATGTGCGTCGGCCGGTTGTGGCAGTCCACGCAGTCCATCACGCGCCAGGCGGCGTCCGGGCCGGGCGCCGACGGACCGTCCTTCGAGCGGTAGGTGCGCGACGTGCCGTCGGGAAGCGAGAGCTCGACCGTCCCGATCTTCTGCCGCTTCGCGTCGCCGAGGTAGCGCACCTCGACGCCCTGCGCGACGTGCCAGTGGATGCCCTGTCCGCGCTCCGCGTCGCCGCCGCCGACCTTGAGCAGGAGCGCCGTCTTCTTCTCGGTGCTCTTCTCGTCGTCGTCGTGCCGCGTGACGATCTTGAGGCGATCGCCCACGAACTTGCTCGGCCAGTGGCACTCCTCGCAGGTGTCCCGCGCCGGGCGCAGGTTGTGGACGGGCACCGGAATGGGGCGCGGGTAGAGGTCGAAGGTCACCGACACGAGCTGCCAGGTTCCGGAGAGCTTCGACTTCACGAACCAGTTCGCGCCGGAGCCGATGTGGCACTCGACGCAGGCGACGCGGGCGTGGGGCGAGCGCCGGTAGGTGGTGAACTCGGGGTCCATCACCGAGTGGCACGACCCGCAGAAGGCGGGCGTGTCCATGACCTGGACGCCCTTGTAGCCGGCGAAGGCGACGATGACCACGTTCACCACCGTGAGCGCGCCGACGACGAGCAGCCGCTTTCGCATCTGCGGGAGGTTGAGGTCGATGACCGGCATGGCCGGGAGCGCCTCGCCGGCCTCGGCGGCCTTGCGCGCCCGCCGCCGCTCGAGCCAGGTGCCCACCGGCATGAGCAGGAGCCCCAGCACGAAGAAGGCGGGGAGGACGAGGAAGGCGACGATGCCCGTGTACGGGCCGCCACCGAACCCCAGCACGCCGATGGCGACCATCGCGAGGATGAGCACGCCGGACACGGTCGTGAGCGCCGCGCCGGCGAGGCCCAGCGGGTTGCGGGTGAGGTCGCGGACGAAGTTCTTCATGGTCGCGTTCCCCCTTGCTGGCGGCGCCGGTTCCGCGCAGAGCCTACCGCGCCTTCGCCCTTCGCGGCGATCCCGCCGGGGGCCGGGACTCGACCGAAGGCTGGCCTGGCAGGAGCGGGAGAGGAGACCGGAGTGGTACAGTCCGCCCGGCGGCGCCTCGAACCGTGGACGGCGCCGCCGGAAGGGGGCCGGCGTGATCGCGGCGTTGATCCTGGCGGGCGGCGGCTCGCGGCGCGCGGGCGCCCCCAGGGCGCTGCTCCCGTTCCCCGAGCTTCCGCTCGTGGCCCGGCAGTGGCTGGCCCTGCGGACCGCCGGCTGCGATCCGTTGCGCATCGCGGTGGGGGCGGACGGCGAGGCCGTGGCGCGCGGCTCGGGCCTGGCACGCGAGAACTTCGTCGCCAGCCGGCGCCGCGGCGCGAGCCCGTTCGCGGCGCTGCAGGCGGGGCTCTCGGCGCTTCTCGCCGACGACACCTGGCCCGCCGCCGTGGTCCAGCCGGTGGAGGCGCTCCCCCCGCACCCGTCGCTGGTGGTGGCGCTCGCCGAGCGGCTCCTCGGCGGGGAGGGGCTCGCCGCCGTGCCGGCGCACGGCGGGAGGACCGGCCACCCGGTGGCGCTGTCGCGGCCGCTCTGCGAGGACGTGGCGCGCATGGACGGCCGGAAGGAGGACCTCGGCCGCCTCCTCGCCCGGCTCGAGGCGGCGGGCGCCTGCGAGCGGGTGGAGGCCTACACCGCCGATGTCCTCGTGAGCCTCGATGGCCGCGGCGCCTACGAGCGGGCGCTCCGGGCCATCGAGCGGGAGGAGGAAGGCTCCGCCGGCCGCGGCGGGCGATACCGGGCCGTTGCCCGTCGCCGTTCCCGGCGGTGAACGGCCCGCCCCATCCGGCGGCGCCCGCGCGGGCGGCGCCGCGGTAGACTTCCCCGGCGTGGCGGCCGACGGTGCGAGTGGTGGGCGGGGGCTTCTCCTGGGCGTGGCCCTCTCGGGCGCGGTTCTGGCCGCCGTGGCACTCCGGCTCGAGCCTCCTCCGCCCCGGCCGGCCGGCGCGCCCGCGTCCGAGTTCTCTGCGGCCCGCGCGCTGGCGCTCCTCCGCGAGATCCTCGGCGACGAAGCGCCGCACCCGGTCGGCTCCGAGGCGAACCGCCGCGTGCAGGACCGGATCCTCGCCGAGATGGATCGCCTGGGCCTCCGCCGGGAGGTCCAGGAGGCGTTCGCCTGCGGAAGGTTCGGCATGTGCGCGACCGTTCGCAACCTGCTCGCCCGGATCCCCGGCGAGCGCCCGGGCAAGGCCGTGCTCCTCATGGCGCACCACGACTCGGTGCCCGCCGGCCCCGGCGCGGGCGACGACGGCTCCGGCGTCGCCATCGCCCTGGAGGCGGCGCGCGCGCTCCTCTCGGGACCGCCGCTCCCGCGCCCGGTGATCCTGCTCGTGGACGACGGCGAGGAGGGCGGGCTCATCGGGGCGCAGGCGTTCCTGGACGGCCACCCCTGGGCCCGCGAGGTGGGCGCCATCGTCAACCTGGAGGCGCGCGGCACCTCGGGGCCGAGCCTCATGTTCCAGACCACCGGCGACGACGGCTGGCTCGTCCGGCTCCTCGCCGGCGCCCTGCCGAGGCCGGCCGCGAGCTCGTTGTTCCCGGCGGTCTACCGGCTCCTGCCCAACGACACCGACCTCTCGGTGTTCGAGCCCCTGCGCATTCCGGGCGTGAACTTCGCGCTCATCCGGGGCGCCGCCCGCTACCACACGCCCCGGGACGACCTCGCCCACCTCGACCCGGGCAGCCTGCAGCACCACGGCGACAACGCGCTCGCCATGGTGCGCGCTCTCGCCGGAGCGGACCTCGACGACCCGCCGCGGGGGAACGCCGTCTTCTTCGACGTCCTCGGCCTGCTCGTCGTGCGCTGGCCGGAGAAGGCGTCCCTGCCGCTCGCTCTCCTCGCGGCCGTCCTGGCCCTCGCCGGGACGTGGGTGAGGACGCGGCGCGAGCGGCTGGGCGAGGCCGCGCTCGGCCTCCTCGCCTTCCTGGCCGCCCCAATCGCGGCCGCCACGCTGGCACTCGCGGCGCCGCCGGCCGCCGGCGCTGGGCCGTTCGTCGCGCACCCCTCTGCGGCGACGGCTGCCTTCCTCGCCGCCGGGGCGGGGGCGGTATTCCTCGCGGCAGCGCTCTTCCGGCGCGCCGGGCCCCACGGGCTCCGGGCGGGCGCCGCGGTGGGCTGGGCGGCGCTCGCCGTCGCCACCGCGGTCCTGCTTCCGGGCGCGAGCCACGTCTTCGCGGTCCCCGCGCTCGCCGCCGCCACCTTCCTCGCGCCGTCCCTCGCCCGGCCGGAGCACGCCGCCGCCGATCTCGCCGTGGCCGCGGTTGCGGGGCTGGTCCTCTTCCCCGTGGCGCTCCTCGTGCTGGACGCGCTGGGCGTCGGCGCCGCGCCGATCGGAGCGGCGGTGGCGGCGCTCGCCCTCTCGCCGCTCGCGCCCCTCGCGGCCGCGCTCCCACAGCCGCGGCGCTGGCTCCCCGCCGGCGCCGCCGGGGCGGCCTTCGTCCTGGCGCTGGGCGTAGCCGCCGCGGTGCCGCGCCATTCACCGGATGCGCCCGAGCACGTCGTGGTCCTCTTCCACCAGGACGCGGACTCGGGGAGCGCGCGCTGGCTCGTCCACGCGGCTTCCGGACGCATGCCGGCGCCGATGCGCGCCTTCGCCGCCTTCGGCGACCGGACGGAGCTCCCGGTGCCCTGGGGAAAGGTGCGCCCGTCCTTCGCCGCCGAGGCGGTGCCGCTCTCCGCGCCGGGCCCCGTCCTCGAGTTGCGGGGCGGAGCCGACGAGGGCGGCCGGCTGCGCGCGCGGATGCTCCTCGCCTCGCCTAGGGAAGCGCGAGATGCCTACCTCCTCTTCCCGCCGGACGCGGTGGTCGAGTCGGTGTCGTTCGGCGGCCTTCGCGTGCCGGCGCCGTACCCGAGGGCGCGAACCTGGTTCGGCGGCTGGCAGATGTACCGCTGCCTGACCCTGCCGCCCGGCGGGATCGACGTCGAGGTCGTGCTCGGGGAGGGGGGACCGCGGGAGGTCGTGGTCGCCGACCAGTCGGACGGGGTTCCCACGGCGGGAGCGGCCCTCGTCGCGGCGCGACCGCCGTGGGCCTCTCCCGTGCAGGAGGGGGACGCGACGCTGTTCACGCGGCGCGTCCGGCTCGGGGTGCATTAGATTCGGAGATCGCATGAACCAGGGCGAAGAGGTGGTGGTGGTCGGGGCGGGCGTCTCGGGGCTCGCCTGCGCGCGCGCCCTCGCCGACGCGGGGCGGAAGGTGCGCGTGCTGGAGCGCGCCCGCGGCGTGGGCGGGCGCTGTGCCACCCGGCGCGTGGACGGGCAGCCGATCGACTTCGGCGTCGCCTTCCTCCACGGGCGCGACCCGGCGTTCCTCGACGCCCTCGAGGCGGTCCCGGCGCGCCGCCTGCCCGGCTGGCCGGCCGAGATCCGCGGCACGGGGCGTCCCTGCCAGCCCGAGGCCTTGGCCCCGGGCGAGCGCAGGCTGGCCTTCGCCGAGGGGGTGTCGGCGTTCCCCAAGCACCTCGCCCGCGGGCTCGACGTCCGCCTGGAGGCGCGCCTCGAGGGCCTCGAGGCCGGCGGCGAGACGCTGCGGCTCCTTGTCGACGACGGCGATCCGGTGGAGGCCCGGACGCTGGTCCTCGCGCTCGCCGCCGAGCAGGCGTCGGACCTCCTCGGGACGCTCGCCGCGCCGCCCCCGGCGGTCGAGACCGCGCGGGCCGTCCTCGACATGGCGCGGAGCGAGGCCTGCCTGGCGCTGCTCGCGACCTACCCCGAGGGCGCACCCGCGCCCTCGTGGCACGTGAGCTACCCCGAGGACTCCCGGCTCATCCAGCTCGCGGCGCACGACTCCTCGAAGCGCGAGCGCCCCGCGTTCCTCGCCATGGTCTACCAGGCCCATTCGCGCTGGTCGCGGGAGCACCTGGACGCGTCGGGCTGGGCGGAGGCGGTGCTCGCCGAGGCGGGGGCGCTCTTCGGGGCCTGGGCGGCCCGCCCGGCCCGCGTCGAGGAGCACCGCTGGCGCTTCGCCCGGACCGGCCGGTCGGCCGAGCTCGCGGCGCCGCTCCTCCTCGCGCTCCCCGGCGGCGCGCGGCTGGGGATCGCGGGAGAGCGCTTCGCGCCGGGCGGCGGCGTCGAGGCGGCCTGGGCTTCGGGACGGATGCTGGCGAGGCAGATCCTCGCCGTGGAGGAACGATGATCCAGCCGAAGGACGCTCTCCAGCGGATCGTGGACCGGGACCAGGATCACGAGTGCGACGGATTCGGCGCCGCGAAGGTGTGCGTGCGGGTGGTGGCGGTCGCCGACCTGCCGACCCGGCTCGGCTTCTTCCGCCTGGTGGGCTTCTGGAACAACCGCGACGGCAAGGAGCACGTGGCCATGGTCCACGGCGACGTGGTGGGCGCCGAGGAGGTCCCGGTCCGCCTTCACTCGGAATGCCTGACGGGCGACGTGATGGGCTCCTTGCGCTGCGACTGCCGCGATCAGCTGGTGGGGGGCCTCGAGAGCATCCTCCGCGGCGACCGCGGCGTCCTCCTCTACCTGCGTCAGGAGGGGCGCGGCATCGGCCTCGTCAACAAGATCCGGGCCTACGCGCTCCAGGAGAAGGGGCTGGACACCGTCGAGGCCAACCTCGCGCTCGGCTTCCGCGACGACGAGCGGGACTACGCCGTCGCCGCCCACATGGTCCAGAGCCTGGGCCTGCGCTCGGTGAGGCTCATCACCAACAACCCGGACAAGGTCCGCCAGCTCACCCAGCACGGAATCCGCGTCGCGTCCCGCATCCCCCACGTCATCCCGCCGAACGAGTTCAACCGCTTCTACCTCGAGACCAAGGCGCGCCGGTCCGGGCACGACATCGACCTGCGCGAGGCGCGCCGCATTCCCGAGCAGAGCGACCCCGTCCTGGTCGAGGGAATGCCGGAGCAGGCGGGCGGCTCGTAGCGGCAGCAGACCCTGCGCCCCGGCTTCGGGGCTTCGCGCCTTGCGGCAGGGGGCCCGGCCGGGCCACACCCGTCTTGGGTCCTTGCCTTTCGCCGCGGTGGAGCGCCCGATCCAGGCTCCACGCGAGCATGGAGGTTGACATGTCCGATCGGATCCGGCGCGTCCAGTACTTCTACTTCGAGGTCCCCGACCAGCCCGGCGAGGGGGCCCGCCTCTTCGAGAAGCTGAAGGACGCGAAGGTGAACCTCGTCGCGTTCACCTCCTTCCCGACGGGGGGTGGCCGCTCGCAGGTGGACGTCGTCCCGGAGGACCCGGCCGCCTTCCTCGACGCGACCAAGCGCCTCGGCATGAAGCACAGCCCGTCCAGGGAAGCCTTCCTCATCCAGGGCGGCGACCGGGTGGGCGCCGTGGCCGAGGTCTTGAAGAAGCTCGGCGCCGCCAAGGTCAACGTGACCGCGGCCAACGCCTCGGTGGCCCAGGGCGGCGGCTTCGGCATGATCCTGTGGGTGAAGGCGCAGGACGTGGCGGCCGCCGCCAAGGCGCTCGGCGCCTGACGCGCCGGGGAGAGGGGGCGGGGCGGCGGCATGCACGTTCTCGTGGCGGGTTGCGGCTGGCTGGGAACGGGGCTCGCCCGGACCCTCCTGGCGCGGGGCGACGACGTCACCGCCGTCCGCCGCGACGCGGCGCGGCTCGAGGAGCTCCGCGCCCTGGGTGCGGCGCCGCTCGCGCTCGACCTCGCCGATCCCGCGTCGGCGGCGCGCGTGCCTTCCGGCGTGGAGGCCATCGTGGCCTGCCAGGCGGCCGGCGCGGACGGCGTCGAGGCTTACCGGGCGGCCTATGTCCGCGCCAACGAGACGCTGCTCGCGGCGGCGGGACGGCTGCGACTGCGGGGGCTCGTCTACACGGGGTCGACGGGCGTCTTCGGCCAGCGGGACGGAAGCGACGTGGACGAGCGCACCCCGCCCGCGCCGGCGAGCCCGGCGGCCGAGGTCCTGGTGGAGGCGGAGCGGCTCCTGCTCGGGGCTGCGGAGCGAGGTGTCCCGGCCCGGATCGTGCGCCTCTCGGGCCTCTACGGCCCGGGGCGCGCGGGGATCGTGGACCGCGTCCGGTCCGGCGCGCTGGCGCTCGGCCCGGGCGACGACGCCTGGATGAACTTCTGCCACCTGGACGATGCGGTGACGGCCGTCGTCGCGGCGCTGGACCGGGGACGCGACGGCGCCGTCTACCACGGGACCGACTCGCACCCGGCGCGGCGCCGGGAGGTGGTGGAGTGGATCGCATCCCGCCTCGGCGTCGATCCGCCGCGGGCGGGGGGTGGGGACGGCGCCGCGGCCGGCCGTGGCGGGGCCAACCGGCGCATCCTCGGCGAGCGCACGCGGCGGGAGCTGTCCCTGACGCTCGCCTTCCCCTCCTTCCGGGAGGGGCTCGCGCCCCTCGTCGCGGGCGCGCGAGCCGGCTAGACCGCCGCCGGCGGCGGCGGCGGCGGCGGCGGCGCGGCGGGGGCGGCGCTCGCGACGGGGAGGAGCACGGTGAAGGTCGTGCCCTTGCCCGGCTCGCTCCGGACCAGGATGGCGCCGTGGTGCTGCTTCACGATGCGCTGGCTCACCGAGAGGCCCAGGCCCGTGCCCTGGCCGCGGGGCTTGGTGGTGAAGAACGGCGTGAAGATCTTGCCGAGGACCTCGGGCGTCATTCCCGTTCCGGTGTCGCTGACCGCCAAGGCGAGGTGGTCGCCCTCGAGCGTCGCGGCGATGGTCAGGACCCGCTCCGGGCGGTCCTGCATGGCCTGGCTGGCGTTCATGACGAGGTTCACGAAGACCTGCTGCAGCTGGCCGGCGTTTCCGGGGACGGGAGGGAGGCCACGGGCAAGGGCCGTCTCGACCCGGATCCGCCTCGTCATGAGCTGGTGCCGCAAGAGTCGCAGGGCGCCCTCCGCGATCCCGACCGCGTCCACCGGCGCGTAGTCCACCCGGTCGAGGCGAGCGAACTCGAGCAGCGACTGGAGGATCTCGCTCGCGCGCCAGGCGTTGCTCTCGATGAGCTTGAACGACTCCTTGGCCTGCTCCAGCGTGTCCGACTCCTGTCCCAGCTGCGCGTATCCCACGATCCCGGCGAGCGGGTTCTTCACCTCGTGGGCGACGCTGGCGCCGATCTCGCCCACCACCGACAGCTTCTCCGACTGGGCGAGCTGCGTGTGGGCCTCGGCGAGGCGGGCCTCGCGGTCGGCCAGCTCGCGCCCCATGCGGTTGAAGGCCTGGGCGAGGCTTCCGATCTCGTTGCGCCCGGCGACCTCCACGTGGGTGGTGAACTCGCCCTGGGCCACGGCCTTCGTCGCCTGCTCGAGCCTGCGCAGGGGGGCGGTGAGGCGGCGGCCCAGGAAGACGCTCGCGAAGACCGCCAGGAACAGGATGCCGAGGCCGAAGAGGAGGGAGCGGCGGGCGAGCTGGCGGGACGCATCGAGCGCTACCGCCATCGGCACCTCCGCCACCACCGCGAGGCGGCCGACGCCGACCCGGGCGAAGGCGCCGATGGCGGGGCCGTCCGGGCCCTCGAACTCGTGGACGCCGCGCGACACCGGACCCCGGATGGCCTCCTTCACGACGGGGATGGAGGCCATGCTCTGCCGCGCCACGATGCGAGACGCGTCCGGGTGGACCACGATGCCGCCCTTCCCGTCCACGAGGTAGACGCGCCAGGCCGGCGAGCGGGCGAAGACGCGGAGGAGGCGGTCCGGCCTCATGAGTGCGACCACCACGCGGCCGCCCTCCGGCGCAGGCGCGGCCAGGGAGAGGATCCCCACGTCCGGCGGGAGGCTGGCGTTCTGGAGGAGCGCGCCCTCGGCCGCCACGGCCTCGAACGGCACGGGGGCGCTGCTGCGGGCCTCCGCGAGCTCCTCCGCGGAGAGGTTCAGTGCCGCGAGCCGCTCTGGGTCGACCAGGCGGAAGACCTGCGCGTAGCGGCCGCGGCGAAGCTCCCAGATCTCCACCGAGAGCAGGTCGGCGTCGGAGGCGAGCAGCAGCCGGGCGGCCCGCGCATCGCCTCCCTGCGCCTGGGACAGTGCGAGCCAGCCGAGCTTGTCCACCCGGCTCCCCAGGCTCGCCCGGACTTCCTCCGCCACGGTGGTGGTGAGCGAGGACTCGAGGTCGTAGATGTAGGCCAGCTTGTCGCGGGTGAAGAGGCGGGTCGCGAGCAGGAAGTAGGCCGTGATGGCGAGGCCGAGGACGCCGACGGTGAGGCCGAGGATCTGGTAGCGGATCGAGATCTTCACGTGGCCTCTAGTAGGGCGTCTCGGCGGCGCCCAGGTCCGGCGCGGCGCCGTTGTAGTTGCCGGATTCGGGGCCGTTCACGTCGAGGCCGACGTCCACGCCGGCGTTCACCGCCGGGCTGCCAGGCAGGAGGCGGAAGTCGCCCGCGGCCCGGTCGACGTAGCGGGGGTCGGCGGTGACGTCGGTCGCGCCCGGCGCCGCGCCGGCGATGGGGCCGAGCGCGTTCCCGAAGAAGCCGTTGTGATCGAAGGGCGAGAAGCCGGAAATCGGACCGCTCGTGCCGTAAGCGCCGTTGTGGGTGAACAGGTCGTTGCGCGCGTCGAGCGGAGGCGGGTTGGCGCTGGACGCGGAGAGGCCGTTCCCGAGGTTCCCGTCGAAGACGTTGTGGTGGACGAGCGTGAGCCCCGGGGAGCTCGTGACGTGGAGGCCATCGCCGGTATTCGCGTAGAACAGGTTCCGCGCGACCAGCGCGCCCGCGGTCGTCACTCCGGTGAGCACCGCGCCGGTGACGTTGTCGTGGAGGCGGTTCCCGTCGAGGGTGTAGCCGCCCAGGCTCGGGAAGCGGACGCCGGTGTCGTAGCCGGAGACGTCGTTCATGGGGCCGACGATCGACGCGCTCTGGGCCTCGATCCCGGCCGAGCTGGTCTTGAGGGAGGGGCCGGCGAGCGTGCACTCGGCGACCCGGCTCCCGGAGCTGCTCGGGCTGAGGAAGATGGCGGTCGCATCGCATCCCGTGACGCGGAGCCCGAGCACCGTCTGGCCGGCGGCGTCGAGGGTGAGGCACGCCTGCTTCGCCCCCTGGAAGTCGAGGAGGATGTCCGGCCGCCCGACGATGGACGCGCCGGAGGCCTCGAGAGGGTCGAGCGGCGTCCCGAGGAGGAGCGTGCCGGAGAGTCCGGCCGAGAACGAGACGGTCTTCGCCGCCGGCTGGCCAGCCAGCACGAGGCCGTTCAGGTAGTTCACCGCCTCCCGGAGCGAGAGCCCGGTGTTGCCCCAGTTCGCCGGCGTGGGGTTGGGGTCATCCTCGTCCTGCAGGGTGGTGACGAGTACCTGACTTGCGGGATCCGCGACCGCCACGCGGCGCACGGCGTACGCGGTGAGCCCCCCGGTGTCCGTCACCCGCGCGATGGCCGCGTACACGCCGGCCGCAGCATAGGCGTGCGCCGCCTGCGCGGCGCCGTCGGCCGGGACCCACGTGCCGCTTCCCTCGAAGTCGAACTGGATCTGCAGCGCCGCGGTGGGGTCCTCTCGGTCCGAGGAGCACGAGGCGTCGAAGGTGAAGGAAGTCGCCGCGGTGACGCCCGACGTGGGAGTCACCGTGAGGCAGGCGAACGGCGCCGTGTTCACGCAGGCGCAGGCGCCCGCCTGGCAGGTGGCGCCGGCGACGCAGATGCCGAGGCCAGCGCACGGCGTCCCGTCCGGCACCGCGGGGTACTGGCAGGACTGCGCGGCGGGATCGCACGCGCCCGGGGACCGGCACTCGGGGGGCGGCGCACAGGAGACGAGCGCGGTGCGGGTGCAGACTCCTGAGAGGCAGCTCGCCGAGAGGGTGCACGCGTTGCCGTCGTCGCAGGGTGTTCCGTCTTTCAGGCCCCCGCACTTCGAGGCAAGGACCGTGAAGGCCTGGGGGAGGACCGCCCGGTTGCCGTGCGGGTCGAGGAGCTCCAGGTCGTAGGTGCCTGGAGCCGCCGCCAGCGCCGGGTACGAGGCCGACAGCTCGCTCTCGGAAGCGAGGCTCACGTCCGTGAGCGGCACCCGGATGGTCCCGGCGACGAGCCACAGGCCGAAGGTGGAGTCCACCGGCGAGTCACCTGGCGAGTCGAAGTCGACCGTCACCCGGGGCTGGAAGCCCTCGCCGCGAACCGCGAGGACGGTGAAGACGTCGGTCCGGGCCTGCGCCGGCTCGACCGCACCGAGGACCGGCGCGGGCGCGCGCTGGCAGGTGCAGGCCGCGAATCCCGCGAGCAGGAGCAGCGGGGGCGTGGGACGGGCGCGCCTCATGGCCGGAACCGGTACCCCGGGCCCAGGAAGGGGAGTGACCGATCCGGCCGGAGGAGCGCGAACACCACGCGGCCGCCCAGGGTGATGGCGAGGCCGAGGACGCCGACGGTGAGGCCGAGGATCTGGTAGCGGATCGAGATCTCCAAGGGGCCTCTAGTAGGGCGTCTCGGCGGCGCCCAGGTCCGGCGCGGCTCCGTCGAAGTTGCCGGATTCGGGGCCGTTCACGTCGAGGCCGACGTCCACGCCGGCGTTCACCGCCGGGCTGCCGGGAAGGAGGCGGAAGTTGCCGCCGGCGTGGTCGAAGTAGCGGGGGTCGGCCGTGACGTCGGTCGCGCCCGGCGCCGCGCCGGCGATGGGGCCGAGGGCGTTCCCGAAGAAGCCGTTGTGATCGAAGGGCGAGAAGCTGGAAACGAAGCCGCCCGTGCCGTGATAGCCGTTGCGGGTGAACAGGTTGTCGCGGACGTCCATCGCCACCTGCGACCCGGCGTACAACCCGTCGCCGCCGTTCCCGTCGAAGGTGTTGTAGCGCAGGAGCCCGCCGGAGCTGGAGACCTGGATCCCGCTGACTCCATTCGCGTAGACGAGGTTGCGCTGCACCGTGGCCAGGGTGATCTTGGACAGAAGGAGGCCGTTCCAGACGTTGGCGTGGATCCGGTTGCCGTCGATGACGATGTCCGGCGGTTGGGACGCCTGGAGGGACGCCTGGATGCCGTTGGTCGCGCCGCTCACCTCGTTGCCGGGGCCGATCTTCCCGCTCGCCGTCGCCAGGATCCCCGTGGAGGGCTTGTTGGGGTCGCCGGTGATGCGGCAGCCCGCCACCTCGTAGCCGGCGCCGTCGAGCTCGAGCGAGACGCCGCTGCTGCCGGAGAGGTCGAGCCCCACGACCTTCTGCCCCGTACCCTGCAGCACGAGACATGCCTTGTTGAACCTGGAGCAATCGAGGACCACGCCGTCCCGCCCCAGGATGGCGGCGCCGCCCTTGGTCAGCGCGGGCAGGGCCGAGCCGAGCGCGATGGTAGATGGGCCCGCAAAGGTGATGCTCGTCTCCGGGGTGGTGGGCAGGTTCACGTAGGCGATGGCCTCTCGCAGCGAGAAGCCGTTGCCCTTGGGGTCCACGGGCGTCGCGCCGGCGTCGTTCTCGTCCAGCGAGGTGGTGACCACCACCTGGCTCGCGGGATCCACGACCGCGACGATCCTCTCGGCGTAGGCGGTGAGGCCTCCGCTGTCCGTCACTCGCGCCAGGGCCGCGTACACCCCCGCGGCACCGTAGGCGTGGGCGGTCTGCACTCCGGCGCCCGCCGGCGTCCACGTGCCGCTCCCATCGAAGTCGAACGCGATTCGAAGGACCGAGGTGGGGTCCTCCGCGTCGGAGGAGCACGAGGCGTCGAAGGCGAAGGACGTCGTTCCCGCGGCGCCCGAGGTCGGCGTCACCGTGAGGCAGGCGAGCGGTGCCGTGTTCACGCAGGCGCAGGCGCCTCCCTGGCAGGTGGCGCCGGCGACGCAGGTGCTTGGGCCGACGCACGACGTCCCATCCGGCTTCGCGGGGTACTGGCAGGACTGCGCAGCCGGATCGCAGGTGCCCGGGAGCCGGCACTCGGCCGGCGGCGCGCAGGAGACGAGCGCGGTGCGTTTGCAGACTCCGGCGAGGCACCTCGCCGAGAGGGTGCATGCGTTGCCGTCGCTGCAGTTCGCGCCGTCGTCCTTGAGGTCCTCCTGGCAGAAGCCGGTCGCCGGGTCGCAGCGGGCATGGGCGACGCAGGAGTCGGTGGGCGTGCAGGTCACTACCGAGGTGGGGCTCCCGCACTTCCCGCCCTGGCAGGTCTCGCCCGCGGTGCAGGCGTCGCCGTCGTCGCAGGGCGTTCCGTCTGCCTGGCCCCCGCACTTCGAGACGGTGACCGCGAAGGCCTGCGGGAGGACGGCCCGGTTGCCTCTGGGGTCGAGGAGCTCCAGGTCGTAGGTGCCTGGAGCGGCCGCCAGCGCGGGGTACCAGGCCCACAGCTCGCTCTCCGACACGAGGCTCACGAACTGAAGCGGCACCCGAACGGTGCTGGCGACGAGCCACAGGCCGAAGGTGGAGTCCACCGGCGAGCTGCCGGGCGAGTCGAAGTCCACCGTCACCCGCGACCGGAAGTGCTCGCCGCGAATCGTAAGGAGGGTGAAGACGTCGGTCCGCGCCTGCGCCGGCGCCACCTCGGTGAGGATCGGCGCGGGCGCGCGCTGGCAGGTGCAGGCCGCGAATCCCGCGAGCAGGAGCAGCGGAGGGGTGGACCGGGCGCGCCTCATGGCCGGAACCGGTACCCCGCGCCGACGAGGAGCCCGCCCGTCCGCAGCCGGCCGAGTGCGGCGTCCACGCGCCCGAAGCCGGCATCCACCTCGGCGAACACCTCGCCGGGCCCGAGCGCCCCGGACGCGCCCAGGAGGAGCGTGGCGGACGGCGCCGCCTCGAGCGAGGACTCCGAGCCCGCCGACAATCTCGCGAGGTGTACCCCGAGCCCGGCGCCGCCGTAGACGGAAGTCCATCCGAGGGGCCATTCGTGGATGGCAAGGAACGAGATCGGAATCACCCGGGCGGTTCCCTCCACCGGGGCAAGCAGGCCGGCCTGGGCCGGAACCGTGGCGGAGGTGGCCCAGGTGCCGGCGCGGGCGGCGAGGAGCAACCGGTCCGAGAGCCAGGGAGCGCGCCACAGGACCTCGAGCCAGAGGGACGCTGCGGACGCGCTCGCGAGGTTCGTCTGCCAGCCCGCGAGCAGGCCCACCCGCCAGCGGCTCGCCGTCGCCCGGAGCTCCACCGCGACGCGGGCGCTGAAGCCGCGGTCCTCGACGACGATCTCGGAGCGCCCGGATGGGGGAACACGGGCCGGGGCGACGTAGCGCGCGGTCCAGCCGTCCTCCGACTCGGCGAGCCCCTCGACCCGTCCGTCCGTGACCGTGACCGTGAGGGGCGCCCCGCGGACGAGGCGTCCCTCGGCGTCGAAGAGGCGGATGGCGATCGAGGTCGAGTCCTTGCCGTCGGCGACGAGCGCGCCGGCGCCGGGCTCGATCTGGGCCCGCGCCGAGGGCGGGCGCCCGTGGAAGAAGAGCCCGGGCTCGCTCCATGCGCCCGCGCCGCCCAGCGCGTCCAGGGCGCGCGCGCGCCAGGCGAGCGCACCGACGGGCAGGGGCAGCGAGAGGCGCGCCGCCGGAGCCGCGCGCGGCGGGACGGCGTCCAGGCTCCCGGGCGAAGCCACCTGCACCTCGTACCCGGCCGCGCCCGGAACGGTCTCCCAGGAGAGCGCGACCGGGGCGGAGGGGTCGCCTGCGCCGACCACCTCGCCCGCGCCCGGTGCGAGCGGCCGCGGGGCCGGGAGGGGCGGAGGCGGCGTCAACTCCAGCTCGCGGGGCGGGGACGGCGGGCCGGCGATCCCGTTCGAGGTGACCGCGGCGACGCTCCAGCGGTACCTCCCGGGCCTGCGCGGGACGAACTGCGTTTCGGCCGCGCCGACCTCGGCCTGCCACGCCGGCTCGCCCTCGCGCTCGACCGAGACCCTCCAGCGAGTCACTGGGGTCCAGGCCTGCCAGCGGAGCACGACGGGGCCGAAGGGAATCGCCTCCGACGGCCCGGGCGCGAGCGGGCGCGGCGGCCCGACCAGGACCTCGAAGCGGCGGGCTCGGGACGGGGCGGTCTCGCGGCCGGAGAGGCCCGTTCCGCGCGTCCGCCACCAGAAGACGCCAAGGCCCGGGAGGGGGACGCGCAGCGTGGGCGACGCGGCGGTTCGCGAGGCGTCCACCACGCCGAAGGCGGGGTCGCGCGCCAACTCGACGGTGTAGGAGCGGAGGACCTCGGAGCGGGTGCACGCGAACGCGACCGTCACCGGCTCGTCGTCCCAGGTGATCCGGGCGCCGTCGGCGGGGGAGACCGGTTCGGGCGCGTTGAGCGCCGCCTCGATGGCCTTCACCTCGCTCCAGGGGCCGGTCCGCCCGTCCCGGTCCACGCTGCGCACGCGCCAGAAGTGGCGCTCGGCGGGAATCTCCGCCCAGCGATAGCCCGGAACCTCCACCCGCTCCGACACGGCCGGCTGCGCGAACGAGGGCTCCGTCGCGATCTGGATCTCGTAGGCCACCGCGCCGGCGACGGCCTGCCAGCGCAGCACGACCCGCGCGCTCGGCTCGCCGGCGGCGGGCGCGGCGAGGAGCGCCAGCGCGGCGGCGAGGCTAGCGAGCGTCGCCACGGTCCACCTCGATGGACGGGTCGAAGAGCTGGGGCGCCTCGGGGAGGGGACGGTGGATGAGGCGGAAGGGCGAGGGGGCGGAGAACGGCGCCTCGCCGCGGTCCGCCTCGCTGGCGCGCACCCGCCAGTAGTACACGCCCTCCGGGAGCCGCGGTGCGGCCCACAGGCCGGGCCCCTCCGCGTCGGCAGCGAAGGCGACACGGGCGAAGGCCGAGTCGGTGGCGATCTCCACCCGGTAGCGCGAGGCGCCGTCCACCGCCGTCCACCAGAACGGCACCTGCACGCCGGGCGGGGCGAGGACGATCTCCGCGGCCATGGGGGCGAACGGCGTCGGCGGGCGATCCTCGACGGCGAGGAGCCGCCGGGCCTCGCTCCTCGGGTTCCCGTCCCGGTCCACGAGCCGCCAGAAGTACGGCCCCGGCCCGGGTGGATGGAAGGCGTGGGCGCCCGGGGCGCCCGGAGCGCGGTCCATGAGACCGGCGAAGCCGGGGTCGCGCGCGACCTCGAGGCGCGCGCCGTCCGCCGCCGAGCCGTCCCAGCGCAGGAGGACCGATCCCGGGAAGCGGGCGAACCAGAAGCGCTGATTCCGGGCCGGCTCGTCGAGGCGGATGCGCGCCTCGGCCCGAACCACGTCTCCGTTCTCGGCGCGAGCGCTTCCCGCGACCACCTCCACGCGAGGTCCGGACGCCCCACGGGCGCCGATGCGGGCCTCCGAGCCGGGCTCGAGCACGGCGAGGCCACCCGGCGTGCGGACCGACACCGTTCCCGCCGGAGCCGAGCCGGAGAGGCTGCCCTTGGCGAGCGTCACGCGCGCGGCGCCGGGGTCGGGCTCCGGCGGCTCGATGACCACGAGGGAGCGCTCCTCGATCTCCAGGACCGCACCACCGTCGAAGGACACCGACGCCGACGCCGCCGGCGGAACGTACAGCGAGTCCCGGGCTGCGAGCGGTTCGCCGGCGCGGGCCGCGTCCCACACCAGCGTGCCCGGGGGTCGCCGCAGGACGCCGGGCTCCGCGCGGGCGAGCCGCGCCACCGGGGGCTCCGCGCCGCGCCGCGGCCGAGGGCCCCGGGCCCCGTCGGAGAGCAGGAGGACCGCGACCGCCAGAAGGCCCGCGGCGCTCCCGGCGAGGAGCAGGGCATCGGCGTCGCGCCGCCCGCGCTCTGCGCCGGGTGCCGCCCTCGCGGCCATCGATCTTCCCGCCGCCGTGGCCGTCCGCAAGACGCCTCAGGGGAGGCCGGAGAGCCCGGCCTCGATGGCGGCGTCCACCGCAGACACGATCGTGACGATGCCGAAGGGCTTGGTCACGTAGCCGTGGACGCCGAGATCCTTGGCGGCGGTCTCCGCCGCCGGGCTCGGGAAGGCGGTGATCAGGATGGCGCGCAGGCGCGGGTAGTGCGTCCGGACGAGCCGCAGCACGTCGAGGCCGCTCATCCCGGGGAGGTTCTTGTCCACGATGAGGAGGTCGAAGGGCTGCTTGGCGAGCTTCATCAGCGCCGCCTCGCCGGTCTCCACGGCGTCGACCTCGTGCCCGGCGTTGGCCAGGACCCGGAGGAGGAGGTCGCGAACGGAGAGCTCGTCGTCGATGACGAGAATGCGGCCGGGGCGCAGGGCGCGAGTCTGCACTGCCGAAAAGTGTACCGGCGGCCGTCCCGGCGCACAACTTCGCGGCCGCGGCATGTAGGACGATGAAGGCCGGCGCGGGAGGAGCCCCAGCCCTACGGGTCCATCGTGAAGTGGGCCGCGACGAGCGGGCCGGAGGCCCCGCCCAGCACCCGTCGCGCCGCCGGCGCCACACGCACCATCACCAGCGCGAGCGCGGCGCCGGCGAGCAGGTCCACGACGTAGTGCAGGGACAGGTAGACGGTGGCGAAGACGATGCCCGCGACCGCCGCCGCCAGCGGCGCACGGAGCCGCGGGAGCATCCTCCACCCGTAGTGCAGGAAGACGAGAGACAGGGCGGTGTGGCCGGAAGGGAAGGCGTCGAGCTGGTTCACTTCCGCCACGCGCAGGAAGGCGCGCACCCACGCGCTCACCGCCCCTCCGCCCAGGACCCGGAGCTCGTCGGCCGCGGGGACGCGGGGGCCGCTGGTGGGGAAGAGGAAGTAGCCGGCGTAGGAGGCGAGGAGCGTGGCGATGAGCCCGAAGGTCAGCTCGTCGAACTCGGCCTGGCGCCGGCGGGCGTACAGCACCGCGCCCATGGCGACCGGGATGACGTAGTAGCTGAAGTAGAGGACGGAGGCGAGGTCGGTGAGCCAGGCCGGCCTCCCGAGCGCGGCGCGCCACGCCGGCGCGAGCGGTCCGAAGAGGCGCAGGTCGGCGGCGGCGAACGTCGCGTCCCAGCGCGCCGGATTGGCGGCTCCGATGAGGGGGCCGGCCAGGCTGAAGATGGCGATGACCGCGGGGAGGGGGAAGAAGGCGTGGACCGCGCGGGCCGCGGGGGAGCGCCGGCCGGCCACGGCCGCCGCCGGGAGGCCCAGGGCCAGGACCGCGAGCCACGTCAGGATGGGGAGGGGCTGGGGGTGGAAGACCGCCGCCACGGCAGCGAGCGCGGCCGCGGCGGCCAGGATCATCCGGTCCACGGCCTTGAGCCAGGGGCCCCGCGGCTCCGACGACGGCGTCCGTTCCATGCCTGCTCCGCTCCCCGGCGGTCGAGGGGCGGGAGTCTACTCCAACGGAGCCGCGGGGGAAGGGGGAAGCCATCCGATCTCGCGGGCGGTGGCCGGTCCGATCCGGACCTCGGCGAGGGACGCCGGGAGGCGCCCCTGGCCCGGCCCGAGCGGAACCTCGCCGACCATCCACTCGGCGTGACGCTGCGGGTAACGAGGCGAGAGGCCGGGGTCGGCGAGGCCCTCGGGCTCGAGGGCGTGGCCGGCGGCGTCGTACTTGTCCGAGGCGCCGAGGCAGTGAAGGAGCTCGTGGGCTGCCGCGGTGAGGGCGAGCGTTGCGTCGGCGGGATCGGCCCAGGCGCGCACGAGCCCGACCTCCCCGCCCGCCGCACCCGAGCCCTCCGCGAAGGTCC
>Ga0209798_10000735_pt1 | contig 20009 bp, 17 predicted proteins | sample DOMMetBare3Fresh_FD_187475 | JGI IMG/M metagenome (GOLD analysis project Ga0209798, IMG submission 187475) | Wetland sediment microbial communities from St. Louis River estuary, USA, under dissolved organic matter induced mercury methylation -... | ecosystem: Environmental > Aquatic >...
TGGAGTAGACGGTTCGGAACACCTTGACGCTGGGGTGGCTGAACTCGCAGATGACCAACGAGCCCCCCGGCTTGGTGACGCGCAGGAACTCCTCGAGCGCCGCACTGGTCCCCACGACGTTGCGCAGGCCGAACGACATCGTGACCGCGTCGAAGGAGTCGTCGGCGAACGGCAACCTGAGAGCATCCGCAGCGGTGAAAGCCAGGTCCGGTCGGCGACGGTTGCCGACCCGCAGCATCCCCAGTGAGAAATCGGCCGGCACCACGTGCACACCGGCGTCCGCAAAGGGCTCACTGCTCGTGCCGGTGCCGGCCGCGATGTCCAGGACCGTGTCGCCACGTTCGGCACCGACCGCCTCGCGTACGAGCCTTCGCCACCGGCGATCCTGGCCCAGCGACAGGACGTCGTTGGTCAGGTCGTACTTCGCGGCGACGTCGTCGAACATCGCCGCAACGTCCTGGGGTCGCTTGTCGAGGCTGGCGCGGGTCATGGCCTCATCCTCGCTGATCATGGTTCCCGTCACCACGGCAGCGGTCGTAGGCTTACTCGCCGTGACCTCCTTGCCACAGCCCGAGCGGGATCGACCAGGGTCGCCGGCTGCCTCCGTGCCCGCCATCGTGGCCCGCACCGTGGAGATCGACGACCCGGGCGCCTTGTTGTCGCTGCTTCCCGGGACCCTCTCCCCCGAACGGGTCTCGACGTGGGTCCGCCGCGGCGAGGGACTGGTCGGCTGGGGCCGTGCGATCGAGTTCCGGACCGGCGGGGCGGGTCGGTTTGCCGAGGCGCAGGCTTGGTGGAAGTCAGTGGTGGAGCGCGCCGTCGTACGCGACGACCTGAGCCTGCCGGGCACCGGGCCGGTGGCTTTCGGCTCCATCTCCTTCTCCGCGGACTCCCCCGCTGGAGCTGTTCTGGTGGTGCCTGAGGTCCTTGTGGGGCACAGGGGTTCGCGGTGGTGGCTGACGACGATCGGAGTCGACTCACATCTGCCGTGCACGCTGATCCCGTCTGCATCCCCGCCCCCGGCGCCCCCCGAGGACGTGGCCTTCGCGGACGGTGCTCTTTCGGGGGCACAGTGGTCGGCCGTCGTGGCGCGCGCCGTCGAACGCATCAGCGCCGGCGAGATGGACAAGGTGGTCCTGGCCCGCGACCTCGAGGTGGACGCCCGTTCGGCAATCGACCCGCGTTGGCTTCTGCATCGTCTGGCCGAGCGCTACGACAACACGTGGGTATTCGCGGTCGACGGCCTCGTCGGTGCCACGCCCGAGATGCTCGTGAAGCTGGAGAAAGGCCTGGTCACCTCACGTGTGCTGGCCGGCACCATCCGTCGCACCGGGGATGACGGGCGCGACCTCGCGCTCGCCGCCTCGCTCGCCAGGTCGTCCAAGGACCTCGAGGAGCACGAGTACGCCGTTCGATCCGTCGCAGAGGCTCTCGCGCCTCACTGTTCGTCGGTCAACGTCCCCGAGTCGCCCTTCGTCCTGCATCTGTCCAACGTCATGCATCTGGCGACCGACGTAGCCGGCGTCCTGACCGACCACTCGACGTCGCTTGCGCTGGCAGCATCGCTGCACCCGTCCGCGGCCGTCTGCGGGACCCCGACCCGCGTGGCAGATGCAGCGATCCGTGAGCTCGAGCAGATGGACCGTGGACGCTATGCCGGCCCAGTGGGCTGGATGGACGCAGCCGGCGATGGTGAGTGGGGAATTGCGTTGCGGTGCGGTGTCTTTGACAGTGTCGACCCGAGTCGGATGCGGCTGTTCGCCGGCTGCGGCATTGTCGCCGGGTCCGACCCGGACTTAGAGCTGGCGGAGTCCGACGCCAAGTTCGTGCCCATGCGGGACGCCCTCACCGCGACCTGAGCCGACCGGTCACCGGTCAGCGTGAAGTCGCTCGTCCAGGCAAAGCGGTTGCGCTGGAACGCCCTTCCCGCGAGGCTCGCCACATGACCGTCGCCATCGTGCCCCTCACCCCCTCGGACGGGCAGCGGCTCGTGGATGTCGACATGGCAGCCTTCTTCTTCGACCCGACGGCCCATCCGGTCGACATCGTCACGAGCCACTTCGACTGGACGCGCACGTTCGGCGCGACCCGCGAGGGCAGCGATGAGCTGGTGGGCGTCTACACGTCATACGACATGACTGTCACCGCGCCCGGGCCGCTGGACGGCCTTACCCGGGTTCCCATGGCCGGACTCTCGTGGGTTTCCGTGCACCCTGACCATCGCCGCCGTGGGGTCCTGCGCGAGATGATGGCCCACCACGTCGCCCGGCTGCATGAGGAAGGCTCCGCACTGAGTGGGTTGCATGCAGCTGAGGTCCCCATCTACGGGCGGTTCGGGTACGGCATCGGCTCGGTCGAGCTGGAGCTGGAGCTGACGCGCGGCGCGGTCTTCACCGCTCCGGAGCTGGACGATGCCGCAGGCCGGGTCACGACCCGATTCGTCGCGGCGGACTCCGACGACGTGGCACGGGTCGTCCATGGCCTCCACCTCCGTTGCGCCGAGATCACGTTGGGCGCGGTCACCCGGCCCGAGCATCTGGCCCGACCGCTGTTCGCCGACCTCCCGTTGACCCGTCAGGGACGCGAGCCCTGGCAAGTACTCCTTGCCCACGTAGACGGTGAAGCCACCGGTTACGCGGTGTTCAGTCGCCAACCGAAATGGGAGGGCTACCGGGCCAAAGGAACGGTCGCGGTTCGCGAGCTGGCTTCCGCCGATCCAGCGACGTTGCTGGCCCTTGCCCGACGGCTGGTGGACTTCGACCTGACCGCAACGACCACGATCCACGGCCGCGGGATCGATGACCCCATCCTGTGGTGGGCCGGCGGTCCGCGCGCGATGGGCGTGACAACAGTCGACTCGTTGTGGCTTCGGCTGATCGACGTCGGGGCGGCGCTGACCGCGCGCGGCTACTCGAGTGCCTGCGACGTCGTCCTGGATGTTGTGGACCCCATCTGCCCCTGGAACCAGCGCACATGGCGTCTGAGCGTTGACGACGGGGGTGTGGCGACATGCCAACCCTCCGGGGACGAGGCCGACGTGCGACTTCCCGTCCAGGCGCTGGGCGCCGCCTACCTGGGATCCAGAAGCATTGCCGCACAGGCACACCAGGGTCTGGTCACCGAGCTGAAGCCCGGGACGCTGCGCCTGTTATCCCGGGCCATGAGCTGCGACCGCGAGCCCGTGGGAGCCACCGAGTTCTAGCGCAAGCTGTGAGCGGCCGCCTGCGCGACGCTGTTGGGTCGGGCAGTGACGACCTACCCCTATGTCCACGACCACCCCGACAACCTCCCCGTCAGGGTCTCGAGCCTGGAGGCCCACCACGGCCGCTGCCACCATCGACGACTACCCGCCACCACCGTTCTGACCGTCTTGACCAACTGGTGGCCAGCGCAAGGCGTTCGCCGCGGCGGCCCTCAAGCTGGCGTGAAGGTCGCGGTGCGCCGAGCGGTCGACCCGCACCTCAACGACGCGGAGTCCGTCGGGGCGCTGTCCGACGACGGTGCTGAGGTCGGTCACGGTGGAGGCCAGCACGTGTTCGACGCCATGAGCACGACAGATGTCAACGATCGAGGCACCCGTCGGTGTGCCGAACACACGCTCGAAATCTGTTGCCCGGTTTGGCTCCCCGGGCTCCAGCAGGGTGAAGATGCCACCTCCGTCGTCGTTGGTGACGACGATGGTCAAGCTGGGTAGCGGCTCGCGTGGACCAATGAGCAAGCCGTTGCTGTCGTGGAGGAAAGTCAGGTCGCCCATGAGCGCGTATGCCGGTCGCCTGGGCTGCGCGAGCGCGATGCCGATGGCGGTCGACACACAGCCGTCGATGCCAGCCAGTCCGCGGCTGGCCACGATGGTGAGCGGTGCGCTTCTCAGCGACGGAGACAACGCCAGGTCGACGTCGCGGACCGAGTTGGATGATCCGACGAACAGCGTTGCATCCGGGGGCAGCTCGGCAAGGACCGCAGCAGCAATGGCAAGCCCGCTCGGCCACGACTGGACGATAACCGCCTCGGCTGCCTTGGCGACCAGCTCGCCAGCGTGCAACCAGTCCCGCGCCCACTGCTCATCGACCTGTCGGCCCTTGATGACGGATGCACCCAACGCCTCGAACGGATGGATGACCGACGCAACATGCGAGGGATCGGGCCAGCTCGACCGCGCCGCAACGATCTCCACAGCTACGGCGGGGTTTCGCAACAGCGCGCCCACTGCGCGGGAGAGCGTGATCCGCCCCACGACGAGCACCCGTTCAGGCAGATTCCGCGACAGCCACTCACCGGCGGTGAGCAGCAGCGGGCCATGAGGAACCTGGGTGCTGCGGTCATGGGCACCAAACGGCTCCGCGATGACAGGCCACCCCGCAGCCGCAACCAGTTCCATCACCTGAACGGCCATGGACGGGTCAGGCAGATCACCAAGCAGCACAAGGGTTTTGGGAACAAGCGCTAAGGGTTCGCCCTGGCCACGCAACGGTTGCACGCTGACCCACGGGGCGCCTTCGTCACGGCCATCGAGGCTTTCAGGCCATCCGGCCACGGGAGCCACGTCGGGCACCAGCACATCGGGAACCAACGGCTCACGCAGCGGCACGTTGAGATGCACCGGGCCGGCGTCCACCCTGCCCGTCCCTGTTGCTGCCGCACACAGCCGGCCCACGACGGAGCGCCACACGGCATTCTGGCCGTCCCGGTTCTCTGGCGCACCAAACTGGTGGAACATTCGGACGGCAGTGCCGAAAAGGCCGCTCTGGTCAGTCGTCTGGCTCGCCCCGGTCCCCTGCAGCTCGGGGGGGCGGTCCGAGCTGATGACGATAAGCGGCACGGCAGCGTGGCTGGCCTCAAGGACAGCAGGGTGGAGGTTGGCGACCGCAGTGCCTGATGTCGTGAACACCGGCACAGGGCAGCGCGTGAGCTTGGCCAGACCCAGAGCCAGGAACGCCGCGGAGCGCTCGTCAACACGGACGTGCAGGCGCAGACGGCCTGCCCGGTCGGCGTCCTGCAGCGCGTAGGCGAAAGGGGCAGAGCGGGAACCTGGACACAGGACGGCCTCGCGGACCCCATGGCGCACCAGCTCATCCACCACAACCGTGGCCAAAGCCGTCGACGGATTCACGCTGGCGATCCTGCCACAACACCCAGACCTCAGGAGTTAGTGACTCACAGCCACGGATCGCGCTGTGCCCCCACATGCTTGACTGTCTCAGCGCCAGCAATCAGGGCAGCCTGCAAGGCCTCATGGCGTCCGGCTCCCGCGACCAACGCGGCACACAGCGCTCCGCAGAGTGCGTCACCCGCCCCCGTGGTGTCGAGCACCTCGGACTTCTCGACGACGGGGCCGATCAGCTGTTCCCCATCCCACGCTGCGCCCGCCGCCCCGAAAGTCACGATCAATGACGCTGGCATAGCCTCCGAGTCGGCCAGCATCAGGGCTTCGTGCTCGTTGACCACCAGGGGATCGGCGAGGGCGACGACGTCGGGTGGCAACGCGGCGTACGGAGCCAGGTTCACCACGACCCTGGCACCCCGGTTGGACGCGCGTCGCGCGGCGGCGGCGACGACGATGAGCGGCACCTCCAGCTGCAGCAGCACGACGTCGCCAGGGCCTACCGAGTCCAGGACGGCAAGATCAGCAACGGTGACCGCGGCATTGGCGCCGGCTACGATGACGATCGAGTTCTCGCCAGCCTCGTCAACCGTGATGAGCGCATGGCCTGTGACGCAGTCAGGCTGGGCACGGATGCCTGAGACGTCGATACCCAACGCCGACAGTCGTGCGACGTAGGCAGATCCAGCCTCATCCGACCCGACGCAGCCGACCATGACCACTGCAGCACCTGCCGCCGAGGCGGCGACCGCTTGGTTTGCCCCCTTCCCACCAGCCCACCGCTCCAGGCCACTGCCAACGACGGTCTCACCCGGCTTCGGGTGCCGCTCGACCCGCGTCACCAGATCGACATTGAGCGACCCCGCAACGACGACGCGACCCATCAGTGAGTCGCGATGTTGACTGTGCGCCACCACAGGTCGGCGTAGCGCTCTGCGTCCACTGACAGCGCGACCTGCACCGTTGTCGGTGCAGGCACAGGAGCATCGTGGGACACGTCCCCCGGCCACTCGCGTCGGTCGACAACGGTGCGGCCGCGCGAGTAGGTTCCTGCCAGCTCAACCCGGACCGGCAGACCTGACGTGGTCACACCCGCGCGATCGATCGCCACGCACACCGCTCCCGCATCGCCGATGGTCGCATCGGGCTGACCGAAACGACTGCACTGGAAGTCGATCAGCCGACCGGCAAGCTCGGCCGGTCCACGCCCACCCACCGCGATGAGCTGCTTGGCTCCTTCACGGCTGATTCTCACGTCATAGAAGACGTCCAGGCCGTACATGACGACGGGGATGTCGAGCTCAGCGGACGATTCGAGGACGATTGCTGCCGCTTCGGGGTCATGCCACACGTTGAACTCGGCGGAGGCGGTGGCATTACCGGTGTTTGCCGCCCCACCCATGAAGACGATCTCACGCAAGCCGGCAGCAGCCTCTGGATAGGTGCGCAGCAGCAGGGCGATGTTGGTCAGAGGCGCCAGCGGCACCAACGTGATTCGTCCTTCCGGCCCTCCTTCTGCGGCAGCGCACAGCAGGTCCCGCAGCAGCTCCACAGCGTGCCGACCGTCGCGATGACGGTCGGAGGAGGGCCAGCCAAGGTCCGCCAAACCGTCATCGCCGTGGACGTGCAGGGCATCGCGCGAGGGTTCGAGAAGCGGTCTGGCTGCGCCGCGAGCGACCGGAACATCCGCCCGGCCGGCGACGTCGAGGACCATCAAGGTGTTTCGGACTACTTGGTCCACGCTGGCGTTGCCACCGACGCAGGTCACCGCGCGCAGATCCACCTGCGGGTGCAGAGCTGCCAACAGCAGCGCACACGCATCCCACACCGGTGTCGACGTCGAGAATGACCGGCATCGGGACGGACTCCTGTAGGTGGGGGGTCATGCCTGCACCAGAGTTACGGGCATCGACGAGTCGGCCTGAAGGTCGAGGGCTGACGCGCTGCGACCTCTGGCCACCATCTGAGCGCCCAGCGCGGCGACCATCGCCCCGTTGTCGGTGCACAGACCGGGTCGAGGCAACCGCAGCCGGATGCCCGCGGCGTCGCATCGCTCCTGGGCCATGGCTCGCAGTCGGGTGTTGGCCGCGACGCCGCCGCCGATGAGCAGGTGATCGACGCCATGCTCCTGGCAGGCCAGGACCGCCTTGCGCGTCAACACGTCGACCACCGCCTCTTGGAAGCTCGCGGCGACGTCCGCCACCGGCACGGGCTCACCCGCCCGTTCGCGCGCCTCGACCCAGCGGGCGACGGACGTCTTGAGGCCTGAGAACGAGAAGTCGTAACGGTGCCGCGCCATGTCCTTGCCCGAGGTCAGGCCGCGAGGGAACGCCACGAAGGCTGTGTTGCCTTCTGTGGCAACCCGATCCACGTGTGGCCCGCCAGGAAACGGCAGCCCGAGGACCCTTGCCACCTTGTCGAAGGCCTCGCCCGCAGCATCGTCGATGGTGCTCCCGAGCGATCGCACGTCATGGGTGACGTCCGGGACGAGCAGGAGGCTGGAGTGCCCGCCAGAGACCAGCAACGCGATGGTCGGCTCGGGCAGCAGGCCATGCTCGACGATATCGACGGCGACGTGGGCGGCGAGGTGGTTGACGCCGTAGAGCGGTTTGCCCAAGGCCACCGCGAGCGACTTGGCCGCAGCCACGCCCACCAGCAGAGCGCCAGCCAGCCCCGGGCCGGCCGTGACGGCGATCGCGTCCAGATCATCGAGCCGAACGCCAGCGTCGCGGCAGGCTCGCTCGATCGTGGGGACCATGGCCTCGAGGTGGGCGCGGCTGGCCACCTCGGGCACCACGCCGCCGAAGCGCGCGTGCTCCTCGACACTGCTGGCAACCGCGTCGGCGAGCAGGATCTGACCGCGGACGATCCCGACGCCGGTCTCGTCGCAGGATGTCTCGATGCCGAGAACCAGCGGGCCGCCAGTCACAGCGTCAACCTCATGATCTGCGCATCAACGTTCGCCGGTTGGTAGTACCTGCGTCGCACGGTCGTCATCACAAAGCCTGCCTTGGAGTAGAGCCGCTGTGCCGCAACGTTATCCGCCCGGACTTCCAGCATCAGATGTGTTGCGCCACCACGCCGTGCCTCAGCGATCAGCCAGTCCATCAGCACCGCGCCCAGACCCCGGGACTGCGCTGCCGAAGCGACCGCGATCGTCATCACGTCTGCAACCTCGCCGCCACGGTCTACACCGGCGTAGCCAACGACAGCGCCCCGGTGCTCACCGACGACATAGGCACGACGTGGGCGACCGGCCAGCTCCGCCCACCAGGTCTGCTCTGACCACGCGTCTTCGGCGAACAGCTCCAGCTCGAGCAAGGCCAGGACAGGAATGTCGCGCCAGGTCATCTCGCGGAGTGTTGTCGCAGAGAGCGTCATGGCAGCGCCGACTTGCGTGGCGGTGGGGGCGCCGCATCCGGGCGACGAAGATACATCGGTTCGGGCTCGGGCAACGTCTGACCGGCTGCCAGCATCCGGGCTGCCAGGTCAGCAAGTGCGCCGGCGCTGACATCGAGCGGGCCCACGCGGGGACCGAGCGACTCGGCATACAGGACGGCACCTCGTCCGATGACCGGCAGTCCTCGCACCTCGTCGGCGATCACGGCTGCTTTGGCCACCATCGGTTCGCCATGGCGTTTCACCCCTCGACCAGAGATCTCGTAGCGGGCCCAGTAGACCTCTTTGCGTCGCGCATCGGTTGCCACGACACAGGATTGACCTAGAGCACCCGACACATCCTCCAACCACGCCTGGTGGGCCATTGCGTCAAGGCTGCACACCCCGAACACGGGCACGCCCCGGGCGAAGGCAAAGGTTCGAGCCGTTACCAAGCCAATGCGGAGCCCGGTATACGGCCCCGGGCCGGTTCCGACGACCACCGCGCTGACGTCGGCGGGAGCACGGCCCGCCTTGGCCAGCACTTCGGCGATCCCTGGCGCGACGTACTCGCCGTGGCCCCGCGCGTCCAGCGTGACGCACTCGGCAAGCACCTTCTCACCGTCGTGCAGCGCGACGGTGATGGCGGACGTGGCGGTGTCGATCGCGAGCAGCAGCACGGGTTCAGGCTAACGAGACGAGGTCGTCGAGCGCTGCCACGGTTGCCGGGTCGGTCCATCGCGCACCATGGCCGACGAGGTCCACGGTCCGGGCATCGTGCCCGCGCAACGTCACCTCGAGGTATCCCTCACTGAGATCTTCGGCAACGCCACGACCCCACTCGACTATCGTGACGGCCGATTCAAGGGAAGCATCGAGGTCAAGGTCATCGAGCTCCGCGAGCCCGCCCAGCCGATAGGCATCGACATGCACGAGATCCGGTCCACCGGTGATCGACGGGTGCACCCGCGCTATGACGTACGTCGGTGAGGTCACCGGGCCACGTACCCCGAGGCCGGCGGCAATGCCTTGTGTCAGCGTCGTCTTGCCGGCGCCCAGATCGCCGGTGAGCAGGAGCAGGTCTCCGGCTTTGAGGAGAGCACCGAGCCTGGCCCCCCATGCGTGCGTGTCATCGACGGTGCGGAGCATCACGTGACCCGCCGGGCGGAAGACATGGGTGGCCTCCGGAGACATCGAAACGCTGTCGAGAGACCGGCTGTCACGAGACATTGTCGTGGCGTTCCTTGGCCTTCTCCACCCGCCGTCTCTTGGCCAGGTCAGTGACCAGTCGACGGACACGCGGTTTGCGGCGCAGGTCGATGTGCGCGGCGGCGGCACGTTGGGCGCGCGCGATCAACGCCAGGAGCTGCTCGCTGACCACGTCTCCGTGCTCCAGCATGATGATGTGGCCGGCATCGTTGACCAGGACGTGCTCGGCGCCAGGGATGAGCCGAACGATCTCTTCGCTGTGTTGCGGCGGCGTCAGCAGATCCTGAACTCCGTTGATCACCAATGTCTCCACACCGATGAAACTCTCGAGGGCTTCTCGCTTGTCGTGCTTGTCGAACGTCTCCATGAACTCGTAGATGACCTCGATCCGGGTCCCGAAGATCATGTCGGCGGTGAGCTGCACGATGCTCAGCGGCACCGGAGAGGCGAAGGAGTAACGATCGACCAGGAACTCCTCGACATCGCGTCCAGCCCTGCGCGCCGCGTTGACCAGGCCCTGACGCCCCGCGAGCTGGCCGACCGCGACCGGCCCCAACCGGTGCACCGCTCTGCCCAGCATGCTTCCAAGGCCCCACGAGACCGCCGAAAGGCCCCCGGGGCTGGTGGCCACGAACGCCACCCCCAGAACGCGTTCCTTGATGAGCTCGGGCTGGTGAATGGCGAGAGCCATCAACGTCATCCCGCCCATGGAATGACCGACCAAGACCAACGGGCCGTCGGGCACGACCTGACTGATGACCGCACCCAGGTCCTGCCCGAGCTGGTCGACGTCGTAGGACTCCTTGGACCCGGCCCCTGACTTCCCGTGGCCCCGATGGTCCCAGAGCACCACGCGGTAGCCCGCTGCCTTGAGCGCGCGTCGCTGGAACACCCAGCTGCGCAAGCTCAATGTGTAGCCGTGACAGAACACCACCGTTGGCACAGGCACACCGTTGGGCGTCACCGGGGGTCGGCCTTCAGGTTCGTCGATCTCAACATGCAGCACGACGCCGTCGGTGGCGATGACGACGACCTCGGCGCTTGCCTGTTCTTCGTATGTATCAAGGGAGTCCAACGCCATGGCCGTCTGACGTGCCCGAACCAGACGATCAGCAACAACGCCCACCGCGGCCGTGGCAGCCGCCGCGGAGAGTCCGATGCCGAGGCCGGTGAGGGTCTTGCGTCGCGTCCGGATCATTGCTGGCCCCCGACGTGGATCCGGGGCACTCGGGCCCCGATGCGCGTGACGATCTCGTACGAGATCGTCCCCGTTGCCTGCGCCCAGTCCTGCGCCGTCGGCTCCCCCGACCCTCCGGGGCCGAACAGGGTCACCACGTCCCCCGCCCGAGCCTCGCTCCGGGGGCCGAGGTCGACGATGAACTGGTCCATGCAGACCCGCCCGGAGACCGTATGCCGCGCGCCCGCCAGGCTCACCGGCCCCACGTTTGTGGCACTGCGCGGGATGCCGTCGGCATAGCCGATCGGCACCAGACCCACGATCGTGTCCTGCGTGGTGACGTACTCATGTCCGTAACTGAGGCCCTGACCGGCCGGAATCCGTTTGGTGGCAGCGAGATCAGCACTTAGCGTCATCGCCGGCGTCAGCCCGAACGTTGACGGACCGCCCAGCGCCGGGACCGGCGACAGGCCGTAGACGGCCAGCCCTGGCCGGACCAGGTCGAAGGCCGCGCCGGGATTGGTCAATGTGGCGGCGGAGTTGGCCAGGTGCCGGACCTCGAGGTCACACCCTGCGCTTTCGGCGTCGTGCACAGCCTGCGCGAATCGCTCCTGCTGCGAGCGGTCGGTCGGATGGTCCGGCTTGTCCGCGTAGACGAGATGCGACCACACCCCGACGACTCGGACAGCGCCCTCGGCCTCGAGACTGCGGGCGGCGTGGAGCAGGATCGGCCAGTCATCGCCGAAGGCCCCGTTGCGACCAAGCCCGGTGTCAACCTTGAGGTGGATCCGGGCCGTGCGCCCAAGGGTCCGGGCCGCATCGGCCACCTCGGACAGGCACCACAGCGCAGACACCGACAGATCCACGTCGGCGGCAACGGCAGCCTCGAAATCTGTCCCGGGAACGTGCAACCATGACAGGACCCGGGCCTGGATTCCGCTGTCCCGCAACGTCATCGCCTCGTTGAGGTGGGCGACCCCCAGCCACGTGGCACCGCCAGCCAGGGCGGCTCGGGCGCTGGGCACGATCCCGTGTCCGTAGCCATCGGCCTTGACGACAGCCATCACCGCGGCTGACCCGGCGTGCTCACGCAGAACCTCGACGTTGCGACGGATCACGTCCAGATCCACGGTGGCCCGTGCAGGCGCCCTCCCTGAGGATCCATGAATCTCGTACGTCATCGTGAAAGTGTCTCAGGGTCGGGCGGTCGGGCGAGCCAGCAACCCTGCCACGACCCCGGGTATGGCATGTGCCACCCCCAGAGCGCGCACTGGCCCACCGGGGTTCGCGGCATCCGCAGCCAGCCCGTGAACCAGTGCGGCGACGCTGCCGGCGTCCAACGGCGACAGCCCTGCGGCGAGCAGCGTCCCTGCCAGCCCGGCCAGCACATCTCCCGATCCAGCGGTTGCCAGCCACGCCGGCGCGTCGGCCTGTGATCGCACCGCAAGATCCGACGTGGCGGGCGGCACCACCAGCGTCGTCGCGCCCTTGAGCAGGATGGTGCTGTTCGTCAGGTCGGCCAGGCGCCGGGCGTGGGCCACCGGCGCACCAGCGACCGTGGCTCGATCCACCGGGACATCGAGTCGGCTCAGCAGACGGGCAAGCTCACCAGCGTGGGGCGTGAGCAGTGTGGGGGTGGAACGCGGCTCGACAATGAGGTCGAGACCGCCCGCATCGACGACACAGGGCAGGCCGGAGTCCAGCGCCGACTGCGCCGCGGCTCGTTGCGCCCTGCCCTCGTCGGAGTCGTCCGCGACGTCCACGCCCGGCCCGATGAGCCAGGCCTGCACCTGACCCGAGCCGATAACGGCTTCAGGAACCCGGGAACGAACCAGCAGGGTCGGCGTTGAGGGGCCGACGTAGCGCACCATCCCTGCGCCTGAGCAGACCGCCGCCGTGACCGCCAGCAGCGCTGCCCCCGTGTAGTTCTCGCCGCCGGCAACGATCCCGAGCACACCACGGGTGTACTTGTCGTCCCCGGGCCCGGGACGGGGCCAGAGCCTCGAGACGTCGTCGTGGGTGACCCGCTCGACCGCCGGCTGGCCGTCGATCGCCACACCGATGTCCACGACCGTGAGCCGTCCGACCGCAGGCTCGGTGCCCGGCAGCAGGTGGACCGGTTTGGGCACGATGAAGGTCACTGTCTCGTCGGCGAACACGCAGGAGTGAGCGACCACCTCGCCGTTCGGGTCCGCGCCGCTGGGCAGATCGACCGCCAGCACGTATGCCGTGTCGCTCACCCCGCGCAGCAGTCCGTCGATCTCGGGCGACAGCCCCGGGTGCCCGCCGATCCCCACAATCCCGTCGATGACCAGCTCGGCCCGACCCAACGCGGACGCGACCTCAGAATCTGCCTCCCCACCCACCGCGTTGAGCACCACGACACCGGCCGCGCGGGCGGCAAGGAGCCCGGCCTCGTGCACCGACTCGGCGATCTTCAGCACCACTACGGCGGCACCTTCGCGCGCGAGGAGGGCCGAGGCAAAGAGCGCATCTCCGCCGTTGTTGCCGGCCCCGACCAGCGCGACGATCCGTCGCCCACCGGGGGCACCAAGTCGGGCGGACGCGACCGCAGCCAGACCAGCGGCGGCGCGTGACATCAGCTCGCCCTCGTCCAACCCGGACATCGCAGCGGCTTCGGCGTCGCGGACGGCGGACACGGCATACGCGCGGATCATGGTCGCCTCAACCCTCGGCGATCACGACGGCTGAGGCGATGCCGGCATCGTGGGAGAGCGAGACGTGCAGCTCGTGCACACCCAGCTCGGCCGCGCGTGCCTCGACGGTGCCCCAGATCTTCAGGTGTGGCCGGCCTTCGTCGTCATTCACGACGCTGGCGTGGGTCCAGTGCAGACCCGCCGGCGCGCCCAACGCCTTGGCCAGCGCTTCTTTGGCCGCGAACCTGGCCGCCAGGGAGTTGAGCCCCAGCGAACGCTCGGAGTCGGTGAAGAGCCGCTCGAGCAGGCGCGGCGTACGTCCAAGCACCTGACCGAAGCGCGCAACGTCGACCACGTCGATCCCCAGCCCGATGATCACGACGGCCCCATAGTCATCTGATCGCCAGCGTCATTCGACCGTGACGGACTTGGCAAGGTTTCGCGGCTGGTCCACGTCCAGGCCCTTGGCCGCGGCCAGCTCACAGGCGAAGACCTGCAGTGGGACGGTCGTCACCAGTGGCGCCAGGAGAGGTGGTGTCGCGGGGACCCGGATGATCACGTCAGCGAACGGGACGACGTCCTCGTCGCCTTCCTCGGCGATCACGATGGTCCGGGCACCACGGGCACGGATCTCCTGGATGTTGGAGACGACCTTGCCGTGTAGACCGTGCTCGCTGCTGGGCGAGGGCACGATGACGAAGACAGGCTGCCCTGCCTCGATCAGGGCGATGGGCCCGTGCTTGAGCTCGCCCGCCGCGAAGCCCTCGGCGTGGATGTAGGCCAGCTCCTTGAGCTTGAGTGCACCCTCGAGGGCCACCGGGTAGCCCACGTGACGGCCCAGAAACAGCACCGACCGGGTGTCAGCCATGAACCGGGCGACCTCGCGGACGCGGTCCAGGCCGTCGAGAACGGTCTGAATCTTGGCCGGCATCTCGTGCAGGTCCTTCATCACGGCCTGCGCCTCGTCCGCATAGGTGCCACCTCGCAGCTGTGCGAGATAGAGGCCCAGGATGTAGCAGGCGGTGATCTGGGCCAGGAAGGCCTTGGTCGAGGCGACCGCAATCTCCGGGCCCGCGTGGGTATAGAGGACCGCGTCGGACTCACGCGGGATCGTCGAGCCATGGGTGTTACAGATGGCGATCACGCGAGCGCCCAAGTCACGCGCGTGCTTGACCGCCATCAGCGTGTCCATCGTCTCGCCGGACTGCGAGATCGCCACGACGAGGGTGCGGTCGTTGACCACAGGGTCGCGATATCGGAACTCGTGCGCCATCTCGACCTCGCACGGGATCCGGGTCCAGTGCTCGATGGCGTACTTGGCGACCATGCCTGCATAGGCGGCTGTGCCACACGCGATGAACACGATCTTGTCAACAGCGCGCAGCTCAGCCTCGTCCATGCGCAGCTCGTCCAGCACCAGACGACCCGACGCGTCGGTGCGACCCATCAGCGTGTCAGCGACAGCATGCGGCTGATCGTTGATCTCCTTGGCCATGAAGTTCGGAAAGCCGCCCTTCTCGGCGGCGGCGGCGTCCCAGTCGACGTGGTAGTGCTTGCCCTCGGCCGGCGTTCCGTCGAAGTTGATGATGCTTGCACCATCGGCCGTGATCGTGACGATCTGGTCCTGGGCGAGCTCGAGCGCCTCGCGGGTGTAGCCGATGAAGGCCGCCACGTCGGACCCGAGGAAGTTCTCACCCTCACCCAGACCCACGACCAGCGGGCTGTTGCGCCGGGCGCCGACCACGACCCCGGGCTGGTCCGCATGGACTGCCAGCAGCGTGAACGCGCCCTCGAGTCCGCCCACGACCTGTCGCATGGCCTCAGTGAGGTCACCAGTCTTGGAGTAGGAACGGGCCAGGAGCTGCGCGACGACTTCAGTGTCGGTCTCGCTGAGGAACTCGACGCCGTCAGCCATCAGCCCGGACCTCAGCCCATGGAAGTTCTCGATGATGCCGTTGTGGATCAGGGCCAGCTTGCCGTCCACGCCGCCGCGGTGGGGGTGCGCATTCACGTTGGTCGGACCGCCGTGGGTGGCCCATCGGGTGTGCCCGATGGCGGTGCTCGACTCTGGCAACGGCGCTTCGGCCAGCGCGTCGATCAGGTTGACCAGCTTCCCCGCACGTTTCATGGTCAGGACGTGGTCCTCGGCAACCAGCGCCACACCAGCGGAGTCATAGCCGCGGTACTCGAGCCTGGCCAGGCCCTCCATGACAACCTCGAGAGCCCTGCCGTCGACCTTGGGGCCCACGTATCCCACGATTCCGCACATGCCCGCCAGCCTAACGCGAGGCCTCCCGGTCCCCGCATCGATCGCGCATCGGCAACAATGGGCGGCGTGCGACCGCCCAATGGCCAAGCCCTCCCGTCGCCGTACGTCGAGCTCGACCGTGCGGCGTGGGCTCGTCTGCGCGACCAGAACCCCCTGAACCTGACCCAGGACGACGTGGCCCGGATCCGCGGCCTGGGCGAGCGCCTCGACCTCGCTGAGGTCGAGCAGGTCTACCTCCCGCTGTCCCGGCTGCTCAACTTCTATGTCGGCGCCACCGCTGGCCTGCACCGCATCACGGCAGACTTCCTCGGCGAGCAGCCTGAACGGACCCCGTTCGTCATCGGGGTCGCCGGATCCGTGGCAGTGGGCAAGTCCACCACCGCCCGGATCCTGCGCGAGCTTCTGGCCCGCTGGCCCGGAACACCTCGCGTCGAGCTCCTGACGACCGATGGCTTCCTCTATCCCAACGCTGAGCTCGAACGTCGGGGGCTGCTGGAGCGCAAGGGATTCCCCGAGTCTTACGACCGTCGCGCCCTGCTCAGGTTCGTCGCCGAGGTCAAGTCCGGCAAGGACGAGGTCAGCGCGCCCGTCTACTCCCACCTCACTTACGACATCGTCCCCGGCGAGCGGACCGTCATACGCCACCCGGACGTGCTTATCGTCGAGGGGCTCAACGTCCTGCAGGCTCCGAGGGTGCGGGCCGACGGACGCACCGGCCTGGCGGTCAGCGACTTCTTCGACTTCTCCGTGTACGTCGACGCCAGGACCGAGGACATCAAATGCTGGTATGTCGAGCGGTTCCTACGCCTGCGGGAAACCACCTTCGCGGACCCCGGCTCCTACTTCCACCGCTATGCCGAGCTGACCGACGAGCAGGCCCGCGAGACCGCCCTGGGCATCTGGGACTCGATCAATGAGCGGAACCTGATCGACAACGTCGTAACCACCCGAGGCCGGGCCAACCTCGTGCTGTCCAAGGGCGAGGACCACAGCGTCCGTAGGGTCAGGTTGCGCAAGCTCTGAGCCACGGCTCCAGATCTGGTTTGAGCAAACTTCCTGCGCCATGATGGCGCCATGAGCGATCCCAACGGTTCTGCGCAATCCCACCCGGGCCGGATCGAGCGCGACTCGATGGGTGAGGTCGAGGTGCCCGCCGACGCGCTGTGGGGCGCCCAGACGGCTCGGGCTGTGTCGAACTTCCCCATCTCCGGGCTGACCATGCCACTGCCGATCATCCACGCGCTGGCTCGGATCAAGGCAGCCGCCGCTCGCGTCAACGCCGAGCTGGCCGTGTTGGATCCCGCCATCGCTCAAGCCGTTGCCACGGCGGCGGACGATGTCGCGCGAGGCAAGCACGATGACCAGTTCCCCATCGACGTCTTCCAGACCGGCTCAGGCACCTCGACCAACATGAATGTCAACGAGGTCGTTGCCCGCGTCGCCCACCTTGCGACAGGTTTGGCCATCCACCCGAACGACCATGTGAACGCCGGACAGTCCAGCAACGACACCGTCCCCACCGCCATCCGGGTTGCCGCGGTGCTCACCACACGCGACCTGCTCGTGCCGGCGCTGCAGCACCTGTCCACGGCCCTGCATGGTCGTCAGACTGCCTTCGCGGACGTCGTCAAGGCGGGTCGGACACACCTCATGGACGCCGTGCCCGTCACCCTCGGCCAGGAGTTCGGCGGCTATCGGCGTCAGGTCGACCTGGCCTGCGAGCGACTGATCCAGGCCGCCGACGGGGCCGCCGAGCTGCCTCTGGGAGGGACCGCTGCCGGCACCGGTCTGAACGCGGCACCTGGGTTTGCGTCAGGCGTGATCGCCGGGCTGAGCGAGACCACTGGCATCGTGTTCCGGGAAGCCGAGGACCACTTCGAGGCTCAGTCGGCCCAGGATGCCCTGGTCGCCCTCAGTGGGGCAGCCAAGGTCCTGGCCGTCAGCCTGACCAAGATCTGCAATGACCTGCGCTGGATGGCTTCGGGTCCCCGGGCCGGGCTGGGCGAGATCCACCTGCCCGATCTGCAGCCCGGGTCGAGCATCATGCCCGGCAAGGTCAACCCCGTGGTCCCCGAAGCAGTTCTGATGGTGTGCGCACAGGTCATCGGCAATGACGCAACCATCACCACCGCCGGTGCTTCCGGTAACTTCGAGCTCAACGTCATGTTGCCCGTCATCGGACGAAACCTGTTGGAGTCATTGACGTTTCTGGCCCCGGCCTGCCGACTCTTGGCGGACCGGTGCATTGATGGCATCACCGCCGACGAGGAACGGTGCCTCGACCTGGCCCAGAGCTCGCCAGCGATCGTGACCCCGCTCAACCACTACCTGGGATATGAAGCGGCGGCCGCGGTCGTCAAACAGTCGTTGAAGGAACATCGGTCCATCCGCGACGTCGTCATCGCCCGCGGCCATGTCGATGCAGGCGACCTGACCGAGGCTCAGCTCGACGCAGCGCTGGATGTCCTGGCAATGACTCGTCCCCCTTCCGCGGGCTAAGGGGTCGCATACACGCTGTCGGCCTGCGCCGACGGCAATGGTGAGTCAGATCACCAGTTTCCGAAGGACGTAAGTCCCCGTCGAGACTCCCTCCAGTCACCGAAGATAGGTCCGGGTGAACCTGCGGCGGTTCATCGGGCCCGGATTTGCTTGGCCCACAAAGATTTCTGCCGCAGCCCGTGGCAGTCACACAGCTTCTACGTGGAAGAACACCCAATGGTTCTCGTTCTGCAGATCGTCGTCATCCTTGCCTGCCTGTTGCTCGGCACCCACTACGGCGGTATCGGGCTCGGCCTGATCTCCGGTGTGGGCCTGGTGATCTTCGTCTTCGTCTTCGGGCTGACGCCCGGCGAACCACCCGTCAGCGTGATGCTGACCATCCTCGCGGTGATCGGGTGTGCCTCCGTGCTGCAAAGCGCCGGCGGCCTCGACGTCATGATGCAGTTCGCCGAGAAGATCCTGCGGAAGCATCCGAAGTACATCACCATCCTGGCACCACTCACCACGTGGTCGCTCACCCTGCTGTGCGGCACTGGCCACGTTGTCTACACGATGTTCCCGATCATCGACGACGTCGCGATCAAGAACAACATCCGCCCGGAGCGACCCATGGCCGCCGCGTCGGTTGCTTCACAGATGGGCATCACCGCCTCACCGGTGTCAGTGGCCACCGTCTCCCTGGTCACCATCCTCGGTGCGAAGGCCGGAGTCGGCGAGGCCTACTCCATCCCGCAGATTCTGATGATCTCCATCCCGGCCTCTCTGACCGGAGTCCTGGTTGCCGCGCTGTGGAGCATGCGCCGGGGCAAGGACCTCGATGACGACCCGGAGTTCCAGGCCAGGATGGCTGACCCCGAGCAGTACGCCTATGTCTATGGCGATGCCGCAGCCGTCAACGAGGACAGCGCGCTGGTGACTCCCCAGCTTGTCGGCGCCGGCGCCGGAGCTGGTGCGGGTGCCGGAGCCGGTGGCCTTGGTTCAGGGGTTCATCCACGGGCCGGCGCTCACGCCGGTGGCGGCAGTGGCGCGACCCTGATGGGCAAGACGTTCCCCAGGGAGGCGTTCCTCTCCACCTGGATCTTCTTCGCCGGCATCGCCACTGTCGTGCTGCTGGGCGCCTTCTCAAGCCTGCGCCCAAGCTTCACGGTCGACGGCGAGACCGAGAAGCTGTCGATGAACCTCGTCATCCAGATGGCGATGCTCGTCGCCGGCGCCTTCATCCTGCTCTTCTGCAAGGTGAAGGCGGCGGAGATCAACAACGGATCGGTGTTCAAGGCCGGTATGACGGCGATCTTCGCGGTGTTCGGCGTTGCGTGGATGGCGGACACCTTCTTCTCCGCGCACCTCAGCGAGCTGCAGTCGTCCCTTGCAGGCGTGGTTCATGACCAGCCGTGGACGTACGCCCTGGTCCTCTTCGTGGTCTCGAAACTGGTCAACAGCCAGGCCGCAGCCCTCGTGGCCGTCGCGCCGATCGGTCTCGCCCTCGGCGTGGAGCCAGCGATGATCATCGCCTTCTTCGGGGCGTCATACGGCTACTTCATCCTGCCGACGTACCCCTCAGACCTGGCCTGCATCGGGTTCGACCGGACCGGGACAACACGGATCGGCAAGTACGTCATCAACCACTCCTTCATCATCCCGGGACTGATCTCAGTGTTCACGTCCTGCGTGGTGGGATACGTGCTGGTGAGCCTCTTCCTGTAGTCACCAGCACGCCAA
>Ga0209798_10000737_pt1 | contig 19970 bp, 17 predicted proteins | sample DOMMetBare3Fresh_FD_187475 | JGI IMG/M metagenome (GOLD analysis project Ga0209798, IMG submission 187475) | Wetland sediment microbial communities from St. Louis River estuary, USA, under dissolved organic matter induced mercury methylation -... | ecosystem: Environmental > Aquatic >...
AGGCCTGAGGACCTCAAGGGCAAGCGGATCGGCTTCTCCAGCGTCGGGGCGCTCAGCCACTATGTGCTGATCCTGTGGAGCCGCAAGATGGGCTTCGACCCCGTGCGCGACATCTCGCTGATGGCAAGCGGCATGGGTGGCGAGCTGATCAAGAGTGGCCGGGTTGACGCTTTTGCGGCCGACGAGATCGCGGTGGGCGAGGCGATCCACCAGGGCTACCGCGATCTGGTCGATACCGGCGCTTACAAGTTTCCGATGCCCGGCTCCGGCATCAACGCGCTCAAGGACTGGCTGCCGAAGAACCGCGAGACGGCCGCCCGCTTCGTCAAGTCGACGGTCGATGCGCTGGCGCTGATCAGGAACGACAAGGACGCCGCCTTCGCCGCCATGGCGAAATGGTACGGCATCAGCGACGCCCGCGCGCAGGAGCAGATCTACGCCCAGGCTGTGCAGCTGCCGGCCAAGCCCTATCCGTCGGTCGAGGGCATCAAGACCATGATGGAGATCTACGACTATCGCGAGATGCGCCAGCACAAGCCCGAGGACTTCTACGACGCGAGCTTCGTCGCGGAGCTCGACAAGAGCGGCTATATCGACGGCCTTTACAAGAAGTAGCGCGCCCCATTGGGCGAGCGATGCCATGGGATATTGAACGACAATGACATTCGGGCCTCTGACCACCACCAGCATCGGCAGCTTCCCGCGGCCGCACTGGCTCGCTCATACCGAGCGCAACCGCGTCACCTTCCGGCTGGAAGGCGAGGCGCTGCGCGAAGCGCAGGACGACGCCACCATCGTGACGCTGCGCGAGCAGGAGGCGATCGGCCTCGACCTTCTCACCGACGGCGAGCAGCGCCGCGAGGGATTCATCTTCCACATGGCCCGTACCTGGGATGGCGTCGATCTCGTCAACCAGGCGCAGAAGGAGGTCTATCGCCGCCGCCACCAGCCGCGCGTGGTGCCGCGCATCACCGGCAAGATTGCCCGCCGCGGGCCGGCGACCGTTGACGACGTGCGCTTCGCCAAGGCGTACACGTCCCGCCCGATCAAGATGGCGCTTGCCGGCCCGATGACCGTGATCGATAGCGCCCTCAACGAGGCCTACAAGGACGAGGCCGAGCTGGCGATGGATGTCGCCGCGGCGGTCAATGCCGAGCTTCTCGATCTGCAGGCTGCCGGTTGCGACATGGTCCAGCTCGATGAGCCGGCGATGACACGCTATCACGAGAAGGTCTTCGACTATGGCGCGCGCGCGCTCGATCGCTGCCTCGAGGGCGTGACGGTCCCGACCGTGGTTCACCTCTGCTACGGCTATCCGGGCGGCGCCGCGCTGCAGCACCACTACACATATCTAGAGCTGCTCGACCGGCTGATGCAGACCCGCATCTCGGGCTTCACCGTCGAATTCGCGCGCAGCGACTACGACCCGGCGATTCTCAAACCCTATCGCGGCAAGCTGATCGTGTTCGGTTGCATCGATCCCGGCAATACGCCGGCGCCGTCGCTCGACAGCGTCAAACGCAAGATCGCGCGCGCGCTCGAGCATCTCGATCCGACCCGCGTGCTGCTCGCGCCCGACTGCGGCCTGATGACGATCCCGCGCGACCTCGCGCGCGAGAAGCTCAAGGTGATGGTCGAGGCGGCGAGAGCGTTGCGGGAGGCGTAGGGTGGGCAAAGGCGCTGGCAGTGCATGTCAACGTGGCAAAGCCTATCGTGCGCCGTGCCCACCAACGGAGTCTGCGCGAGTGGGGCAGTCGCAGGTGGGCACGGCGCACGAGAGATCTTTCGTGCGAAGAGGCAATGCCAGCGCCTTTGCCCACCCTACAATTTGTGTCGTTCTCAAAACTCGTCCGGGCAGGGATCGATGATCGCCCACAGATCGGGGCCGTTCTTCACGCGCTTCATCTCGGGCGTAAGTCCGCCGTTACGGCTGATCCAGTCCTTCACCGGCTTCGGGTAGTAGGACATCAGGTCGGCGGTGCCGGCGTCGCTCATAACCTTGAAGCCGAAGGTCCAGGCCTTGTCGATGTAGGCCTGGTGGAACCCGAGGCTCGCCTTCGGGGTGACGCAGATACGGCTGAGCGGCACGATGCCGAGCACCAACGTGCAGGCGGAATTGCAGATGCCGTCGATGATCACGCGCTCGCCGCGATCCCTGATCTTGGTGTATTTGGTCTTGTATTCATCGACCAGCCCGCCATGGTCACGGGTGATGCGATAGTCCGCGGCGGCTGCCGTGGTCGACAGAATGACAAGAATGGCCGCCAGACGCCGCATGAATCCCCCGATCCAGATACCTGAGGAGTGCCGGCCGGATGCGGCAACAATTTGGCGCAGACCCCCTGGCTTTTGGTCAATCCCCGCAAAAAACAGCAGGATAGAGGGGATCAGATGCTGCTGGCCGGCGCGTATTTCTTGACCGCAGCCTCGTTCACCTCGGTGCCCCAGCCTGGCCGGTCCGACAGCACGAGCTCGCCGTTCTCGATGACTGGCATGTGCGTCACCAGCTCATCCTTCCAGGGCACATCGTCGATCTCGATCTCCATGATCCGGAAGTTCGGCACGGCGGCGCAGAAGTGCGCGCTCACCATGCTGGCGAGGTGGCCTTCGTAGTTGTGGGGCGCGACGTCGATGTCGTAGGCGTCGGCGAGCGTCGCGATCCGCGCCGCCTCCCACAGGCCGTTCCAGTGCACGTCGATGATCGCGACATCGACCGCGCGCTGCTCGAGGAAAGGCCGGTACTCGCGCAGGCCGTGGATCGACTCGAGCGAGCCGATCGGCGTCGGCGAGGAGCGGCGCACGAGCGCGAGCGCCTCCGGGTCGTGGGTGTCGATCTCGAGCCAGGTGAGCCCGAACGGCTCGACCGCGCGCGCGATCTTGATGAAACCGTCGGTGCGCTGGTTGAAGTTGAGGTCGAGCATCAGTCCGGTGTCGGGCCCGATGCCATCGCGGAACGCGCGCAGGAGCTGCGTGATCTCGCCGATGACGCGATTGTCCGGCCGGCGATCGAGAAAGCCCGGCATCGGGCGAAAGCCGGAGCTGAACTTGGTCCAGCCCGGCATGAGATCGCACGGATTGGTCTTCAGCGCCTTGAAGCCGCGCTCGATGACGGTGCGGCCGAGCGCCGTGATGTCGTCGAGACTGCGCAGCGGCGGATAGCCCCATTGGCCTTCGAACAGGTCGCGCCGCCACACCCGCCGGCTGCCGCAATGCGACCAGTAGAGCGGAATGCGCCTGCGGAACGGGCCGCCGAACAGGGCATAGACGGGAACGCCGAGCGCCTTCGCCTTGATATCGAGGCAGGCGTTTTCGATCACCGCAATCGCTTGCGCGTTGAGCCCGCCGTGCGCCAGCCGCGTCATCGCATGCAGCGTCGCGCTGTTGCGGCCGACCTCGCGCGGGTCCATGCCGATGACGACGTCGGCGAACTTGCGGATGAGCGCGGTGAGGCCGCCGGCGCCATAGCCATCGTTGTACTCGGCCCAGCCGACAAGCCCCTCGTCGGTCACGATCTTGAGGAAGGAGAACACCCGCCAGCCGGCATTGGCGTGCAGATGCTCGAAGCGCGCGATCTTCATCGTGGTCTCCTTAGAGCGTCACCACGTGCAGCAGCGGCTCGTTGCGCATGAAGCGAGCGAGATTGGCGCAGGCAAGCTCGGCGAGCCGGTCGCCGCCCGAGGGCCCACAGGCGCCGGCGCAATGCGGCGTGACGATCAGGTTGGGGGCGTCCCACAGCGGATCGTCAGCGGGCAGCGGCTCCGGATCGGTGACGTCGATGCCGGCGCCCGCGAGGGTGCCGGAGCGCAAAGCGGCCTCCAATGCGCGCGGCTCGACGATCCCGCCGCGCGCGATGTTGACCAGTACGGCGGTCGTCTTGCAGGCGGCAAATTCGCGCGCGCCGATCAGGTGCCGTGTCGTCTCGTCATAGGGCGCCGCGATCACGATGGCGTCGGCGCGCGGCAGCGCTTCGGCGAGATCGCTCGCCGGCAGGACCTCATCGGCCGCCGCGTCGGGGCGGCCGCTGCGCGTGATCGCGATCACGCGCGCGCCGAACGCGCGCAGGAGCCGCGCGATCTCACGGCCGATCGGCCCAAGCCCAACGACGATGACAGTGCTCGCCGCCGGCATGGTGAGCTGCGCCGTGAAGGCGCGATCCCAGGCGTGCCGCGCGTTGTTGGCGAGCACGGTCGGGATGCGCCGCTGCAGCGCCAGCAGGAGCGTGATCGCATGCGTCGCGACCGCGGGCGCATAGGCCTCGCCGGCGTTGCACAGGGTCACGTGCCCGGGCACACCGTGCTTCTTGGCGTGGTCGTAGCCGGCGGTAAGGAGCTGGATGAATGTCAGCTTTGGTGCATCGCGTCGGACCGCGTTGGCAAGCGCCGCCGAATAGAAATGATCCGGGCAGATCAGGGCATCGGCCGACGGCAGCTCGCGGATCGCGGCGTCGCCATCCTCGACCCAGACCGCCTGGTCGGCGATTTGCTTGGCGAGGCGGCGCTGCAACTGCGCCTTGCCGAGCGTTGCGCTGACGAGCACTTTCATCGCGGCTCCACGGTCGTGGCGCGCCACATCAATCGAACGGCTCTCTCCCGCGCCGGGAGAGAGCCGTTGGGCACCTCGCTGCGGCCGCCTTAGCCCTTCGGCTGCGGCACAATGCGCAGATAGGGCTTCGGCGCCTTCCAGCCGTCCGGCCACAGCTTCTTGGCGTCGTCGTTGGTCACCGAGCCCGCGATGATCACGTCGTCGCCGTTCTTCCAGTTCACCGGCGTCGCCACCTTGTGCTTGGCGGTGAGCTGCAGCGAGTCGATGACGCGCAGCACCTCGTCGAAGTTGCGGCCCGTGGTCATCGGGTAGACCAGGATCAGCTTGATCTTCTTGTCCGGCCCGATCACGAACACGTTGCGCACCGTCTGGTTGTCCGCGGCGGTGCGCTTCGCAGGGTCGCCCGAGATGGCGGCCGGCAGCATGCCGTAGAGCTTCGACACGTTGAAGTCGACGTCGCCGATCATCGGGTAGTTCGGGGCGAAGCCCTGCGTCTCCTTGATGTCATTCGCCCAGCCCGCGTGCTGCTCGACCGGATCGACCGAGAGGCCGATGATCTTGACGTCGCGCTTGTCGAACTCCGGCTTGATCCGGGCCATGTAGCCGAGCTCGGTGGTGCACACCGGCGTGTAATCCTTCGGATGCGAGAACAGCACACACCAGGAATTGCCGATCCAGTCGTGGAACCTGATCTTGCCTTCGGTGGTCTGGGCCTCGAAATCCGGCGCCGTGTCATTGAGTGCAAGCGTCATCACACACCTCCGTCTCATGCGTGTTCATTGTCTGGAAGATTGCCGCCTATATAGGCCATCGCTGTATAGGCATCCAGGCCGCGCCTTGGGAACGTCAGCGTGGACGCGGCCCTGGAGATGGGACGAGCGCGTCATGAACGTCGATGCTCCGCGAGCGTGGGTTTGGGGAATGGGCGAGCTTGAAGCGTCCGCCGGTGAGCGCAAGGCTGGGGGTGCCGGTCGCGAGGAGGGGCCGTGGAGGCGGGACCGGGGCCAGAGCCAATGGGGGTTGGCACGCGTCGGCCCGACCTGGTGGCGCCAAGCCGAATGGAGCTGCCGTGGACCTGCCCGGTCCGAGCCGCAGCGAGCAAACGGGGGCAGGGCTGTGGATAACTCCGGCGGATGGTAAAAAATTTCTCGTCTGCCTCAACTTCGCCACCAGTGCGCCGCTAGCGCGTCGCGCTGCGTGGTCATGATTCACTTGATCCAGACTGGCGGTGATTCGTTTTGAACCAAGCCCGGGTTTCCCTCGACTAATGTCCGGATGGGGGAATGACGGTGCCGCCGCCATCTGGGGCTCGTGTAACCTGTCGTAAACGGTCGCCGAAATATTCCCGGGAACGGGAAGGGAGTGCGTCAATGATGTACCAGTTGCCGGCAGCCGACCTCAACGAGCTGGAGCACGCCATCGTGAATTCGCCGATCGTGGCCGAACCGTCCTGGCTCGAGGTCCGGTTGGCCGACTGGCAGAACACGCGGGTTTCGCCCGATGTGGACGCCGTCATCCTGGCGTGGCTCGCGAGCCACCGCGTGGCAAGCCGCGCTGCGCTCTCCTGACATTGTCCCAAAATTGGACGTTCCGAAGCGCCCGTCGGTCCGCCCGGCGGGCTTTTTGCTTGCATTGACAGGCCCCCCACCGCGAAGCCACTCTTTCATCCAGGCTCGAAGGCATTCGGCGGCATGTTCAAGCGCATTCTGATCGCCAATCGCGGCGAGATCGCCTGCCGCGTCATCCGCACGGCGCGGCGGATGGGGATCGCAACGGTTGCGGTCTATTCCGAGGCCGACGAGGACGCGCTCCACGTCGCCATGGCGGACGCCGCGGTCCCCATCGGCCCGCCGCCAGCGGTGCAAAGTTACCTCTCAATTGAGAAGATCATTGCGGCCTGCCGCCAGACCGGCGCCGAAGCTGTGCATCCCGGCTATGGCTTCCTGTCCGAGCGCGCCGATTTCGCGCAGGCGCTGGAGGCGGCCGGCATTGTGTTCATCGGCCCGAACTCCAAGGCGATCGCCGCCATGGGCGACAAGATCGCCGCCAAGCAGGCCGCCGCCAAGGCCTCGGTCTCGACCGTTCCCGGCCATCTCGGGGTGATCGAAGACGACGCGCAGGCGGTCAAGATCGCGGACGCGATCGGCTACCCGGTGATGATCAAGGCCTCGGCCGGCGGCGGCGGCAAGGGCATGCGGATCGCGCAGTCGCGCGCCGAGGTTGCAGAAGGTTTCGCCCGCGCGCGCTCGGAAGCAAAATCCTCGTTCGGGGACGAGCGGGTGTTCATCGAGAAGTTCATCGTCGACCCCCGCCATGTCGAGATCCAGGTGCTTGGCGACAAGCACGGCCATGTGATCCATCTCGGCGAGCGCGAATGCTCGATCCAGCGCCGCAACCAGAAGGTGGTGGAGGAGTCCCCTTCGCCGCTGCTCGATGCCGCGACCCGCGCCAGGATGGGGGCGCAGGCGGTCGCGCTGGCAAAAGCCGTGGGCTACGACTCCGCCGGCACGGTCGAGTTCGTCGCCGGGCAGGACAAGCGCTTCTATTTCCTCGAGATGAACACCAGGCTGCAGGTCGAGCATCCGGTGACCGAGCTCGTTACCGGCATCGATCTGGTCGAACAGATGATCCGGGTCGCCGCGGGCGAAAAGCTCAAGCTTAAACAGGGCGACGTCACGTTCTCCGGCTGGGCGATCGAGACCCGTGTCTGCGCCGAGGATCCCTACCGCAACTTTCTGCCTTCGATCGGCCGGCTGACGCGCTACCGGCCCCCCCATTCTGGCGTCGACGGCGGCGTTACGGTGCGCACCGACACCGGCGTCGGCGAGGGCAGCGAGATTTCGGTCTACTACGATCCGCTGATCGCCAAGCTTGTGACCCACGCGCCGACGCGGGCGGAGGCGATCGCGGCGCAGGCGGACGCGCTCGACGCCTTCACCATCGACGGCATCCGCCACAACATCCCGTTCCTCGCCGCCCTGATGCAGCACCCGCGCTGGCAGGCTGGGACGCTCTCGACCGCATTCATCGCGGAGGAATTTCCGAAGGGCTTCCACCAGGTCGCGCCCGAGGGCGAGACGCAGCGCGTGCTCGCGGCGGTCGCGGCCGCCATCGACCATGTGCTGGGCGAGCGCAAGCGCAGGATCTCGGGCCAGCGGTCGGGGCAGGTCGTCGTCCGCGAGAGCGACCGCGTGGTGCGGCTTGGCGACCGCGAGGTCGCGCTGGCGATCGTGCGCGACGGCGAGGCGCTCACGGTGCGCTTCGCAGGCGGCAAGACGGCGCATCGGCTGGTCTCGTCCTGGAAACCCGGCGATCCGCTCTGGTCGGGCACGTTCGACGGCCGCGCCATTGCGGTGCAGGTGCGTCCGGCGCTCAACGGATTTGATCTCGCGCACCGCGGCGTCGAGCTTCGCGCGTTCGCCTATACCGAGCGCGAGGCTGTCGCGGCGCGGCTGATGCCGGCGAAGCGAGCAGCCGACAGCGGCAAGGCGCTGCGCTGCCCGATGCCGGGCGTCGTGCGGGCGCTCGCGGTCGTCGAAGGCCAGGAGATCAAGGCCGGCGAGACGCTCGCCGTGGTCGAGGCGATGAAGATGGAGAACGTGCTGCGCGCCGAGCGCGACGGTGTGGTGAAATCGATCAAGGCACGGGTAGGCGAAAGCCTCGCGGTCGATGCCGTGATCATGGAGTTTGCGTGAGGATGAATCAGCGGCTGCCAGATGCGCATGGATACGTGCGTGCGCGCCGCGGGCTCTTACCCTCTCCCCTTGCGGGAGAGGGTGGCGAGCCGCGAAGCGGCGAGCCGGGTGAGGGGGCGTTCCAAGAGACTCCTGCGCAAGGATACCCCTCACCCGCCCTCGCTGCGCTTCGCTTGCTCGGGCACCCTCTCCCGCAAGGGGAGAGGGTGACGGAGTTTGCGGCTCGCTCTGACCTGTATGGCGAGTCAGCTATGGCGCCATGACGCTGCATTTCGCCTATGGATCGAACATGAGCCGCGCCCTGATGGGGGCGCGCTGTCCGGGCGCGGTCGCGCTCGGGGTTGCGACGCTTGCGGGCTGGCGCTTCGTGATCAATCCCGACGGCGTCGGCTCAATCGCGCCGCGGCCGGGCGCTCTCCTGCGCGGCGTGCTCTGGCGGCTGACGCTGCGCGACCTCGTCGCGCTCAACGCCTACGAGAGCGTCGACACCGAGCTTTATCTGCGCCGCATGCTGCCGGTGCGGCTCGGCGCGCGGCGCGTGGCGGCGCTCGTCTACATCGCACGGCGGCGCGGCGAGGGCAGGCCGCGGCCGGGCTATATCAGCATGGTGGTCGAGGCGGCGCGCGAGTGGCGCCTGCCTCAAGCCTATGTCGATACGCTGCGGCGCTGGTCGCCGTCGGGCTGGCGTGGCGCGCGTACGAAGGACACGGGAGAAGTGGGATGAGCGTCATGATCTGCCGTGTCGTGATCCGCGGCCGCGTGCAGCGCGTCGGCTACCGCGCCTGGACCGAATACACCGCGCTCGAGCTTGGGCTCGAGGGCTGGGTGCGCAATCGCAGTGACGGCACCGTCGAGGCTCTGTTTGCCGGGCCGCAGTCGGAGGTCGAGGCCATGCTCGCCGCCTGCCGGCAGGGCCCGCCCGGTGCACGCGTCGAGGCGATTGACGAGCAGGAGGCGACGCACGACGATCTCGCATTGCGCCGTCCGGGCGAGCTGTTCTCGATGCTGATGACGGCGTAGTGGTGGTCCTCATGCGTTACCTCGTCATCTACGCTCATCCGGTCAAGGACAGTTTCGTGTCCGCGCTGCATGGCTGCGCCGTTAAGGCTTTGCGAGACGCCGGCCACGAGGTCGACGATTGCGATCTCTATGCCGAAGGGTTCCAGCCGGTGCTCTCGCGCGAGGAGCGGATCGCCTATCACGACACGGGCGCCAACCGCGCGCATGTGCAAAAGGAGATCGACCGCCTGCTTCGGTGCAACGCGCTCGTGCTGGTGTTCCCGACCTGGTGGTACGGCATGCCCGCGATGCTGAAGGGCTACATCGATCGCGTCTGGCTGCCGGGCGTTGTGTTCGATCTGGCCGGCGGCCGCACCAAGCCGATCCTGACCAACATCGAGCGCTTTGCGGTGGTGACGACCTACGGCTCGCCCTGGTGGCTCAACAAGCTGATCTTCGATCCTGGTCGCAGCACGCTCATGCGCGGCATCCGCCTGCTGTTCCCGCGTGTCCCCCGCGCGCTGTGGCTCGCTCAGTACGGCATGGATGCGGCCGATGCCGCGACGCGCGAGAAGTTCCTGCGCAAGGTCGCGCGCAAGCTGCGGGCGCTGTGAAGACATGAACGGAGAGTGCCGCGCGCGTTGGCGTATGCCACCTACTGCTTCAGCGCCGCTGCAGGCTCATCCGCTCTCTGACCGAGCCGCGGCTGCACGTGCCGCAGCGCGAACAATGTCTCGGACATGGTCCAGAATTCTGACCGGAAGTCCTCCACTTTCATCGGGCTCTTGAACGCGTCTTCGAGCCACAGCAGCGCGCGCGCCCGTTGCGGCACGGTTCCTTTCTCGTAGGCTTCGGCGGTTGTGCGCAGCATCCAGGGGAACGGGTAGTGCCGCACGTCGTCCAGCGTGAACTGGGTCTTGCTGCGGAAGACGTAGCCCTTGGCGATCTCGCTTTCGATGACGCCCGGCACGCGCGCCGGCAATTGATCGAGCCACAGCGCGTCGAATGTATGCGACGCGGCGACCGTATGCAGGGTGTGAACGACAAGGGCGGAGGCCGCCAGGTAATCCAGCGTCTTCTCGAAGATGAGACCGGGCGGATATTCGGTCCAGCGCGCCTTGCCGGGCAACGCGCGGCCGGCCAGCCAGTCGACGGATTTCTGGATCGCCGTCGCCACCGCGGCACGCTGCTCGGGCGCAACGAGATTATTCTCGAGTTGGTGATGCAATGCCAGAGCCGTCCAAGCGGTCGCGGACGTCGATGCGTTGGCCTCGTCCGCGGTGGCGGGAAACATCGGCCACCAGCCGGTCTGGCCTTGGCGGCTCAGCACGAACTCGATCTCCTGCTTGGTCGCGGGCTGGCCATAGTGGGCGAGCGCGTAGATCACCCAGGCGGTCGCCAGCGTATGCGGCAACTTGTCTTCGGTTTCGCGCCAGCATTGGCAGTTCGGATCACGGGTCGCGCTCATGAATTCGCGCAGCCGGGGCCCGCCGCTTGCGACCTCGGGGTCGAGGCCGTCGAGCGCAATCCAGATCTGCGCGACCGCCCAGGAATTCAGCTCGGGACGCTTGCCCATATCGGCGCCTTGCGCCCGCAGGTATCCTGCCAGAGCGTCGATGCTCACCTGCAGGTTGGCGAGCGCGTTGGCGGACACGGGAGCCTGCCGCTCGCCGTTCCAGACCTTGGGAATGGCGCGCGCGAACGCGAAGTCATACGAGATCTGCTGGAAGCCGATGACCGGAAGGAGGATAGCAAGCACAATCAGCGCAGCGGCGGCGGTGGCGCGCCTGATCAGCTGGCTCCGCGATCGGCGTGCCTGCGTGAGCGAGGTCTCGATGAAGCGTCGTTCCTCGGCGTTGAGCATGTCGGCGCTGCTGCTCAGGAGCCGTCCGGCGTCCTTGAGCAGGTCGCCGCTCATCAGTCGGCTGTCGCCATAGCCGGCATTGCGCCAGAGCGCGGCCGCTGCCGCGATGCCGGCGCGCAGCCGCAGCATCTCGCGGCTCTGCTCGATCCAGCGCACCGCCGGCGGCCACTCGCGCAGCAATGCTTCGTGTGCGAGCCCGATCACCGGCATGCCGTCGGTGCCATGGTCGCCGACGAACAGGTGGGCCGACACGAAGGCGTCGATCAGCGCCAGGCAGTCCGGCGAATGCGAGAACTGCGCGAGCGACACCCGATTCTGCAGAATGAGCCGCTCGTCGGTGGGGTCGCTATGAACGAGAGCGGCCAGCACCGTCGGCAACGAGGCTTGAACGTTCGGCGGCAGGCGGGCGAACTCCTCGTCGGCGCGGATCTTGAGGGCGCCATGCAGGCCGCCCAGGTCCTCGTAGTCGGCAAACTTCAGCACGCCCGACCCGGCGCTGCGGCGCCACAGCTCGTCGAGGGTGAATTCAAGCAGCGGCAGCACGGTCGGATTGCCGGCCGCGGCGTCACGCAGAACGTCGTCGAGCCCTTCCTCCGGATCGCCGCGCCGCTCGAAACGCAATCCTGCCATCACCGCCGGCCGGCGGATCATCTGCGCGATCTCCGGCGGCCTGGGGCCCCCCACCGTGAAGATGCCGCCACGCTCGACGAACAGGTCGCGGAAGCGTTCCGGCAGCTCCGCGCAGCGACTGAAGAAGTCCGCCCGCAGCGTGGCGATGATCCAGACCTGTCCGGTGAGGATCATCGTGCGCAGCGATTCGCAGAAGTCGGCGCGATCGGCGGCCGAGACACCTTCGTCAAAGATCTCCTCGAACTGGTCGCAGACGACGACGAGATGCGCCATGCCCTTGGGATCATGTACCGGGTTGGCCGCGTCCTGCTGTTGATTGACGCGTTCGAGCGCGCGCGTGACCGCCATCGTGAGCGCGGGCGGATCACGCAGCAATGCTTCCATGCGGTCGGCGTCCGCGGCCAGGCCGGGCAGCGCCTCCGGCTCGAGCAGCGCGGCCGCGAATGTGCCCAGCAAGGTGCGATCGCCGGTGCTCGGCTTGAACTCGGCCCGCCGCCACGCGATGACATGCTCGATCACGCGCGGACGCATCAGGATCGGCAACAGGCCGGCGCGCACGAGCGACGACTTGCCGACCCCGCTCATGCCGGTGACCATGAGGAAGCCGTGCCCCGCGGCGGCGCGCCGCCGCAGCACGTCGAGCAGCTCCGACACCATTCCGGTGCGCCCGCAATAGATCAAGGCGTGCTCGAAGTTGAAGGCCTCGAGCCCGCGGAACGGCGAGCCTTTCCATTGCCCGCGCGCGTTCTCGACCACCTCGGCGTCCTTGAGCCGCTCGCGAATCCAGTCCCGCATGTGGACTTCGAGCAACTCCTCGAACTGCGCGGTCTTCTCGAAATTGTAGAACGCGGACTTGAAGGTCCCGTCGGCGTTGCGGAACCACTTGTCGACGAACTGGCTGACGGCGTCGAGCTCGGCCACCTGCTGGCTGCGCTGCTCGCGGTCCTTCATCGACAGCCGGACCTCGGCGGTCTTCAGATAGCAGAGGATCTCCGGCGATCTCTTCTGGTCGTAGCCGTCGCGGGCGCGCTCGAACTCGTATTCGGTTCCGGAGGCATACTGGCTGCCGTCGGAACGACTGAATTGCTCGGGCGGCAGCGGCGTGCCCATCCTGGCCCACAGGATGAAGAGCGCGAGATCGGCCTCGCTGATGTCGACGATCTGGGCCTGGAAGGTGTCGGTGGCGCGCAGCAGGCTGCGCTCCCAGAGATAGGTCTCAAGCTTGACCTGACCGCGGAACTCGAACTGCAAGCGCTCAGCCACCGCGAGCGCGACGCCGCGTTCGGCGCCCACGTCTCCTGGTGAAGACACAAATACGCGCAGTTGCAGCACGATAAGCTCCGCCCCGGCACCCGGGCGCATGATAGAGCGCCACGGCCTCCGCCCGATAGTGGGGGGATTGCAGGCGGTCCTGCTTGACAATTCCTCCCAACACCCCCAAATGATATACAGTTGGTTCACAAATATCGCGTGTAGTCGGCAGGTACCGCCACGGCGAGGGAACCAAACAGCTCCAGACATCGTGAGCGCTTTCTCAGGAACAGCCTCCCCCTACGAAAAATATAGGTCGGACACGATCAAAGGCGGCGCAATCTTAAGCCACGTCCTGCCACGCGGGGCAAATTCACCTGCCATAACCAAGGAGTGAGCCATGCAGAATGGCCCAAGAACAATAAATACAAATCGTTCCCAGTCGGCGAGGCCGTTCGTTAACCGTTCAAATCGGACATCGAATGTCGCCCGCCCCCAGCAGAGGGGCTCCCAAAACGCGCAAAGAAGCTATGAGCGTTATCTTGCTCTCGCCCAGGCTCAAGCCCAGTCCGGCGATATCATCGGGGCGGAGAATTACTACCAGTACGCTGAGCATTATTTCAGAACGATGTCCGCCGATCGAGAAGCGACATAAGAGAATTCTCCTCAATCGCGAAGGCAATTCAATATTGGATTGATATCGTGCCTGCCGACGGCGTCAGTGCCGGCAATTAGAATGCTGCCAATTGCAGTGCCGCCAATTACTGCGCCGCCAATTACTGAGAGAAATTCGGCGCATTCTCCCGCATCCAATGTCCTGCGGGCGTGATGCCAGAAACGGGATGTTCTTGCGAGGGCGCATGAGCGCCTGCGCAAGGCGATAGTAACAACGCGCCGAGGACGACCACATCACCGCCGCACCGCCGCGCGTGCGCGCTCCATCACCGCGGTCGGCACGTCGCGCGTGTCGGCGATGAGCTTCTGCAGCGCCGCGCCCGGCATCGGACCAAACTCGGCATGGGTCTTGGCCCGATCGGCGAGGAACTCAGAGTCCTTGGTCATGCCCTCGAACGCCTCGCGCAGCGCGGCGACGCGCTCGGCCGGCACGCCTGGCGTGGTGAGGAGCGAGCGCCCGACCGTGCTGGCGCTGGCGAAGATCGCGAGCACGCGCCGGTCGGTCTGGTTCTTGGCGAGCGAGAGCAGATCGGGCACGCCGGCGAGCTCGGCCACCGGCTCGGGCGAGATCGCGACCAGCAGATAGACGCGCTTGTTCGGGATCCAGGTCGGGTAGGCGGTCTTGAGCGTGGCGAGCGAGGTAAAGGCGCCATAGGTCTCGCCGCGCTCGATCGCGAGCAGCATCTCTGAGTGCTTGTAGCCCGGGATGACGTTGAACTTGGTGCCCACGAGGCTGTTGAGCAGCAGCGGAAACAGGCTGGTGCCGGACGCCGGTCCGGTGGCGCCGAGCGGCACTGCGGTGCGCCCCGCGTCCGCGATCGTGCGCACGCCCGACGTCCACCAGGTCGCGATCACGTCGACGCCGGGCGCCAGCCGTCCGATCCAGTTGAAGTCGGTGATCTTGTAGCGCACTTCGCTCGCCCCGAGCGCGTCGGCGAGCACGTTCTCCTGCACCGGCATGCCGAGCACGGTGCCGTCCTGCGGCGCCTTCTCGTAGAGATAGTTGATGGCGCGCAAGCCACCCGCGCCGGTCATGTTCTGCACCACGATCGAAGGCTCGCCCGGAATACGCTTGCCGATGTGGCGCGCGATCAGCCTGGTATGCAGGTCGTAGCTGCCGCCGGGATCGGCGGGCACGATCATGGTGATGGTCTTGCCGCGGTAGAAATCGGCGACCGGCTGCGCGTTCGCGGTGGCACCCGCGAAGAGCAGCGCGACGAGCATGGCCATTCCACGATGCACGATTGCCCCCCTTTATACCCTGATCACGCTGTCGGCTGACGGATCGGCCATCGCGTGTTGCGAGGGAGTTTAACGCATTTTTGAGGCTGGCCAATCGTCTTGCCCGCCTGTCACGTCGTTGCCATGCTCGATCGGCGCGACCATAAGGGCGACGGCCCCCACACGGAAGAGCGCCGCAATTGCGGGGCCGTGATCCTTCGAGGCCCGCGCAATGGAGGCGTAAGTTGCAATGAGCGTTCTGCGACGCGCGAGCATCTCAGGATGACGGCGACAGGCTGGTGCGCGCAGCCACCACGACGGGTGAACTCAACGTCATCGCAAAATGCAGCCGTCGTCAGTCAACGCGCAAAGGCAAAAGGGAGACCGGCCGGGGCCGGTCTCCCTTGGGCTGTGTGTTTGGACCTGTGCGTTATGGGCACGGGTGGCGAAGGCCGTCGTAACCCAGATAGGTTCCGGAGGCCGGATCGTAGGAACGGAAGCGCTGTACGCAGTAGGCGACAGAGTCGCCATCGGCGACGCCGGGAGCCACGTACGCATAAGTGTCGTCGTAGCCGTAGCCTTCGTATCCGTAGTAGCCGTTGTCATAATAAGACGGCCCGAACCCGAATACGACAGCAGGACCGCGCCATCCGCCACGGCGACCGTTCCCGGCCCAATTGCGTCGGCCATCCCAGTTGCCGCCCGACCAATTGCCGCGATTACCGTTGCTGGCGAAGTTGCCACCCCGGATGCCACGGCCGCCCGACCAGTTGCCGCCGCCACCGCGATTGCCAACGATGGCGCTACTGCGCATGCCGCCACCGCTGCGCATGCCACCACCCCGGTTTCCGGCCATGCCGCTACCGCGGTTGCCGCCGTCGCCGCGCATCTGCACTTGTTCAAACGGCGTATCGCTCTGCAGCGACATGTCAGCACGGATCGGCGCCGCGCTCGCGGAACCGGCCCACACCCCGCTCACCGCCATCAAGGCGGAGGCCAGAAGCATCGAGCGTCCTGTCATCATACAACTCCATTGTTGATCCAAGTCGTGGTTGATCCAAGTCGTGGTTGATCGATGTCGTGCGCGGCGGAACGACGTCCACCGCAAACAGACTCCTGATCAACGAATGACGGTGCAAATGCGTTCCGGATTGCAGCAGCTTGCGCGGGCAGTTGGCATCACCATCGCGCGATCGAACGCATGGACCGGATCGAACGCCTGGCCAAGGAGTCAAAAGAGTCAATTGTGTCCGAGTTCCATCTCGGCATGGGAGGCTGGCAGACGCCTGACGACGCCCAATCGTGAAGTCGCGCGCCGCATGCACGCAAGGCAGGACCGGCCCTGGGGGCGGTCCTGCCTGCGAGCCGCGACTTGCAAAAGCCGTTACCGGCGCGGGCCGGAGCACATCCAGCTTGGAAAGGCGCTGTCGGCTGATTCCTCGCCCGTGCAGTAGCGTGAGTTGGAGCCGTACCCGTAGCCGCGATAGCGCGGCGGAGCGTAGCCCGGCGCATAGGCATAGCTGCCGTAGTACCCATCGTCATAACCACGCGGCGCGAAAACGTTGCCGATCCCTATGCCAGGCGCAAACCCCGCCGCCGGGCCGATCCAGCGGCGGTCATGGCGTCCGCGTCGCCATTGCACGGCCTCGACGTTCGAAGGGTCGGCACTCTTGAACGCGAGCGGCGAGAATACCTGCGCGGCGCCAGCCGGCGCTGCGTATAGCGCGAAGGCAGTCGCGGCCGCGCACAATATCGTCTTTCTCATAGCTCGCTCCATGGTGCTCTTTGTTAAAGGTGCTGTCGGTCAAAGATGCCGCGTGCAGCGGAGGAGTAACCTCCGCCGCAAGGGCGCGTTCCGGCTTGTTGCTCACGATGACGTGTCCGCGCGTGTGGACCGGGTGAACGTCTACGACCTGCGGTAGCAGGAGGAGAGCCGCAAGTGGCGTTAGCCCCTGTCAGCCACGGGCTGTTGTCCTCTGTGAATCGTCGTGGACTTGTCGCTAGACATCTTGGCCCAAAAATCAAAGAATGCTGACAGGCTTACGATGCGACAAGGCAATGAGGATCGACGGATGAAACGCACCCTGATGGCGGCAGTTGCGGCTGGGATTGTCATGATACTGATCCCGACCGAAGCGTCGGCGTGGATCTGCCGGGCTGACAGCTCAAGCGCCTATGGATGGGGGAGCAGCCCCAGCCGCAACCGCGCGGCGCGCATTGCCATCGTCCAGTGTGCTGCCCGCACACCGCGTTGGCAGGCGTGCTACCTGTCCTGGTGCCGTTGATCTGACGCGCGGCGCGACGCGGCTGGTCGATTAAGGCTTCTTGGTCTTGCCCGTCGTCCAGCGCCGTCCCGTCAGCCTATCGGCCGGCCGGCTGTCGCAGTGGCCGCAGCTCATAAGTCGCGGTGGCGTTCAGCACGTTCGCTGGCTGAGCGTTAGACCCAAGCGGCGGAAACGCCACGATCTGCACCGAGGTCAGATGACAGTCGCTCTTGAAGATTTCCGACAGCGCCGCGCATTCGTCGGCCGCCATGGCATAGAGGGCTCGGCGGGCCATCTCCTGTGCGGCCGCATCCGGTACGATCTGGGTGGGCGTGAGCGCGACGGTCGTGCGGAACGTGCTGGTGACGCGCAGCGGCTGCTCGGCGGTGCGCGGCGCGACGGGCGGAACCGGCGTCGCGACCTGCGCGGTTGCGCTCGTCGCGGCAAGCGCGGCCGCGATGAGGAGGATTGCCGAGGACTTCATGCTTGTATCTGCCTTTGCTGAACTAGTATCTGCCTTTGCTGAACTAGTATCTGCCTTTGCTGAACTAGTTTTCCTATCGGATGCCCGCCGTGGCGTCGAGAGTGGCGCACGAGCCGCACAAAAGTATGACCTCAATGCCCGTTGAATCCTTGTGCAATGGTCATTGTCCCGCCGGGGAGGCGGAATGCTGGGCGCGAATGCCGGTGTAGCGGTATGGCGATTCGCGGACCTCACGTTGCTGTCCTGCGGCAAAAGGGGATCGCGGGGCTGTCCTGATCCGCCTTGCGCGCTGCGCGGTGATGCGGTGGAATGACGCCGCGAAAATGCGAACATAAAGTCGAACAGACCCGGCAGTGGGCGGAACAATCCAGGGAGGCGACGATGCGAGTGCACCGGACGATCACGGCCGGCGTGGCTCTGGTTCTGGCGATGATGAGCCATGGCCAGGCGCAGGAGGGAGGCCGGCTCGCGGCGGCCGCCAGCGCCATGGGCGCCACCAATCTCAACTCGATCGAGTACACCGGCAGCGGCTTCGTGTTCGGCTTCGGGCAGGCCTATGAGCCCGGCGAGCGCTGGCCGCGCTTCGTGCAGCGCAGCTACACCGCGGCGGTCAACTATCAGACGCCGGGCATGCGGCTCACGCAGGTGCGCGCGCAAGGCGAGCATCCGCCGCGCGGCGGCGCGGCGCAGCCGGTCGCGGGCGAGCAGCGCACCATCCTGGTGGTCAGTGACAAATACGGCTGGCAGGAGGGTGGCGCCCAGGCGGTGCCCAATCCGGGCGCGGTCGCCGATCGTCTGCGTCAGGTGTGGACCACGCCGCATGGCGTGATCAAGGCCGCGCTCGCCAATGCGGGCCGCGTCGACGGCAGCACTGTGACGTTCAGCATCGAGGGCCGTGCGGTCAAGGCGAGCCTCAATGAACAGAACCTGGTCGAGAAGGTGAGCTACCTGTCGAGCGCCGAGGTGATCGGCGACTATCCGATCGAGATCAGCTATTCCGACTACGCCGACTTCGGCGGCGTGAAGTTTCCGCGCCGCATCGTGCAGACCGAGGACGGCCATCCGACGCTCGACATCACCATCGGTGCGGTGCGGCCGAATGTGCCGGTGGCGCTCGAGGTGCCGGCCAATGTCCGGCAGGCGCCGCCCCCGCCGCCGGTAATGGTCGCGGTGGAGAAGCTTGCCGACGGCGTCTGGTACGTGAGCACGCCCAACGCCCGCAGCTGGGCGGTCGAGTTCAACGATCACGTCGTGGTGGTCGAGGGCATGACCGGCGAGGCGCGCTCGCTTGCCATCAATGCGGAGATCGCCAAGCTCATTCCCAACAAGGCGATCCGCTATGTCATCAACACCCACGCGCATTACGACCACGCCGGGGGCTTGCGCACCTATGTGGCGCAGGGGATCACTGTCGTCACCCACGAGATCAACAAGCCGTTCTTCGAGAAGGCATGGGCGCGGCCGCGCACGATCGCGCCTGATCTCCTTTCGAAGTCGCCCAAGGCCGCGATGTTCGAGACCGTCAGCGACAAGAAGGTGATGACCGACGGCACGCGCACGCTCGAGCTCTACCATATGAAGGGCACGAGCCATAACGTCGGCAATCTGATCGTCTTCATGCCGCGTGTCGGGCTGGTGTTCTGGGGCGATGGCTACAACCCGCCCGCCGGCAACGATCCGCGCGATCCGGCGCGCACGCCCGAGCAGTCGATCGATCTCTACCGCGTCATCATGGCGAATAATCTCGACGTCAAGACCATCGCACCCGCGCACGGCGCCGGGCCGAAGCCGTTCGACAATCTCAAGAAGGCGATCGGGCTGATCGCGCCGTGAAGCGTTGGGGCATCATCCTTCGAGGCGCGTGCGAAGAGCCCGCGCACCTCAGGATGACGGTCAAGGTCTTGCAGGCTGGCTCAGCTCAGATTCTGCCGCGCACACGTTAGTTTTTCCGTCACCCTGAGGCGCGAGCCCGGCCTCTTAAGCCGGGCGAGCCTCGAAGGGCGACGGCCCCTGCAATGACCGTCGCATCTGGACAAGGCCGCGCGGCCTGAGTAACTCTCGCTTGATGGACAAAACCGAGCTCAACGTCCGCGCCATCCTGTCCGGAGCGGCGCCAAAAGACACACCCGTCACCGTCAAGGGCTGGGTGCGCACAAGGCGCGACTCCAAGGCCGGCATCTCGTTCGTGCATCTCTCGGACGGCTCGTCATTTCATCCGGTCCAGGTGGTCGCGCCCAACACGCTGGCCAACTACGCCGACGAGATCCAGAAGCTCACCACCGCCTGCGCGATCGAGGCGACCGGCATGATCGTGCCGTCGCCCGCCAAGGGCCAGCCGTTCGAGA
>Ga0209798_10000739_pt1 | contig 19961 bp, 14 predicted proteins | sample DOMMetBare3Fresh_FD_187475 | JGI IMG/M metagenome (GOLD analysis project Ga0209798, IMG submission 187475) | Wetland sediment microbial communities from St. Louis River estuary, USA, under dissolved organic matter induced mercury methylation -... | ecosystem: Environmental > Aquatic >...
ATGAAGACATAAATGATTTTTGCCAGCTGTTTTATTAACTACAACAGCAGCTCTCACTATCAGTAAATCAGTTAAAAAATGCATAAGCGCGGTACAACACTTGATCAATAGCTCGCTTGAAGTCAGGGATTTCTTGGCTAAAATACATTACGCCCAATATCCAGGTTGCTAAAACGTAGCAACGAAGCGATAAGTAATACGGTAATCGGGGTCTGTCTGAAAACCGTTGTGATCGGTGAGTATTGGAGCGCCTATAGAAAGAGCCGTATTCCAGTTTTTGCCGCCAGAGAATCGAATACCGGGCGAGATATAAATGGTATGGGTTCCAGAATTGGGATCTTTTTGACTATCAATTCGCTGATAATCCTGCCATTCGCCATTCAGTTCCAGTACAGCCGTCCACGGTGCATTGTTGCTTGATGAAAAGAAATTGTTGCGGGCTGGGGCACCAAAGGCATAAGAAAGCGCAAAGTTGTAACCGAAGATGTCGCCGAGATCAGTTTCTTGCACACCTTTGGTTACTACCGTATAAAGAATGCTGGTATCAAACGAAAACTGACCCATCGCGCGAGTAAAGGAAAGTCCAAACGAAGGATCCCAGGAACCACTGCCGGGTAATGAATGGGCTTCGAACGTTTCACCCTGATCATCATGGACACTTGTTTCACCCGTCGGTGTTTTTAGCCCAATGACCAACGAGGCGTGGTTTAAATTATCGGCACTATGAAAGAAACGATATTGACCAAAGAAAGAAACATCGCCGAAACCATTGGAATTGCCGTGCTTGAGAACTTCCAGATCGCCGTCTTCCTCGTGTTCATGGGGTGAGCGGATGCCTGAACGCATTACGAACGGTACCCTGACGCCAAGAGTTAAATCGTCGGTGACCCCATAGGCAGCAAAGAGCGAGGGCTGCAAAAAAGTATTTACGCTGTGAATATCACCGGAAGCTTCATCAATAGCATTTGCTCTGGCTTGCAGTAACTGCTGGTCGGATGCGCTGTCGAGACTGACAAATTGCGTGATGATCCCCCCCGCCCACATGCCGGTCGGCAGCGTTACGCCAGTTTGTGTAATAATCGGAGAGGCTGTGCCAATGCCAAACCCCAAAGAGCCATGATCAGCTATAACTGAGCCGCTTTGAATACTAAAAGCTGTTGCTATCAAAATCGGATAGGTTGTTTTTTTAAATTGCATAGTAATCTATATTTTTAGTTGAATCGTTGAAAACACTCTGAAATAAACAGCAAATATAATGCCATTCGCTGATGCCAGGAACCTTCTATTTGGGTTCTTTATTGATTTTTGCCAATCTGGCGTCAAAATCATTTTTTGATAATGCTCCACTCACACCTTCACGCTGATGCGCTGCGCTAAAAAAATAGGTTCGAGGCTGTTCGCCATACCATTTTGGATCTATTTCAAATTGCAGTTTTTGGGTATTTTCATCGGCGTAAACCCAGTTTTCAATTTCCGACAATTGATATTTTTCCAAAATGGACTGAATTTGAGCAGTTTCGGATACCCCATCCGTTGCGAGCATGATGATTTTAAACCCCGGCCTGTTTCTATGAATGGCGCTTAACAACTCCATATCTTTTATACAGGAAGAGCAGGTAAGCGACCAAACCACCAAAATGAACGGATGATTGGCATTGTTTGCCAGTATCTGCTGATAACTGCCGCCAATAAATGGCTTTAATGCTGGTTGCTCCGCATTAACGATGCCTGTAAATAGCGCAGGCAGTAGCAATAGGCTGAAAAGTATTTTTTTAATTCGCATGTTGAGTCCCCAGTAAAATCCGTCAAACTGATAAATCAGTTCTCCTGAATCCATTATATTTTGTAACTTCCTGCGTCCTTGCAATTTATTCACAGCAAATATCGTGCTCAATGGGCAGGCACAATAGTTGGTGTTATGACATCCAGATGGATTTTGCCGGGTTTTTTTAAACCTTGACAATCTATGCTGACCCGCTGCACCGGGTCAGCCAGTTTTAACGCGGTCAATTGACCTCCCCATAGGCAACCGGTATCGATGGCGTAACAGTTTGGCCCTTCATAATATCCCAGCGTAGACCAGTGTCCAAAAATTACACGCATATCGGCATTTTTTCGGTTGGGTACGCCAAACCATGGAAAAAGGTTTTTAGGCTGGGAGCCTAACGGCCCGTTATGGGCAAAATCCAGGCGTCCGTCGGCATCACAGAAACGCATTCGGGTGAAGCAATTTATGATAAAGCGCAGCTTACCAGGCCCCTTTAAACTGGCCGACCAGAGATTGGGTTTATTGCCATACATCTGCTTTAAAAATACCCGATATTCCGGAGCTTGTAAGGTCTCTTCCGCCAGTAAAGCCATGTTCCGGGTTTTTTTAAAGTCCCATTGGGGGGGAAGACCTGCGTGCACCAAGCAAAATTCGTCGTTAAAATGAAAAAAAGGCCGATGTCTTAACCAGTTTATCAGTTCATCCCTGTCTGGTGCTTCAAGCACCGGACTCAGCGTATCCTTTTTTTTATTGGGTGATTGCTCGGCGCAGGACGCGGCCAGCAAATGCATATCGTGGTTCCCGAGCACCGTGATTGCAGCTGAACCCAGCGACTTGACAAAACGCAAGGTCTCCAGCGATTTTGGCCCCCGATTGACCAGGTCGCCTGCAAACCACAATTGATCGGAGTGCTCGTTAAATGAGATGGCATCCAGCAGCCTTAATAACTCATCGAAACACCCCTGAATATCGCCGATCGCGTAAATAGCCATGGATTTAGTGCAGCGTCCTTGGAATCGATAAGGTAAATCTGGGAATATTGGCGCTGAAATTATCGCCGTCATCCGAACGCATATAATAGTGGCCCTGCATTGTGCCGACCGGCGTTTCGATCATGGCACCGCTCGTGTAACGGAAAAATTCACCTGGCTTAAGATAAGGCTGTTCGCCGATGACGCCATCACCCTGCACTTCCTGTATCTTGCCGTTGGCATCCGTGATCAGCCAATGGCGGCTCAATAATTTGGCCGGGATGGTACCTGCATTGGTAATGGTTATGGTATAGGCGAAAACATAACGTCTCTGCTCGGGAGAAGATTGCGCTTCAATAAATTGAGGAATGGCTTCAACTAAAATTTTGTTTTTTTCGTTCATTATTGGATCATCATATAGATTCTATATATACTCAGTGCACTTCAAAATTAGCACCTTAATACCCAACTTTGGCTGAGAAAGTAAGGTAAGAGAGGTATTTATCACGAATTTTGCAGTACCAATACTATAATTTAGTATTTCATCGTAACTTTTCGTTAAACGCAAGCACCTATTCCTTAATGAAGCACACGATTTGTTTTTTTATCTTATTATTCGCTTTGTCAGAGGCCGCCCGATCGGAAGATGCCATGGATTTGTTTGCAGCGGCAATGCTGGGTAAAGTTGAAAGAATAGCGTCGTTACTTTCGCAAGGTATTGATGTGGACAGCAAAACAGCCAGCGGCCGGACATCGTTAATGGCCGCCAGCTTTAACGGGAATGTCCATGTGGTAAAAACGTTGCTTGGCTATGGCGCGGATGTCAATCTTTCCGACAATAAAGGCACCACGGCATTAATGGACGCCATCGCATTCGGCAGTGAGGAAATTGTCGGCTTGTTGATTACCGCCGGTGCTGACGTAAATGCAGCCGACAAGCAAAATGTAAAGGTGCTGGCAAAAGCAAAAAAATCAGCGCATGAAAAAATAATCAAAATTTTGGAACAAGCCGGGGCAAAAGATACAGAGTCTTCTTCCGATAAAGAAGGGACTCCGAAAGAAGACGAAGAAGATAAGCCGGAAGAAAAAGCAGCAGAAAAAACGGAAAAGCAGAAATAACGACAGGTAAATAACCACCAACCCATAGATGGTCAACTGTTCACGGAAATTTCACATGTTGGATCATCATAAAACCAGCAGGACAAGACATTGCACATTCATATTTTAGGTATTTGCGGCACATTCATGGGCGGACTGGCAGTTATTGCGCGGCAACTGGGTTACCAGGTCAGCGGCTCAGACCAAAACGTTTATCCTCCAATGAGCAACCAACTGGAAGAACAGGGCATCCGGTTAATGGATGGGTATCGCGCAGAAAATCTGGCTGGCGATCCTGATCTTGTGATTATCGGTAATGCGTTGTCGCGCGGTAATCCGGAAGTAGAGGCCGTTTTAAATAAAGGCATTCGCTATGTGTCCGGCCCACAATGGCTTGCTGAGCATGTTCTGCAGAATAAATGGGTGCTGGCGGTCGCCGGCACCCATGGCAAAACCACCACCACCAGCATGCTCAGCTGGATCCTGGAACATCAGGGCCTGAAACCGGGCTTTTTAATTGGCGGCATTCCGTTAAACTTCGGCATCTCCGCGCGTCTTGGTGAATCGCCTTTTTTTGTCATCGAAGCCGATGAGTATGACTCGGCTTTCTTTGACAAACGCTCAAAATTTGTCCATTACCGGCCCAGGACAGCCATACTGAATAATCTGGAATATGATCACGCCGATATTTTTCCCGATCTGGACGCGATTAAAAAACAGTTCCATCATTTGGTGCGGACGATTCCGGGAGAGGGCCAGATCATCAGTCCGGATTGTGACCATAATATCAATGAAGTTCTGGCCATGGGCTGCTGGACGCCTGTGGTGAAAACATCAATCAACGCGGATGCACTATGGAATGCGGAACTGCTTAAGGCGGATGGCAGCCGGTTCAAAGTATTCCTTAAGGGTGAAGAACAGGACTGCGTCGATTGGCCTCTAACCGGTGGCCATAATGTCTATAATGCCTTATCCGCGATTGCGGCGGCCCATCATGTCGGCATTGCACCTAATGATGCAATAACAGCGTTAGGCCTGTTTCAGAATGTCAAGCGTCGTATGGAAGTGATTGCCACGATTAATGGAGTCACTATATACGATGACTTTGCCCATCACCCCACCGCGATCGAGACCACACTGGACGGTTTACGCAAACAAGTTGGAGATGAGCGCATCATTGCCATTGTAGAACCCCGTTCAAACACAATGCGTATGGGCGTGCATACCGAAACGCTGGCAAAATCCCTGCATAATGCCAATCTCGCGCTCATTTACCAACCGGAAAATATGAACTGGGATTTAAGCGGCTTAAAAAAATATGCTGACAACATTGACATCTGCCAGTCGCTGGATGCAATTATTGCCAAACTGAAATTTGAAGCGGGTTATGGCGGTCATTTTGTATTGATGAGCAATGGCAGTTTTGGCGGTATCTATCAGCGCTTACAGAACGAATTAAAATAATGTAAATCTACCTGCCCTGTCCGCAAGTTAAAACATCAAACATTACTTGTCCACATCAGAAAAGATTAATTGACCCAAAGACCGGTTCTGGCTACGATTCGCCTGATCTTTAACTTAACGCCAAACAGGCAGCAGGTCTGTATATGAGCCGCATAACCCGGTTGTTATTTGTCAGTATCCTTTTGTATGCCCCGCTCATGCCTGCCAAACCGCTTGCCCCGGAACAGGTTCCTGAGCCCTTAAAACCCTGGATCGACTGGGTTTTACAGGACAACCCCGAACTTGCCTGTCCTTTTTTCTACAACAGTTATCAACAAAAGAAGTGTAGCTGGCCGGCAAAAACGCGACTGGAACTCACCACTAAAACAGGCAAATTTTCAGCCAGCTGGAAGGTCTTTAAAGAAACTTGGGTGCGTTTGCCGGGCGATAACAAACATTGGCCACTGAATGTGACGGCCAACAATAAAAGGGCGCTGGTGATGGATAAAGATGGTCTGCCATCCGTCAAACTGAGCGAAGGCACTTATCAAATTAACGGCGAATTCGCCTGGGATGCCATTCCCGAAAACCTGGGACTACCCGATGACACTGGTTTGGTCGAGCTGACGATCAATGGCGCGGCAATACCGAGTCCTGCCATCAGGGAAGGGGAATTGTGGTTAAATGAAAACGAAACTGGACAAAAAAAACCTGAAAACATCCAGAACAGCCTTGATCTTCAGGTATTCAGAAAAATTATCGATGAAGTGCCGTTGCAGATATTAACTCATTTGGATCTGGAAGTTTCAGGTGAGCAACGCGAAGTGATATTGGCACTGCCAATACTGCAGGGATTCATGCCTCTGCAATTGCAAAGCCCTTTGCCTGCGCGGCTTGAACCGGACGGCCAATTATTATTGCAAGTTCGACCCGGACGCTGGCAGATCGAGATTTTGTCTAGATCAGTCAATGAATTAAAATCAATACCTCTCAATAGCATCAGCCCGAAGCCCAAGGCACCAACACCTGAAAGCGCATGGCCGCAATCGGAAATCTGGGTATTTGACGCGCGTCCGCAATTGCGGGTTGTCAAAATTGAATCGGTAAACGCCATTGATGCCAGTCAAACCAATTTGCCAGAGCATTGGAAATCCATGCCCGCCTATAAAATAGGCCAGGGTCAGACCATGAGTTTCAAGGTAATACGCCGGGGCGACCCGGAACCGGAGCCGAACCAACTAAATTTGACCCGCAAGCTCTGGCTGGACTTCGACGGCAAGGGCTATACCATCAATGATACGATAAGCGGCACTATGACCAGTGGCTGGCGCTTGAATGCCCTGCCCCATACACTGCTTGGCAGAGTCACGCTAGACGGCCATCAACAACTTATCACCGAACAGCCCGGCACCGGAAAACAAGGTGTGGAAGTGCGCAAAGGCGTGATATCGATGGATGCCGATAGCCGGAGTGAGGGCCATATCGGCACTATCAGTGCGGCCGGCTGGGAGCAGAACTTCCATAATGTCAGCGCCGAACTGAATTTGCCGCCCGGCTGGCGTTTGCTGGCGGCTAGCGGCGTTGACAACGTGCCGGATAGCTGGATTGCCCGCTGGACCCTGCTGGACTTATTTCTCGTCCTGATCGCGGCCCTGGCCACCGGCAGGCTTTGGAATACTGCCTGGGGCCTGTTTGCCTTGCTAACGCTGACCATTATTTGGCATGAACCCGAATCGCCCCAAAGCGTTTGGCTGAATATCTTGGCGGCGACCGCCCTCATAAGAGTATTGCCACCTGGCAAGTTCCTAAGGATTATGACCTGGTACCGCAATGCTTTTTGGCTGATACTGGTCCTGATAACGGTGCCTTTCATGGTGTCTCAGGTGCGCATTGGGCTTTATCCGCAACTGGAAAGACCAGGGCAGGCCATCAATATGCCAGAGTATCCACCAGCCCAATCCATGACACCGAAGGCAGCGAATTCGGCTGTCGCCGAGTTTCCAGCGGTAATGCAGGAACCAGCGCTGAGCCGTGAATCCGGCAGACTGCCTAATGTTGAATCCCAAACCGATCTAACCTTGAGTAGCGAAGCATACTCTTATTTAAGTGCGGATTTCGAACGCATCGACCCCAAGGCCAAAGTCCAGACCGGGCCAGGCTTGCCGCAATGGCAATGGCATAAAGTGATGCTGTCATGGAACGGTTCGGTTGATGCCCAGCAACAATTGAGGTTATGGTATCTATCACCGGCAATGACGATGCAGTTCAATTTTGTCCGCGTGATTTTGGTGGTGGTACTGGCCTTGTTGATGTTCGGCATTGCCGAAAAATTCAGATTCGAGCTTAAACCCGCACAGCCCATGCTGCTGGCGTTGAGCCTGATGCCGCTGCTGTCCATGCCCTCGCAAGATGTTTATGCCGATTTCCCAGATCAGGCCATGCTCGATACCTTGCGCAATAAACTGCTGGAAACGCCGGATTGTTTGCCGGCTTGCGCCCAAATTCCGCAAATGCAATTGACGATTACCAACAAAGAACTGGCCGTCACTTTACAAATTCATGCCCAGCTCCCGGTTGCCGTGCCGTTGCCCGCTGACTATGAGCAATGGTTTCCCAATCAGGTTCTGGTTGACGGCGCGCAGGCGCAAGGCCTTTTTCGCAGCAACACCAGCCTATGGCTTAACCTGGGTGCTGGCTTACATACCGTCGTGCTTCACGGGGTAACGCCGTCATTAAATAAATTCACGCTGCCCTTGCCGTTAAAGCCGAATCGGGCCGCCATTGAAAAAAGCGGCTGGCAGGTGATTGGAGCTCTGGAAAACGGACAGGTCAATAATCTTTTGCAGTTCATCAAAATAACAAACACCAAGCAAAAAAGCACAACCTTGCTGGATGCCGGCGCTTTACCGCCGTTTGCCAGGATAGAACGTACTTTGCAGCTCGGCTTGGATTGGCGGCTCATTACCCAGGTCGCCAGGGTTTCCCCCGCCGGATCGCCCATCGTGCTGTCCGTACCCTTGCTACCGGGCGAATCGGTGTCGACAGAAGGGATACATGTCAAGGAGGGCAAAGTCGAAGTCAATATCCCCGCCAATCAATCCGGAATGGCATGGACATCGAAACTGGAAAAATCGGAAAATATCGAACTCGTTGCTGCCCAAACGGAGCAATGGATGGAAGTCTGGAAGGCTGATATAAGCCCGATCTGGCACATTGAAACCGAAGGTCTTGCCATGATTCATCTGAATAATGAAACGCAATGGCTACCGGAATGGCATCCCTGGCCCGGAGAAAGGATAAGGCTGCAAGTAAGCCGTCCAAAAGCAGTAGCGGGTCAAACCCTGACGGTTGACCACAGTAACTTGACCATCAAACCCGGTCAACGCACTCAGGAGGCTGAACTGAAGCTCAGCATGCGCAGTTCTCAGGGCATGCAGCATACCCTGATACTGCCGGAAAAGGCGGTATTACAATCGGTGGTCATTGATGGACAGACGCAACCGATACGGCAGGAAGGCCAAAAACTGACCTTGCCGATCAATCCAGGCAAGCAGGATGTGTTAATTAACTGGCACGAGCCAAAAATCGTCGCCAGCATCGTGACAACCCCTTTGCTTGATTTGGGACTGGAAAGCGTCAACACTAATCTGACTATCGGTTTGGGACTGGATCGCTGGGTGCTGTTCACCATGGGCCCGAAATTCGGCCCGGCAGTTTTATTTTGGGGCGTTTTGATTGTTATCGTTATTCTTTCTATAGGCCTAGGTAAAATCCGGTTGACACCGCTTAAAAGCTGGCAGTGGTTTTTATTGCTGGTCGGCCTCAGTCAAATCCCGGCCGAGTCAGCGGCCTTGGTTATTGCCTGGCTCATGATCCTGGGCTGGAGAGCGCAACAGAACGGCAAATTGCAATATTTTAACGTCATTCAGGTCATTATCGGCATACTTACTGTCGCGTCGCTCGGCCAGTTGTTCTTTGCCGTCGCTCAGGGTTTGCTGAGCTCCCCCGACATGAATATAGTTGGCAACCAGTCTTCGGCTTATTCACTGCACTGGTATCAAGATAGAAGTTCAGCGGTCTTGCCAACGGCAACCGTTATCTCTCTGCCATTAATGGCGTACCGCGTATTGATGCTGGGCTGGTCGCTCTGGCTGGCTGTTTCGTTGCTCGACTGGCTAAAATGGGGTTGGGCGTGCTTTTCAAGTAACGGCTTGTGGCTCAAGAAAGGGGTTGAGAAAAATCAGCAATGATAATTATTCTGAGTGACTAGAAAGATTGTCCGAAAAATAGCGAATAAAAATTAACCTGCACGAATTCCTTACCTTCGCTCCTGTCGACACGGTTTGAATTGTTCAGGGATGAGGTTCGACACGCGCAAGCAATCCGCCATAATCTAAACATTTTGAGCCTGGTTGTTAGCCAAATTTTTCCGGGCTTTTTTGGGTTATGCATTGGGTCAGGCGACAATTTGCTATGGCATTACAGTTTATTGTCGCGAAACTACCTCATGCTGTCCTGATTGATTAACCGTTAAGATAGTTATGCCGAATTGTCGGCGCTGTAGAGCCGTTACTTTTTTACGCAAGATCTGCCGGAGCCGAAACGAACCTTACTAGCCGGGATTAAATCTAGCTATTACGATATCTGGTCCGGCAGTTGAAACGCTTATATTCAGCGTAAGGACTTTATGATAAAAAGAGCCAGGTTATTAGGGTATCGCTCTTTTGGAACTGCAGGGCAATGGGCTGAATTTACGTTAAATAAAAAACTTACCGGAATACTTATAAGCCTCGGCGAAAACCGAAACGATGATAATTCAGCGAATTCCCTAAACAAGGATTGGTGACTTCGGTTGAAAGTTATAAGTAATCAGGAATACTTATGATTCAAGCATGATAAACTTTACATTAAATTTATCTAAGCCTAAAATTTTGCTTACGAGCCCGAATTTCGAACTGCTTGAACATATGCCAAAACGCATTTGCTTCAAGCATTATCCATTTTCCCGAAGAAGCATACGCCGGCTGGACGAAACAATTTATTTTATTTTGTGCCATAAAAACGCCAGCCCAGAAACTTGAGTGTCATTGAAGCAGAAGCTTTTTGGCGCATGGGTTAGAACCATCACTTCGCCACTCACTTATTAAAAAATGGTTTCGATAACCGCACGGTTCAGGAATTATTAATACCGATGTATCAACTAAGATGATCTGCGCCCGTGGCAGCAAATGGGATGCTTTCTCTGCATGAGTCGCGAGAGCAAGTCAGTGAGAAAAAGTTTCAAAATTCATAGCCCCTTTAAACCGGCGGGCGACCAACCTTCAGCGATCAATCAACTGATCGAGGGGCTCAAGGATGGTGAAGTTCATCAGACCTTGCTGGGTGTTACCGGTTCTGGCAAGACGTTTACCATCGCCAATGTAATCAATACGGTGCAACGTCCGGCGATGATCATGGCACCCAATAAAACGCTGGCCGCCCAGTTATATGGTGAGATGAAAGAGTTCTTTCCGGAAAACAGCGTTGAATATTTCGTCTCTTACTATGACTATTATCAGCCGGAAGCTTATGTGCCTGCTTCGGATACCTTTATCGACAAAGATGCCTCGCTGAATGAGCATATCGAGCAGATGCGTTTATCCGCGACCAAGGCTTTGATCGAACGCGAAGACACAATTGTAGTCGCTACAGTTTCGGCCATTTATGGTTTGGGAGAGCCAGAATCCTACTTCAAAATGGTGTTGCATCTGGTCAAGGGCGACTTGATAAATCAGCGCGATATTGTTCGGCGCCTTGCGGAAATGCAATATACGCGCAATGATACGGAATTGCGCCGGGCAACCTATCGAGTTCGAGGCGAGGTCATCGATATTTTTCCTGCCGAATCCGAGCAGGAAGCCTTGAGGGTGGAATTGTTCGATGATGAGGTCGAACGGCTATCATTGTTCGATCCACTGACCGGAGAGGTGTTGCGGCGAGCGGCTCGTTACACGGTTTATCCGAAAAATCATTATGTCACTCCCCGAGAACAGTTATTATCAGCGGTTGATGCAATCAAGATAGAGTTAAAGGAGAGACTGGAGCACCTGCGCTCGTTGCATAAGCTGGTCGAAGCGCAGCGTCTGGAGCAGAGGACTTTGTTTGATTTAGAGATGATCCTAGAGGTCGGCTATTGCTCCGGCATCGAAAATTATTCCCGCTTTTTATCAGGCCGCGGCCCAGGCGAACCACCGCCGACAATGTTCGATTATTTACCAGACAATGCGCTGATTATCATTGATGAAAGCCATGTCACGATACCACAAATAGGTGCCATGTATAAAGGCGACCGATCACGCAAGGAAACATTGGTTGAGTACGGATTCAGACTTCCTTCCGCACTGGATAACAGGCCTTTGACATTTGATGAGTTTGAGGCAAAATCTCCACAACGAATTTATGTGTCGGCAACACCAGGCCCATACGAAAAAGAGCACTCCGGTGTTTTTGCGGAGCAGGTGGTCAGGCCTACCGGCCTACTGGACCCTGAAGTTGAAATACGCCCGGCCACAACCCAGGTCGATGATTTATTGTCTGAAATAAACAAGCGTGTGGCATTAAAGGAGCGCGTGCTGGTAACGACGTTGACCAAAAGGATGTCTGAAGATTTAACCGAATATCTGGTCGAGCATGGAGTGCGTGTACGTTATCTTCATTCGGATGTAGAAACGGTGGAAAGAGTCGAGATTATCCGCGATTTGAGACTGGGGCAGTTTGATGTGCTGGTCGGCATCAACCTGTTACGCGAAGGTCTTGATATACCTGAGGTATCATTGGTCGCGATATTGGATGCAGACAAGGAAGGTTTTTTGCGCTCGACTGTTTCTCTGGTTCAAACCATAGGCCGCGCCGCCCGGAATATCAATGGCAAAGCTATTTTGTACGGCGATCGTATAACCAAATCGATGCAGCAGGCATTGGATGAGACCGAACGCCGCCGCGAAAAACAACGCCGGTTTAATGCCGAACATCTTATTAAACCGGCAAGCATTTCTAAATCGATAATCGATATTTTACAGGTGTCAATTCCCGGATCGGGTATTTCGGTTCCAGGACGGACATTCGGTAAAGTTGCAGAGCCAAAAGCTGATTATAAAATGTTGACGCCCGGGCAGTTGGGGAAAAAACTTAAACAGCTTGAAGAAGTAATGTATCGCCATGCCAGGAATCTTGAATTTGAACAGGCGGCCAAAATCAGGGATGAAATCAGGGTATTGCAAGAGCAGATGTTGGTATGAAAATGGCACTTAATTTCATGTGCAACGATGTGAAATTTTAGTATTTCGCTATACTAACCGCTAATCAATTCCGGCGTTTTAAATCCGTCGTCAGGTGGCTATCTTTTTTCAGCATAGTTATAGGCTCTAAAAGGCACGACTATGTAAAAGTTTTGCCGCCAGTTATGGCAGCCTGCCTAAATCGCTAACAATTTAACGCAAGCCATCAATAGGATCTGTTGGATGGTTTCTTGGGATAATTTTATTAAACGTTACACAATTTTTTCAGGGTAAATAAATGAATAAACATCACAGAAATATTTCGGTGGTCGGTTTGGGTTATGTCGGCTTGCCTGTGGCGGTAGAATTCGGCAAAACCCAACAAGTAATTGGATTTGATATCAATCAGGTGCGAATTAACGAGTTAAAACAAGGTATCGAACGAACAAACGAAGTTGGTCCTAAGGACTTGTCGGAAGCGAATATTTTATATACTTGTGATGTCAACGATTTAAAAAAAGCTGATTTTTATATTATAGCGGTACCCACGCCCGTTAATGATGCCAAACAACCCGATTTGTCACCGATACTCAAGGCGTCAATGGCTGTTGGCAAACAGCTAAAAAAAGGTGATATCGTTGTCTATGAATCAACGGTGTATCCTGGCGCAACTGAAGAAGACTGTATTCCTGTTCTGGAAAGGGCGTCCGGGTTAACCTGGAAAACTGATTTTAATGTCGGATATTCACCGGAACGAATTAATCCTGGCGATAAACTTCATACCTTCAAAACGATCACTAAAGTCGTTTCAGGCGATACGCCTAAAACATTAGAAATCGTGGCCGCTGTCTACGAATCAGTTGTGACGGCCGGTGTGCACAAGGCGGCTGCAATCAAGGTGGCGGAAGCTGCCAAAGTCATTGAAAACACCCAAAGGGATTTAAATATCTCATTAATGAATGAATTGGCTCTGATTTTCAACAGAATGGATATCGATACGCGGGATGTATTGGCTGCAGCATCATCAAAATGGAACTTTTTACCCTTCGATCCAGGCCTGGTAGGCGGACACTGCATTGGTGTTGATCCTTATTATCTGACCTATAAAGCGGCAATCCTGGGGTATAGTCCGCAAGTCATTTTATCAGGCCGCAGCATCAATGACAGTATGGGAAGCTTTATTGCTGCCCAGACCATCAAAGGGCTTATTAAAGCGGGGAGTTGCGTTAAAGACAGTATCGTGACAATTTTGGGTTTTACCTTCAAGGAAAATGTCCCGGATATCAGGAATACAAGGGTTATCGATATCGTCAGGGAATTGCAGGATTATGATGTAAATGTTCAGGTATTTGATCCGATGGCCGATACTCACGAAATAAGGGAAGAATATAATATTGAATTGGTAGCGGGTGAAGATGAGTTGGAACCGGCACATGCTGTAGTATTAGCTGTTCCGCACCAATATTTTATCGCGAAAGATTGGTCTTACATCACAGGGTTGCTGGAAAATCAATCGGGTGTAGTGATTGATGTCAAAGCCAAACTCGACCGAAACCAGGCTCCCGATAATATTGCGCTTTGGCGACTTTGAAGAATTGCCATATCAGAATGATTTCCGGTTTTCCACGATAATTCAAATACGAAGGAGGATGGTACCCCTCCCTCGTATGTTTGCCGTCTCTGTACTCAAAAATCTTTTTGACCGTAGATTACTTCATCACTTTCAACTCGACCCGCCGGTTATTGGCGCGACCTTCTGCAGTTTCATTGGTATCAATTGGTTGTGTCAAACCATACCCGCGAGCAGTTAAGTTTTGTTCGGATTGATCTTTCTGGTTGGCATGCTTGATCAAATAGTTTTTGACAGCCTGTGCCCGGCGTTCGGATAACCCTTGGTTATATTCAGCCGTTCCCGTATTACTGGTATGTCCTTGTACTTCGATCATTAAGCCTGGATTTTCGTTAATGACCGCCGCCGCATTATCAAGCTCGTTATAATAACGCGGTTTGATATAGCTTTTATCATTGTCAAATTTTATATCGACTATCCAGCAACCAAATTTGTTCACTTGTGCCCCTTTTAACGTATCAGGGCATTTGTCATCGCAATCATTGATTCCGTCCGAATCCGAATCAAGCGCGGAACAATGAGGAGGAGCCGGCTTCAAGAAAACACGCTTGACAAAATTTGCCATGCCGCTAGGGCTGGCAATATTTTCAGCGTTTGTGCCGAAGCCGCAACCGGACATGTCAGCGAGTTGATTCAGTACGGTTTGGCCTACTTTTTCTTTTTCGTTACCTACCCAAATGGAATAGACACATACCCGATCGCCATACTGTTGTTTCAAGGCTTTAACCTCGGCAATACCATTCGAATCCAAGTCATGTCCGTCACTTAATACTAACACCGCAATACTACCGGAAGTTGCAGATAAGTCGCTGTTTGTTCCGTCGATACCGTTGGAGATGGGGGAGCCGCCGCTTGCACACGTCAGTGAGTCAATGCCGCTACCAAATGACGATTTCGAGTAGCTGGCAGGCGCCTGGTTCAGCTTGGTAAAACCCCAGGACAAACAAGGGCCGAAACCAAAACTGCGGATGCTTGATGTCAATGTTATATCTGGAATTGTCTGGTTGATTCTGTTCAGAATTTCCTTTTCAACCGAGAACTTGGTAGGTGAGGGTTCAGCCTGATAACCAACTCCGTGATAGTCTTCTGTCATCGATGACGACGAGTCATTGATGACAAAAAAGTTATTGGCTTTTTGCTCATACTGCCCGGAGGAAACCAGGCCGTTTAGATCTTGGGTATCAAAGTGCTGAAAAGTGCTAATGGGTTGTGAAGCGCACCCTGAAAGTAAAGCGCTAGCTATTAATAGTGCAAGTATTATTGTTTTTTTCATCGATTTTCTCCTTATTAATAGGGCATTCAAGATAGCACCTTGCTATGCAGTACCCTGAGTTTTGATTCTAGCATTAATTTTATTTGAATAGCCAATGTATCTTTAAGCGATGACATGAAATAATGGTATTGTGGAAATTCACATAAATAAGCGCTCAAACAAAACCCTTTCAGAAAAGACTAAAAAATTTTCCGACAATTTGATTTCACAATGACGATAACAACACGATTTGCCCCGAGTCCAACGGGCTACTTACATGTGGGCGGCGCTCGCACTGCGTTATTTTCCTGGCTATATGCCCGTAAGCACGGCGGCAAGTTTATTTTGAGGATTGAAGATACCGATCTGGAACGTTCAACCCAGGAATCGATTAATGCGATTCTGGAAGGCATGACCTGGCTGGGCCTGGACTATGATCAGGGACCTTTTTATCAGACGCAGCATTTTGCTCGCTATAAGGAAATTATTGAGCAATTGCTGGACCAGGGCGACGCTTATTATTGCTATTGCAGTAAAGACGAACTGGAACGGCAACGCTCAGAACAAATGGCTAATAAAGAGAAGCCGCGCTATAACGGAAAATGCCGCTCAGCCACTGGAACTCAGGACCGGGAACGAGTGATTCGTTTTAAAAATCCACTGGACGGTACCGTAACCTTCCATGACCTGGTTAAAGGGAATATCGTTTTCGCCAATCAAGAACTGGATGATTTGATCATTGCCCGGGCGGATGGCACGCCAACCTACAATTTAACGGTGGTGGTCGATGATATGGATATGCGAATTACCCATGTCATCCGTGGCGACGACCATATCAATAACACCCCCCGGCAAATCAATATCCTTAAAGCGTTGGGCGCTGAACTACCGGTCTATGCCCATTTGCCCATGATCTTGGGCCCCGATGGCGCACGTTTATCCAAACGGCACGGAGCCGTCAGTGTGATGCAGTTTCGTGATGATGGCTATTTACCGGATGCCTTGCTCAATTATTTGGTGCGGCTGGGCTGGTCGCATGGCGATCAGGAAATTTTCACCAAAGATGAGATGGTCGAGTATTTTGATCTGGAAAATGTCAATGTTTCGGCAGCGGCCTTTAATATGGAAAAATTCTTATGGCTGAATCATCAATATATCATGAACAAAGATCCGGCGTATGTAGCACGTCATTTAAGCTGGCATATGGGTCAGTTGGGCATTGATCCGACATTGGGACCTGATCTGGTTGGAATTGTTAAAGCGCAAAAGGAGCGCTGTAAAACTCTGGTGGAAATGGCGGCTGCCAGTACTTATTTTTACCGGGATTTTGATCGCTATGATGAAAAAGCCGCCAAAAAGAATTTTATTGCAGGTTCTGATACGGTTTTGGAACAGCTAAAAAAAGAATTTTCAAAACTAATAGACTGGAATGGCGAAACCTTGCATCAGATAGTTATCAACCTTGCTGACACCATGGGATTGGGTTTAGGCAAGGTGGCCCAGCCCTTACGGGTCGCTGTATGCGGATCATCGGTTTCGCCGCCAATCGACGTGACTTTATCATTATTAGGCAAGGAAAAAACCATGGTCAGAATTCAACGGGCTATCGACTATATCAGGAATTCAAATTAGTATTGGACTTGATTAGCAAATGCTGTAAAATGCGCGTTCTTGACTGAGGGGCCATAGCTCAGCTGGGAGAGCGCTTGCATGGCATGCAAGAGGTCAGCGGTTCGATCCCGCTTGGCTCCACCATAAAGTAAATGAGAAAAATAATCCAGTCCCCATCGTCTAGCGGCCTAGGACACTGCCCTTTCACGGCGGTAACAGGGGTTCGAACCCCCTTGGGGACGCCATTATTTTTATCTCATGCCAATGATGTTTTTAGAAAACGACAGGCCCACCTGCAAATTTACAATGCCTGACTAAACCACGATATGTCCCCATCGTCTAGCGGCCTAGGACACTGCCCTTTCACGGCGGTAACAGGGGTTCGAACCCCCTTGGGGACGCCATCTAGAAAAAGAACTGCCAAATTCCCGCAATTATCACTAGCCGGCGCAGTCATTCGGCGGTTAAGGACTCAATCCGATAGCAGCCTTCCCCCGCATTGCCCAGCTTATCAGCAAGCCAAGGCAGCGTTGCTTGCATTTTAGCCACCAAAGTCCAGGGTGGGTTGACCACAATCAGCCCACTGGAAGTCATGCCATGGCCACCGGTATCGCCATAAACACTCAGCTCAAACAACTGCGCATTTTTTACCGCGCTGGACAGAATAGCTTTCTCCAATTGCTGGTTGCGGCTGCGGTCAATAACGGGATACCAAACTGCATAAATGCCTGTGGCAAAGCGCTGGTGCATTTTGACCAGTATTTCCGGAACTTGCCGGTAATCGCTTTTGATTTCGTACGATGGGTCAATCAAGATAAGGCCCCGGCGCTCGTTAGGCGGCAATACTTTGAGACACCCGTTAAATCCGTCCGCATGAAATAGCTGGATACGTCTATCTTTGCCGGCGGTAGCGGCTAATAAATGATAGTCCGTTGAATGTAGCTCATATAACAATAGCCGATCATTGGGCCGCAATAACTTTTTTGCGATGCATGGTGAGCCCGGATAGCGTGTCAATTGCGTATTGTTATTGAATTTTTTGACCAGATTGACATAAGCCGCAACACACTCTGGCAAATCATCACGCTGCCATAATTTACCAATCCCATTTTCAAACTCCCGGTTTTGTGACGCATAGCCGCCAGTGAGATGGTATTTTCCAGCGCCGGCATGGGTATCGATATAACAGAAAGGGGTTTCCTTTTTTTTAAGATACTCAAGAATTTCTATTAATATCAGATGCTTTAGAACATCGGCAAAATTTCCGGCATGAAACGCATGTCGATAACTAAGCACGAATAAAGCCCCGACTCAAAGGACTTTGTCCACAATGGCCATAACAATTTCAATCGCAATCAGCCAAATGATTATCCATTCCAAGATCGTTGAGTGCCTGTGATTTTGCTCATCCGCCAACATTTGAAATAATTCATGGATGGTTTCCAGTTTTTTTGATAGAACCTCCGTTCGCTGGGCGATTTCCAAATATTTGGCAGTAATTTTATAAAACTCTTCGTATTCCGGGTATTCCCAAAAAAAATCGGGGGTATCGAGTAAGTCGAAATTTAAAATAATGTCGCTTTTGGTTAAAAACAATTGCCCCCGGATTTGCGCTATTTGACGACGGCTTAATTTGATTTTTCCGTTGTCAGCCAATGATTTCGGGATATAGCGTGTGTTATTGATGGTTGTAATGGCGTTGGCTTCAAAAGAGGCCAGCTTAATCGATTGCGCCATCCCTTGAGATAAAGAAAACAACAACATCGGATCGGAAGATTGTATTTCAATGTGGTCTTCAATAATTCGTGTGGAAGGGCAGTCGAGAGCAAAGGTGAAATAATCTTCCTCTTTGGCAAGCAACGGGTTTTCTGCATGACTCAATAGCAGTAAATGTAACTGGCTTTGTTGTTCTGTATTGACATTCCAGTGCACAACCGCCCCATAGGCAAAGACAATAGACCAGGAATGGTTATCTTCAATCAGCAGGGCGCCCTTGATGATTTTTACCAGCATGGTATCCGATAGCAATTTTACCAAGGCGTAAATATCAAAGCTTTGCGCAAGGCAATAGGCGGCACATTGTTTAACGGACTGGTTATCAGACATAAAAACCCAGCGTTATCTGCTGATGAAAAGAAGAGGCAAAGCCATCTATTTCAGATCTGAGCTTGTTAAATTCGTGCTCGTTTGTTATAGGTTTATTTCGTGCAAGCTGATACATCCTGGCTACAAAAAAACTTATTGGTCTGCTATTTTTACGAGCCACCCGTTTTCGGTTTCGCAATGGGAAGTCTTTCCAATTACTTTAATGTTGATACGCGCGGCTGTATTTTTTAAACCGTCCGGCAATCTGCCTTTAATCACATAGAAGGGGTCCTTAAACTCTGCGGTAACGTCAACAGGGATTTTTTTTACGGTGACCAGGATGTTTTCAGGTTTATAAATGTTGAACGCCACAAAAGAAAATGCCGAACCCGGGGCTACAGTGGCCAAATGAGCAGGAAGAAATTTGCTCACATGCGGTTTTAAGCAAGTAGCCATCGAATCCCCGCCGCCTCCAGCGGCCATATTGTGACCGCTGTGATGTTCAGTAGCGACCGATAGGGAAACATTGATCAGGTAGCCAATACAAATCACCGGCAGTAATTTTAGTTTTTTCATAGGTTTTGACCCTCTTAAATCTTATTTTATGTAAACCTTTGTAAATTTTATGGTAATCAAGTCAGCCAATAATTCGTGATTGTAGATGCGAACGCATTGGAACACCAGAACGTAATGATATTGTACTGATAAATCCGCTCAATTGGGATAATATGCCTTAATTTCCAGCGCGACAATCGACGGGTCGTGGCCCGCCTGGCAAAGGGGAGGCGCGTCCTCGACGCTTTTTGTTATACCGGCGGCTTCGGATTGCATGCTGCCAGGGCCGGCG
>Ga0209798_10000740_pt1 | contig 19924 bp, 19 predicted proteins | sample DOMMetBare3Fresh_FD_187475 | JGI IMG/M metagenome (GOLD analysis project Ga0209798, IMG submission 187475) | Wetland sediment microbial communities from St. Louis River estuary, USA, under dissolved organic matter induced mercury methylation -... | ecosystem: Environmental > Aquatic >...
GAGTGGGAGTCACCGCCACCGTCGAGCCAGTCATCGCCTCGCTGGCCGCCTGGCTGTTACTCGGCCAGGGTCTCTCACCCATCCAGCTGGTGGGTGTCGGACTCGTCGTGGTCGGCGTGGCCTCGATCCACCTGCGTACCCGGACGATGCCCCCCGAACTCCCCGCCATCTGAAAAAGTGAGCCGGCCCGCCTGGGGTGGGCGAGCCGGCTCGAGAACGGCGATCCTGGGGGAAGCCTGCCGGTTTTGGATCGCCCGCTCCGATTGATGAGTCGAACATGCCCAAGGTTCGTTACACGAATTCTTGGCGGGGCTGCCACACCGAAGCCACGAAGCCAGGGCCGAGCAACCGGGCACGCTCGAGCACGATCTCGATGAAGACGACCGACGGATCGTCAGGTGAACCGAAAAAGGAGGCGAGATCGTAAGAGAAATACCCGCTGTCCCATGCCCGCCGCCGTTCCTCGGGAGACTCGCGGAGCAGAACAGGGCCGCGGGCGGAGAGCTCTCCCGGGCCATCTCCTCCCACCGGCCAGTACAGAGCCGCCCGAGGATTGACCATCAGGTTTCGGTATTTCTTCGACTCCCGCCGGGTCGCCACCCACAACCTCTGGTCCGAGAACCCCGGCGAGACCACTGAAGAATGCGGCATTCCGCGAGCATCGGCGGTGGCCAAGTAGGCGACCCACGAGATGGCCTTGGCCGCATCGACGAACTCATCCCATTCCATCGTTGCCGAGAATACGACCGGCGACCGGCGACCGGGGCCGATCGCCCACCGGTCGTACACTCGCCGCATGAACCAGGCGCTGGCTCCGCTCAAACTCGCTCCCTACCGGAGGATGTGGGTGGTGGCGCTCATCTCCAACCTGGGTGGGTTCTTCCAGACCGTGGCGGCCGCCTGGTTGATGAAGGAGTTGACCAACTCGGCAACCTGGGTGGGGTTGATGATCGCCTCCAGTTTCCTTCCGCTCCTCGCCTTCGGTCTGGTGGCCGGGGTGGCGGCCGATGCCTTTGACAAGGCACGGGTGATGGGGATCGCCCTCACCGTCAACGCCCTCGCCGCCGCAGCCATGGCGGGTCTCACCTTCACAGGTCTTATCCGCCCCGGCATCCTGTTTGCCCTCGGACTGGTGATGGGTACCGGATCGGCCTTCAGCTTGCCCGCCTGGCAGTCGCTGGTGTCGGATCTCGTGCCCCGCTCGATGATCCCCTCCGCCATCGCCCTCAACTCGGCTGCCTTCAACCTGGCCCGGGCAGTCGGACCGGCGTTGGCCGGTTTGGTGGTGGCGGGTCTCGGGCCCGAGATCGGTTTCAGCCTCAACGCCGTCTCCTTTCTCGGGTTGATCGCCGTCGCCTTCTCGATGGCAGGCGCCAACCACTCGCTGCGTTTGAGCCGGTCCGAGCTGAGCTCGGCGATGGGGCTGTCGATCCGGTTCGCCCGATTCACGCCCCCATTTCGGCGGATGCTCGCCCTGGTGGGGATCTTCGGGCTCACCTCGGCGGCCGTGCAGGCAACCCTCCCCAACCGGACCGAGGAGTTGGGCGGTTCGGAGACCCTGTACGGGCTGCTGCTGGCGGCGATGGGGGTGGGAGCATTGCTGGCGGCCTTCACCCGGCCCCGACTCCAGACCTGGTTCGGCCCGCGTTCGATTCCGCTCACCCTCACCGGCTTCGGCATCGGCGGCGTCATCCTCGGCTGGGCGGACCGACCCTGGCTGGCCGCCCTGGCGATGGTCCTGGTCGGCGCCTGCTGGGTGTGGACCCTGACGACCTTGAACGCCTCGTCTCAACTCATCGCCCCGGAATGGGTGAGAGGACGGGCGATGTCGCTCTACACGCTGGCCTTTTCCGGTGTCTACCCGATCGGCTCGATCCTGGCCGGGTGGGTGGCCGATCGGATCGGAGCCGGTGCGACCAACATCGCCTTCTCTGTGGCCGGGATCGGACTCGGGCTGGTGGCGCCTCGCTTCCGCATCCCCTCGTTGCACGACATCGAGAGCCCTGAGTTCGAGGAGGAGCGGACCGTTCCGATCCACGCCGACACCGAGGGCGGCCCGGTGATGATCATCAACACCTGGATCATCGACCGGACCCGGCTGGAGGAATTCCTGGCGATCATGTCCGAAATCCGCCGGGTCCGGCTCCGCACTGGCGCCTATCGCTGGCGCCTCTACCGCAACGCAGAGGACCCCCACCGGATCTCGGAGATGTTCCTGTGTGTCTCATGGGAGGAGCACCTCGCACAGCACCGGCGCATCGACGATCGGGCGGCGGCTCTGATCAGGACGGCCCGCAGCTTCGATCGCAGTGGTGAACCGACCACCCGCCACCTGGTGGCAGTCGACGTGGAAAGCCCCGACGCCTGGGAGCCGCTCCTCGCCGCCCACACCGAATTCCACCGCACCGATGGTTCGATCCCCATCGACGGCGACCGTGCCTGAGGCAGCCCTGCCGGTGGGCGGGCGGATGATGCAACCGGACTGCTCGAACCGGGGTTCTTCCCTTCGATGAACGATCTCTGCCAGCGCCTGTCCCGCGACCTCGACGGCACTTTCCCTGAACTCGTCGGGTTGCTGCGCCAGGACATCTATTCGGGGCTCCGCCGCCTCTATCCGGCCGAGGCCGAAGACCTGACCCAGGAGACGCTGATCCGCGCCTACCGGGCCCTCGCCGGGTACGAACCGGAACGGATCCGCCAACTCCAGCTTCGGGGTTGGATCTGGACGATCGCCCTCAACCTGGGGCGCAACCACGCCCGGGACCGGGCAAGGCGCCCGCAACCGGTCGAATACGAGGATCGCCACCCGAAGATCGATCCCGAACCACCCGACTCCGTCGCCTGGGATCGGAGGCTGCGGGGGCTGCCGCCCCACCAGCGTCAGGCGGTGGTTCTCCGCCACGTCGTGGGTCTGTCCTATCCCGAGATCGCAGAGGTGGTGGCACGGCCGGAAGGAACCGTCAAAGCCGACGTCCATCGAGGATTGCAGAAGCTCAGACAGATCATGGAGGGAGAACAATGACGATCGAAGATCGATTGCACGGTCTGCGTACGGCCCCGCCGGCGAGGGTGGACCGAGCGGTCCTGCTGGGTACGGGTCTGGCGGATGGTTTCGGCCTGTTCCAGAGCCCGATCGGGCAAGTGATCGTGACCTTCAACACCGACGGCGTGTCCTCTGTCGACCTGCCCGACGAGGAGGCATTCACCCGTTTCCATCAGCGATTCGGCCGCCAGTTGATCGAGGCCCGTCCTCCCCGGGGTTGGGACAGGTGGATCAACCTGGCGATCGAGCGGGGCACGCCCGGTGAGCTTCCGATCGACCTGCGGGTGGTCACCGACTTCCAGCGTCAGGTGCTCGAGGTCACGACCACCATCCCCCGCGGGCAGGTGCGGACCTACGGTTGGTTGGCCAGGCGTGTCGGCAAGACAGGGGCCACCCGGGCCGTCGGCTCCACCATGGCCAGGAATCCGCTCCCGCTGATCGTCCCCTGCCATCGAGTGGTCCGCAGCGACGGGCTGATCGGGAACTACTCGCTGGGAGGCAACGACCGGAAGAGGCAGCTGCTCGAGCACGAAGGGGCCGACCCGGGAGGCCTGGAGGAGTTGGCCGGCCGGGGGATCCGATTCCTCGGCTCGGACACCACCGGTGTGTTCTGCCTTCCCACCTGCCGCCATGCCCGCCGCATCTCGGACAACCACCGGGTCGAGTTCCGGTCGGCCGACGAAGCCGCCGGCTCCGGATTCCGGCCCTGCCTGGTGTGCTCGCCCTGACCGCCGGACTGCCTCCGTAGAATCGGGGTCATGACCCGGATCATCGCGGTCGCCAACCAGAAGGGTGGCGTCGCCAAGACCACCACGGTGCACACGGTGGGAGCCGCCCTGGTCGAACGAGGCCGAAGGGTGCTCGCGATCGATCTCGACCCGCAGGCATCGCTGTCGTACGCCATGGGAATCCGGGAAGAGCCAGATCCTTCGATGCATGACGTGATGATGCAGCGAACCGGGATCGACACCATCCTCTACGAATCGGCCGGCATCGACCTGGCGCCATCGTCCATCGACCTGGCCGGGGCCGAGGTCCACCTGCTCACCCGAACCGGACGGGAACACGTTCTCGCCCGAGCGATCAGATCGGTGGCGAACGAGTACGACTACGTCCTCATCGACTGTCCACCCTCGCTCGGTCTTCTCACGATCAATGGCCTCACCGCCGCCGGTGAGGTGCTGGTGCCGCTCCAGGCCGAGTTGTTGACCCACCGGGGTCTGGGCCAGTTGCTGGAGACGGTCGCCGACGTGCGCAACTACACCAACCCCGACCTCGAGGTGCTGGGAGCCATCATCACGATGTACGACACCCGCACCCGGCTCGGCCGGGAGGTGGTGGAGGCCCTCCGCGAAGAACACGACGTGCGGGTGCTGGAGCCATTCGTGCCGAAGTCGGTGAAGGTGGCCGAGGCTCCCGGGCGGAATGTCTCGGTGCTGGCCCATGCCTCGTCTTCGGGCGCCGCCCGGGCCTACCGGGAACTGGCGGAGGTGATCGACCGATGAGGGATGATCCGACCGGAAAACGGGCTCTCTTCGAAGCCCATCCCGGGACGACCACCGTTCCCGAGGGCAAACCGGCCCTCTTCGAGGGAGGCGGTGGTGTTGCCATCGAGTGCTCCCGGTGCGGTCGCACCTCCCGGGTCGGGTTCACCGACGCGCTGGGGAGGATCCTCGGGCTGTCGCTGTGGGTGCCGGGGCGCACCCACTCCCGTCGCCTCCGCTGCCCGGCCTGCGGTCAACGATCCTGGGTGCGGCTGTCGCTGGATTGAGCTCTCGTCCTCGTCAGTGGCAGTGGTCGGCGGGCGGGGGAGGCGGAACGTCCAAAGCCGGATTGGCGTCGAAGAACCCCACCGGGCGAAGCTGGAACCCGATCCTGGCAACGGGCATCACCGGCCAGTCCTCGAGCCGGGGCACGTGGTGGGCGCCGAAGACGTACCAGAGCACCACGTCGGCGGCCACCAGCGGCCGATCGGCCGCGATCCACGCCGGGAGCCCCTGGCCGGGTGACGACTGGTTCGGGTACTCCCCCGCCGGGTAGCGCTCCTCCCGGCGATAGGGCGTGACCCACAGGTGGTGGTCGAGCATCCGGGCCCGGGACCGGATGGCGGACTCGGGCTGGGCCATGGGCATGACGTTCTCACCCGGCACCAACTCGTAGCTGGTGGGATCGCCGATGCGGTTGCGCCGCCCGGCGCTCTCCACCCGGAACCGCCTGGCGGTGGCCGGCGAAACCACCGCCCTCGCCTCCGACTCGCGCTCGAACACCGTGCGGACCTCACCAAAGGCGATGCCATCGGGATTGTCCGGTCCCCACGGATGGGAGACGGCATCCGCCTGATGGGTGGTGTTCTCGATCCCATCGACATCGAGGTCGAGTCGGGCGCAGAAGAAATGCTGGTGATGACTCGACACGAGGCCGTCGCCGAGCGGGAGCGAGTGGGGTGAACGTTCACCGTTGGTCCGGCCGGCGGTGTGGACGATTCCGGTCAGCTTGGCCTCGAAGGCCCAGGAACCATCCTGGTAGAAGTACCAGAAGTAGCCGTATTCGTAGTTCCCGACCGTGCAGATGCTCGAGACCACCAACCGCCGCGCCCTGGCCCGGTCGACCCGACCACTGGAGTGGGTGTGCTTCCAGAGGATGTTGTCGTCCTCTTCGTGGATGCAGATCCCATTGGGGATCGTCACCGCCGAACCGTCGAGGCCGTTGACCACCACGTCGAGATACCGAATCTCGCCCAGGCAGTCACAACCGAGCGACAACGAGTTCACCAGCGGCCCCATCCCGTATTCGCCGACGTCGAAGGCGCCCTTGAAATGCACGGTCGGATTGGGGTCACCGTAGGGGATGACCAGTTCGGCGATCGAGGCGCGGTGGCAGATCTGGCGACGGTCGCCACCGTCGAGGTAGGCGATGTCGTGAAGCACCAGACCCTCGCGGGGATGGAACCCGACGATCAGCTCCCACTTCTGCCAGCGCAGCACCCGGTCGGCATCGAGCGAGAAGCTCGGTCCGTCCGGCTGGATGATCTCGAGAGGGTGCAGGTCGTCACGCCAGCGCCCGTCGTGGCCCTGGTGATACGGATAGGCGATGGTCGGGGGGGCGGAACCCGGGGCATGGTCGTCGAGACGGACGACCTCGAGGGCGTTGAGGTCGACCACCGCCACCAAGCCGGCGAGGGGTCGGGCGTACTGGTTGTCGACATCCTCCCCCGAACCGAGCCATGACAGCGCCCGGACCAGACGTCTTCCCCGGTCCTCGAACGAACCGGCCGTCCACGCCTCGATGTGGACCAGGTCCGGGTCCTCGATACCACGGGCCGCCAGCGCGGCCCGGTACCGGGGATCGGCGCGGACGATGGAGCCGGCGAGATGGAACTCCTCGATGTGGATGCCGGGTTGGACCCCGGCGGGCAGCAGCCGGTGCTCGAGCACGGTTTCCCAATCGAGATCGACCACGACCTCGACGCCGCGCCCGGCGTCACAATCGACCAGCACCACGATCGCCTGGCGAGGGGGGCGAGGATCACCGGCGTCTCTCCATCGCAGATACTCCGATTTCTCAGGCTCACGGGCCTCGATCGATGTGAACCGGAGTCGTTGCCCCAGCCCATCCACCGATCGAGCGAGGCGCACCACCCGGTCCTGTTCTTCTGCGCTCAACGGCGCCAGCGGATGGGTGGCGGCCGGGACCGTTGGTGGAGCGGGAGTGGCCATGCGCCAACATAGCCCGGCGGGTGGGCCAAACCCGACGCCGCCCAGCTCGGTGTGACGCGCCGGTGTTTCTAGGCTGATCCCATGCGTTGGGCCATGGCGATCGTGTTCGGACTGGTGGTCGGTTCTGGCCTGTGGTGGGCGGTCGGGAACAACGACCCCTTGGTGGGTCCCAACACGACCGTGGCCGCCGTCGCAACCAGCACCACCTCCACCATCGCACCGCCCCCGCCGTGCGAGCCGGTCCGAGCCCCCTCCGGGCCCCACCCGGCCACGGTCGACGGAGTCACCGGGCTGATCCGCGGCCTCGGTTGCGCCGATCACGTAACGATCGCTCCCACCGCCGACAACCTGGGGCTTCGCACCGCCCTGGCGGTCGCCGCCGAAAATGGCGGGCCGGTGCTGCTGACCGGCACCCCCGGCCTCGCCGAGATCGTCGCCGAACTCGGTCCCCGTTCGGTCACGGCGGTGGCAGGAGCCGATCTTGCCGGTGCCGCCAGAGCTCCGGTGCGTCAGAGCCCCCCCGTCTCCCGCGACGTCGAAGGCGCCGATGGCCTCGTCCTGATCGACCACTCGTCGCCCGCCGAGGTGATCGCTCTTGCCCGGGTCTATGCAGCACTGGTGGGAGCGACCAGCCTGACGGTCGACACCACCGATCTCCGGGCACTCGACTCCGGCACCCGCGCCAGGATCGCCGCCATCGAGGGCCCGATCCAGGTCGTCTCGGTCGAGCCGGTGCCCGAGTGGCAACTGGCGGTCGTCCGCAAGGGGCTCGAGATCCCGGGCGGAGGACAGCTGATGTTCCCGGGTCGGAGGATGGTGGCGCTGTACGGAAGCCCCGGTTTCCCGTCGCTCGGTGTGCTCGGCGAGCAGGGCCCGGTGGAGGCGATCGAGCGGGTGCGCCAGGTGGCCGAGGGATACGAAGCCGACGGCACCATGATCATGCACGGCTTCGAGATCATCGCCACCGTGGCGTCGGCGGGAGCGACCGACGACGGCGACTACTCGTACGAGTTGGATGTCGAGGAGATTCGGCCCTGGATCGAGGCGGCCGGGGAGGCCGGGGTCTACGTCCTCCTCGACCTGCAGCCGGGTCGCACCGACTTCCTCACCCAGGCCAAGCGGTACGAGGAGTTCCTCGTCCTCCCCCACGTCGGGCTGGCGCTGGACCCCGAATGGCGGCTGAAACCGAACCAGGTCCATCTGCGCCAGATCGGGACCGTGGATTCCTCGGAGATCAACCTGGTGAGCGAGTGGCTGGCCGGGATCGTCCGCCGCGAGGCGCTGCCGCAGAAGCTGTTCATGGTCCACCAGTTCAACCTGTCGATGATCTCGAATCGGGAACAGATCGCCATTCCCCCGGAACTGGCGGTGGTGATCCAGATGGACGGGCAGGGCCCGCTGGGGAGCAAGTACGGGACCTGGGAAGCACTCAAGTCGGCCGGGACCAACCCCGGCTGGTGGTGGGGATGGAAGAACTTCTACGACGAGGACTCCCCCACCGCCACCCCGGCCCAGGTGCTCGACCTCGAACCGATCCCGGTGGTGGTCACCTACCAGTAGCCCGCGTCGTTCACCAAATGTTTCGTCGGATCCGGTCGGTTAGTTCGCCACCACCTGTACGGTTTTCTGCATGACCGATATCCCCACCACCGACGAGGAATGGCGCATCCGTCTCGACCCCGAGCAGTTCCAGGTGCTTCGCCAGGGCGCCACCGAAAGGGCCTTCACCGGCAAGTACTGGAACGATCATCGGGCGGGCACCTATCGCTGCGCCGGCTGCGGCACCGAACTCTTCGACTCCGACACCAAGTTCGAGTCCGGGAGCGGCTGGCCGAGTTTCTACCGCCCGGCCGCCGACGGCAGGATCGAGGAAGTCACCGACACCTCCCACGGGATGGTGCGAACCGAGGCGCGTTGTGCCGGCTGCGGCGGGCACCTCGGACACGTCTTCGACGACGGTCCCAACCCGACCGGGCTTCGTTACTGCATCAACTCGGCCGCCCTCGACCTCGAGGCCACCGACCCGTCATAGGTCCGATGCCCTGACCGGCAACCCCTCCTCGGCGTTGAGGATGAGCTCGATCATGGCGACCTCGGATTCGAACCCGGGTTTTGGCTTCACCGTCACCGTCCCGTTGGCCCTCTCGACCAAGAAGGCCTGCCCCGCCGCTGCCTCGAATCGACCGGGCGTCAGGTAGAGCTTCGGTTTGATCTGGGCCGGGTCGCCGGTCTCGGGGCAGAACACCATGCAGTTGCCGCACTCGTTGCACAACTCGGCCAGGACCAGGTACTGCTGACGACCTTCGATGCCCGAACCCTCTGGAGTCGGGAGTTTGAAGAACGCATCGTTGGGGCACACCGTGACGCAGAAGTTGCAGGCGACACAGCCCCACATCTGGAGGTCGTGGTCGACCGCCCGCGGGAGCTTCTCGTTGCCGGTGAGGTGATAGCGGGGCAACTCGTCGCCCGAGAGCATCCGGGTCATGTGCCGCTCGACCGGTCCCCGGAACCCTGCCGCCTTGGCTTCTTCCCAGGAATGGTGATGCCACTCGGCGAGGTTCCTCGCCCCCGCCGCCTTCATGTCGTCGGCCAGGCGGCGAAGCATGGGTTCGAGCTTGCCGTACCCACCCGGCTTGAGCAGGTCGGAGCAGATGGTGGCGGGCGCCACCCCCATCCCGATCGCCTCGCTCAGGTTCTCCTTGGTGATCCCGGCCGAGAAGCTGACCTGGACGTCACCGTCGTGCCCGTCGACCCTGAACACACCCGGCAGGGCGTTGATCAGTTCGTCGAGCAGGGAGGTGGCGAGCACATGGAGCGGCGGGCCCGACAGGTACATCGGGTCGTCGGGCATGAATCCCTTGAAGTTCTGGACCACCAGCGTGTTGGTCAGTTTGATCCCGAACCGGCGGCCGTGTTCGGCGGCAAAGCTGCGCAGCTCACCGATCAATTCGAGTGCCCGATCGAACTGGAGATCGTCCACGAACGGCTGGCGATCCAAACGGATGTGGCTGTAGCCGAGCGTGCCCTGGAGGATCTCGCACACCCTCCCGAACCCGAGCAGGGTGGGGTTCAGCTTGACGATCACATCCACCCCGTGACGGGTCATCAGGTGTTTGGTGATTCCCTCGATCTCCTCTGGCGGGCAGCCGTGGAACGTGGAGAGGGTGACGGTGTCGGCCACCCGGGTCGGGAAATCGAGATCGCGGAAACGGTCGAAAGGAGCCGGGATCATCGGGCGCAGCCGGTCGATCTCCGCTCTGGCGTCGATCAGCCCATCGATGAATCCGCCCACCTTGTCGGTGGAGATCCCGGCCAGGTCGTACCCGACCGACATGTCGAACACGTGGGGACCGGGATCGGCTCCGATGTGCTGAGTCAGCGGTTCCCAGCGGCGGAGCATCTCGATGGCCATCCAGGCCTTGACATACTCCTCCAGCGATTGGTGGACCAGCAGTTCCTGGCTCCACTCGATGTTGAAACCGATGGTTTCCATGTCGATGCAGGGCCGGTTGATGTGGAGATCGTCGAGCACCTGCACGGTCTTCAATTCGAACAACCGCGCCCCGCCCAGCCAGGCCAGGATGATGTTCTGCGCCATCTGGGAGTGGGGCCCCGCCGCCGGGCCGACCGGGGTGGCGGCCGGACGTCCCATGAACGACATCGACAGGTCCAGTTCGGGATCGGGCGACCAGTAGCGGGCAGTGGGGAGGTCGAAGATCCGGCCCCGGGTCTCCCATTCGTGGGCGATGCGTCCCAGCAGCACATCCATCGGGAAGGGGGTCAGCGGGGGCGCCTCGCTCATCTCACGTCTCCTCGTTTCACAGCCGGGCGTGCAGTCGCCTGGCTTGTTCTCTCGCCTTTGCCCTGATCTCGGTTGCGTCGACCCGTGTCGGGCCACCTTCGTCGAGAACCACCTCTCCATCCACTCTCACCTCGAGAGGGACGATCCCGGGGCTGAAGGCAACATGCCAGGGATCCATCGGGTCGTAGTTCCAGACCACCTGGTCGTGTTTGGCCTCGGGCATGATCGACCACCCCTCCGCCAGCCATGACCAGGCCCGGTCGGGGGTGGCGGTGACATCCACCGAACGGTTCATCACGTAGGCGACCCTGAACACCTCGAGCATGGCCGCCCCGATCCCGTCCGTGCCGAGGGCAACCGGGTTGGTGAAACGGCGCGGATCGGCGTACCCGACGGCGTTGTTCAGGTTGGAGATCGGGTTGTGCAGGATCGTCCCCTCCATCCGGTGGTCGGTGGGCAGGTAGACACAGTGGGCCAGCAGCCAGTTGGGCCGGCTCAGCCGGGTGAGCCGGGCGGCGGCCTCGCCATCCTCCGGACCTTCGTGAACGTGCACGTGCACCCCGACCCCGAACTCCTCGGCCAGCGCCGCCGCCGCCTCGATCGTCTCGTCGCCACAGGTGAAGGCGGCGTGGATCCCCACCAGCCCCCGCCCCCCCTCGGAGAGGAATCGCCGGTTCTCTTCGAGACCCCGCCGAGCACCGTCGGGGCCATGACGATCGGTCACTCCGTAGGCGGTCAGGACCCTTACCCCCACCTCCTCACAGGCCCGGGCGATCACCGATAGGGAACCTTCGATGGCACCGGGGCTCTCGTGGTGATCGACGATGGCGGTGGTGCCCGACTCGAGCGCCTCGACGGCGGCCAGCTTGGCCGACCACTCGATCATGTCGAGGTCGAGAGCGACGTCTAACCGCCACCACACCTGCTCGAGGATCTCAAGGAAGGTGGTCGGGGTCTGCGGGGGGGCCGGCATTCCCCTGGCGAGCGCCGAGTAGAGATGGTGATGCGAACACACCAGCCCCGGGGTCACAGCCGACATTTTTACATTTTGTCAAAGGGAGAGGGCGATGTCAAAGGATCGGGTCACCAGTCCCTGGTCGCGAGTCCCGAGCCATTCGGCGGTCGCGAACAGGCGAAGTCGCCTTAGAGGAGTCGTATGGTGTTCTGCATGGCGACCAGCCACCACTCGAACGATCCGCTTCCGGGTCAAACCCGGCCCGCGGCAGTTGGCGCCAAGACACACGTCCCGCAGCCGAACATATCGATCAGACCGAACCTCTGGCACAACTGGGCCCGCATCGCTTTGAGAGCTGAAGCCCGGGCGTCAGCAGCCCACCGCTACGGACTCGACACCGGCAACCTCGCCGATGCGCTGGAGGGTGAAACGTTGGAGAGCATGGTGGCGGTCAGCGCAGTGCGCCACTCCTTCCACCAGCTTTAGAAGCCACCATCGTGAGGGCATACCACCGTGGCACCGGTGCCTCGGTGGCGGCCTGGTCGCTCGCCGCCTGAGCCGGGTCACCGCTCGGGTTGGGTGGCGCCCGTTCGGGGACAGTCCGGGGAGCTATCCGCCCGCCACCATCACCGTCACCGACGCCGAGACGGTCGCGGTGCCCTGGACGAGTTGGTCCTGCACCGGATACAACGCCGACACCATGGAAGAGCCCGTTCTCATCGCGTTGAAGGGCGACACCGTTCGACTGGATGTTCCTATCGAGGGCGGCGCAGAACTGGAGGTTCGCATCGATGGGGAGGCGGTAGACGTAGACCCGGAGGCATCGAGCCACCACCGCCGTCCCGGTGGACGCAAGCGCGATCTTCCTGCGGCTGTGCACCGACGATGGTCGCTGCGCCAACTACGAAGCTGTGCTGGATCGGGCAAGCCTCCAGAACAACTGATCGAGGGTCCAGCCCAACGTTTTTTGTCAGACCTCGACGGTAGGTTGTGAAACATGACGACGAGATTGGAACACATCTCAACCGATCGCCTCGAGAACGAACTCGCCGACTTGGAGGCGACGATCGGTCGGCTCCGGGCGCAGCAGGTGGAGCGGTTGCGGGAGATCGACAGCCGCCAGGTTCCACTCGGCGACGGGTGCCGCTCACTCAACGAATGGGTTGTCGCCCGGCTCGACGTCTCCCCTGAGACGGCATCCGATTTGGTGAGGATCATCCGGGCCGGCAACGACCTGCTGACGGAGGCGATAGGCAGCGGAAAGGTGACCTTCGATCGGGCCGCCGCCCTCGCCAGGTTGGAGACGGTCACCGACCCCGCCCGATTCACCCACCTCGACCTTCCGGGTCTGAAACGGTACGTCGCTCGCCACCGCCGGATGAAACCGGTCGACGAGCGCAGCGCGGCGGAGGGCCGTTACTTCACGATTCAGCCCAACCTGGACGAGTCCGGGTGGAAGCTGTGGGGCTCGCTTCCCGGCTACGACGGCAGGATCGTCGAGCAGGCGCTCATGACGCGAGCCGACTCGTTCCCAAACGACCCGATCCCGTTGGGTGCCGGTAAGCGACGTGCGGATGCCCTCGTTTCGGTCTGCCAGGACTCGATTGACGGCATCGAATCGGTCGGGTCCTCGGAGCCGTTGGTGTCGGTCTTCGTCGATACCGACCTGGCCGCCCCCACTCGAGGGCAGTCGGGCGTCTCGATCGCCGCCGGGCCCCGAGTGGGCATTGCCACCCTCGAGCGGATCCTGTGTTCAGGGTCTGTCGAGGTGATCACAGCCGAAACCGCCCAGCGGGTTGGCCGGCAGACCCGAATCATCCCTCCCCGGCTGAGACGGTGGGTGCTCCACCGTGACAGAGGATGCGTCGTCGACGGTTGCACCAGCCGGTACCGGCTTCAACCTCACCACATCGCTCCGTGGTCAGAAGGCGGACGAACCGAACCCGGCAACCTCGCCACTCTGTGCTGGTTCCACCACCACGTCGTGGTCCACCTGATGGGTTACAGGTTCGACGCCGACTCGCCCCCACTCCGACGCCGGTTCGTCGCTCCCGCCGGAGCCGACCCACCCTGATCGGTCCAACCGCGTACGACCAGACAACGGCCTCTCAGATACCAGCTCCAGAACCCGGGACTCGAACTTGCGCCCGGTCAGTCGTTCGAGCCGCTCGACCCGCGGCTGGCGACCTCCAGCGGTTGGTGCTTGTTGATCGGAAGGCGGTTTCGCCAGACGCCGTCGATGTCGTGGTAGGCCGCCGCCACCGCCCCGGCAGTGGGGACGAGGCCGATCTCGCCCACCCCCTTCACCCCGAAGGGCGAGTCGGGTTGCGGCACCTCCACCAGCACCACCTCCACCGCCGGCATGTCCTTGGGGCGGATGATGTCGAGACTGCGCAACGTGAGACTGGTGGGACGGCCCTCGACGTCGCACGGGAAGTCCTCCGACAGGGCGTATCCCAGCCCCATGTGGACCGAACCCTCGATCTGACCCGCGCACAGGGTCGGATTGACGACCTTGCCCACGTCATGGATCGCCACCACCTTCTCGATCGCCCCGGTGGCCCGGTCGGCGATCACCAACTGGGCGGCGTAACTGAAGGTCGAGTGGATCTTGGGGTTCTCCTTCCCCGACTCGATGCTGTCGGTCCAGTCGATGAGGTACTCGCCGGTGTAATCGACGTTCTCGGCCCGGCCGCCATCGTCGGCCGCCCGGCAGGCGGCGGCCACCGAACCGGCCGCCATCACGGTTCCCCGCGAGCCGGTGGTCTGGCCAAACCCGAGTTCGCGGGTCGTGTCGACGATCACTTCGATCCGGTCGGGATCGATCCCGAGTTGTTGGGCAGCGATCTGCAGGGCCACCGTGTGCACCCCCTGACCCATCTCGGTCCAACCATGGCGCACCTCGACCTTCCCGTCGGGGCGGAACCGGATCACCGCCCGGGAGAGCTCCCGGAAACCATTCCCCAGCCCGGAGTTCTTCAGCCCGAGACCGAGGCCGACCGCCTTGCCGGCGGCGAGTGCCTGGTCGTAGTACGGCTTGGCCCGATCGAGGCACTCCCTCGCACCGAGGCACCCATCGTCCATGATCTGGCCCGGACCCCACACCACCCCTGGCATGACCACGTTCCTGTCGCGGATCTGCCAGCCGGAGATCCCCACCTTGGCGGCCAGCCGGTCCATCACCCCTTCCATGGCGAACTGGGCCTGATTGGCGCCAAAGCCGCGGAAGGCGCCGCACACCGAGTTGTTGGTCCGCACCGCGATCGCCTGGACATCGATGGCGGGCACGACATAGGGGCCGCTGGCGTGTCCGGCCGCCCGCTCCAGCACCTTCATTCCCACCGAGGCATACGGTCCCGAGTCTCCGATCATCCTCGACTTGAAGGCGGTGAGTCTGCCCTCGCCATCGCAGCCCGCCCACACCTCCATCCGGATCGGGTGACGCTTGGCATGAATGTGCAGCGATTGCTCCCGGGTCAGAGTGCAACGGACCGGCCGGCGCAGCAGGTGGGCGGCGAGGGCGGTCTGACCCTGGTTGGACATGTCCTCCTTACCGCCGAACGCCCCGCCATTGGACACCAGCTCGACGGTGACCTGGTCGGTCGAGAGATCGAGCAGAGCGGCGATCTGGTCCCGATCGTCCCAGACACCCTGGCCCCCCGAATACACGTGGAGCCGCCCGTCCTCCATCGGGACCGCCAAGGTGGACTCCGGTTCGAGAAAGGCATGCTCCACCCGCTGGGTCTCGAACACCTCGTGGACGGTATGGGTGGCAGTGGCCAGAGCGGCGTCGACGTCACCCCGGGTATAGACCGAACGGGACAGTTGATTGCCGGACAATCCCCACACCGCGTCCTCGGCGGAGGCGAGGGCGGCGGCCGGGTCGGTGAAGGGGGTCAGCACCCGGTACTGCACCTGCACCAGATCCGCCGCCTTGCGAGCGGTGGCGACATCCTCGGCCACCACGATCGCCAGCACATCCCCGGTGAATGAAGTTCGTCCCCCCACCGGGATGAACACGGGCCAGTCCTGATGGATGATGCCCACCTTGAGCCGGCCCGGGACATCGGCAGCGGTGAAGACCGCCACCACCCCGGGCACCGCCAGGGCGGCACCGGTTTCGATCGCCAGCACGTCTGCCCGGGCGTGATCGCTGAGCCGGAGGGCGGCATGGAGCATCCCCGGGACGGCCATGTCACCCACGTATCCCCGGTCACCCAGTGCCAGCTCCACTCCCTGGTACTTGGCCCCGTCTCCCCCGATCCGATCGGAACGGGCGGGAGCAGGAATCGGCGCCCCCGAGGCGAGCAACTCGATCGCATCGATGATCTTGACATAACCGGTGCAGCGGCACAGATGGGCCCCGAGCCTCCCCTCGATGGTCCCCCGGTCCAGGTCCCTTCCCTTCTGATCGACCAGGGCCTTGGTCCGCACCATGATCCCCGGCGTGCAGAAGCCGCACTGCAGGGCGCCACACGAGGCGAATGCGTTGGCGAGCCGTTCGCGCTCGGCCGGATCGAAACCCTCGAGAGTCGTGACCGATTTGCCGGCGGCCTTGTCGACCGAGGTCACACAGCTGACCATCGCCTTGTCGTCGAGCAACACCGTGCAGCATCCGCACTGCCCCGACGGCGAGCAGCCATCCTTGACGGAGGTGATTCCCAGTTCCTCCCGCAGCGCCGCCAGCAGGTTGGGATGGTCTTCCCGTACCGTCACCTGTTCTCCGTTGAGCGAGAAGGTCACGGTGGATGGTTCGAGCATCGTCATCAGTCGTGAGGGGGCGGGATCGCTCCGCGCTGCTCGGCGATGCGACGGTATGGCTCGATGACCCGATAACGGTCGAAGTCGAACAGGGTGTCCTTGTAGAAGTAGCAGAAGTCGAGATCGGCCCGGGTAACGATCAGTTCGTCACCGTTGGTGATGGCCTGGGCGACGATCTGACCGGACGGGGCGATGATGGCGGTGTGGGCTAGCGACTCGACTCCTTCCTCGACCCCGCCCTTGGCGACCCCGACCACCCAGCATCCGTTCTGATAGGCGCCCGCCTGCATCACCAGGTGGTTGTGGAACGCCTGGAGCGGGTTCTGCTGCGGATCGGGGGCGTAGTTCATCGGGGTGTTGTAGCCGATGAGGATCAACTCCACCCCCTGCAGACCCATCACCCGATACGTCTCGGGCCAGCGCCGATCGTTGCAGATGGCCATGCCCACGATCCCCCCGAACGCCCTCCACACCCCGAAGTCGTCGCCGGGCTCGAAGTAATACCGCTCGGCATGCTGGAACAACCGGTCGGGCTCGTGGTGCTCGTGGCCGGGGACGTGGACCTTGCGGTACTTGCCGACGATCCTCCCGTCCCGCTCCACCAGGATCTGGGTGTTGTAGCGGTGCCGCACCCCGGCCTCGTCGACGTGGCTCTCCGCATACCCGAGGGAGAAACCGATCCCCAGACGCCGCGCCTCGTCGAAGAGCGGCTGGGTGTCAGGTGAGGGCATCTCCTTCTCGAACCAGGCCTCGATCTCCTCGGGGTCCTCGATGTACCAGCGGGGGAAGAAGGTGGTCAGGGCGAGTTCCGGGAACACGACCAGCTCGCAATGGTGATCGGCGGCCTGCTGGAGGAGATCGATCATTCGCTTGACCGCGCTGGCACGGGGCTCATCGCGGGCGATGGGACCGAGCTGGGCGGCGCCAATCATGAGAAACCGGGACATCCCGGGATTCTGCCTCCCGCCTTTACATTTTGTCAAGAGTGGGGGCCGGCACCGTTTCAGCTCTGCCGGACGACCTCGTACTCGACCATGCTCGACTGGCGGAACCAGTCCCCCATCCTGGCGTCCACCTCGGCCACCTGTTCAGCGGTGATTTGCTTCCACAGATCACGGCTCGACCACCAGATCACGGCGTGAAGGAGATCGACCCGGTCAGGGTCACGCCACATCTCCTTGCGGATGAACCCGGGGCACGTCTCCAGGAAGCGGCTCCAGACCTCTTCCTCGACTGCCAGCCACTCGGCCTGTTGCGAGGGCTCAACCGCGAACGTGAGCATCTCGACGATCATCGGCCGAGTGTATGACGGCTCGCTCCCGCCACCAGGCCCGGCCGGTGCGCCCCCGGTGGTAGCTTGATCGAATGGATCGCCGCCTCGCCTCTCTCCGCCTTCCCGAGATCGCGGAGCGGATCAACGACCGGTCGGTGCTGATCCTCCCGGTCGGCGCCATCGAACAGCATGGCCCGCACCTGCCTCTCAACACCGATCTCGTCGTCCCCGAGCGAACCGCCCAGGGCCTCATCGAGACGGTCGGAGACGAGCACGATCTGTGGCTGCTGCCTTCACTGGCAGTGACCAAGTCGAACGAGCACGCCTGGGCGCCGGGCACGATGTGGCTCTCCGCCCGCACCCTGCTCTCGGTCATCGAAGACATCGGGCGATCACTGGCCACCCTTCCCACTCGCCGGCTGGTGCTCCTCAACGGGCATGGCGGCAACTCTTCGTTGCTGAACGTCGCCTGTCGCGAGCTCCGGCTCGCCCACGGCTGGATGAGCTTCCTCGCCCATCCGATGGTCCCCCCCGACCAGGGTGGCGCCTCGATCGGTAGCGAACGCGGGATGGGAATCCACGGCGGATACCTGGAGACGTCGATGATGCTCCATCTGGCTCCCGAGTTGGTGCGGATGGACCTGGCCACCACCGCAGTACCCGACATGGACAACCGGCATGTGCGGTTTGGAGGACCGGTTTCATTCGGATGGCTCTCGAATGACTTCAACCCCGACGGCCACATCGGCGATCCCACCGGCGCCTCGGCCGCGGAGGGCAGTCGCCAGTTCGAGTTGATCGTGACCTCACTCGGTGAGGCCCTCGGAGAGGTCCGCTCGTTCCGGTTTCCGTCGGGGTGAACGCGACCTCCCCGGCCCGGTCCCGGCAGGGGCGGCGGGGTCTTCAGCCATCGGATCCCGCCTCCGAACCCCGGCTCCGCCTTCTTTACAGTTTGTCAAAGCGGCCATAGAATCGGCGCCTCCGACCCCGAGGAGACCGATGAGCAACGTGGTGCGCGCCGCCCTGGTCCAGTGCGAGTGGACGGGTGACAAGGAGTCGATGGTCGAGAAGAACCTCGCCTACGGGCGAGAGGCGGCCGAGGCAGGCGCCCAGATCCTCTGCTTCCAGGAGATCTTCTCCACCGGCTACTTCTGCAACGTCCAGGATCCCACCTATTACGACGAGGCGGAGGAGATCCCCGACGGTCCCACCATCCAAAAGGTGATGCAGCTGGCCAAGGAAACCGGCATGGTGGTGGTCGCCCCTATCTACGAGAAAGTCGACGAGGGGACCTTCTACAACACCGCCGCCGTCATCGACGCCGACGGTCGGTTTCTGGGGAAGTACCGCAAGACCCATATCCCCCAGGTCAAGGGATTCTGGGAGAAGTTCTACTTCAAGCCCGGCAACCTCGGCTATCCGGTCTTCGACACCGCCGTGGGCCGGGTCGGGGTCTACATCTGTTACGACCGCCACTTCCCCGAGGGGTGGCGGGCGCTGGGACTGGCCGGGGCGAAGCTGGTGTTCAACCCGTCGGCCACGACCAGGGGTCACTCCCGCTACCTGTGGCAACTCGAACAACCCGCCTCAGCCGTCGCCAACGAATACTTCATCGGGGCCATCAACCGGGTCGGGGCTGAAGGGCTCGAGGACACCGATTACTACGGCAGTTCCTATTTCGTCGACCCTCGCGGCCAGCTGGTTGGAGTGGCCGCCTCCGACACCAAGGACGAGGTGGTCGTGCGCGATCTCGACATGTCGATGATCGAAGAAGTGCGCCGCCACTGGGCCTTCTACCGGGACCGCCGACCCGAGATCTATGGAAGTCTGAGCGAATGAAGGCCGAGCCCGACCTGCGCCTCGAATTCTTCGTGGAGCCCTTTCACGAAGGCAGGCCGGGCAAGCACGTGACGAAGGCGGTGCAGGCGGTCGAATCCCATGGTCTGGCGGTCGACCTCGGCCCGTTTGGAAACGTTGCCCAGGGCGAACGAACAAAGATCGTGGCCGCCATCGCCGATCTGGTGGGTGAGGCTCTCGACGCCGGAGCGAGCCGGGTCTCGCTCCAGGTGGTCGGGGACGACAGCGACCGATCCCTCCATGTCGGCGGTCTCCACGATGCCCTCGATCGCATGATCCACAAGGTGGAGTCCGATCTGGGGGCATCCCTGTCGGCACTCGACCGGGAAGGAAAGCAGGCGGCGGCCCGCATGCTCGACGAGCAGGGCGCATTCCTGCTGCGCCGGGCGATCGAAGACGTGGCCGACACCATGGGCGTCAGCCGGATCACGATCTACAACTATCTCAACGCCGTTCGCGACAACGACCCTCAGTCGGCCGGCCCATGAGCCGTTTCCCCGCCATGACCTTCCAACTC